>Ga0307508_10002843_pt1 | contig 17973 bp, 15 predicted proteins | sample 9_EM_MG_FD_203089 | JGI IMG/M metagenome (GOLD analysis project Ga0307508, IMG submission 203089) | Populus trichocarpa ectomycorrhiza microbial communities from riparian zone in the Pacific Northwest, United States - 9_EM | ecosystem: Host-associated > Plants > Roots > Unclassified | place... | reverse complement strand
TTCTCCGGCCAGCTTGTTAAGCTGTTCCGCTCCCGGTGTTGTGCTCCCGTTGTCGATGACAATCCTGTAACGGAAGGTGACCGATTCGCCTTTTTTCAGCGTTAGGTTTTTGGCCGATTTACCATTGGTGAAAATATTTTCTCCCAGCGGGTTGGCGGCAAACAGGCCATAGCCGCGTGCGTGCCAGTACGTGGGATAGTTGATATTGGAGGGATGGTCGATGATGGTAATGCTGACAGAATCGTTGCCCATTTTGCCATACATCTTGCACCAGGCGGCGCGGGTGCTCCAGGCGTCATCGCCCAGCTTACCCTGGCTGGTCATATAATTGCCGTTGGCGATATTATCGGCGCCCGCTTTTACTACGGTTACAATGCCTTTATCGTCGGTAAACTTCTGGTCTGTTTTCGACGGTATTTGCAAGGCGTGTGCCACGCGTATACCCAGCATCCCGTCTTTGGCATCTTTAAACAATACTTCCGTATTTGCTTTTAGCGTAGTAACACGGTCGATGATGCGTTCGCTGCCTTCGCCGCTGAATTCCAGCCGCGTGGTCTCTTCCAGCAGCACCTCGTTTTTTTGGTTGGTCCAGTTGGCATGATATCCCACCACACCGGTGGCGCCGCTGCTGGTTTCCGTCAGGCGGTCGGTCTTTATCCAGCCGTATTTGCTTTTGTCTTTAATGGCAAAGGAATTGTTCCAGAAATCGAGCCCGTTCACATTTTCAAAGTTGAACCAGATGCCTAAGTGGTGCGGGTGGTCGGTAGGATCGCCCGGCACGGGATGGATAGGGTAGCCCCGCGTTACCACCGCGCCATTGGCCGCATGCACCGGGTACAGCACCGGCTTTTCCAGCGTATCGGGGTACAAAAAACTGGTAAACAGCTGCTGACCGACATAGATATCGACCTTATTCTCCTTGCCGGCTTTTACTACTTTTACCATTTCCTTTTTTTGCGCCATCACGCCCGTACAGCAGGCGATGCCCATCAGCCCCAGGCCCCATCGTTTTATTGAAATCGTCATGTTATTTAATTTATACGCGAATGAACGCGAATTGTAGCGAATGAATGCGAATCGTTTGCGTGGATTGCTCAATACGAAATTGATATGGGTTATGTCTATTAGGGTTAATATTTAAAAGGCTTGCCGTCCACCATTATTTCCTGCGTCTTTTCATCAAACGTGGCTTTTTGCCCGGTATGCACAGCGGCATTGGTCATGATGGTGGCAATGGAATGGCTGTAACCTGCTTCTACCGGTGCATTGGGTGTTTTACGGCTGCGGATGCATTCCATCCAGTTGCGCACGTGGTTTGAGGTGAGCTTGTCGCCGCCTGTGTTGGCAGAGGCGATGACCGGTTCGGTTTGCGAAAGGCTCATGTCGGGCAGCAGGTTGGGCTGCATGTTCATGGCCGCGGCCATTTTTTGGGTGAGCCCGCCTTTGGAAGACACCTTATTGGTATTGAGGTCGAGCACGCCGCCATTGGAATAATAGATCTCGGCCGGATGCTCATCGCCGTTGTGCATACGGGAGCCGAAGGTGACCTGGAAGCCGGTGGCCGGATCATTGATGGGGCCATAATCGAATACGGCGGTGATCGTATCCCAGTTCTTTCTTCCGTCTTTCCACATATATATACCGCCGTTGGCTACCACGCTGCGCGGGTGCTGCAGACCGCTGAACCAATGCACGGTATCGATCTGGTGGCTCATCCATTGTCCCGGCAGACCGGAGGAATAAGGCCAGAACAGGCGGAACTCAAGGTATTTACGGGGGTCAAAAGTATCGCTGGGGCGATTCATCAGAAAGCGCTTCCAGTCGGTATCCTCTTCTTTTATTTTGTTCAGCAGCTCCGGCCTGCGCCAGCGTCCCGGCTGGTTTACATTCCACGTCAGCTCTACCATGGTGATGGGGCCGAATTTTCCCGAGCGGATAAATTCGTTGGCCGCATGGTAATTGTAGCCGCTTCTTCTCTGCGAACCGATTTGCACGATGCGATCGGTCGACTTGATGGCCTTCAGCGCGGCACGGTTGTCTTCCATCGTTTCGGCAAAAGGTTTTTCGCAATACACATCGCAACCTGCTTTTACTGCCTCGATGGCGTGCAGGGCGTGCTGGAAATCGGCGGTGCTCACAAATACGGCGTCCACCAGCTTTTTGTCGTACATCTCTTCGTTATTGCGGCAGGCCACGACATCGTGCTGCATTTTGTCTTTCCACATGGCGGCGCCTTCTTCGCGGCGCATCTTCCAGATATCCGATACCGCTACCAGGTCAAAGTTCAGCTCCTTGTAATGGTTCATAAAACAAGGTATATGCGTAGACTTGTGCCTGTCTGAAAAGCCTACCACGCCTACGCGTACGCGGTCGTTGGCGCCGATAATACGATTATAACTTTGTGCTGACCAGGCTAATTTCGAGGCCATGACCCCGGCCCCGGCGAGGGCGGTTTGCTGAAGAAACTTGCGGCGTGTACTTCTCATATTGGCAATTTGTTTTTAAGTGATGAGCCGGTCATAAAACCTGACCGGGGTACTAAAATACCGGAAAATCGGCGATAACCGGTAAGCTGTACCAGCAAAATAATCCATCTTTAATGTCTAAAAGAACGAAAACGTTTCCGGCAGGACGGGGCAGGACGGCTGGGGGAAACCCTTATGCCGCTTTAAATTATACCCCGTGCTCACCCAATTGAAGCGATAAGACATTAATTTTACCATAATATGTTCGTTGTATAGCTATACTCAACTGTTCAGCCCTTTATCCGGATAAACCAGGCATTGTACCCTTCATGAATAAGTATCGCTTCCTGATCGTTTTATTGCTCCAGGTCTTCTGCCTGGTTGCTTTTTCACAAAAACATCCTATCCGGTTTGAGCACCTCAACAGGACAGCAGGCCTTTCTCAAAGTAATGTGACCTGTATTTTGCAGGGTAGCCGCGGTTTTATGTGGTTTGGCACCCGCGATGGCCTCAACAGGTGGGATGGTTACCGGTTTACGGTATATAAAAACCGCGCCGGAGATCCCGGCTCGCTCATCAATAATTCTATTACCAGCATAACCGAAGATGCCTACGGAGATATATGGGTAGGCACCTGGGGCGGCGGGGTGGATAAGCTTGACTGGGCCAGCCAGCGGTTTACACACTATGGATACGACCGCAAAAACAAATCCGGCATCTGCTGCGATTTTATTCACAGCGTTATCTGCGATACCCGCGGATATATATGGGTGGGAACAGAATCCGGCGGCCTGAACCGGCTTGATCCGCATACCGGCAAAACCATCGTGTACCGCAACGATAAAAACGTTCCCGGCTCAATAAGCGACAACAATGTGGCCGTGGTATTCGAAGACAGTCTTCACCGCATCTGGGCCGGCACCACTTACGGCGGGCTGAACCTGCTCGACCCGCAAACGGACCGCTTTACCTGCTTCCGGCAAAATAGCCATGATACCGCTTCGTCCGCCAATAACCATATCAGCTGCCTGCTGGACGACAACCGCGGGCGTCTGTGGGTAGGCACCTGGGGCGGCGGCCTCGATTTATTCGATCCTGCTACCGGCCGCTTCCGTCATTTTCAGCACAACCCTGCAAAGCCCGGGGGCATTGCCCACAACGTAATATTATCCATTGCCCGTGACGACAACGGCCTTGTCTGGATAGGCACCGAAAACGGGGGTATGAGTGTGTACGATCCGGCCACGGGTCATTTCAGCACCTATGTGCAGGATGATATAGACGACAGAAGCCTCAGTAATAATTCGGTGTATTCCATCTACCGCGATAAGCACAGCACCATGTGGGTGGGTACTTACAGCGGCGGAATAAATTATTATAATAAGGATGCCAATACGTTTACTCATTATAAGCACAACAGCGCTCCCACCAGCCTTAGTTACAACAGCGTTCTCTCGCTGGCCGAAGACCATCGCGGCCATGTGCTGGTAGGTACCGACGGCGGCGGCCTTAACCTGTTTAACCCGTCCGACGGCAGGTTTGCCCGCGTAAAATCTGTTATCGGCAAGTATGTTACGTGCACGTACGAAGATGTTCAAAGAAATACCTGGGCAGGCACCTTCGGCGATGGGATAAGCCTGCTGGACAGCACGGGAAGATTGCTCCGGCATTTTGTGAACGACCCCGCCGATCCCCATAGCATAACCGATAATGCCGTTATAAGCATCGTACCGGATAAAGACAAAAACATCTGGATAGGCACCAATGGCGGGCTGCAGCGCTACGATGCGCAGCATAAGAATTTTATTCGCTACATGCATGACCCTGCACGTACTGCCAGCGTGGGCAGCGACCGTATACAATCCATCCTGTGTGATCACAACGGCCAACTTTGGATAGGCACCTATAATTCCGGCGTCGATTTATTCGACCGGAAAACCAATACGTTTACTCATTTTGTGCACAGCAGTAATACTACCGGCATCAGCAATAATGTGATCAATTGCCTGTTTGAAGACCACCTGCACAATATATGGGTGGGCACCAGCGTGGGCCTCAACCGCCTGGACCGCGTTACCGGCCTGTTCACCGGTTATTTTACCAAAGACGGTCTTCCGAGCAATATTATTTTCAGCATACTGGAAGACAGCAGCCACCACCTGTGGCTAAGTACCAACCAGGGACTGTCTAAGTTTAATCCCGCTACCGGCGTATTCACGAATTTTTCTGTCGGCGACGGTTTGCAATCCGAAGAGTTTAAGTCGCATGCCGCCCTGCATGCCCGTTCGGGCCTGCTGTACTTTGCCGGCATAAACGGTTTCAACGGGTTCCTGCCCGACAGCGTAAAAGAATCGGGTTACGATCCCCCGCTGGTGATGACCGGTTTTGAGATCTTCAACAAAGAGGTGCCCATAGCGAAGAACGATAAAGACCCTTCGCCTTTGAAAAGAAATATTATTGAAACAAGGGAGATTACCCTGCCTTACAAAAGCTCGGTGATTACCTTTTGGTTTGCCTCGCTCAATTATGGCGACAATGAAAAAAAACACTACGAGTACCGGCTCGATGGTTTCGATAAGGATTGGAACGATGTAAAAGGCCAGCGCTCCGCCACCTATACCCATCTCGACCCCGGCCATTACACCTTTCGTGTAAGGAGCCTGAAAGACAATGGCGAGTGGTCTTCGCATATACTCTCGGTCAGGCTGGTGATACAACCGCCGTTCTGGCTCACCTGGTGGTTCAGGGCTTTGCTGGCGCTGGCTGTTTTTGGCGCCGCCTTTATTTTTTACCGCATTCGCATCAACCGCGTCGAGGCGCAGAAAAAAGTGCTCGGGCTGCAGGTGCAGGAGCGTACGCAAAGCCTGGCGCAATCGATGGAAGAAGAACGCAAAGCCCGTGAGGAAGCAGAGCAGGCCAACAAGGCCAAAAGCATCTTCCTGGCCACGATGAGCCATGAAATACGTACACCCATGAACGGTGTCATCGGCATGTCGTACCTGCTGGCCGAAACCGCGCTCACGCCGCGGCAGCGCGAATACACCGATACCATTGCCAGCAGCGGGCAGGCATTGCTCAACGTAATCAACGATATCCTGGATTTTTCCAAAATAGAATCGGGCAATATGGAGCTGGAGCAGAAAGGATTCGATTTGCGCAGCTGTATAGAAGATACGCTGGACGTATTCGGCGCCCGGGCCGCCAAAGGCGGGCTGGACCTCGTTTATCATATCGACGATAAAGTGCCGGCACAGGTAATGGGCGATAGCCTCCGCCTGCGCCAGGTGCTCACCAACCTGGTGGGCAACGCCATGAAATTTACCGACGAGGGCGAAGTGTTTGTCGGCGTTCGCCTCAGCGGCGCCCCCGATGGCCAGCTTGAAATAGCATTCAGTGTGCGCGATACCGGTATCGGCATTCCGCCCGATAAGCTGGAACGGCTGTTTAAATCCTTTTCACAGGTGGATTCTTCCACTACCCGCAGGTATGGCGGCACGGGGCTGGGGCTGGCCATTTCTGAAAGACTGGTGCACCTGATGAAAGGCCGTATATGGGTAGACAGCGTACCCGGCCAGGGATCGGTGTTTTCGTTTACCATTCAAACCCGCGAGTCGGTGGAACAGGTACCGGTATACGTCGATTACAATATGAGCGATCATGCCGGCAAAAAAGTGCTGGTGATAGACGATAACAAAACCAACCGCGACCTGCTCGAAATCCAGCTGAAGCATTGGAAGCTGGCGCCCTTCCTGGCCGCATCCGGTGAGAAAGCCCTCGATATGCTGGCATCAGACCCTTCCTTCCAACTCGTGCTCACCGATATGAAGATGCCCGGCATGGACGGCGTGCAGCTGGCGGAACAGGTGCAGGAACAGTATCCTTCCATACCGGTTATCCTGCTCAGCTCGCTGGGCGACGAATACAGTAAATTGCATACCCATCTTTTTCATTCCATACTCACCAAGCCCATCAAGCAGCATGTGCTGGGCCGGCATGTGCTCAACGGCTTGCAGCAGCAGCCCGTTGCGGCAGGAGAGGAGCAAACCCAAAAGAACAAGCTCGATGCAGGTTTTGCAGCCCGCTATCCCATGCGTATACTGGTGGCCGAAGATAATATGGTCAACCAGCAGCTCATATTACATATCCTGAACCGGCTGGGGTACGAGGCCCAATGCGTGGACAATGGTGAGCTGGTGCTGGCCGCCTGCAGCATCCGACCCTTCGATTGTATCCTGATGGACGTGCAGATGCCCGAAATGGACGGTCTTGAAGCATCGCGGCTGCTGCGCGCGCAGCCCGGCAGGCAACCGGTTATCATCGCCCTTACCGCCAATGCCATGGCAGGCGATGAGGAAGAATGCCGTAAAGCGGGTATGGACGATTATCTCAGCAAGCCCGTACAGCCCGAACTGCTGGTAGACAAGCTGCGCAAATGGGCGCTTATTTCTCAAACACCACCGACTCTGCCGATGCGCCCAATGATGTAACGATACCGGCAATGGCCGCCACCATAGCGTCGGGCCCGCAGATATAAAAATGCCGGCTGAAACCGGTAATATGCTGTCGCAGGAAGGCTTCGTTTACGGGGCCTTTCAGATAACCCGGCCTTTCCTCGCGCGTGAGTATAAAATGAGCGTTCGGTCCCATCATGCCCGCCAGCTCCTGCTCTACGATAACGTCTTCCTTTTTTTTATTTGAAAAGAAAAGCTGGTTGTCGCCCATCTTTTTTTCTTTATGCAGCCAGCGCAGTATGGCCAGGAAAGGCGTGATGCCCGCACCGCCGGCAATAAAGTACCCCGGACCCTTATACGAAATAGCGCCCCATATATCACGCACAATCAGCTCGTCGCCCGGGTTCAGCCGGTGCAGCTCATCTGTTACGCCATGGTGGTCGGGATACCGTTTGATGGTAAACTCCAGGTAGGGATCTTCGTTGAGCGAAGTAAAGGTAAACGGTCTTTTTTCTTCCTTCCAGGACGGCTTGTTGATAGATACATCGGTGGCCTGGCCCGGTATGAACCGGTAGTCTTCCGGCTTTTCCAGCCGGAAACGTTTTACATTGTTTGCAACTGTTTTTACGTCGATGATCTTTACAGGATGGTCCATGCGGTTGTTTAGAGAAAATTAGGATATTATCGCTGCATTTCAATCGTGCCCACATCGGTCGGTGCGCCATCTGCCACGCGAATGCCTTCCCGTACGCTGTTGCGGTAAGGCGGCTTCGCTTCCACCAGCAGGCGGTAATTACCCGGCTTTACCTGTCCCACCTGGAAATGCCCGCTGTTTTCCACGGACGCCGTTAGTGTATCGGTGTTGGAAAAAATCCAGGCGCGCATCGCAGCTTCCGGCGGATTGACATAACCCGTTACGGTACCGGCTACCGGCCGTATGAATGCGGGTCCCGGCGCTGCCAGGACAAGCAATAAAAAACAGCCCGTAAATAAATGGCTTCGCATGCAAGATGAGGCGTTTGTTAAGGCTGCTGCAACAATTTTCGTGCCCATAGGGGTTTAATTTATAACAACTGTCTAAAATATAACTGCTTATAAATCAACAAAAAGACAAAGACGACTTACGTTGCCTGTTGTTTGGGAGCTGGCAGTCACTTGCAGAAAATAGAAATTAACCCTATGTTTGTTTCCTTCCATCATTTCTAACTGTATGCAAGCAGAGGATCCGATTTGGTCTGGTATAAGAAAAGGTAATAGAACGGCTTTTACAAACATGTACAAAGCCTATTATCAATTCCTGTTTTCGTATGGCTTCAAAGCCTGCGCCAACAGGGAGATGACCAAAGACTGGATACACGAAATCTTTCTCGAATTATGGAACCGCCATGAGCAGCTGCCGGTAGTGGAGCATGTAGGCTTTTACCTCAGAACCTGGCTCAAAAGAAAGATCCTGCGCGATCTGCCCAAAGAGCAGGCGGCTGCAGCAAAGGCCATGGAAGCCGGCCAGTCCTTTTCCGCGGGTCACTCGTATGAAGACCTGCTGGTGCAGCTACAAACCAGCCGCGGGGTAAAGCAACAGGTAGAAAAAGCTATGGAGCAGCTGTCGTCCCGCCAGCTGGAAGTGGTGCGCATGCGCTTCTTCGATGAAATGAGCTACGAGCAGATAGCCAACGCTACCAGGGTAAGCCCCCGCACCGTCTATAACCAGGCGTATGAATCATTGACAACCTTGCGCCGCCACCTGGCGAAGATTAGTTTGTAAAAGGCAATTAAACCTTCCTGTTTTCTGTACTGACCACTAAAGCGCGATTGCCATGGACCATTCCCTTTACCGGCCCGAAGATTTTGCCTGCGATGAATCGTATCTTAGGTACTATTTCAAGCTGGAGGCGAAAGACATTGCCTACTGGGAGCATTGGATACGCACCCATCCCGAAAAACTGGACCTGGTGATGAGCGCCGATCAGCTGATTGGTTTTCTGTCGCTGCAATTGCCGGAAGAAGAATACCAGCAGGAATACGATCGGTTTACCCGGGCCATCGCCAAAGCCGCCCTGCTCGAAAATACCCATGCGGCCGTTTCGGGCAGCGTTGCCGTTTTACCGCTTACAGGAACGATGGAGCGCAACAGGCGCCGTACCGGCGCATGGCTGGTGATGATATCAGTACTGCTGGTGGCGGGCAGCGCCTGGCTGTTTGAGTCGCGCCATAAGACCCTGCCTGCATCGGCGGCCCTTGCGGGCAATACGGTGAGCCGGAAAAACACCGGCAGCACCGTGCTCGACCTGGTGATGGAAGAAGGCAGCCTGGCCAGGCTGCAGCCCGGCGCCGAATTATCCTGGCCCGTACATTTTCTGCCGGGTAAAAGAGAATTGAGTCTGAATGGCGCTGCTTCGTTTGCCATCGTCAAAAATCCCCATCGTCCTTTATTCGTGTATTGCAATAACCTGGTCGTCGAGGTGCTGGGCACCGGCTTTACCATCATAACCGGCAAACATGAAAATACCGTATCGGTTTCCGTTAGCTCCGGGAAGGTGCAGGTATATGAAAAGAAAACCAACGCCGGCGTGGTGCTTACCCCCAACCAGAAAGTGATTTATACCGTGGCCGGGGGCCGCTTCGAAACCATGCTGGCCGATCACCCGCAGCTGCTCACGCCGCAATCCTTACCCGTCGTTTTCAACGGCGCCCGGGTGTATGACGTCACCCGGTGGCTGGAAGCCGGTTTCGGTATCGACATCGACATGGAAGATGAAACACTGTACAACTGTATTTTTTCGGGCAATATCTCCGGCACAGGCTTCTTTGATGCATTGAACCAGGTGTGTATGCTACTGCATGCACGCTATGAGGTAAAAGGCGCCCGGGTGCTTATCCGGGGAGCGGGTTGCGATACGCGCTAAGGAGAGATGAACAGCACTATAAAAAAAGGATGGCATCCTGCTCAAGCCTGTTAAGCAGAAAGATGCCATCCTGTAAGAATATATACAGCATTTACCGGTTGTTATCCCTGTCGCGCGGGTCGAAGCCGCCACTGCCGCCACTGCTGCCACGGTCACCACCACCACCACGATCGTCACGGTTGCCACCGCCACCACCGCCGCGGTCGTATCCGCCGCCACCGCCACCACGATCATATCCGCCGCCGCCGCCACGGTTACCACCGCCGCCGCCACGGTCATAGCCGCCACCACCGCCACCGCCGCGATCGTATCCACCACCGCCGCCACGATTATAGCCACCACCACCACCGCCACCACGATCATAGCCGCCGCCACCACCGCCGCGATTGTAGCCACCGCCACCACCGCCACCGCGATTGTAGCCGCCACCACCACCGCCGCCATATCCACCACCGCCACCGCGGTTGCCACCACCACCGGAAGGAGGTCTGTCGGCAGATTCCTGTACAGACATCTGTTTCCGGCCAAGGCCTACGCCGTTCAGCAGATTGATGGTTTCTAATGCCTCTTCACGATTGGGCATTTCTACAAAGCCGAACCCGCGGCTTTTCCTGGTTTCTTTATCCAGGGCTATTTTGGCTGATTTCACTTCACCGTACAATTCAAACATCTCCTTCAGATCGGTGTCATCCATATCATAAGGCAGACCGGTTACAAAAAGCGTCATTGTAGAATTTTATAGTTAAGATAAATGGGCAGGTAAAATTAGGGTAATTCAGGCAAGGAACAGCAACCTAAAAAAATAGCTTGCGTCTTCGTATAAAACCGGGCAAAAATACCGTAAAATCCGCAGTGTCTGCCACCGCCTGCCGCCCGGGCTGCCCTTTCGCCTCCTGCTGCTTCCGGAAGCGGGTTCCGCACCAGCCGGGCATACCGGCAGCAACTACAGGGAAATTTTAGTTTCAGCTAACGGTTTCTTTGGAGCTGCTTATTGCGGATTTAATACAAATTCAGCCAGGGTTGGGAAATAGAGCATTTTTTTCCAGTCGACCGCGAAAATTTTCTCGAGTACTGTTTTCAGCTCGCTGAGCGTACCGGGTTTCAGCACATACAGGTTGGAGCCTTCCCGGAAACAAAAATCGATGTTCTTTAAATCGTGGAAAGAAGAATACACTACAATCGGTAAGGTATCATATTTCCTGTTGGCACGAATTTCTCTCAGGCATTGCCGCCCGTCTTTGCAGGGCATTAACAAATCGAGGAAGAGAATATCGGGATGTTTTTCATCCAGCATTTTCAAAAGAATGTCACCGTTTTCCGCTCTTGTTAAAATTACGCTAAATGAGAGTTCCTCTATGGCCAGCGAAAACACCAAATAGTCCTCATCATCGTCTTCCGCCATTAATACATGAGTAGGATCGTAGGTTAAAACAGTCATGGTTGATCTATATATTTTGGGCTTAGTTTAAAACGTATGGCTACTAAACATAATTTCTATCTACAAAATAGAAAATTCTTAACAATACGCTTCAAAATGTTTAGTAGAAACGACAAATTCAGCTGCCTTTCTGTACATTTTGCAGCTATAATCATGCCGTACCGGTTGCGGAGGTATACGGTTTGCAACAGTATTTTTGGCCTGGTTTTGTATCTGTATAGATAGTACGGGTGTAGATGGATATTTACGGTCCTATTTTTAAATGTATAAATGCATGCAGGCAAAGTTAAAACATATCGTTCTGGCTTGTAGTAATGCCGGGCAGCTGGCCATGCAGCAGGAGCTTTTAGCAGGTAGCCAGCCTGCTGTTAGTATATCCGTGGCCGGTACCAGTCAACAACTGGAAGAAATGATCTGCGGGCAGGCGCCGGATATCATTATCATATTGCAGGTGGATAACGGGAAGCGTTCCGGCGACAATTTTCTGCATACCATCCGCAAAAATGAACAGCTTGACGATACCCCTGTTTTCGTGTATACGATAACGGAGGAAAAAAACGGGCTCGCCAACTGGCTTAAGAAGTGGAAAAAGGCGTTTTCTTATTTTCCGTCGTGACGCGCCTCCGGCGCGCAGAGATTTTAACACAGAGAGTATACGGAGGTTGGTTCATAGAGGAGCACAGAGGCTTTTACTACGCAAAAAGAAATCGACGCAGACGCCTTTCGAAACAATCGCCCCGGCCGCGAACAACTTCATTCCATGCAAAAGCCTCTGTGCTCCTCTGTGAACCAACCTTTGTGCTCCTCTGTGTTAAAAAAAAAGCGCCGAAGGCGCCCGATGATATCGACAAATATGTAGTAAAAAATGCAGACCATGGTGAAAGAGCTCAACCCCTTAAAACGAAAAAACCCCTCAGCCTAACTGCGGGGTTTTTCAAAAGACCTGATTTTAAACGTTTTTTCTAAGGACGGGAAATTAACCAGGTTTGGTTTTTCAGGATATCCTTTTCAAAAGATATTGGATAAACGGGTATTCATATTCATTGGATGATTTAAAAGTACATCCCCTGTTGTTAAACCGCAAGAGCAATTCTACTTACTAACCACTAGTAAGTTTACGTTTTTGGTATGAACCGCCGATTTTAAAGGACAAATCAACATTTACCTGGTGATCAACCGGCTAATGGCTTACCCAAATTTTTATATGATATTGACAATGGTCAACCAACAGGCCCTTCTTCCTCCGTCAACCGGCGATAATCAGCCGGGTCGTCGAGGTCGCGCAGGATATGATCGGTTGCCATATCCACCCGGTGCACATGGTCCGTATGCGCCTGTACTATGTCCCGGCATCCTTCACCAGGGGGCTGGGCTGCAATCAGGTTGCTGTACCAGCCGGAAAAAATAACGGGATTGCCTTTTTGCCCCTGGTATACGGGGAGGCAGATACACCGGGGATCGGCCTGAACCTGCCGGTTAAAACGATCGGCCAGCAAACGGTATTCCCCGGCTGTCAGCCACACCATATCCGCCAGGCAAATCATATAGCCATTTCCCTGCGCCTGCGCTACGCCGGCCTGGATAGAGCCTGTAAGCCCTTCTGCAAACCGCTGGTTGTGCACCAGCCTCACCGGCAACGCCTGCAACAACGCCGATACCTGTTCCCCGTCGCGGCCCGTGACCACTACTACATCGTCGATACCCGCAGACAATATATGCCCCACGGTTATCTCCACGATTGTTTTACCGCGGTAGGGGAGTAATAGCTTATTTTTGTTTTCCATCCTGCGCGATAAACCCGCCGCAAGGACAATAGCACCTGGCATATGTGTAAGAGGCGATAGGCGCCCGGCAATAAATGTAGGATATAAAACAAGACACTTCAATTAAAGTAGCATGCAGCATTGGGAACTGGTTTTCTTTTTTGCCCTCATCGCTTTTGTATATGCATCGGTAGGTTTCGGCGGCGGCTCCAGTTATCTGTCTATCCTGGCCCTCTATGCCCTCCCGTTTAAAGAGATCCGCTTCATTGCGCTGTTGTGCAATATCATCGTCGTTACCGGCGGCGCCCTTATTTTTATCCGCCATAAACAGGTAGACTGGAAAAAGATCCTGCCCGTGGCCCTGGGCAGCGTGCCCATGGCTTTTTTGGGCGCGAAAATGAAAATAAGCCAGGATACTTTTTTTATCCTGCTCGGCTGCAGCCTGCTGGCAGCGTCTATATTACTTTGGGTAAAAACAAAAAAGACGGATGCCGCAGCAATGACGGCGCCTGCCAAAGCCGGTTATGTACAGGATGCATTACTGGGTGGGGGCATCGGTTTTTTGTCGGGGATGGTAGGTATCGGCGGCGGCATCTTCCTCTCGCCCCTGCTCAACCTGTTGAAATGGGATACGCCTAAAAAGATTGCCGCCACGGCCACGGTGTTTATCCTGGTCAATTCCATATCGGGTATTGCCGGGCAGCTGACGCAGCTGCCGGCCGATATTAATTACCAGCGCATCGCTATTCTCTGCGTGGCTGTATTGGTGGGCGGCCAGCTCGGTTCCCGCATGGGCGCCATTCGGTTCAATCCACTGCTTATCCGCCGCCTCACCGCGGCGCTCGTATTCTTTGCCGGCGTGGAAGTATTGGACAAGCATCTGCACCTGTTTAAATAGCGGCGAGCCATGAGCTGCGAGCTTCGAGCCGGTTGCCGCGCAAAATAGCTCACAGCTAGTAGCTAGTAGCTCGCAGCTTCTCTCTCATCGCCTCCGCATCCACCGGCGTATTTACATTCATCAGCACATCCGGGTCGGGCGCCGACAGCAGCTCGGTATCGCTGTTGATCAATACTTTTCTCGGGCAGCTGTATCCCTGCGATAAAAAAGAAAGCAAAAGAGGATAGCTTTTCGGTTCCCAGATAGTGATAAGGGGTTCCGGCAGGCTGTCATAGGGACTGATAAAAGTGGTCGCCGTCGCCTTCCTGCTGCGCAGCTGCACCAGGTAATCGAGCGCGGTGGTATTGACCAGGGGCATATCGCAGGCCACCACCAGCCAGGCGGTATCGGGTTGCGCGCGGAAAGCCGAAAGAATGGCGCCGTAGGGCCCCAGGTCGCTAAAGCTATCGGGCAGCACCGGCCTTGCGGGGTCTATCGCCGCCTGCTGATCGGGCCGGCACGAGATGTATACTTCGCCGCAATACGCTTTGAGCATATCGGCTATATAATACCGTTGTTCTTTTCCGTGCCAGGCCATCGCACCCTTGTCGTTGCCGCCCATGCGAACACTCTTGCCGCCCGCCAGCACCAGGCCTTTCAGCGGCGCGGCGGATTGTTGCAGCCGGTCGGTAAAAAAGGCAATGATTTTACCCGTTTCTTCCAGCCGGTACAGCGGTAGCTGCTGCCAGCCGGGTATGGCTTCTTTGATAAAGTCGAATGGCTCCGTTACATCGCCCGACAGCAACAGCAGCTGTACGTTGTTCAGCTGTTCCAGTCTTTTTACCAGCGATGCTTTTCTATTGTTGTCCATGATGACCACCTGCGCCCTGCCCTCAAAATGATTGCCGTTTACCAATACCATATCGGCATGGGCAAACAGCTGCCGGTATTGAAAAGTGTTCAATGAATGCCGGTAGTTCAGCTGGTGGTAGGCTATTTTGTTGCCATATTCCCATACCGCTCCGGCATGCAGGCGATCGGTCAGTGCGGGCATCTCTTCCTCCCGCGCATGCTCTGCATCTACATAAGCGCCCTGGTAAGCGGGCGACAGCGCTTCAAACACAGTATCGGCCAGCGCCCTGATGGTGCGGCAGGATGCGCCGGTAATGGCCCATTCGTTGCGCCCGAAATGACCGTAGGCCGGTTTATTCAGCGCCGTATGTTTTTTATGTTCTTTTGAAATCATTCTTACCTCCTGTTTTTTCGAGCAAGCGGGTTTCTTTAATTACCATGTCGTGGCTGAGCGCCTTGCACATGTCGTATACCGTTAGCGCGGCTATCGAAGCGCCTACCAGGGCCTCCATCTCCACGCCGGTTTTGGCGGTAATGCTGGCCGTACAGTCTATCAGCAGCTCATTGGGCTCGCGCACTTCTATGGTGATGCGGCAATTGTCCAGTCCCAGCGGGTGGCATAAGGGAATTAAATCGCCTGTTTTCTTGGCCGCCATAATACCTGCCAGGATCGCCGTTTGAAAAACAGCGCCCTTGGCGGTTTGTATATCGCCGTTTACCAAATCCTTCCGCACCACTTCGGGCAGCACCACGATGCTCCGGGCCGTAGCGCTGCGCAGCGAAACGCTTTTGGCGCTCACATCTACCATCGTGGGATTGCCTTTGTCGTCTATATGAGAAAATTGTTCCATTGCTGAGCTACTTTTTAAATGGTTAATTGCAGCTTAAAACCGCCATATCGGGAATACTTCTCCCTTTCTAAAGTTATTCCGTTCTGCCGGAAGTTCCATAAACGCATCCGTATCGGCCAGGTTGGCAAAGTCGCCCGAGCCATTGCCGGCCACCGGCATGCCTATCAGCAGCCCCTGTTCGTTGCCCGCCAGCTTTACCTGCAGAAAATATTGCATCGGGGGCGGAAAGCTGACATCTTCTCCCAATGCGGCATGCTGCTGGTTCATGGGTAGCCCCAGCGAGGCCCGCAGCCAGGGAATAAAATACCGGTGAATGCACATAAACCCCGATACCGGGTTGCCCGGCAGGGCAAACACCAGCGTGCCGCCCCCATGCGCCCCAAACCAAAAGGGTTTGCCCGGCCGCTGCTGCACTTTGTAAAACAGCGGGGTTACCAGCAATGATTCCAGCGCCTGCGGGATATAATCAAATTTACCCATCGATACGCCGCCGCTCAGGATGATAACCTCATACTGCTGCAGGCATTTACCCACCTGCTGCCGGGTAATGTTTGGGTCGTCGGGTATATGCAGCATATCCGCCGCAATGGCATGTTGTTGTAAAATGGCCTGCAGGGTATAGTTATTCGAGCGTCTTATTTGATAGTCCGACGGCATTTGATTCACCTCCACCAGCTCATCGCCCGAAGAAATGATCATCACCTTCGGCAGCTTTTTTACCTTAAGCGTGGCAAGCCCCAGGGAGGCAGCCATACTGATAAGGGCGGGTGTAATGTATTGATGCGCGGCTACCACCGTTTCCCCGCGTTTCCGGTCCTTGCCTTTCCGGTGGATATTTTGTCCAAGGCCAATGGTATCAATGTTGACAGTGGCCCAGCCGTCTTGTATCGTGGCGTCTTCGTAACGTATAACTGTATTCGCGGAAGGAGATACCGCGGCGCCGGTCATTATTTCGATGCACTCACCCGGCTCCGTGATATCGATAGGCGTTTCACCGGCGGCCTGGGTGGCTTTGATGCGAAACCGGCGCAGGCCGTTTTCAATATCGCCGGCACGCACGGCAATGCCATCCATCGTGGCCCGGTCGTACGGCGGCAAATCCCTGTCGGCCACCATCTCTTCCGCCAGCACCCTTCCCAATGCCGACATAAAAGGAATGGCCTCCGTGCCGTAATCTTTTATACGCGAGAGAACAATTTTTTCCGCTGCTTCAACTGTAATCATATCATTTTTTTATCCGCTCCCGAAGCATACGCCCATCCACTAACTACCCTCCAATCGTTGCCATCGACTCGTGCAGGGGCTCGTGGTTTGTCCTGTTTTTTTCTGCTTCCCATCCATCTTTTGCCCGCCGGCCCAGCGCATCCAGCAGGGCCGCTTGCAGCACGGCATCGCTGCCGCCGCTGCGCATAAGGTCTTTTATATTCATCACACCATTGTCGTACAGGCAGGTCCTGAGCACACCCTGCGGGGTAAGGCGGATACGATTGCAGCTGCCGCAAAAAGTGCGCGAATAAGCGGCGATAATACCTATCCGTCCTTTATGGCCGGGCACCTGGTAATGGGTAGCTGTGGCCCCGGGCTCGTCGGCCACCTTTTCGATGTTGGGGTAGGCCTGGCGGATAGTATCCAGTATGCGCGCATGGTCCCAGGCAAGGCGGGTATATTGATGGCTGTCGCCGTTAAAAGGCATTTCTTCTATAAAGCGGGCATCGATGGGCAAATCGCGGGTAAGCGCAGCCAGCGGCAGGATATCTTCGGTATTCTTTCCGTCCATGACCACGGCGTTGAGCTTTACTTTTATGCCGTGCAGCAGCAGCTGGTCCATCGTTGCCAGCACTGCCGGCAGCTCATCGCGGCGGGTGATGCTGAAAAACCGGTTCCTGTCCAGCGTATCCAGGCTAAGGTTGACAGAGCGGATGCCCAGTTTTTTTAGTTCCGGCACCAGCGGGGCGGTGAGCACGCCGTTGGTGGTAAGGGTAATGGTATGCAGCCCGGGCAGCTGCGACAGGTCCCGCAGGAAAGGCATGATGTCCTTGCGTACAAAAGGCTCGCCGCCGGTGATGCGGATCTTTTCAATACCCATTTTCACCAGCACCGTGCAGGCCCTTAGCATTTCTTCATAGCTCATCAGCTCCCTGCGCGACAGCCAGTCGATGCCCTCTTCGGGCATGCAGTAAAAACAGCGCAGGTTGCACCGGTCGGTCACCGCCAGCCTTAAATAATTGATCGTCCTTCCGTGGTTATCTGTCAGCATGTGCTGTAAAGATAAGAAGGATTCTTCGCCGCCCGTTCTTCGCTTTAAAACCGCCCTTTGTTCGGATCAAGTCCGTCATTGACGGACTTGATCCGAACAAAGGGCGAACAAGGAGC
>Ga0307508_10002842_pt1 | contig 17974 bp, 30 predicted proteins | sample 9_EM_MG_FD_203089 | JGI IMG/M metagenome (GOLD analysis project Ga0307508, IMG submission 203089) | Populus trichocarpa ectomycorrhiza microbial communities from riparian zone in the Pacific Northwest, United States - 9_EM | ecosystem: Host-associated > Plants > Roots > Unclassified | place... | reverse complement strand
TTCCCCCAACCCACAAAAAAAAAAAAAAAAAAAAAAAAAAAAAAAAAAAAAAAAAAAAAAAAAAAAAGGGAAAAACTCCCCCCCCTGCCCTGCCCCCCCCTGCCCTGCACGCCAAGCTCTGCGTGTGTGGCGCGTTTCCCAGTCCGGCTGACCTCCTCCCATCCTCCTCCGTCGCCTCATCCTCCTCCTCCTCCACTACACATACAAACACCGTCTGCGAACACTCTCGCCGCGCGCACGCACGCACGATGGCCGACAAACTCCGCGCGACGCAGCAACTCGAGCAGCTCCAGGCACGCTATGTGGGCACTGGGCACGCCGACACGACGAAATTGTATTCCCCCCCCCCCCCCCCCCCACACACACACAGAGAGAGAGAGCGACGAAGAGTGCTGACCAGTGTCCGCGCGCAGCGAGTGGATCTCGAACGTCCACCGCGACACCTACGCTTCGTACGTCGGCCACCCGCCGCTGCTCGAGTACATGGCCATCGGCAGCGGCGAGCCCATGGCGAAGCTGCGGACTAGGTTCATCGAGAAGATGATACAGCCGGTCGGTAAGCCGCCGGAGAAAGAGGACTAGAGCGGGAGGGGAGGGAGATCGCGGCGGAGCGGGGCGCGGGGAGCAGTGGCTGTACATCGTACTCGATTGGAGAGGCGGAAAGAGAGAACATCGTACTCGATCGGTGAGATGGAGAGAGAGAACATCGTACTCGATCGGTGATGAGATGTGCTGTGCCCGTTGTGGCTGAAGCGATCACCCCCCCCCGGTGAAACAGCCACATCACGTGACGGATTCGCGCCTCGTCGACCAACGCGATCCACATGCGTCCACCAGATTAGCCAAGACACACGTTCCCCCTCTCCCTCTCCCCCAATCCATCCGCCGACCCCATCCCAAGTGCATCCCATCCCGGTCAACGCGTCTTCTACACATTCGGCCCCTCCGATCACTTACGTGAGCCCCCGACCCACGAACTCAGACCGATTATGCCTCCCCAGCGTGTCCGCAGAGTTTGCTCCCCTCCCCCCCTCCTGGCAATCGTGTGTGTGGCGGATCGATGACGTTCGCCAGCAGAAACAGGCCCGGGAGGACGACGAGCACGACAGGTATGAGGACCGCGACAGCGACAACGTCGACCGCGATGGCGCGGACGCCAGGCTTCCCCGACGACTGGCCAAGAACCTCGTGCGGTTCGCGCTGTCGCAGGAGCTGCAGCGCACGGTGATGAAGCGGGCCGAAATGACCAGCAAAGGTTCGTCTCCCTCTCTCCCTCTCGCCCTCTCGCCCTCTCTCCCTCTCCGCCCGCGCACCAGCTGCCACTAACCGCGCGCACAGCAACCAAGGGCGGCCGCTTCAATGAAGTGTTTGCGCTCGCGCAGAACGATCTCCGCGAGGTGTTCGGCATGGAGCTGGCGGAGCTGCCCATGCGCGACAGGACCAGTCTCGCGTCGCGCCGCGCCGCCCAGACGGCCGAGCGGCCCGCCAAGTCGTCCAAGAGCTACATCCTGACCTCAATCCTCGACGCCCGCTACCGGGACGCCGACATCGTCGAGTGCCACGGCTTCAAGCAGCAGACGTACGACGGCTTCGTCGGATTCGTCGTCGCCGTCATCTACCTCAACGGCCGCTCGCTGCCGGCGCCGAAGCTGCTGCGCTACCTTGGCCGCCTCAACGCCGACGAGTGGATGCCGCTCGACCGCACCGAGAGGGCGCTCCAGCTGATGGTGAAGCACGGCTACATCATGCGCACCAAGGACAACGACGGCGACGAGACCAGCTACGAGTACCATCTGGGCCCGCGCGGCAAGGCCGAGATCGGCCCGGAGGGCGTGCTGCGCCTGATCCGGACCGTCTACGGCGACGACCAGATCGAGGACCTCGAGGCCAAGTTCAAGAGGAACGTCGGCGTCGAGATGATCACCACCATCGACGAGCCCTTCCCCATGTCCATCGACGACGGCGACAGCGACGACGCACGCCACAAGAGGAAGAACAAGAAGAAGCCGGCCGCGGGGAGGGGGCAGAGGAGGGGTGCTACCAGCGACGAGGATGACGAGGACGAGGCGGCCGCTCGCAGACGTTCGAAGGGCAAGCAGAAGGCCCGGGCTGCCCCGGACTCGGACTCGGACGATGAGGAGGAGGAGGAGGAGGAGGAGGATGATGATTAGTAGTTTCCACTCATGCTGGTTTCCGCTCGGCGTTTTCTCCGTCTCCGTCTCTGTTCTTTCTTTCTTTCTTTTTTTCTTCTTTCCCTCGGTGTATATATTCTGGTCGCGACATAGTGCCTGGCATTAGCTCCTAGCATCAGGCGCCACTTCCTGCCCCCGATACCGCCGTGCACACGTGTGGCTGCGGATCACGTCACTCGCAGCCACGGTCGGGCCGAGTGATGGCGGTGCATGTACGCAAGTGCTCCTCACGGGGAACAACTGCCGCTGGCCTACACGGCTGTCTGTCCCATGCTCGGCTCGGGGCGGTTCCGTTCGCTGCGGGGAGGCCGGGGACTCGGCCAGTCCGGTAGCCGCGGCTACCTCTCGCGGCCGTTATTCCTTCCGCGCGGCAGCCACGCACGCAGCTTGATGCCCGGAGCCACGGGCGCTGCGTCCTGCCGAGCTCCCGCCCCGTCCGTCCGCAGACCACGGGCATTCCGTTGGCTCGGGGGAAGCACGTCTGTAACGTGCAAGTGTACATACATACATATGTATGCACGCCCATCGCGGATCGCGGACCGGCCAGCGAGATGGATACTCCGTTCTCCTCCCGTCTTGCCGTCCATTCCCCGTTTCGTCCACAGCCTGTCAGCACGGGATACATACATAGCTGTCGTTTTTCCTCACCGCCTTCCAGCCCCCCCCCCCCCGGGGCGGGATGTGCACATAGCTAGCGGAAACAAAGGAAAAGGGGCAGATCTCCGGCCACGCTGGGCCACGTTTGCTGTCAGGGGAGGGGGCGCAATGGCGATGCGTGCGCGCGTGTCTGCGTATGTATGTAGATATCTGTTTCCGCCATTCCGCAGATGCGCTGTCTCAGGCTCGCAGCGCCGTCTGTCTGCTGCCCGCCCCCATGGCCGTCCCGGGTCCGCTGCTTGTCCTGCCGCACAGCTGCGCCGCGCCATTCCCGCCGCGGACACACTCTGCTCGTCCCCAGCGGTGCGGAATATGCCCCTGGCGTGACGGCCGACGGGGAGCGAGGAGGGATCCGGTGCAGCGTCTGGCTCGTCGACGCAGGTACATCCGGCCGTGCGGTTGGATTGCCGGGCAGCCACATATCCCCCACGCACACACCACGGAGCCGGAGCACATCCACACACATCCACACACGCCCACGGAAGGTGTGTGTGGGCCTTGTGCAAAGTGTGCATCCATACACACCCCCCCTCCCGGGATCTCAGGGCGACTCGCCGCTGCTTTTGGATTATAAATTGCGGCACGGCACATCCAACGGCTCCTCTGCAGTGCGTGGTCTGTCTCCGTGGCAGCTTCTCTTCCCCAGCAGTCGAGTTGGCGTCTGTCGTTCCCACCCTCGCGTTCCGCTGTTTACCTGTTGTCCAGCATATATCACCATCGTACTTGGCTGCCTCCGGAACTCACGATGTCTCCAACGACAACCGACGACCACACCGCCACCCGCTGCGACGACTGCTTCCGCGCCGGCGGCAAGTCCAGCGGCCGCTCCCAGGCCTCGCAGTCGTCGCTGCTGTCTGCCCGTGTCTCCAAGAACATCGGCGACACCGCGATAATGCAGCGGTTCGCTCTGATCCTGGCCAACCAGTACGACGCAGAGCACAATCCGCAGGGGATCATCAATCTCGGCGTGGCGGAGAACGTACGCTGCCCGCTGCCGGTCCGGTGCACGCAGTCGACTGACGTGTGGTCGCCAATCAGGCATTGATGTACAAAGAGCTGACCGAGTTCGTCAACAAGACGGTGACTCCCCCCCTCCTCCCCCGGGGCGGCGCGGCGTGCTGACGGACAGCGAGGATTTAAGCTCGCGGTGGACAGCTTCACCTGCACGTACGGGTCCGGGCCGACGGGCAGCGTCGCACTCCGCAGCGCGCTGAGCATGTTGTTCAACCAGCGCTTCCGCTCGTTCTCGCCGGTCACGCCCGCCCAGCTGGTGGTGTCGTCGGGCGTGACGGCGATCCTCGAGTCGCTGGCGTGGACGCTGGCGGATCCGGAAGACGGCATCCTCGTGGGCCGGCCGTTCTACAGCGCCTTCCCGAACGACTTCTATGCGCGGGCTCGGGTGCACACCGTCGGCGTCGGCTTCTGCGGCAGCGACCCGTTCGCGCCAAGCTGTGTGGGCCACTACGAGCGTGCGCTGCGTGAATGGAACGGCAATGGCAACAGCAGCAGCAGCAGCAGCGACGGCGACAACAGCCGCCGTCCGCGCGCCACCGGCTGCGTCCGCGCGCTCGTCCTGGTCAACCCGCACAATCCCCTCGGAGAGTGCTACTCCCCCCAGACCCTGCGCGAGATCATGCGGTTCTGCGGCAGGGAGAGGATCCACTTCGTCAGCGACGAGATCTACGCCCTCAGCAGCTACGACAACCCCAGAAGCGGTGCGAAGTTTACCAGCGCCCTCAGCATCGACACCCGTGGCATCATCGATCCAGCACTCGTCCACGTGCTGTACGGGATGAGCAAAGTACCATAACTCCCCCCTCTCCCGCGCCATCCCAACATCCCCCCCCCTCAGCTGACCCGTACAGGACTTCAGTGCGAACGGCTTCCGGCTCGGCGCCTTCGTCAGCCAGAGCAACCCCGCGGTGCTGCAGGGCCTCGGCAGCGTGAGCCAATACGGCTGGCCGAGCGGACTGGCCGAAAGAGCGTGGACGGCGCTGCTGTCGGACCCGTCGTTCCTGGACACGTGGATCGCGACCAACTCGCAGCGGCTGGGCGAGAACTACCGCCGCGCCACTGCGATCCTCGACTCGCACGACATCGACTGCCACTCCAAAGGGTTCCGCCCCCCCCGTCCTCCCCCTTCCTTCCGGTGGGGAAAGGCTAACGCGCAGCGAAGGACCGCGGCGCTCTTCCTCTGGGTCGACCTATCCCCGTTCCTGCCGGAGGGCTACGTCGGCGTCGCCGCCGAGCGCGAACTCGGTAGGCGCCTGCTCGACGCCGGAGTCTTCATGCCCGCCGGCGAAGAGTTCTGCGCCGAGACGGTCGGCCACTTCCGCATCGTCTTCTCCATGCCGTGGGACTGGGTCCAGGAGGGTCTGACACGCATGTTGGCCGTCTGCGGCGTTCTGTGATCTGCGGTGGCCGGCGATGGAGAGCAGTTGCCTAGTGATGATGCCTGGCATGTGTACATTGAGTGCGTGACGGTCCGTGCACATAATCCGAGAGGCTCAGATGCCGCACATTATAGTGTCTTACCCCCCCCCCCTCGGGGGCGGCCTCTCTGCCGGTTGATTTCCGGTGAAGAAACGAAACGTCGGTACCGCTCCACACGGTGTCACTCACCACCGCCGCCTCTTACCCTCCCACTCTGCAAGGAAAAAAAACCCAGGTTTGTGGCCAAAGGTGCGAAGAGAGACCGGGAGGGGGAACGGCCGGCCCAAGATCCGCGGCGGCGAGCCCTGAACCCGACCGAGACGGAACCCCGAGATGCCGACAATGGTGATCTGCAACGAGCCATCCGCGGATCCCCCGGTGGGGCCCCAGCTGCGTCGTGTCGCCCTTGGGAGGACTTCCCTGGCGGCTAGAGGCTGCACTTGGCTGCACTCTCTTTATGTCGCGAGGGTAGACTTTGGTGTGGTGGTACAGTACCTAAGCAAAGTCTTGGTGGTTCGGATTTGTCAGCCGCAGTGACACCCCACCACGAAACCACTGAACACAGCACCCAGATACTTACCTTGTACACCAAAAAGACCAAAAGAACCCCCCAGAACTATGTACTAGATAGTAGCAAGTGCGCCATCCCTTTGCATCGATGACTGCCTGAACCCGGTCCAGCATAGACTTCCACAGAGCCTCAAACTGCTTTGGAAGAATATTCTCTCGGCGCCCCGGGGGGGGGGGGAGTTTCTGCCAGTCTACTCTTCACCTTCTCCGTGCCCCGAGAGCAGTCGACAATGTCAGGATATGTGCTCGGTTCGGACAGGACGAATGCAGCCCCTTATCCCACTTCTCGGAAGGTGTGCGGAACCCAAAATCTGCTGCCCTGCCGGCTCCTTCTCGACGCTGTATCGTGCCGCGCTTGTATGTAATATCAATCGATGGAGGGAGTTCTTTACAGAGGGACCAGGGGGGGATGACAAAAGAATTGCGGTGGTCATGCCCTTCTCAGAGCTGCTTGACTCTCCTCGTTTTCCGCCGATTTTTTTTTTTTCGTACTTTGGGACCTTCACCCATCTGGGAGGCTTCAGTTTCCCACCGATGTTTTGGATCATGTGAGGAGGGGTAGTTATTCGATACCCTGGTCACTGTGGCCGAATCACCAAGACTTTTGCTTAAGTATGAGGTATGTATGACCGGTAACTGAGTAGTGGAAGGCCGCTCTGCCGCAGTGCTTGTAGATACATGTGGGATTCCCGAGAAATAGGGATGTTTTGGAGTGTCTATACGGAGCGAAGAGTCGGGCCCCAACATACCGCATTTCTTATGATGGTTGTGTAGAAACCCCATAGTTACTTCACACTTCGGGGTCTCCGGGTAATGCAGACAAAAAAAGGGAATCAAAAACAGCATTCTATGTACCATATGGGCTGCCCGAACTGCGGGACAGCTTCCACAGCACAACTCTCCAATACGTGTGTGATTGAGTATCGCCGAGGGACTCCGCAGGGCTCCATACCGACACCTCGACGATCGGCGGCCACCCCCATGGCATGTTTCTGGCACCTCCGCGATATCAGGTACATACATATCAGCAAAAAAACTCGCTGCTCCAATCCCTATCGCAGATACGTCCGACCACTCCAACCCTCACAATGTTCCCCGTTCCCTGCAATCGCGATTATGTACCCGCGAACGAACGACAATACGCCGAGAGAGCAAAGGGAATATACAGCCCCAGGCCGATGCAACTTGACAGACCTCCTCGAGAGAGTACTTGTGCACATCTGGAGCCCCCCCCCCCCCCCAAACAAGTGGGAATGATGCCGCGGATGATAAACCGGGGTTAGCAATAGACCTTAACTATGTGTAGCCAATGGATTTTCCCTATCTAAGCTAAAGGTCACTTGCCAGTATCTACATAGATACTGCCGTCTGTCATGTTGGTTTTCGCAGGGCTGAGGAGAGTTGTCCGAGTAATGGGTAGCGGCCGGGTAACCAGTGTACATGGTACAGAACCAAATCCACTTCTCTGCCAAGGAGGCGCTACACAGTGCGCAAGGTTTAGAGATGATCAATTGGTGTTTCTGCATCGTCTTCTCTAGTTATGTACATACATAGATACACACAATAATATATACCACCACTCAACCAACTAATTTTGGAAGCCCTTTTCTTCGTCCTCATTCCACTTCTATGTACCGCCCTCCTTCCTTCGAGCCAACGATTTGGCCATCCTTCTTTTTTTTTTCCCCTCCGTTCGGCACACTATGCCTGCCGTGTTTCGGTCAGACGCTTTTAAAGCCTCCGTTGCTGGTCTTCATCCGACACTCACGCTCCTGCTTCCCAACCACGCCCAACTTCTCCGGGGCTTGCATATATATATACCACGCCCCCGAGATCCCCTGCTGCATACATACTTCTCTATTCTCCCCGGATGGCTGATCCGCTGTATCTACATAGCATGGACTTCCTACCCACTTTTCGCAACAGACCGTCAACACCACCGAACAAAAAAAAAAAAAAAAAAAAAAAAAAGCAAACGATGTCGCAATTCCTCTCCGCGGATGCCCATCATGTCTCCATCAAATGGAAGGCTTCGTATAGTAGCGCTACAATGATCTACGCAGACCTTTGAATCGCCATCCTCTCCTAGATAGATAGCCTCAAAGTTTGCCGTTCGCATGGATCGTCGGACCACTTCAGGAAGCAGGGCGAGGCTTATCCGCGACAAAGATATGATCTATTGAAGCTGGACGCAAAGGGTGTATGTGATCACGGGTTATTCGGTGAGGACCTGGGTTTTTTTTTTTTTTTTTTTTTTTTTTTTTTTACCCCAGCGCGGTGAAACAACATGGTGCTCGAGAGGTTGTTTGCCCAAAGTATTGTGGAGGCTGTCAGCCGCATCGGGCTATATATACTCTACATTCGTCTTGCGTACGTCCACGGTCACCAAGGGAAAAAAGTCTTTGCGTCTACGGCTCCCTTCGGTAACCTGAAAGAAGAGGACGCTAGATAACTGACGATGAGCTGACCCGACACCACCACCAGGCATGGCATTTAAAGTCCTTCCGCACCTGGACGAGGAGGCGGCAGCAGCATGATAGATACTATGATATACATAGTATCTACATATCTATCTATCTATCTATCTAGGTGCCGGGGGGCGGAGGCAAACCGGGCCGCGCGGACAGGAACAGGGGAGCGGTTAGATGGGGTTAGATGGGGGATTTTGTCTAGCTCTGGGGTCGCACGCAATACATAGATGAGTACCTACATCTTAGGTACATATGCACATCAAAAATATCGAATCTCGAAATCAAGGTAGGTGCTTTATGTGTGTGGATCCTGATTGACTGTGACCTTCATTTTCTCCCGATTCACTGAGCCGACGAAAATAACAAGAGCGGATAAGGTAGGTACCTACTTCTTATGTAGGTACATAGCTGCAACAGAATATAGCATGACTAGAGTACAACGGTTGAACGCAACACAAACGACTCCGCCTCCTCACCCTTCCTTCCTTCCCCTTCCCCCTTCCAATGAAGCCAGCCTTACCATGAGGGCAATACAAAGTTACTGTGCAGGAAAAAAAAAGCGAGAGAGAAAGCAAAACAGGTCTAATAAGGAACTAGAAGAAGACATTGTGTAGAGAGAAAGAGTGGAATAGCCGAACGAAAGGAGGAAAACGAAAGGAGTAATACTTCGTTCCTATCCTCCAAGTTCGCACCCTCTCCCGAGATATAGATATACATCAACCTATAGAGCCCTTCTCACCCTTCCATCTAGCCATTCACCACCCACAATACTTCCTTTTCCCCTCCCCATCCCATCCCCATCCAGCTGAAAACAAAAACAAAACGGAAGCCAATGGAAAGAAAGGAACCCCCCCCCAATTAAAGGAGGGAAACCCGAAATCATTTGATTATTGGTGATATCAGCAAACTAGTAACTCAGTGAAGTTCGTAGTCACTTGTTTCATCATCCAATCCTCCGATTCCGATTGGGATTCCGCCATCGCCGTCATCCCAAATCTCGCCCTGCTCACCGTTGTCGCCGAGATCCCTGGGCTCGCGGGCCTGACGGTCTTCGGTGGCCTTCTGGTGATTCAGGTAGCTCCGTAGCTGCTTCACACCGCTGCCGGAGAATACGCAGAAGACAGCGCGCTGGTTGTCGTTGAATTCTTGGCACGGGTTAGTACACATCTTTGTGTCAAGATCGGACGTTGATGGCGGACATACCTTTCGGTGGAGACCGGCAGAATTTGGTGTAATCCTTCCTTCTATAGAAGGCTTCCACGCCGGTCAGAGAAAGGTGCGTCAAGCGCTGGCAGTTGTTGATGAGATCGGTGATGCCCTGCAGATCGACGGAATCAGTACAGTACACCGAGTGATAGCGGGACACATACATGCACAGTGAGATTCATGCAATAGCTCAGATGCACCCTCTCGAGGGGACAAGGCGAGCTGCCAGGTCGTCTGCCCAGGCTCTGTATCGCGAAATCCGTGATATTGTTGCACTTGACAAGTCCAATCCTCCTAAGCTTTGGCAACAAGGCAAGCTGACACACACTTGCATCCGTGAGTCGCAGACAACACGCCAGATCGATGTATCTGATTCTGGTGCATATCTGCACTAGCTGGGAGACAGCATGGTCCGTGATGTTGCTGCAGTGGCCGAGGTGCAGGTTGTGAAGGTTCTTGCCAAGCCTGGTGATCGAGTGAACGGCTCTGTCCGTGATGTTGCGGCACTTGGCGAGGATCAGATTGCGCAGGCGGTGCGCCATCCTGATGATCTTGTCGACCGCTTCGTCGGTGACGAGTCCACAGTCGGTAAGGTCCAGGATCCGGAGGGACTCGAAAGTCTTGTGCGGTGGAAGGTGCAGGAAAGCGTCGTCGGTCAGGAGGTCGCAGTGTGCCAGCCGCAGTTCTCGAAGGTGCTTAAGATTCGAGAGCAGGTGAGTGACCGAGTCACCCGTTACCTGGTGGCAGCGGTGGAAGTCAATCTCAAGCAACTGGGGGCAGTTGGAAGCAAGCGCGAGAACGGTGTTATCGGTAATCTCAACGCAGTCGTTGAGTTTAAGCTACAAAATGTTAGCTTTGCCCGCACACCCAGCATGAAATCACGAGGGCCTCACCCTCCGCAGCATCCTGCGATTCTGCGACAGCGGTATCAACGAGGCATCCGTGACTTGCCTACAACCGGCGAGATTCAATCCTTGCAGCCGCGGGCAGTTTTCCGCCACTGCCTGCATCGACCGGTCAGTGATGCCCGCCACCTGCGACAGATCCAACGCCTGAAGACGCGGATTGCGCTGCAGGATGTCCTGGAGCGGCGAATCCGTCAGCTGCGAGCAATTCGTCAAGGTGAGTCTCTCGAGCCGGGTGCACTGAGTCAGCGGCTCGAGCGATCCGTCGTTAACGAGCTCCGAGATGAGGTTCAGGTTGAGCCGTCGGATCAGCTGCGGGTATGCGAAGAACGCGTTCTCGGAGAGCAAGGCGGAGACCATCTTCTGGTACTGCTCGAACTTGCCCAAGTACGGCCTCTGCCACAACATCTCGACACTGCAGTTGGCCCACTGCTTCGAAACCAGCATGCAGTGGCTCAGATCGACAGGCGACGACAGCTTGCTGAATATGGCCATCAGCAGTTCGGCAGGCAGACTATGCACGGGACTCAAGGGCTGCGCCGGTTTCTGGGATTGACTGGGGGACACCGCCATGTTACGGAAGCCGGTGAGTTCGCCAATCGAGGTCTGCGAATCGAAATTGATCATCATGATGTCCTGGTCGTCATAGAGCATGCGCTCAGGGCTGCTGCCTGACGAGCTCTCGGAAGGAGCACGCTCGGAAAAGCGCATAACTCTGGTGGTGGCGAGTAGTGGTTGCGAGTGGAAGTTGATGTAAGGGATGGAAAGAAGGGCAGAAGCCGGGGGTGGGTCGGTCTACGGAGCACGGCGACGGACGCCGATTCTGCCAACCCACTGTGGCTCGCCGTATGGTATCGTCGAGTTAGGGCGGCTGTGCTGCTTGGAGTATTTAGCGTCGCAGCGGCGCACACGACCTGGGATGTCGATAGCGGTAGGGAGTCGGAAGGAGTCGACGGAAAGCGACAGATCTGTGCGACGGCTTGATTCAAGACGGGAAGAGTTCAAGTCGACGGCCGATAGGTGATGGAGGCGATAGTGAAGGCGGCCGAGTTGGAGGGCGGAGGGGACTCGAAGGTGCAGTCTGCTATCGTTGTCCTTTTTTTTAAATTTTTTTTTAAGATAGTCTTTGCTGGACAGGGGAATGTGCGTGTCGGTAGCAGCAGCCGGAAGCTCGCGAGGACGTTCGGTCGAGGGGATTTTATGAGATCGAGATAGACGGCGGGAAGGAGGTGGTAAGTAGTGTGTCGATGAGGTAGAGGCTGGTGGGGGAACTAGTAGTGGAGGGGGATGGGGGGGGCAGGGCGTGCGGAGAAGTTGAGATGCGATACTGGGTATGTAGAGTACCTAGGTACTGGATGCGTGTGCAGATTTACGAAGCGAGCAGGCTGGCCGAGCTGCCGCCACATCCATATATATATATATATACATACTCTATGTATTCCGCGACGTACTCCGCATGAGCACTCGTCGACAACGTCCCAATGGTCTAGCAAGTGAAAACAATTACAAACGCCTATTCCGTCGGTGAATAGAAGGCAATGGAAGAAGTAACCGCACTCGGTTCGGGCTGGTACGCTCTCCGAGTCTCTGTACTTTAAAAAGCAGTTTTCGGGGAATCTGCTTCCCCAGCTCGTCTTCCTGTCCTTGGCAACTCGGCCTGCATTATCGAGGCCTTTGCCGCTCTTGCTCCCAGCGGCTATCGCCCGGCGAGGAGTTGATCGGTGACCGGCTCCCTCCGTTCGCGGCCTGTGCTGATCTTTCTTCAGCTTATCTATCTACACCGCCTGTCGCTTGTTCGGTTTCTCTCCTCGCTGGCTCGGCGGCGGGAGGGCCTCTCGGGCTGCTGGGAGGGAACTATCGAGTGAGCCGTGGACTTCTCCTCCAGTCCGAGTGCTCTGGGTACGATATCTGCAGGCCCCAAGACGCAAAGGCGCGAACCCGACAACTGCCCTCGTCCTCTTCATGCCGTCTCAGTCGCCAGTAGGGGCAATGCTCCATGCCTACCGGCGCGCTTATACCGCCCGGACCTGCCTCCTCCCTCGAATGATTGGCGGGGACAGAATTACTCTTACAGCACCTTCACCCTGCGTCGTCCAGTGCATGATTTGGGGGCTACATATGGTGGACTGCCGCTCTGGTTGCACTATGTGCTCTGCGTCTTGGACTGTCATGTACCCCTCTTTTGCAGTTCCAGACCAAGGCCGCAAGGCGGGGAATATGCAAGAGCCCAAGCCGTGGGATTGTGTGCACGTGAGTCGGCACGTGCTGAATAGCTACGGGCAATGTATGTAGGTCTTCGGTAATGGGAATAGAGGTATCTGGAGTACGTGTCGTGGGTGTCTTGCGTGGGTTCGCTCAGAGTAACTTAGTCGAGCCACCGGGCACTAGCTCAACCCACCCACCCCTACGTCAACTTCTCTCGAACCCCGCCCTTCGCATCCTCCATGCCCAACCCACCTCCGCTCTATCCACCATGATCAGCTCCGCGATATTCTTTGCGCTGTGTCTACTCTTCATCGCGGTGGTGACACTGCTGCTGCAGCGACGGTACCTGCCGCTCCGCAGCGCGCCGGAGTACCTGCTCGTATCCACGTTTTTGGGGCTGTTCCTGTCGTCGTCGATCATCGTGCTCGTGCCGATTGACCTTGCGTCCAGCTCGGCCACGGACGACGGGTCGCGGGGTATACCCCCCCCCTCTGTTCTGCTTGAATGGCTCGAGGCTGATCTGGAGAGCAAAAAGGTGTTGTCCTGCCCCAGCGAGTCCTCCTGATATCCTGGCGGATATCCTACTGGCTCTGCTTCGTCCTGACATGGGCGATCCTCCCGATCCTCCTCTCCTACTCCGACTCCGGCCATCGATCGCCACGGAAGCGGCTCCTCCAATCGCTGCGGGAAAATGTCCGCTACCACCTCACGATGCTCACCGTCGGCGGCGTCGGTCTGGTCTACTTCTTCATCACGTCCGGTGTTCGCATTTACAGTATACAAGCGCTCCTCGTGGCGATGTCCTACTGCTACGCTCTATTCCTTGCGGTATCGCTGATGGGGCACGGACTCGTCGCGATTCCTCGGGGGTTATTCAGGGCGGCGAGTGTGTCTGGTACCTTGCGGGCGCTTCAGCGGCGTGCACCACGCGCATACGAGAAGCTGGTAGAAGCGACGAGTAATCTCGAGGCGGTGGAAGGCGAGGTTGCGCTCTTGGCCGAGCGGAAGACGGGGACAGCGCTGGAGTTCCAGGAGTGGATCGAGGAGATTGCCGAGATGGCGCGGGTTCCGCAGTCTGCGGCGAGTGCGCGGCGGGGTGGAGGCGCCTTTGCGGGGGGCCTACTTGGACAGAGGTCGAGCGTGCCACAGGTCATCGCCGAACAATACTTAGCGGCGTTGACTAGAAAGCTGAAGCTGTGCATCCACCGTCGAGCACGATTCCTCTCGGAGTGGGAGAGCCTTGTCCAGGCTGCGGCGGATGCGCAGTCGGTCATTGACTCCAAGTCGTCGCAACGGTTGACGTTCACCAAGCACTTCACATCGCCCACGCTGCTCGAGAACATCTCGATACTCAACCCCTACACACGCCACATTTGCCACTTCCACATAGTCCCTTACATCCATCTCCTCCTCGGTGCTCTCCTCTCCACCGCGTCGGCGATGATAGTCTGGACCGAGCTCGTGTATTCTGCATTCCCCAAGCTCGCCGTCATCCGGTACACGGTCGTGCACCACCCAAGCTCCTCGACAGGAAAGATCGGTTTCGCTGGCCAGTGCATCTCGAGCCTCTGGATCGCCTATATGTGTTTCGCAGCGTACTACACCCTCAGCTCCGTCAAAGTTTGGGGTTCGTACGCTCTCGTCAAGCGCGGGACGTCCGCCAGCTCGGCATGCTTCTACGCATCCTACGCCGCACGCCTCACCGTGCCCCTTGCATACAACTTCGTCTTGTTCCTTCCCGAGGAGGGGATCGTCCAGAAAAGCGTATTCTACAACTTCCTGGGGAAGCTAATCAACCTCTCGGCGATATCGGAGGGATTCAACGATTGGTTCCCAGCCCTGGTACTGATCCCGGTCTGTGCGAGTCTCTTCAACCTCTACAGCCGCGTTAAGAATGTCTTTGGCTTCGGAGATGTAGTCGACGACGAGGAGGAGGAGGATGTGTTCGGCTCCGGCGGGTGGAGGGAAGGGCGGGATCTGATCGAACGCGAACTTCAGGGCGCCACCACCGGCCGGCTCATGAACTACGGCTCAGCCTCCGCCGCCGCCACTACCACCAGAACATCGAGGTATAGAGATAATCCCATCGTGGACGAGGAGGAGGATGGCGCCCCGCTGGACGACCGCGTGCTAGGCCTAGGCGGCTTCGTGCACAGGATCAAGAATACGTTCGATACCGTCGAGGCTCCGAAATGGTTCAAGGACGCGACCGCTGCGGCGGAGCAAAGTCGGCCGAGATGGATGAGGGGGGACGGAGGCAGTGGTTAGGGGGAGAGGGGAGAGGGTGGGGAGAGATGGGAGTCGAATGAAGATAGAAGTTGTTACTTTGCGTTTTTTTACATGTTGCTCTGCACTAACACCAGTTTATGACTTGGGATCCGATTGGAATGGAATGGATCGGCGAAGGCGTGTTTGCTTAGTTTCTTGGGGGGGTATTTTTTTGGTCAGGATGGAGAATCGAAGAATGAATGGATCATGGATCGAGAGTATCACTACTATGACAGCAGCAAGCCAGGCAGTCGGTCCATGTGTACGAAACAACTTTCATCGGCACCAGCGAGCAGATCACCCCGATGCTACTTGCAGGGGATCCTGGACTGATGGGTCATGAAGTGACCGGATTGAACCCAGAAAAACACAAGCAAATCAACCACCCATTATTCCCGATTCTGAAAAAACAAGCAGAACTCCATTTGCCTTCAACAATTCATTTTTGGTTTACTCCCATGTCCCATCAACATTCTAATAATCATTTGGTCCGGACGAAGAAAGACAAAAAGACTAACTTCCTTTCAACCCCAACGAGCCTAAATGATGACAATGTCGTGAGAATGAATGTCGTTGATTTACCGAGTATCAAAGTACTCGAGGAGGACGTTGCGCTCCTGGGACTCCTCGCCCCAGTCACGGACGACACAGCACGAGCAGTTGACGACCTTGCGGGCGTTGCCCTCACGGTCAAGGACGCCTGTGGGTGCAAGTGCAGGCGGTTAGTTGCGGGAGCTCTTACATGCGCATGCGTGTGGGAACGACGTACAGAGGCCAGCCCACTCTCCGAGCTTCTTTCCGTCGGCGACCTTGATGAGGGGGATCTTGTGCTCGGAGCAGAGAGCCTCGACAAGCTTCTTGTAGGCGTCCTCGTCGCAGTTCTCGTTCAGGACGCACATATGGGCCTGGCGACGGTCGAGAGCCTTAGAAGCTTCGCGGAGTCCACGGGCCAGCCCATCGTGAACGAGGGCGTGGCGGAGAACTCCCTTGAGAGCATCCTCCACGGACATCTTGCCCTTGGTGGCAGAGTCCGCAGGTACCTCAATTTCCTCGGCGGCCTCGACCGGGGCAATCTACGCAGTGAAAGTAGTGTTAGGTATAGCCCGGATGGGAACGAGGGAGCGGGAGGAGTAGGAGGGGGGCCTGTGTGGCGGTGGTGATGGTGGACAAAGCTCAGACGTACTTCCTCTCCTGCGTCAGACTACAGCGGGAAAGATGTTAGTTGACTTTTTCTTCTCCCCATCTAATTTTCTACGGCGGAAACTCACCATGATGAGCTTTTCTGTTTGGTGATACGAGGGAATATCTCAATTGTAGGGGGATTGTCGTGATGTCTTTGGCTGTCCTCGAGGAAGTTCCTTGCTCTGTCGTTGTGTTGGTTTGGCTTTTTTCGTCGTTGGTGGGGGTGTGTGTCTCTTCCTGTGCGAAAATTATAGGGCAAGGGTACCCTAGCTCGCCTGCCTTCAGTCACACGCCATCGTGCCCCACGACCGTTCCCCACGCACCCACCAACCCTACCTACTCAAAGCACCGACGATCGAAGTTACGACAGATTTCATACTAACACATCCGCAGAAATGGCAGCCGCGAAGTCCGGTATGTTCCTCCTTCCCCCGATCTCGAAATTCTGCTCCTCGATTCCGCGAGGCGGCGATGAAGGAGATTTACACGGGCCGAACCCACCACGGCGAAGGAAGGGAAGGAACACGGGGCTGATGGGAGTGATTTCTACCGCGCGATTATAGGTCTCGCCTACGGGCTCAACAAAGGATACAACAAGCTCACCCCCCGCGACCCCAAGGCCAAGATCTCCCGTCGCAAGGGACACCTCTCCAAGCGCACCCAGTTCGTACGCGACATCGTCAAGGAGGTTGCCGGGTGAGTCGTCGCTCTCGTGCATCCATAGGAGTTTCCGCTGACGGGTTCGCATCGCATAGTCTGTGTCCCTACGAGCGCCGTGTCATCGAACTGCTCCGCAACTCCAAGGACAAGCGTGCTCGCAAGCTCGCCAAGAAGAGGGTTCGCATTCTTCCTCCCTCCCTTCCTCCTCTACACCCACCCACCGTCTGACAACCCCGCGATAGCTCGGAACCTACGGACGCGCCAAGAGAAAGGTCGACGAGCTGACGAACGTCATCGCCGAGTCCAGGAGGCACTAAACGGAGGGTGTCCTTTTGGAGTCGTCGGGTGAGATGTTGGTTTCTTCCGGGGTTCATGTGGCGTTGGTTGAGCAAAATAAATTAAAAAAGCCTTGAACTTTCCGTCGCACACATACTTTTCAACCCTTTCGTTTGGGATACTTTTTGCGGTGTTGCTTTTTGCTTCTTTTCGGGCACGAGAGGGGTGTGGGATGTTGGTTGAGAGGGGTGGGATGCGATTTCGACATTAACGAATTCGATCGAATGACTGGCCCCGGATACCTCCAACTTGACACCTGTGTGCTGTATAACCGCTGTTTTAGGGGGGAATCTCACAGTGTACTCTAAAGCGTGAGATGTGATAACTAGATTGTTGCCCCAAGCCCTGCTGTGAGTCGTATGTGAACGAGGTGTGTTGGGCTCTTCCCCTACATGTCCAGTGAAGATGAAGACAATCCAATCCTCGCGTGTGTCGAAAAGCGCCAGCGTATGTATGGTATGTAGGAGGCAAGAGGCGGAAAGTCGCTACATATCGAATCCTCTCCCAAAAAGGGAAAGAAAAAAAAAAGAAAATAAAGCCTGGATCATACACCAAGCGCCTGCGTCTAGTCATCATCACCCATTGCTTTGTCAAGTCCCACATTGCTATACGCATATAGACGGAAAATATATAAATACACATGTCGGGGGATGGGTTTTTGGACGTCATATCTCTTCTCTCCGGAATTGAAACGAAAATGCACCTCACACGTAAATGGAGAAAATAAACCTCCCATCAGTCACCCGTAAGAAACATAAGTACACGCACACGCACACAAAATGGATGTCAGAAACACCAGACCAAACTCCGCATGCGGACAATGACAATGGGATATCTACCAAATCAGATAGGTAGATTTTTACTCGACACTTGCATTCATTGAAGGTTA
>Ga0307508_10002841_pt1 | contig 17975 bp, 24 predicted proteins | sample 9_EM_MG_FD_203089 | JGI IMG/M metagenome (GOLD analysis project Ga0307508, IMG submission 203089) | Populus trichocarpa ectomycorrhiza microbial communities from riparian zone in the Pacific Northwest, United States - 9_EM | ecosystem: Host-associated > Plants > Roots > Unclassified | place... | reverse complement strand
TGAGACGTTCTTCTTCCTTTTTGTGGCCTGTATAATCCTCTTCATCATCTATTGGAAGGAGGTTGGGGAGATGGTCCTTAGCACAGGTGAGTAATATTGTTCCTTCTTTCCAGTTAATGGCTGGATTGTGTATTTTCAGCCAATCATGTCCTAGAAATAGGGTGTGTGTGAAGAGACAAGTTATCGCAAGGGGTAACCTTTCTGAATGATCACCTATATTCAACTCAATCATAGTGAACTTTGTAATTAGTCCACTAGTATTCTTGGTACCATCTGCATTGTACACAGGAATAGAGATAGGAAGATTAAATGTGGGGATTCTCTTTTCTCATATGAACTCTTCGTCAATAATGGAAGCACTACATCCTGAATCGAGAAGGGTGAGAATGGGAACAATTGAAGTGTCGCTAAGAAGGATTTCGGCTTTGATTTCAAAAGAATTTGGAGATCATTTCCTGGTAACGAATCTCAGCTTCTTTTGAAGTTCTTGTAGGGAAAGGCTCACTTCATTGAGGGAGAGTTGGTGGATTTGTTGAACCAGCTCAGGTGTTACCTCAGTGGTTCAGGTTTCATGAACAAAATATTGGAGATGTTGGAGAGTTCGTTTAGTATCTCCTTCATCTGTGACTCACTTGATCCATTCAACAGACCAAGGGTTGTATTATAGAAATCCCCTTTGTGGACGAAAGCAGCAAACAGGAGCTACTCTCGTTATTAGGCGACTGGTACGAGCCCGAATCCTTTGAGTCTGTTTTCTCTTCTCTTGCTTCCGATGCGGTCTTCTGTTCTTCTTAGGTCGTTGTCACCTTCCTCGGCATTCCGCCTTGTTGGTTCTGCTTTTCTACTGTGGAATGCCTTGCAGTCTGCAGCTTGCTGCGGAACCCTATTGCTCTTGTTTAATCATTGTATGCTTCCTTTTTATATCTGTTGGCCAATCAACGTCCACTTTCCTTTTATGGAAGTGCTCTTCCTGATTGGCTCCCTTTGTCGTCTCTTTCCTTTTATGGATGCTACCTACTCCTGATGGGCTTCCTCGCCAATCCGTTTCCCGATTAGGACTCCCTTTCAGAGTCCACTCATTACTATATAAGGCACCCTCTGTACTATATTGTCTCTTTAGTTAGTTCTACACAATCCAGCGTTGTATCTAGCCCATCCTCGAAGGGAACTGCCCCTTGAGAGACTTCTTCATGCCGCTCGTGCTTTACTTGGTTCTTCCCTTTCACTTGCGTGCAACAGGATCTTGACCCTAGTAGCACTTGTATTCAGGACTCGAGCGTCCTTCGTCTTCGTACTTGTGTGTCGTCACCTCAGTAGTGTCCTGAGGCTAGTTTCCCCTGCGTCCACAGGCTAGGTTCGATGCTCAGCATTAACAAAAGAACTAACTGCCTTCTGTCCCTACTGTCTGGTAGAAGGACAGGACCATCCCCACCACGAATTGGATCAACCTCAACGATCTCATCTTCGCGTCAAGAAGAGATAACCCTTCCCCTCCCGAGGAACAAGATAGAGTCCAACCAACCCCTGGTGATTTCCCTGATTCTGAATCAACTACTCACCAGTCCCCACGTCACCTGCTTCATCCTAGCTCATTTTCAGGTCTTAGTGATCAGAATCCAAGCAGGCATGTACCTGGCTCCTCCCGAACGCCCATCGCCCCATCATCACCATTAGTGCACCCTTCTCGCTCTATCTCTTCCACTCCTCCTGTTTCCTCCACTCCAACATCACCCAACACCTGAGCCTTCCAACGAGCTTTGGGAGCTGCCCAAAACTCTCCTCCTGATCCACCCAACCCCGACCCCTCTGATTCAGATCACAGCTCGGACCACTCTGACGTTTTCCTTGACAATGACAACAACGACATGTCTACTACTACTGCCCTTGTAGACGTAAAGGCTGTTAGCATTGCTCTTTTGGTCACCATATTGCCTTGTATCACCTTGTCACCGCAGCCACAACTGTACAGCTGCACTTACGTAATCTTGTTGTACTCGACGTGCGTTGTTGGACTTGACACCCCAGCATTCTCCACATTCATGGCATTGCTGAGGTATGTCAAGTTTCTATCTTGTAGCCTCTCGTACTTACAGTACCTAGTCATACTTTGTCTAGGTAATAACATTAGCATTCCCCACATTCATGGCATCGCTGAGTCGTACTTTGTCTAGCTTGTACAGGTTATGAGCCCTGAGCTCTGATCGGGCAGAGCTCAATACATCAAGATCTAGACACTTTGGCACCTTTATATCGGTCTTCATGTCACACTCATTTAATATCCGTTTGACGTCTTCCAATTCCAACTCGTGAGAACCATGGGAAAGTATGACCATATCTGTGAACTCACAGGCGCTGAGAACTACACTCAATGGCATCGCCAAATGACACTAGCCCTAAAAGGCGAACATCTTTGGAACCAGTGCAGTAATGGCACAGACCCTAATGACTTCACGGAGCTCACCTTGAGCCAGCTGGTTCCAGCAGATCCTACTGCCGTCAAAACAGACGAACAAGAAAAAATTCTAGATTGGTTGGCTAAGGATGCCCAGGCCAAGGCACTCGTTGACAGGAAGGTATCCGCAGTTGTCGCAAGTCAACTAAGTGACAGTCAAACAGCCTGTCAACAATGGGAAATACTTGCCCAATGGTTCTCTCGCAACGATCTTATGTCACAATATGAGCTTTGAGCTCGGATATGCGCAGAAAAACTTAAGGACGCTGAGGACGTCCCTCATTACCTAGGAGATGCACGTCGCTGCTTCATTCAAATGGGCATTACATATTCAAATGACGAGGCAATCTTCGACCTTCTGCAGGGATTGCCAGATATAATTGAATGGCAAATTTTTAAGGAATTCACAATGAACCACATGTCCAGTGTTATCAGCACCATGACCCCTGCTACCACCACTTCCTCCAGCACCTCCACGCCGCTCACCTTTGACGACGTAGCAAAGCTGTTCGCTGAGAAGGCAAATGCCATCGTCGGAAAGCAAAAACTGGCCGGTCCAGGCTCCAAGTATGCCAATGCCATCATCACTCCCCCGTCCACACCCAGAGTCAATCCAGTTACTGGTCTTCGCATCCATCGAAATAATCTGAAAGGAGTGAAATGCACCAACCCTCTCTGTGCTGGACTACCACGCGCTGACAATCATGACCATGCTCACTGTTCCCAGAGGTGGAATGGAGAGCAAAGCACCATCTTGGGTTCATAACAAAAACCCGAAAAATGAGATGACAGCAGTGGCTGTGACAGGATCCTCCTCCTCATCTCTCAATCCCACTCCTGACCCTAACCCCACTGAACTCCGTCGTGAACTGTCCTGCGCAATGATCAGTGAGGTCATTAATGACATGTGTTGCCACACATCCCCCACGTCAACAATGCTTGACTCCGGCAGCACCTCTCACCTCATCATGGACAGAGAGTACTTCATGGACTTCAGGGAAGAGGATCACCCGCCCATAAAAACAGCTAATCATGGCTTCCTCTTCACCACGGGTTGAGGCATGTGTGTAGGAGAGCTAGTCATAAACGGGGAAAAATACTGCTTAACCCTCAATGACTGCCTGCATGCGCCAGGTGCCCTGCTTAATCTGATATCAGTCAGATGTATGCTCGGTTGTGGATGGGACTGCAAATTCAAAGGGTTGAGGCCAGGAATGACAGCACATTGCCAACTGTCCTACAACAGAAACACTCTGGGCGCTGTCCCAATGGTCAGAAACCTATGTTACGTTGACCTATGGTTGCTACATCCCAATGAACTCATCGCTTCAACTTCATTCACCAAAGAAATCAGCACCGTAGTCAAACCAACCATAACATGGGACACGTGGCATGCCTGTATGGGACACCCTGGTGGAGAGTCCGTGAAACATCTCCCTCTTGTCACAATGGGTGTAACAGTCGACTCTCAGTTACCCCTCCACTGGTGCGAGGCATGCATCATGGCAAAGCACCCTTGCAAACCCTTGCCTCCTTCTGTGACACCTTGTGCATCTAACATGTTGGACCTCGTCCACTCGGATCTGTGCAGCCCCTTCCCTGTTCAAACCCCCCACAGCAAACTCTACTTTGTCATCTTCCTAGACAATCATACCCATTTCCTCAGTCTTTAGTTGCTCATCATCAAAGATCAGGCACTCCAGGCCTGGAGAACTGTTCAAAAGCTCTGGGAAAATCACACAGGACGGACAGTTAAAGCCTTCTGATGGGACAACAGGGGAGAGTTCATCAGCGTGGAGTTCACACAAGCATTGGAAGGATGTGGAATCCAGCGTCAACTGGCCAGTCCGTATGCTCACCAACAGAACAGAAAGGCTGAGTGCGCCATTCGCACATTAGAGGGTCAAGCCTTCACCATGCTTGAGGCTGTGGATCTACCTAGCAATCTCTGGGGCGAGGCAGTGCTCACGGCAGCATACCTCTGGAATTGCACAGAGTCTGTCTCGTTACCTCCTGGCATCACCCCCTATGAGCTCGTAAACAGCACTAAACCAGACCTCTCACATATCCAAATATTCGGCTCTTGATGCTGGGCACGCATCCCAGTGGAGTTACAAACAAATTTTGGGCTGCACTCGCACCAGGCAATTTTCCTTGGATACCCCGATGGCACAAAAGGGCACCGGGTTCACGATGTTGAGACCAACTCATTCTTTGTGGCTCGAGATGTAATATTTGGGGAGAAGCTGCCAATGTTGATAGATGCCAAGGATGATGACAACGATGAGTTGGACAATGCCCCACCTGATCCAAACCCAGGTCCTGATCCCACTGTTTCAGGTCCACCTGACAAAGTCCCACCTGTCGAGGCTCCACCTCAACCAAATGCGGCAATAGCCCCACGCAGATCCTCCCGCCAACGTGTTCTCACACAAGTGGGCAAAGCTTATGCCAAGGACCGGGCAGCTGCGCACACTCTCTTAGAGGCCTTGCAAGAACAACAAGCCACAAGGACTTCGAGTGAGGGGGTAGACTCATCGAGTGAGGGGGTATCAGGCTCGTTGAGCGAGGGGGTAATAGCAGAAGAAAACACCAACTCCTTGAAGGCGATAGAGCCAGATGCTGTCCTACCTAACGCAACAACTGGAGCAGTCATCGAAGAACATTCCCATGTTGTCGAGGAACAAGCTCACATTACCATCCGAAGTGACAAACGCCGTGACCCTTCACAACCAGATTACAACATGGCCATCCCACTCGCAACATACAAGGAAGCGGTTCAGTGGCTGGACAAGCAGGAATGGCTTAATACCATGGAGACCAAGCTTAAAACAATGAAAGACATGTGTGTGTACGAGCTCACCTCCTTACCAATGAACCGCAAGGCCATCGGATGTCGCTGGGTGCTGGAGTTCAAGGAGGACAATAAAGGAGGTTTGATTTACAAGGCCAGGCTCGTTGCTCAAGTGTTCTCGCAAGTCCCTGGAGTTGACTATGGTGCTACGTTCACACCAGTAATCAAACCGGCCTCCGTTCGTCTCCTCACGGCACTCGCCTGTCAAAAGGACTGGGAGATTGACATGTTTGATGCTAAACATGCTTTCCTTTGGGGATTGTTGAAAGAGGAGATCTACATGCATCAGCCCAAGGGATTTGAGGAAGGGGATTGGCGAGAATCTGTCTGGCTAATGCTCCGCTCAATCTACGGGTTAAAGCAGTCCACCCTCGAGTGGTATAAACAAGTTTGCATGGTCATGGCGGAATTGGGCTTCACTCGCACAGAGTCCAACCACACGCTCTTCCACTTTGAAGGGACTGCTGAACTCGCCATCGAAGCTATGCGAATCCGTTGCTTTATTGGCTGGCATGTAGACGACGGGATGGGAGTCTCGAACTCGCGGCCCTTTTTAGAGAAGGTTGAATCGAAGATTGCTGAACGATTCAGGATCAAGAATCTGGGCCCAGTTACGAAATACCTAGGCATTTAATTTGAACATGATCGTGCAATTCGTCAACTCTGGATGCACCAAAACGAATACATCACCTTTCTGCTCCAGGAGTATGGCCTGTTGAACTGTAACTCGGTTCTCCTCCCTGCCGACCCAAAAGCCCCACTCGGCAATCCTGCAGCCAACTATTCCATCGTCACAAATTTGCGCCCATCCTACCTTAAGCTCATCGGAGAACTGATCTACACATCCATGAACATGCGTCCCGACATTGCCTACATCATCAACTCACTAGCTCAACACAATGCCAATCCTGAAGCCAGACACTTTGCCATGGTGAAATGCATTCTATGTTACCTGGCAGGTACCCGGAACATTCAACTCCACTACAGAGGGGAGACAGGTGAAGATGAGCTTCATGCTTATGCGGATGCGAGTTGGGCCAGCAAAGTGGGATGACATTCTGTCTCGGGGTACATGTGGTTCTATGCTGGAGGGCTGATCTCACACATCTCCAAAAAGCAAACAACGGTCGCGCTTTTCTCCATCGAGGCGGAATACATGGCTGCCACCATGTCATTCAAGAGGGCTTATGGCTACGTTCGTTGTTCTCCGAACTCTCCATCCCATTCACCTTGCTGATCAAAGTCTATTTGGACAACACCGGTGCCATTGCCCTCTCAACTGCTGCCAAGTTCCATCAGCGCTCCAAGCATATTGATATACGATACCATTTCATTCATGAGTACACCAATAACAATATTTTTCAGTTAATTTGGGTTCCGTCTCACAAAAACATTGCCAACATCCTTACAAAACCATTATCACGCCCAACATTTGTCAAATTTTCATCTTTGCTTGGACTGGCGACTCGTTGAAGGGGGTATGTTAGCATTGCTCTTTTGGTCACCATATTGCCTTGTATCACCTTGTTGCCGTAGCCACAACTGTACAGCTGCACTTACGTAATCTTGTTGTACTCGACGTGTGTCGTCGGACTTGACACCCCAGCGTTCCCCACATTCATGGCATTGCTGAGGTATGTCAAGTTTCTATCTTGTAGCCTCTCGTACTCACAGTACCTAGTCGTACTTCATCTAGGTAATAACATTAGCATCCCCACATTCATGGCATCGCTGAGTTGTACTTTGTCTAGCTTGTACAAAGGCTGGTCTTCCAGAAGACTTCTCTGGAAGAAACAAGGATGCCAGGCAATGGATCCTTGCGATGAGCACATACTTCAATATGTGTGGACCCCGGTACACAGAGAAACAGATGAAGCTCATTCTTCTTAACAAGATGAGCAAGGGACAAGGCGCCGACTTTTCTGAAGGTTGGCTCTCAAAGATCGCCGACGATACCATACCGGAGGAACACAAATCTAAGGAACAAGACTTTGAGAAGGTCTTTCTATCAATGGATAAAACTAGCAGGGCCTGGGCAGCCCTAGCCGACCTCCGTATGGAAGGTCCACCTTTCTGAGGGGACTTCCACAGATTCCACTCCTCTTTTGAGCTTGAGGCTGGGAAGAGCAGGGTAGAAGACAAGAACATCCTGAAGGGCCTACTAAGGCAAGCAGTATCGACTGACTTGGCCCTCAAGATGACATCTTTGGAAAATGAGCCAAAGACATACAAAGACTGGCTGATGAAAGCCAGTCAATTTTATGACGTCACCCAGTGACTCAAGAAGCTGCGTTCTGGAAGCCACACCTACATCCCTTCTGGAGGATACTGGTCGTCCTCGACCTCTTATCATGATCCCAATGCCATGGATGTGGACGTCCTTCAACTTTCCCCTACCCAACTTGCGGAGCATATGCATAACAATAAGTGCTTCATATGTCATAAAGTCGGATGTCATTCTAACAAACACCCTCGTCCTGGCAACAAGACAACAACTCATCCTCCCACTTCTGCTTCCTCCTCCTTTGTTAGAGCCACTATTATTCCTGACCCTTTGGAGGACAATCCACTCCTCGACTATGCTCGGAAGCTCGATATTTTGGAGAAGGAAGCTGTCTGTTCCCTAGGAAGCCGTCCGTTCCCTCAGAATTGTTTATGGGGAACTAAACCAAGATGGAACCATAGCTGAGTCTGGATCATTCGAAGAAGTGGTGGCTCACGTGGGTTTTTAAACAGAAGAACAGCCTCAGCGTCTGTGTCTCCTTCTCAAACGATTGCGCCTGTATTTGTAGCCAGTAGAGAGTCAAAGTCAATCCAAATTCCCATATCTCTCACTGGTGCAAACCGCAAAACCACTGAAACTGTTGCTCTTGTTGACTGTGGAGCTTCGGGATGTTTTGTCGATATGGCCCTTGTTACTTGTTTGGGCTGGCAAACCACCTGACTGGCTGTCTACAACGTAGATGGGACCACTAACAAAAACGGTCTCATACGACTCATGGTGTCTCTTACCCTGTGGATAGGAGACAAGGATGAACGCCACAATTTTTACGTCATCCAATGCGGGAACGAGGATGTTATCCTAGGACTTCCCTGGTTACGAGAAGCCAACCCCATTATTGACTGGGTGTCTGGCACAGTCGAGCTCCCTGATGCAAAGCTGAGTTGACCACTGGAGGATGCTGTAACCCAGTGTTATTTCAAGCGATACAATGGCAGATGTGAAGACTACATCACTGCCGATCGATATGAAGAATGATATAACCATCCAGACTATGTGCACCACACTACAATCTCCACTGCTCTAGCTGCCGAGAAGGAGAAAGAGCCGATCGTTCTACCCCCCGAATTTGCAGAATTTGCAGATGTGTTCAAGAAGCCTGAAGTTCCCCTTCCTCCCCATCGTCCCTTTGACCACACCACCAAACTCAATGACTCCTTTGTTCCACACCGAGCAAAGAACTATTCACTCAACCCTAAAGAGATGGAGGCATTAAAGGCGTTCATTGATGAAAACCTCAAAGAGGGTAAGATCCTTCCCTCAAAGTCCCCACAGGCATCCCCCTTCTTCTTTGTCCCAAAGAAGGATGGAACGTTCTGTCCCTGTCAGGACTACCGATATGTCAATTCTCATACCATTAAAAACGCCTACCCCCTTCCTCGTATCTCCGATCTCATCGATACCCTAAAACACTCTTGTTACTTCACGAAACTCAATATCCGATGGGGATACAACAACATTCGGATCAAGGAGACCAATCAGTGGAAGGCCACTTTCACTACTCCTTATGGGCTTTACGAACCAACAATGATGTTCTTTGGCCAGTGCAACTCCCCACCAACGTTCCAGGCATTCATGAACCATATCTTTGTGGATTACCTCGTGAAAGAATGGCTCATCATCTATATGGATGACCTTATGGTGCACTTGGTCAATCTGGACGAACACATCTCGCGTGTTCATTTGGTTCTTCAGCGCTTGCGCGAGCACAAGCTTGGCATGAAACTGGAGAAATGTATCTTCTGTGCACCCCAGGCTGAGTACCTTGGATTGATTGTTGGGGAAGGACAGATCTCAATGGACCCTGTCAAACTAATGGCCATCAATGACTGGAAGTCTCCGACTTCTGTCAGTGCAGTACACTCATTCATGGGCTTCTGTAATTTCTATCGAAAGTTCATTCCTGACTTCTCCAACATCATGCAACCCCTTCTCTCTCTGACGAAGAAGAATGCCACGTGGCAATGGCTTCCAGACTGCGAGTCCTCTTTCCTGAAGCTCAAGGAGGCTTTCCTTAAACGACCTGTTCTCCGCTACCCCAACACCGATCTTCCCTTCTTTGTTATGACCAACACCTCGCTTGTTGCCTCTGGGGTGGTGTTGATGCAAAAGGACGGCAATGGGGATCTCCATCCCTGCACCTATTATTCCAAGACCTTCGCTCCAGCTGAGCGAAACTATGACATCTATGATTGCAAACTTCTAGTGGTCATACGGGCACTCAAAGAGTGGTGCCAGTATTTGACTGGTACACGACACCCTGTCATCATTATTACGGATCATCGGAACTTGACATACTTCAAGTCTCCTCAGAATCTCTCCTGATAACAGGCTTGCTGGTCTATGTTCATGCAGGACTATGACCTTGTTTGGGACAATCGTCCCGGTTCTCAGATGGGTCCAGCTGATGCACTTTCATGCCATGACGAGGTCGATACCTCACTCAACAATACCGCCGTAACCATGCTGCCCACTGTCTCCGATGTTTTGATATATGCCTTGGATGTGCGGTTGGCCGAGAGGATCGCCGACTTCACTGCGACCAATCCACTAGTCAAGGATGCTACTGATGCTATGGCAAAGCATTCCTCTCTCTTCCCTCGTGCAGCCCATGAGGACTGGACTTTCCTCGACAGTGCTCTCTACTACAAGAGCTGTCTTTACGTTCCTGAACCAGCTTGACAGGATCTGGTACACTCCCTACACTGCTCCCCGGTGGGAGGACATGGCGGTTATTTCTGCACCATCCACTTGGTTCAGCACGACTACTGGTGGCCTGATCTTACCACTTTTGTTCGCTGATTTGTAGCTGGCTGTGCAAGTGCCAGGCCAACAAGGTTAACACTCACCCCACTGTCCCTGGGCTCTGTCCCATCTCATCCTCCGCCTCCCGCCCATTGCAGCAGATTTTGTGTGATATGATCATGGATCTCCCCATTTCTTCTGGTTTTGACTCTGTGCTGGTCGTGGTCGACCATGGGCTTACGAAGGGGGTGATTTTCATCCCTTGTCACAAAGCAATCGATGCCACCAGCATTGCTGCCCTGTTCTTCAAACACGTTTTCGCCCACTTTGGTCTCCACGACAAAGTAATCTTGGACCGCGGTCCACAATTTGCCTCTGCCTTTGCGAAGGAGCTGGCCTGACTTCTCGAATACGACGTAGCTCTCTCCACTGCTTACCATCCCCAGACTGATGGTGAATCCAAACGGGTTAACCAAGAGCTGGAAACCTATCTTAGGATCTTTTGCCAAGGTCAACCTACCAAGTGGTTGGACCTACTGCCCATGGCCGAGTTTTCACATAACTCTGCCACCCATTCTGTCACCAACCAAACACCGTTCTCACTCATGATGGGTTTCGAACCCAGAGCTTATCTGCCAATCGGGAAGACATTCTTCCCTGCCGTTGACAAATGATTTGAACCTCTCGATGCTGCTCAAAAAGAGGCCACTGCTGCCCACGCTAAAGCGGCTCAGGCAGTGAAAGAGCAGATTGGAGCAAAGTTCACCCCTTGGAAAGTAGGAGCAAAGGTTTGGCTCAACTCTCATAACCTGAAAATTAACTTCCCTTCCTGAAAACTGGCCCCTCGACGAGAAGGCCCTTTCGAAATCTCTCAGGTTATCTCCCCATACGCCTATCGCCTCCACCTCCCACCTACTTGGAAAATGCATGGTGTCTTCCATGCTTCACTCCTCTCCCCGTACAAAGAGACTCCTGAATTCAACCCGAACTTCATTCCTTAGCCTAGTGAACTCATCGAGGAAGAAGAAGAATATGAAGTGGACACCATCTGCGCTCACAGAGGATCACCTGGATGATGACAATACCTGGTCTCTTGGAAAGAATACTCCCGCGCTGAGGATACTTGGGAACCTGAATCACACTTGGCTCATGCACGATTCATTCTCCGAGCATACAAATTGGGAAGACCTAAGGACTTCCCTACTGTAACCTCCCTCTAGTCATCATTCCCCAGTAAATTCTCCATCTCCTCCTCTGGCCATCCTCCTCCTGTGCCCCAACCGGTCCCACCTCCCCACCCCGCTTGCACCGTTCCATCTCCCCAATTCAGGTCTACTTGCTGTGTGATACTATAGGTTCTTCACTGCTCTAACTGAGCAAAGTCCTCCCATCCCTTCTTCCCATCGTGTATCCAGTGTGGCTAATAAGCCACCACCTCGAACGTCTTTCCCACTAGTTGAATGAGCCAGTCTTCACAAAGATATTTGCAACAACACTTACCAAACTTCACTTGTGTCACGATGGGGGCACCATGAACCGCCATCCGCTCCTGAAGGTCCAGGGACATACGACAGACCATCACAATGGCCTGAAGAGTGATGGCCGCCATACAGGCAACAACGAAGGCAAGGACAAGGAGGGCTGTTTTGACTTGGTGAGAAGCCATTGATGGTCTTTCCTTGTCTTCTCCGCCTTTTTATCCTAGCCAATTCTGACTCTGTCACCTGCCCTCAACTGCTGCGCCGCAGCACAGATCTTTCCACCACACTCGCTTCTCTTCCTTCCGCAGCTGCTTTTTCCATGCTGCAGTACTGCAGATATGATGAACAAATTCAGCATTACCTGTTCAGGGTCATTCCCAGTGTATATAAGGCCTTCCCTTTTCGGTCGCTGTCCTAACCCCTCTTGGACATGACGACCATCCCCATTGACATCCCCGTTCGTCTGGACTGTCTTCCCCTTAACAGTCTCCACAACCTCCATGCCATGATCCTCGAAAACCCGGTTGTGCTCTACATGATCGAACAAGACCTGGAATTCAAGAGGACCCCACTTGTCCACCATTATATCTGGCTCTACCATAACTATGCACGTGCTAGGGTCGACCTCACCACTGCCTCTACCCTCTCTTCTGTCGCCATACAGAGATGGTCAAACCATCTTGCCACCATGCGGTTCGAGATCCTGCAGCTTCTTGTGTTGGCTGAGTACAGGAAGTACTTTGAAAGGTGCATTCCCATTGACATCTTCCAGTCCCTTCTTCGGACCACTCTCCTCCTCCTCCCCAAAGTTCTCTGGGAGGAATATCTATCAAACATGGATAAAAGAGTCTCTTTCGAGCATGAAGACCCCACCATTGTTCCTTCCCCCTCTGACTCCAATGACCATGTCAACCGCATCCCCACCACACCAACGGTCCCCACTCCGGTGCAGAGCCCTCGCCCCGTACCCCCTCCAATTCATCGACGTTCCAGAATGTCCGCCCTTGACTTTGCATGACTCAGATGGGTGGTTTCATCCATCCTTTCTGCAGCAACTGAAACCCCTCCTGCCTCAAACCCCATCACCAGTCCCACCCCTTCTGCAGGTAGCAGCACACGCTCCCCTGAAAGGGCGAGACCTCTTCGATGGCAGACCCCTGCCCATCAGGACTCCTTAACCACCATCGGTGTTTCCAATGTGGATCCCGCCATCATTTCAAACAGGATTGTTTCCAGTGGGAGTGTCCCTTCTGTCACGTCGTTGCCCCTGAACATCTCTCCACTGCCTGCCCTGCTCATCCCCCTCATATTCCAGTGAACTACTCCCCTTTCGACAGCGGCAGCTCCACTGACGTTGAAGTCTGAGGTGGTACCTCAGATGTACAATGGGGGTAATGTTACAGAAATCCCCTTTGTGGACGAGAGCAGTGAATGGGAGCTACTCTTGTTATTAGGCAACTGGTACGAGCCCAAATCCTTTGAGTCTGTTTTCTCTTCTCTTGCTTCTAATGTGGTCTTCTTTTCTTCTTAGGTCATTGCCACCTTCCTCGGCGTTCCGCCTTGTTGGTTCTGCTCTTCTACTGCGGAACGCCTCACAGTCTGCAGCTTGCTGCAGAACTCTATTGCTCTTGTCCAATCATCATATGCTTCCCTTTTATATCTGTTGGCCAATCAACGTCCACTTTCCTTTTATGGAAGTGCTCTTCCTGATTGGCTCCCTTTGTCGTCTCTTTCCTTTTATGGATGCTACCTACTCCTGATTGGCTTCCTCGCCAATCTGTGCCCCGATTAGGACTCCCTTTCAGAGTCCACTCATTACTATATAAGGCACCCTCTGTACTATATTGTCTCTTTTGTTAGTTCTATGCAATCCAGCATTGTATCTAGCCCATCCTCAAAGGGAACCGCCCCTTGAGAGACTTCTTCATGCCACTCATGCTTCACTTGGTTCTTCCCTTTCACTTGCATGCAATGGGATCTCGAACCTAGTAGCACTCATATTCAGGACTCAAGCGTTCTTTGTCTTCATACTTGTGTGTCATCACCTCAGTAGTGTCCTGAGGCTAGTTTCCCCTACGTCCACAGGCTAGGTTCAACGCTCAGCATTAACAGGTTGACTGTGTTCATCCATGACTTTCAGGAATTTTGTTTTTTAGGTTTTATGGATCACTCAGCAGATCCGATATTTCCTTGGGGATTTCAGGTACTACGGGTCACTCAGCAGACCCAACTTCTCTTTTGCCCCTAGAGGAATCAGCTCTCTTAGGTCTTTGTAAAATCTGAATATGAGTAGGGCACTCAGCAGCCTCATTCTTAACAGTTTCAGATTCTTTATCCCCCTTCTTAGAATCGATATCCTAATTGATTGTTGGTTCAGTCTCCTCAAGGTTCAAAACATAATATTTCTTGAATGAGGTAATAGGTGGACATGTAGGTGACCAACTGTCTACTATCCTTCTGGAAAACCTGGCTTAGCTGCTTCTACTTTTAAGATGGCAGCAGCAAGTCCATTGGCATCTGTGTATTCTATTGTTACACCCCTAAACACCATTGTGTGAGCTTGGTGTTGGCAGGGTTTGAAGTGTTCCTTGTATGGCCAAGGCTGACCACACTTGAAATATTTTCCTTCAACACATGCCTTGTTAATGTCCATAGGGACACCTTGTCCTCTAAGTGTTCCAGGTTGGTTCAGGTGGATAGTGGTAGATGAGGAGGGTGTGGGGGCGGATGGTAGTGGATGAGCAACAAAGGGTCACTAATAGGTGGTTTGGATGTTGCCTCTCTTTTGATTGGTGACATCTTGGAGAATTGCACTTAGGACACTTTTCCAAGTAGAGAAGGATGCATTGTTGAGTAGGTGGGGTTGGGACCTCTCAACCATTTCCACAGTTTCATTGTGAACCCCATTGTGCATGATGTTGATCAGGAGGCATGAGTGGTGACTAACATTGTACTCAGCCTCGATTACAAGCTGCTTGAGTCGAGTCATGAAGTCTTTGACTGTTTCTTTGCCTTGTTTAATGGCAAGGAGATGCTTTTCTGCATTGTGTCTGATGTCGGGAGGTTGGAACATTTTCTTGAGCTGTTTAGCAAACTCATCGAAGGTGCACACTGAATTAATCCCTTGAATTACATATAGGTCTGCCCAACGTCCTGCAGCATTTTGTTCTTTCATATGGGACAGTACAATCAACACCTTCTGTTGGTCAAAAGGCTCTTTCTCAAAGCCAGCAAGGTATAGCTTGACTGTTCACCACCATTGAATATATTTGACCCTGTCTCCGTCATATGGGTCTGATGTCAGAAGCATACAGTACGCAGCTACCTGGTACTTACCTGCTTGGGTGCTTGCACTTGAGGGTGATAGTGATATGAGGTCAAGAGTGATTAGAACTCAGATGTCTGAGTCTGAAGTCTATATATGCTACATGAAGTGCATGTGAACTAACTACTATAAATGAACTACTACCATATAATACGAGTTTGTTCAACACTCCCCCTTGCTTAGTGAAGCCTCTTCGTGCAAGTGTCAGGTGGTAGTTTATATGTATATATTACTAGTTAGTTCCTGATAACTGCACTTAGTTGAAGAATAAACCGATGTGAGACCTACATTGCTCGAATTTGACATATCTGAGGATTTTGGTGAACATATCAGCAAGATTGTCAGTTACTTTGATATAGAAGATCTCTATGTGCTGGTCAATGACAGTGTTGCATACAAAGTGGTAGCAGATTGGGATATGTTTGGTGCGATGTTTAGTGATGGGGTTGTTAGCCATAAAAATGGACCCCTGATTGTTACCACAAATGGGAATGGATTTGAAGTTATACCCTAATTTCCCAAACATCTGTTTAATCCAAATGATCTGGTGTGCACAATCGCTCAGAGCCATGTACTCTGCCTCAGTAGAAGAGAGAGCAGTGGTTTTCTGGAGGTGTGAATTCCAGAGGAAGATGCCATTTGCCAATTTCAGATAGAATTCTGTTTGGGAGTGGCAAGTTTCTGGATCCACAGCCCAATCTGAATCGGTGCAGGTGGTAATACTGCTTCCAGTTGTGCCATCATACACAAGTGAATAGTTGTGAGTGCTGATAAGATATTGGCAGATGTGTAGAGCCTTATCTACATAAGTGCTCTTGTGTCAGATTGGCTGATTGTCATACCATTTGTGTGACTGTGTACATGATGTCTGGGTGAGTTCCGAGCATCAAACATAATAATGAGCCTATTACCATCTGGAATTGCATCTGAAGTTCTGGATCGACAGGGGCTGTATTCTTCTCAGGCTGGTAGTCTTGAGGTAGGGGTGTGTGAGCTGGCTTTGTGTTGATCATTTCGCAGTGCTCAAGCACTTTCTTGAGATATTCGTGCTGGTCTACAGTATATGTAGACGGCGACTGTTTCGATGAATATTCATTCAGAGGAATTCTTTAGCTTCCCTGAGATCGTGGCATTCCCACCTTTTCATGAAAGCAGCCTTGACTTTTTTGACAAAGGCTTTTGAGGGGCCACAGAAAAGAGCATCATCCACATAGATAATGGCTATGACAATGTGATTCCCTTCTTTGTAAATAAAGTGGCTGGCATCTGATTTCAGTTGGTTAAAGCCTAGTTCTTTCATCGACTCATTGAGCTCATTCCACCAAGTAAGTCCAGCTTGTTTAAGTTCATACAGGGCGCAGAGGAGTCTAAGAACTTTATTTTTGAGATGAGGAGATGCGAAGCCTTCTGAAAATTCCATATAGATTTCCCCATCTAGTTTGCCATATAGATAGGCAGACCACACATCAAGATTAGATATATGCCAGTTTTCTAAGGCGGTGAGGGTGAGCATGCATTGCACTGTCTCAAAACACACTACAGGGCTAAAGATCTGATCAAAATCAAGATCTTCAACTTGCGAGATTTCTTTCACTACTAGTCAGGCACATTTATGGCCATCAGATTTCTGATCAAAAACCCATTGATTCTTAATGACCTGTTGGCCAGAGGGGTGGTCAGAGATCTCAAAGACTTTGTGTTGTTTCAGCATGTCTAATTCGACTTCACACACTTTGAACCATTGTTTGCGCTCTGATTCAGGTAGGCATAGGAGATCCCTATAGGACAATTTGCGATAATTGGGCTTAGAAGCCTTTTTGCCGAGAGGTACTGCCTTAGTACATAGGTAAGATATCATAGCATCTTCCCCTTCCCGGACTATGTGTTCTACATCATCCTCTGAAGGAGTGGGGGATGGAGGCATGGCACTGGGAATTGGTGGTGTCTCCCGCGCAGAAGAGGTGGATTGACCAGTAAGGTCTTTCCAAGTGGTTTTTCGCTCGATTTCCTTGATCTGTTGGATAGGATCTCAGCATTCACCATAGATGTTGCCTGGGTGACGAAGCAGTTGCCTGATTTGCTCTGATTGGCATGGTAGGGCAGGAGGTGCATTGAGGCATGGAGCTCTCCTTGGAGGGGTTCGAGGCGGTGATGGAGTTTGCTCACGAATTTCTGGTGAAGGTATTCACACAGGGGGTAACAAGTCTTCGGATGGCAAAGGTTTGTGACGTCTTGAGGGTCCTGGTAAATCATCCTCATATTCTTCACCAGCCACTTCTGAGGGTGGGTGTGAGCGTTCCTTGGAATGTACGTGGGGTTGGATGGGTCCACTTACCAGCTTGTGTGGCTGAACCCCTTGGCATCTGGGAAATAGGTTCTCATCGAACACTGCGTGGGCATATGTATGTAGTGCATTGTTAGGGTGCATAAACAAATAATTGCACTCATTTCCTGGTGTTGTGCCCAAGTAGATCATAAGCTGCGATTTAGGTTGCAGCTACCTCCGCAGGTATTTGCTGGTAGGTGCACATATGTAGGTGGCGCTGACCTGCACCAAATCGGTTGGATGCAAGACCATGTACATTTCCTGTGTGATGCAAGACATTTGACCTGATATTTGAGATTTCACCTTATTCCCATGGTCAGAATGCTTAGCAAATTGAAGTACACATAGCCCCTAGTATCTAGTATATACTCCTATATTTCTTTATTTTTCCATCCACAGGTTATGGAGGAATTAAATGTTTTCTCCTAACCCACCTTTACCACTAGCTACATTTACATACATACCAAATCATTTGCTTAATATCTTTACAAACTGCCTATGAACTTAGCTA
>Ga0307508_10002840_pt1 | contig 17978 bp, 9 predicted proteins | sample 9_EM_MG_FD_203089 | JGI IMG/M metagenome (GOLD analysis project Ga0307508, IMG submission 203089) | Populus trichocarpa ectomycorrhiza microbial communities from riparian zone in the Pacific Northwest, United States - 9_EM | ecosystem: Host-associated > Plants > Roots > Unclassified | place... | reverse complement strand
TGCGCCGGCCGCGAGCTTATGTCCAGTTCATCGGCACGCTTCTGGCTGCGCCCCCCAGGCCCATTGCCGTCGCTGGCCGGTTCGGGTCTGGCAACTGTTCATAACTGGGTCCTGTGCATAACGCTGCGCTGCTGCTGTTCGATCAGCCGAGTCGAGCGGCAGCTGATATAGCCTCATTGCTACGTCAGCTGCCTGCTGGAACGCAGCCCTTCACTGGGGTGTCTACGACCTATGGCATCGGCACCGAGCCGTCGACTGTTCGATTTCCCCGTGGAGCCACAGGCCCGCGCTGTCCCTTGGATCGGCTGGCACGGTCCAAGGAATGCAGCCGTTCACGCTCACGAGCGCGCAGAGCCGTCACGCCGCGAGACCCACTTCAGCAGCACGTCCACCAATCGTTCCGGCAGGATGGGCTTTGCCACGTGGTCCACCATGCCGGCAGCGAACGATTGAGCACGATCCTCGGGGAGCACGGCCGCCGACATGGCGATCACCGGCATCTGCAGGGCGTGCGGCAGGCCTCGGATGCGCCGCGTCGCCTCGAAGCCATCCATTCGCGGCATGTGCAGGTCCATCAGGATCACGTCGAATTGGCCGGCTTCGCCATCGCGCACGACGTCCAGTGCCTCGATGCCATCCGCCACCACGGTGACGCTCAAGCCCAGGATCTTCAGCAGCTCCGCTGCCACCAGTTGATTCACGAGGTTGTCTTCGACCAGCAAGATGCGTGCGCCGAGCAGCGGTGCCGCCCGGGTCCGCAGCAGGTCGAAGGTGCCCGCGCCGGTGGCCGGCGCGCTTGACTGCAGGCCTCGGCGCATGCGCAACAGTGAATCCAGCAACTGGGTGCGCAACACCGGCTTCGTCAGCACGTGATCGGGTTGAATTGCACCAGCTTGCGCGAGCGAGGCGTCGCGTCCGAATGCCGGGACCATCATCATGACGGGCACAGGGCGCCAACCATGCCGCCCCGCCTGTTCGTGCAAGCGGTGAAGCGCCTGCAGGCCGTTCATGCGCGGCATCTCCGAGTCGAGCAGGATCATGTCGAAGGGGCGGTCTTGCCGCTGCGCACGCTCGGCTTGCTCGAGCGCGGCCGCCCCGCTCGTTGCGACGGTGGCTCGCACCTCCAGCGCTTCGAGCCCGTTGGCGAGCGCGCGCCTGCACAGCGGGTTGTCGTCGACCACCAGCACATGAAGGCCGGCGATCTCGCTTCGGTCGGTGGGTGAACCATTCGTGACGGCAATGCCCAGCTTGACCGTAAAGCTGAACTCGCTGCCGCTGCCCGGCGTGCTGGCAACGGCGATCTCGCCGTCCATCTGCTGCACAAGCCGCTTGGAGATGGCCAAACCCAGGCCGGAGCCCCCGAAGCGGCGTGTGATGGAGCTGTCGGCCTGCGTGAAGGGCTCGAACAGGCCGCTCTGGCTGTCCGGTGCGATGCCGACGCCGGTGTCTTGCACCGCGAATCGCAACCGGCATGCTGCGCCTCCTGGCGGCTCGATCGCTTCCACGCTGACGAGAATTTCGCCCTGCTCGGTGAACTTGACGGCGTTGCCGACGAGGTTGCAGAGCACCTGCGACAGCCGCAAGGGGTCGCCCGTGAGCCGTGCAGGCACTTCCGGCTGCACCTCGAACACCAGCTCCAGGCCCTTTTGTTCAATGCGGACGGCGAACAGGTCGGTCACCCGCTGCAGAAGCTCGTCGAGTTCGAACTCGACCGATTCGAAGCGCATCAGACCCGCTTCGATCTTTGAAAGATCCAGCACGTCATCGAGGATCCCCATCAGGGCCAGCGCCGAGCTGTGCACCTTGTCGATGAAGTCGCGCGCCCTGGGCGGCATGTCTTCTTCCAATGCCAGGCGCGAGAGGCCCACGATCGCATTCATCGGCGTCCGTATCTCGTGGCTCATGTTGGCGAGGAACGCGCCCTTGGCGTCGGAGGCCGCATTCGCGCCGTCTCGGGCCGCGGAGAGTTCTGTCTTCGCTGCGCGTTGGGCGGTGACGTCATGCGCAATCAGCAGCAGGCAGCGCTCTCCGTGGTGGTCGATCGCAGCCAGCCCGCATTCGAGCCAGGTCTCACGCTCGGAGTCGCCGACCGCGTGGGCCTCGCACCCGCGAGGGCGGCCATCGGCCAGCGTGGATTCGGCCTCATGCAACAGGCCCGATTCGTGCCACCAAGGCAGCGCGCGAAAGTTCTGGTGCAACAGGTTCGACCGGCTGCCGCTGACGGTTTCAGCCAGCGCGGCGTTGGCCAGCATGCAGCGGCCATCCGCGTGGTACACGGCAATGCCGACCGGCGAAGACTGGACGATGGCCTCGTTGAATGCCGCCAGTTCGTTGGCCCGCACCTGGGATTCCTTCAGCGGTGTCACGTCGATCACGAAGGAATAGAAGCCCGCGATGCGTCCATCGGTCCCGCGGTCTGGAATGAACTGCGCCTGGCAATGGCGTGCCGGCCGGCCACCCTGGGCGGGTGCCACGTACTCGAAGAACTGCTCTTCGCCACGCAACGCAGCGTCGATATACGGCGCCGCCAGGTGCCGGCTGGCCTCGCCGATCACGTCGCGCATGTGCATGCCCGGCATGCGCTCCTGCGCCACACCGAACCACTCCTGGTAGCTTCGATTGCCGAAGCGGTTGTGCAGCGCCTCATCCCAGTAGCCGATCAGCGCCGGCATGTGGTCGAGGATGGACTTCAGGTCGCGCTCCCGCTGCTCGATCGTGAGGGCCTGTGCCTGGACGCTGTGCTGCAGCAGGCGCTGGACCTCGGCCAGCTCGTCGCGCAGGCGCTGCTGCTCCAGGCATTGGCAGATCGACCGGATCAAGCCTTCGGGGCTCAAGTGGCGCTTGGGCAGATAGTCGGCCGCGCCGCCCTGCAGCGCGCGCACGGCCAGCTGTTCGTCGCCTTCGCCGGTGACCATGATCACCGGGCACGCCTGCCGCGACTCGCGCTTGAGCATCGGCAAAATCTCCGAGCCCATGGCATCGCCGAGGTGGTTGTCGAGCACGATGCAATCGAACGTCATGTCTCTGACGAAATGGATCGCCTGCGCACCCGACGTTGCTTCGGTGGCATCGATGTCGAATGGCGAGCGGCGCAGAAACCGCACCACCCGCTCGCGGTCGACGTCGTCATCGTCGACCACCAGGACCGACACGTGATTCGAGGTGCTGCGAGGCGACAACACAGAACTCATGGCAACTTGACCGCTGATGCGTAGCTGAGCAGCAGCTGCGCCAGCTTGAAGAACTGCGGCCCGACCGCCGACTTGACCATGTAGCCGGCAATCTGCTCGTGATAGGCGCGCGTGCGGTCGGCGTCGACATCAGAGGTGGTCAGAACGAACACCACCTCGTCTTGCAGGGCGGGGTCGGCGCGCAACTGCTGCAGGAACTCGAAGCCGTTCATGCGCGGCATGTTCAGGTCGAGCAGGATCACCAGCGGCCGCTGAATGTGCCGCTCGGGGTCTTGGCCGCGCAGTATCGCCAGCGCGATCAGGCCGTCCTCGGCCCAGACGACCGGGAACGGCACGCCCATCTTGTCCAGGCTGCGCTTGACCGACTCGGCGGCCACGTCATCGTCTTCGATCAGCAAGATGCTCAGCACGTTAGCCATCACTGGTTCTCCTCGGAAATCGCGGCCACCAGAAGCGGAAGCACGCACCACGGCCGTTGTTCACGGGCGAAATCAGCTCGATGCGGCCGCCGTGCACCTCGACCAGCCGCTTGGTCAGCGCCAGGCCGATGCCGGACCCGGCACGCTCCGACGCAGCGAGCGTCTGGAACAATTTGAAGATGCGCTCGCGCCCGGTTGCCGGCACACCCGGCCCGTCGTCGATCACGCTGATCTGGCAAGCGCTGTCGTCGACGCACGCCGCCACCGTGAGCTGCCCTGCGGCGCGGTCGTGGTGCTTGACGGCATTGCTCAACAGGTTGCGCAACACCGTTTCCAGAGGCGTGTGCGTTGCCAGGAACTGGGGGACGGCGATGTCCAGCACGACCGTGAAGCCCGTCGGCAGCGGCTGGATCTCGAGGATGCCGCGCACGAGCGCGTCAAGATCGACCCAGGTGAACTCGGTGGCGGCCTGGCCGGCGCGGGCATAGCTCAACAGGTCGTCGATCAGCCGCTCCATCCGCTGGATTCGAAGCGCAACGCGGCCGAGGTTGCGCGTGACCTCCGGCGCGGCCTGCTCGCCGAGGTCGGCCTGGATCCACTCCACCAGGTCTGCGATGCCGCGCAGCGGCGACCGCAGGTCGTGCGAGGCCACGTAGCTGAACTCCTGCAGGTTTTCGTTGGCCTGCCGAAGCTCGCGCTCCAGCCGCTTGCGAACGCTGATGTCGCTGACCACGGCCAAGGTCATCATGCGGCGCTGCCAGCGGACGCGGCGCAGGCCGATTTCCACCGGCAGCTCGGTACCGTCGGCATGCAAGGCGGTGAGGTCACGCCCCTGGCCCATCATGCGCGCCTCGCCGGTGCTGCGGTAGCTGCCCATCAAGGCGCCGTGGCCGCCTCGGTAGCGCTCAGGCAGCAAGGCACTCAATGGCTGCCCCTCCAGGGACGCCGGGGTGTGGCCCAGTATTTCGGCAACGATGCGGTTGGCCACGGCGATGTTGCCGTCGTCGTTGACGATGAGCATGCCGTAGGGCGAGGCGTCGAACAGGCCGCGGAAGGCCAGCTCCAGGCCCATGCGTTCGCTGATGTCGACCACCGACGCCAGCACCAGGTGCCCGTGAGGCCCCGACAAGGGGTTGAGACCGATCTCGACGGGGAACTCGTGGCCGTCGGCACGCAGTGCATAGAGCACGCGGCCGGCACCCATGGGCCGCAGTTCGGGGTGGTCGAAGAACCCCGTGCGCAGGCCGACGTGCATGTTGCGCAGCACCTCGGGCAGCAGCATTTCCACCGCTTTGCCGGCAAGGGTATCCAGCTCGTAGCCGAACATGCGGTGAAGCTCGGCGTTCGCCGCCACGATCCGGCCCGCTGCATCCACCAGCACAAAGCCGTTCGGTGCCGCGTTGAAGGCGCGGGCCAGCAAATCCACGCGGGGCGCTGCGGGGTCACCGTCCACGCCGGGGTGCTTCACGAGCCCGCCCGATGCCCGCCGAAGCAGTGGCTGCCGGGCGCGGGCCCCGGCGTGAGCGTCTTGGTCGTTGTCATTGTGTTCCCCCAGGCTGGCCCGCCGTCCCATCGTCGCGGGCCTGGTCACGGACAAGGCCCTCTGTATGGCATCAGCAGCGTTGGCGATTTGATTGAGTCTGATCACGTTCGAGGTGTGCAACAAGCTGTCAAACATGACAGGTGCGCCACTGGCCGTTTGGGGCTGAGTCTTCGACAGGGCTGGGTCCGCTTCGTGGGTCGAAGCCTTGTGTACTGGTTTGCCTCCGGCACCACCACCCGTTTCGCGTGCCTCCACCCGTTTCGCGTGCCTCCATCCGTTTCGCGTGCCTCCACCCGTTTCGCGTGCCTCCATCCGTTTCGCGTGCCTCCATCCGTTTCGCGTGCCTCCATCCGTTTCGCGCGCCACCATCCGTTCGGGCTGAGCCTGTCGAAGCCTTGTTCGCATGCCCCCCCGTTCGGGCTGACCCTTCGACGGGGCTCAGGACAGGGTCCGCCTGCGGCGGATCGAAGCCTCGTGCTGCTTTTGCGTGGCAGTTGCTCACTGCGTGAGGCCGCGTCGGGATATGCCCCCGACAGGGCAGTAACTTTTCTTTCGCTTCCCCGAAAGAAAGTCACCAAAGAAAGGGGGACCCGACGGAGGCGGTCGGCCTCGGGCCGACTGCTCTGCGGTGCTCGGGGTTTGGGGCCCGCGCCAAACTCACTTCGTTCGCTGCGCTCACTGCGTTCAGACAAACGTCGCGAAGTCAGAGGACGAAGCGTGCTGCGCACGCGGCCCCAAACCCCTGTGCTCCTCGACGCCTCCCACGGGGCCCAAGAGCAATACGGTCGTTTGCTGCGCAAACTTTCCCTATCCCATCTCGCTTCGCATCGAGTGCGATGGCGTAGCCGAGCCCTGGCGCCGATGCGAAGCGAGGCGAGTCTGGTGTTCGTCTCCCCCTTCGGACGAGGAGGCAGGGGTCGCTTCTTTGCCTCCTTTCTTGTCGATACAAGTTCGCGAAGCGGGGATCTGCTCACTTTGCGAAGCAAAGTTATGCAGATACCAAAGGGGGTCGGCTGCCGGGACGAAAAACCGGCTCGGCCTCACGCAGTGAACAAGATCCTCATGCGCATGCAGGCACGAAAGGCACACGGCTTCGATCCGCCGCAGGCGGACCCTGTCCTGAGCCCCGTCGAAGGGTCAGCCCGAACGGGTGGTGGTGCCCGAACGGTGGGTGGTGCTCGAACGGGTGGAGGTATGCGAACGAGTAGAGAGATCGTGAACATCCGCACAGCGCAGCCACGCCAACAGCACGCCATTTCAGTTTCTGCAAGCCAGGCCGAAAACCATCGAGCGGCACTCGCTCATTGCACGGCCGCCACCATGGGACCGCACCGGGCGCCCCCAACTGCTCGGCTGCCCAACCCTCACGAAGGAACACACCATGAACGCAACGCGACTTTTGCTGGCCGGCTCGCTCGCCCTTTTGGGCGCTTGCAGCGACTCGTCGACGCAGGCGGTGAAAAGTGTTGCGACGGTCGCGCCGGCGGCGGCCACGACGCCGAAGGCCCATGCGCCAAAGGTGGCGCTGATCATGAAATCCATGACCAACCCCTTCTTCATCGAGATGGAAAAGGGCGCACGCCGCGCCGAACGCGAGGCCGGTATCGAGTTGCAGGTGGTGGCCACCTCGCAGGAGACCGCGATCGAGCAGCAGATCCAGCTGGTCGAGGACCAGATCAAGCGCAAGGTCGACGCCATCATCATCACGCCCAACGACCCGCAACGGATCGTTCCGGCGCTGAAGCGGGCGCAGGATGCAGGGATCAAGGTGGTGAACATCGACGACCGCCTGAACCCGGAAACGGTGGCCGCCAGCGGCATGAAGCCCGTGCCCTTCATCAGCGTGGACGGCGAGGACGCGGCCTACCGGGCCGCCAAGTTCGCCGCTGCGTCGCTCGACCAACCCACCGAGGTGGCGATCCTCGAAGGCGTGCGAAGCACCGAGAACTCGGCCCAGCGCCTGCGCGGCGCCGAGCGGGCGTTCAAGGAGAACAGCAAGCTGAAGATCGTCGCGTCGGATACGGCGCGCTGGAAGATCGATGAAGGCTATGAAGTGGCCAAGCGCATGTTCGCGGCCCACCCGAAGATCCGCGTGGTGTCCTGCGCCAACGACCTGATGGCCATCGGCGTGATGAAGTACCTCTCGGAAAGCGGCAAGACCGGCGTGCGCATCGCCGGCTTCGACGGGCTGGATGAAGCCAAGGCGGCCATTCGTGCCGGCAGCATGACCGTGACGGTGGACCAGCAGTCCGGGCAACAGGGCTACCAGGGCGTCATGACGGCACTGAAGCTGATGCGCGGCGAGGCGGTTGAAAGCGTTGTCCGCGTCGAGGCGCGGCTGCTGACGGGCGACGACCTGAAGTGAAGCGCCGCGCGGGAACAGGGGCACACAGCATGCGGCGCTTGCGGCTCAAGGCCGGCATCTCGCTCAAGCTGACGGGCTTCCTGCTCGCGATCAGTGTTGCGCCCCTGCTGATCTACCTCGTGGTTTCCTACACCACGACGAAGCAGACGATCATCGAGGTGGCAACGCGCCACAGCATGCAACTGCTGCACAACCAGCGAGATTACCTGCAGCTGCAGATGGACCAGGTCGACGGCCTGGCAGCGAACCTCGGATCGGCCGAAGAGATCAACAAGGCCGTGACAGGTGCGGCGGCTCACAGAGGCGGCGTGCAATCGAGCTACGACATGCTCGCGACGAACGCGCGAATCGGCTACCTGCTGGACGGCTACAGCAGCCTGCCTGGGCTGGTGGCGATCGATCTCATCACCAAGAGCGGCGAGCAGTATCACGTGGGCAACACCCTCACGATGGACGAGAAAACCTTGGCGCTGCGCGACACCTTGATGCAGCGCACGCTCGATGCGCCGGGCAAGATGATCTGGCACGGCGTCGAAGACGCCCTGAGCGCGGCGGCAGCCCAGCGCAAGGTGGTGATGGCCAGCAAATCGATCGACAGGCCGGATGCCAGCGGCCTCAAGGCCGAGCCGGTCGGCATGCTGCTCATCAGCTATTCGACCCGCTTTCTCTACGAGCACTTCAGCACCGTCGACATGGGCGCGGGCGCCCAACTGCTGGTGGTCGATGCACGCGGGCGCCTGCTCTTCCATCCCGACAAGGACCTGATCGGAGAGCCGATCACCAGCGGCCTGAGCAAGCAGCTGCGCGGCGTGACAGGCTCGGTCCCGATGCACATAGACAACCGCGACGTGCTGCTGAGCTATGTGCAGATACCCGACAAGCAGTGGTATGTGATCGCCATCGTGCCGCGCTCCACCCTGACCGCGTCGATGGCGAACATCGACCGTGCCGCCGCTGCCGTGGTGCTGACCAGCCTGCTGCTCATCGCCGCGTTCATCCGCAAGTACTCGCAGCAGGTGGTGGCGCCGATTCGCAGTATCTCCAATGGCTTCCGCCGGTTCGAGGCGAACCGGCTCGACCCGCGCTGGCGCCTGCCCAAGCCCAAGACGCTGGACGAAATCGGCGAGCTCGTGACCTGGTTCAACGCCTTCCTCGACACCATGGAGGCGCGCGCCCAGACCGACACGGCGCTGCGCATCGCCGCCATCGCCTTCGAGTCGCAAGAGGGCATGGTCGTCACCGATGCGCAAGGCCTGATCCTGCAGGTCAACCATGCATTCACCGAGATGACGTGCTACTCCGCCGCAGAGGCGATCGGGCAGTCGATGCGCCTGCTGAAATCGGACCGCCACGACGCGGCCTTCTTCGCCGCGATGCACGAGAGCATTCAGCGCAACGGTGCCTGGGCCGGCGAAATCTGGAACCGCCGCAAGAACGGCGAGGTGTATCCGCAATGGCTCAGCATCACCGAAGTGAAGCGTGACGACGGCGTGATCACGCACTACGTGGGCGCGATGAACGACATCACGCTGCGCAAGATGGCGGACGACGAGATCCGCCAGCTCGCCTTCTTCGACCCGCTCACGAAGCTGCCCAACCGCCGCCTGCTGATCGACCGGCTGGAGCAGGCGCTGGCCGCAAGCGCACGCCACCGACGGCACGGCGCGCTGCTGTTCATCGACCTCGACAACTTCAAGACGATCAACGACACACTCGGCCACGACGAGGGCGACCGGCTGCTGCAGGAAGTGGGCTTGCGCCTGAGCGGCTGCGTGCGCCACAGCGACACCGTGGCCCGCCTGGGCGGCGACGAGTTCGTGGTCATGCTGGGCGACTTGAGCGAGGAACTCGCCACCGCCGCGAACCAGGTCGAACGCATGGGGCAGACGATTCTGTCGCGGCTGAACCAGGCCTACACGCTGGCCGGCAGCGAGATGCACGCCACACCGAGCATCGGGGTGACGCTGTTCGGCGAAGGCAAGGACTCGGTCGACGAACTGCTGCGGCGCGCCGACCTCGCCATGTACCAGGCCAAGGCAGCGGGCCGCAACCGCATGGTCTTCTTCGACACCGGAATGCAGACCACGGTGTCGGCCCGTGCGGCACTCGACGCGGCCTTGCGCACTGCCCTTCGCGAGTCGCAGTTCATCCTCTACTACCAGCCGCAGGTGGATGCCACGGGCTGCGTGATCGGCGCCGAGGCGCTGGTGCGCTGGCAGCACCCCCAGCGCGGGCTGGTGGCGCCGGGCGAGTTCATTCCGGCGGCCGAAGATTCGGGGCTCATCCTGCCGCTCGGCAGCTGGGTGCTCGAGACGGCCTGCAAGCAACTGGTGGCCTGGAGCGCGCAGCCCGAAACGGCGCAGTGGTCGCTGGCGGTGAACGTGAGCGCACGCGAGTTCCGCCAGGCCGATTTCGTCGCGCGCATGCTCGACATCCTCGACCGCAGCGGCGCCGATGCGCGCCGGCTGAAGCTGGAGCTGACCGAGAGCCTGCTGGTGGTCGACATGGAAGACGTCATCGACAAGATGCTGGCGCTGAAGGCACGCGGCATCGCGTTCTCTCTCGACGATTTCGGCACCGGGTTTTCGTCGCTCTCGTACCTCAAGCGCCTGCCGCTGACCCAGCTGAAGATCGACCGCTCCTTCGTTCGCGACGTGCTCACCGATGCCCCCGACGCCGCCATCGCGCGCGCCATCATCACGCTGGCCCACAGCCTCGGGTTGTCGGTGATCGCGGAGGGCGTGGAAACCGAACAGCAGTTCGAGTTCCTGGCACGCCAGGGGTGCGACGCCTTCCAGGGCTATTGGTTCGGCCGGCCCGGGCCGGAGGGCGCGCTTGCGCGGCCGAGCCGCGAGGCCTACGCGGTCGAATAATGTTGCGCGCTCAGGCCCCGTTAACGCCATGGGAGGACTCGCGGAACTCCCACGTGGACATGGTACGTTCGCCCGTGAAAACCCGTCAGTCGGGGCAAAGGCGGCGATGAAGCCTGTACACGTCGGTGCGATCGTGTCGGCCCCCTGGGTAGGCGCCTTCTTCTGGACCATTGTCGCCAGCGGTCTGCGCACGGAAGCCCAGCACCGAGAGGTGAAGCTGAGCAAGCTCACGGCACTGACCGTGCAGGAACAGGCCGCGCAGATCGAGCAGCTTCTGGAGCGGGGAGCGCAGGCCATCATCATGAAACCCATGGGGTCGACGGAGCCCGAGCTGCTTGCCGCGCTGGACCGCGCCAGCGCGGCTGGCGTGCCGGTCATCACGCTCGATTCGGTGCTGAACCATCGCGCGGTCATCGCGACCGTCGGCACCGACAACGCCAGCGCAATGGTGGCTTCTGCCGAGTTTGTCTGGGAGCGCCTGAAGGGCCGCGGCAAGGTGATCTACTTTGGCGGCGACGATCGTCTGCCCGCGGGCGCCGTGCGCAACGCGAGCTTTCACGAATGGCTGCGGGCTCATGCCGGCCTCGAGCTGGCGCACGAGATCAGAGTCGATTGGGTGACGCCGATGTCGCGGCGCGCATTCGGCGCGGAGCGCATGCAGGAGATCTTGCGCATCGTGCCCCGCTTTGATGCCCTCATTTCCGCCAGCGACGAGGCCGCATTGGGGGCGCTCGACGCCATCCGCGCCGCGAACTTGAAAGTGCCTCTGATCATCGGCTTCGATGGCTTGCCGGAAACCTTGCTGGAAGTGAGTGCCGGCGGCATGACGGCAACCATTCAGCAATCTGCCGAGGGCATCGCGCGGGCGGCCATTGATCTCTCGCTGACGGCGATCGCGCATGAACCGATCGCGCGTGTGATTCACGTCGAAACCCTGCTGGTCACCGCAGCCAATGCCGAAGCGACCGCGCTCAAGTCCTTGCAGCTCGTGCCGCTGCTCATCTATGACTTGAGGGAAAGCCATGAGGCGCAACGAGAGCTTCAACAGCAGATCATTTCAAAGCAGCGCAAGATCCTGAGCGCAGTGGCCGCAGCGTCCGATGCACTGAGCCGCATCCGGCAACGCGATCAGATGGCCGGTGAACTGGTCAAGGTGCTGGTGAGGGACTTTGGCCTCGCGAGCGCGAACGTTGTCATCGCCCGCGGTTCGGAGGAGTCTTCGGAGGGCCTGACGTTTGCATCGCCGCCCGACCCGCTGCTGAGGCGGCGCTATGACAGGTGCATGGCGACCCGGCACACCGAACTCGTGACCGACGCGGCCAGCCTGGCGTGCCTGGCGGCCGAAGGCGGGCCACCGATAAGCGCCGCTCTCTTGTTGCCGCTCTTCGCCTCGGGCCGGGCGATGGGGCTGTTGGACCTGCGGGCCGAACACGCGAGCGCCTTCGACGCTGAAGCGGCCGACGTCCTGGGGGCCATCGCTCAGCAGCTGGCCAATGCCTTCGAGATCGCATCTCTGTACGAAGAAACCGTGCGGCTGGCGGAAAGCGAGCTGCGAGAAACGCAAGAGAAACTCGCGCATGCACAGCGCGCCGAACACCTGTCCAACCACGATGCATTGACGGATCTGCCGAATCGCCGGCTGTTCGACTCGCTGCTCGCCCAGGCGGTTGTCCAGGCCAAGCGATACCACCGGGAGCTCGCCGTGCTCTTCCTGGATCTGGATCGGTTCAAGCTCGTCAACGACACGATGGGGCACCAGGCCGGTGATCGATTGCTGCAGGAGGCGGCGATTCGGCTGAAGGGCTGCTTGCGTGAGAGCGACACCGTGGCCCGGCTGGGCGGCGACGAGTTTGTCGTGCTCCTGACGGATTTGCCCGACGCCAGCCAACCCGCGACCGTCGCCGACAAGATTCTTGCCGCGATCGGGAAACCCTTCTGGCTCGACACCCACGAGTTCGAGGTGACGGCCAGCATCGGGGTCAGCATCTTTCCGCAAGACGGAACGGACGGTGCCTCCTTGACGAAGAACGCAGACATCGCGATGTACCAAGCCAAGCGGGAGGGAAAGAACAACTTCCAGTACTACTCCGAACAGCTCAACGCCCATTCGTTGCAGCGGCTTTCGCTGGAAGCAGGGTTGCGCCGCGCGGTCGATCAGGGCGAGTTCCAGCTGCACTACCAACCCAAACGAGCGACCACCACGGAACGGGTCACTGGCGTGGAGGCCTTGCTCCGCTGGAACCACCCTGACCTTGGACTCGTCGGACCCATGGAGTTCCTGCCGGTGGCCGAAGAGATGGGGCTGAGCGTGGCGTTGGGGCGCTGGGTCATCAAGACGGCGTGCCGCCAGAACGTCCAGTGGCAGCGCAACGGGTTTCCCGAACTGGTGATGTCCGTCAACCTCACGTCGAAGCAATTGATGAGCGAAGGTCTCGTCAAAGACATCGGAGCGATCCTGGACGAGACAGGCATGCGCGCCGACTGCCTCGAACTCGAGCTTGCCGAACGCACGCTCACGCATGACGTCAATAGAAGCGTCGCGATTCTCGGCGCGCTCAAGCAGCGCGGCGTGCGCCTGGCGATCGACGATTTCGGTGCCGGCTATTCGTCGCTCGCGGCACTGAAGAGGTTTCCGTTGGACACCGTCAAGATCGCCCGGTCTTTCATCCGTGGAGTGGCCAGCGACGTGGCGGACAAGTACGTCGCCCAGGCCATCATCGCGATGGGACGGACGCTGAACCTGACGATCGTGGCGCAAGGCGTTGAGACGCAGGAACAAGCGGATTTCCTCCGCCGCAACGACTGCGACGAGTGCCAGGGTTTTTACTTCACTGCAGCGATGCCGCCGGAAGAGCTGACGTCGCTACTGGAACGGCAAGCCCGATCGCCTGCGCCGGCGAAGGACACCGACACCGATCGCGAACTGACGCGCCCGTGACAGGGCATCGGAAGGCTGACGAGCGGATGGGGGCCTCGGTCCACGGCTGCTCCGCGCAACCCCTTCGTCTCCGGTACGCCCCCACCACCCGTTCGCCCTGAGCAGGGACTGAGCTTGTATCCCGATCGCCCTGAGCTTGTCGAAGGGAGGCCCGCCCGTCGAAGGGCTGGTGAGCGAAGTCACGTTGCGCGCATGGGGTCGCTCAGGCCCACTCCAGCGCATACCCTACCCCGTAGACCGAGCGGATCGGGTCGATGCCATCCGTCGCCGCCATCAGCTTGCGCCGCAGATTGCGCACATGGCTGTCGACGGCGCGATCGGTGACCGAGCGACCGTCGGCGTGCAACTGGTCGAGCACGGCATTGCGCGAGAAGACGCGCCCCGGCTGCGCGGCGAGCATGCGCAGCAGCTTGAACTCGGCCGGCGTCAGATCGAGCACCTGCCCGCGCAGCGTCGCTCGCAGCGCCACGTCGTCGATGATCAACGCGGGTCCATCGCCCGGTGTCGCGGCCCCGCTCCAGCGCGCCCTGCGCAGCAGCGCACGCACGCGCGCCACCACCTCGCGCGGGCTGTAGGGCTTGCAGATGTAGTCGTCGGCGCCGCTGTCCAGCCCGAGCAGCCGATCGACCTCGCTGATGCGAGCCGTGACCATGATCACCGGCACGGTCGAGAAGCTGCGCATTTCGCGGCAGATCGAGATGCCGTCGCGGCCGGGCAGCATCAGGTCGAGCACCACGAGCGCTGGCTCGTGCTCGCGCAGCGCGGGAATTGCGCCGTGGCCATCGCGAATAACTGTGCAGGCGTAGCCGTCCGCTTGCAGGTAGTCGACCAGCAGCTGCGCCAGCTTGGGTTCATCCTCGACGATCAGGATGCGCGGACGATCGTTCATGACGACGCAGCCTGTGCACGCGGGAGCTGCACCTCGATCCACAGACCGCCAAACTGCGACGCCCGAGCCGTGATGGTGCCGCCATGGGCAACGACGATGTTGCGCCCAATCGCAAGGCCCAGGCCAGCGCCGCCGGTCTCGCGATTGCGCGAGCTCTCGCCGCGGAAGAAGCGCTCGAACAGACGCGCCAACTGCACGTCCGGCAACCCCGGCGCGCTGTCGTGCAGATCGATGCGGGCATGCAGATCGTCCTGCGTCAGTTCGAGCCTGACCTCGCCCGGCGCCTGCGTGTAGCGCCGGCTGTTCGCCAGCAGGTTGTCGAGGAGCTGCTGCAGACGCGTCGCGTCGGCCTCGACGATCACGGGCTCGCGCGGCAAGGCGACGATGAAGCGCAGCCCGGCCGATTCAAACGCGGGCTCGTGCATGCTGCAGACGCGAGTCAGCAAGGGACCGAGATCGAGCGGCTCCATCACATAGCTCAGTGCACCGACGTCCGACAGCGCGAGTTCGTACAGGTCGTCGACCAGCTTGCCGAGTTGATGCACTTCGCCTTGCAGCGATGCCACCGCTGCGCGGTCGAGCGGGCGGATGCCATCTTCCAGCGCTTCGAGTTCGCCGCGCAGCACGGCCAGCGGCGTGCGCAGTTCGTGCGACACGTCGGCGATGAAGGCGCGCCGCAGCTCCTCGTTGCGCGCGAGCGTCTGAGCCATGCGGTTGAAGTCGCGCGCCAGTTGACCCACCTCGTCCGACCCTTCCGCCGGCACGCGCACGTCGTGCCGACCGTTCATCACCTGGTGCGTGGCCGCGGCGATCTGCCTCACCGGCGCGAGCAGGCGGCGCGACACCCACCAGGCGATCAGGGCCGCGAACAACACCGCGACCGTGGCGGCCACCAGCGTCGTATGCCACTGGCCGGTGACGAAGCGCTGGTCGCCGCCGTCGGCGACGCTCTGGAACGGCGCGAGCACCAGCCAGCCCACCGTGCGCCCATCGACGACGACGGCGCGGTGCTGCATCGCCATCGTGATGTTGCGGTAGCCGGCGACCCAGCGCTGGTGCTCGTCGAGCAAGCCGAGCCGCGACAGCGCGCCGGTCAGGTCGGGCGGCAGTGCCGCGTCGATGCCGCCCGGCGGCAGCGGCTCGCCCGGCATCGGCCGCAGCAGCTTGTACCAGGGGCGCGCGGGGTCGCCGAGGAAGCTCCACTCGCGATGCTCCGCATAGGCTTGCACGAGCCGCGGCAGCACCGTGTCCATGCGCTCGACGGCGAGCTCGTTGAGATAGCCGAGGAACCCGCGTTCGAAGTTCCAGCGCGACGCGGCGCTGACCAGCAGCACCGTGAGCGCGGCGGTGGCGAGGATCGCGATGAACAGCCGGGTCGTGATGCCGAGGCGCATGCCCGAATTGTGCCCACGCGACTGTCTGCGGACACCGTTTCACGGCAAGCGCAGGGTCTTCAAACTTTCTCGACATTTGCTCCGCAGCATCGATCGCGTCGAGTTTCTATGAGGTGATGCGTCATGGTCGAACTGCTGGTCAACGGATCCAAGTGCCGCTTCGAAGGCGCCCCGGACACGCCGCTGCTCTGGGTCTTGCGCGACGATCTCGGCCTGACGGGCACGCGCTTCGGTTGCGGCGCGGGCCTGTGCGGCTGCTGCACGGTGCTGCTCGGGCGCGACGCGGTTCGCTCCTGCGTGACGCCGATGGCCGGCCTGGCCGGCGCGTCGGTGACCACGATCGAGGGCCTGGGCACCGAGCGGCTGCACCCGCTGCAGTCGGCGTGGATCGCGCATGCGGTGCCGCAGTGCGGCTATTGCCAGTCGGGGCAGATCATGCAGGCTGCCGCGCTGCTGACGCAGAACCCCGCGCCATCCGAGCCGCAGATCGACGAGGCGATGGCAGGCAACCTGTGCCGCTGCGGCACCTACCCGCGCATACGCATCGCGATCCGCGAGGCCGCGAAGGCGATGGCGCCTGCGGTGACACGTCGATGAGCGCCGCGCTGTCGCGCCGCGGCTTCGTCTTCGGCATCAGTGCGGCGGCCGGTGGCTTGTTGCTCGTGCCGGCCACGTCGGCTCAGGCACCGGCCGAGACAGCAAGCGTTGCACCGGAGCTGACGGCCTGGATCGTGATCGGCGCCGACGACAGCATCGTGATCCGCGTCGCCCGCTCCGAGATGGGACAGGGCATCTTCACCGCCCTGCCGATGCTCGTGGCCGAAGAGCTGGACTGTGCCTGGGCGCACGTGCGGCCGGAGTACGCGCCGGTCGCCGAGCACGTGGCGCGCGGCCGTGTCTGGGGCAGCATGGTCACGACAGACAGCGTCTCGGTCCGCGGGTCGCAGGACTACCTGCGCAAGGCGGGCGCGCAGGCGCGCGCGATGCTGATCGCCGAGGCCGCGTCGCGCTGGGGCTGCGGGGTCGAGGAATGTTCGGCGAAGGACAGCGTCGTGACGCACGCGGCCAGCGGTCGCGCGCTGCGCTACGGTCAACTCGCGGACGCTGCGTCGCACCGGCCGGTGCCGCGCGAGGTCGTGCTCAAGAGGCCGCAGGACTGGCGCCTGCTCGGCACGCCGGTGGCGCCGTTCGACTTGATGGCCAAGGTCACCGGTCGACTGCGCTATGCGATCGACGTGCGCCTGCCGGGCATGCTCCACGCCGCCGTTCGCGCCTGCCCGACACACGGCGGCAAGCTCGCGAGCCACGATGCGGCGCAGGCGATGAAGCGGCCCGGCGTGCGTCATGTGGTGACGGTCGGCGACGACGCGGTCGCGGTCATCGCCGACCACTGGTGGCAGGCGCAGTCGGCACTCGATGCCTTGTCACTCACATGGGACGAGACCCGCGGCGCCGGTTTGTCGACCGAGGCCATCGCGAAGGTGCTGCACGACGGCCTGTCGGCCGGCGATGTGGCCATTGGCCGCCGCATCGGCGATGCCGACGCGGCGCTGGCGCAGGCCACCCGCCACATCACGGCCGAGTACCAGGTGCCGTATCTGGCGCACGCGACGATGGAGCCGCAGACCTGCACCGCGCTCGTCACCGCCGATCGCGCCGAGGTCTGGGCCCCGACGCAGAACGGCGAAGGCACGCTGGGCACCGTGGCGGCGGCGCTGGGGCTCGACCCGTCGAAGGTCGTCGTCCACAAGTGCCACCTCGGAGGCGGCTTCGGCCGACGCGGCTTGTCGCAGGACTGGGCGCGCCAAGCCGCCTTGATCGCGCGCGCGGTCAGTGGCGTGCCGGTCAAGATGATCTGGAGTCGGCAGGAGGACATCACCCATGATTTCTACCGGCCGATGGTCGCGGCACGCCTGACCGCAGGCTTCGATCGCGAGGGCGGCCTGACGGCGTGGAAGGTGCGCGTGTGCGGTGCGTCGATCGCGGCCAGGCTCGCGCCGCAATGGCTGCGCGACGGGCAGGACATCGGCATGATGAACGGCTTCCTGGAGCGCGACATGTTCTACGGCGTCGCCCACCTCGAGGTGGGCGCGGTGATGCGCAACAACGCGATCCCGGTCGGGTTCTGGCGCGGTGTGAACTACTCGCAGAACAGCTTCTTCCGCGAGGCCTTCGTCGACGAGATGGCGCATGCCGTCGGGCAGGACCCGTATCGGTTCCGCCGCGGTCTGCTGGCGCACGCGCCGCGCACGCTGGCGGTGCTCGACGAGGCGGCGCGGCGCGCGGACTGGGGTCACGCGCGGGGCGGCGTGCATCAAGGTATCGCGGTGGCCGAGTTCGACGACTCGGTGTGCGCACAGGTCGTC
>Ga0307508_10002839_pt1 | contig 17982 bp, 19 predicted proteins | sample 9_EM_MG_FD_203089 | JGI IMG/M metagenome (GOLD analysis project Ga0307508, IMG submission 203089) | Populus trichocarpa ectomycorrhiza microbial communities from riparian zone in the Pacific Northwest, United States - 9_EM | ecosystem: Host-associated > Plants > Roots > Unclassified | place... | reverse complement strand
TGGTAATCAAACATTTTCCCACGGTCTCGGATGAACAGTAGAACAATTATTCTGTTCTGCCTCAAATTATCGTTGGTTCATTCCCAACGGAAAATAATTACTTGATGGCACTATATGTGCTTGGCCCGTGCATGGGACAATTCGCTGTTTTGATTGTTTTTACGTGAAGTGTAATTGGGTCTTATTGGTATCAAATAAATGTTGCGTGTGCGTTGAGAATCGTTATATTATATTTGTTAATATAAATCTCGAAAGTGCGTAATTTCCTTAATGCGCTGCTGGACGAATATTTCCGCCAACAGCGGCAGCAGCACAACAGTTACCAACAGATACATGAGTCACATGTAGTTACCAAAAAGAGCGTTTCTATACTACAACGTGACTCCGCGGTAAAAAAACCTCTTTGAGGAAAAAGCGTGAGTTTACTGTAATTGGCCTAAGCCATGAAGATAAAAGGAAGGAGAGGATAGGTGGTTCCTAACATGCACTCAAGATATCGGTAACACTGTCCCTAGATAGGACACCCGTAACAGTGAGGCTGTGATGCTCAATAAGGCATATGGCCTCACTGATTGGCTGTGGGTTATGATTGTGATTTGGTGGTAGGAAATGCAAAATCACTCTAAATGTGTTCCCTGCCCTAGTATATTCTCTCCTCTATAAACTGATATATAAACTATGGCAGTCACATCAGAAGTGAAAGAACTATGGGGATTTGGGGTGATCAATGCAAAATTATGTAAGATGAGTTGTCTAACATGTTAAAAACTACATTTGCTTATGCTTTCTGCCACAGATTCTTAATCCCATGAAAATTTGATATCCAGCAATGTATGATTTGTTATGTCAAATAGATGTCAACAATTTGCCAAACAAACTATGTCACTTGAAGATTGATTTTTTTGCTTTGCAATGATATAAAATGTATCTCAATGACATAAGAATTGAAGGAGCTAGAGGCATTTGGGGAATCTCTACAACAAGATGGGGTATCAATATGACCAAATTATGTAAATCCAAATTATGAGTCATCTAACATGTAAGACACTACATTTTTCATGTTTTCTGCTACAGATTCTTAATTCCATGAAAATTTGATATCCAGCAATGTATAACTTGTTGGGTCAAATAAATGTCAACAATTTGCCAAATAAACCACACCATCTTGTAGATCGGATTTTTTGCTTTCCAATGATATATAAATCACCCATATTACATAAGAATTGAAGGAGCTAGAGGCATTTGGGGAATCCCTACAACAGGCTGGGGGATCAATATACACGCCACGGGATCAATATATGCATTGGGGGAACAATCAAAAATTCTGGGGAATCAACTATACACGCATTCATCACAACAGCACCACCTAAATCAAATATGGCGGACTGGACACATCGCATCCCATACTTTTTACTGTTTTTTGCACTTGGAACACTCCTTGAAGGCATTCTGATTGCTGCAGCTGTTCTCATTCTCATTGATAAACCAACACCAAGATACATAGTGCATGTGAGTCATAATTACCTAATTCCATAACACATTGTGTTCCAACCAAGGCTGTCCACGAGTCTTTTGGCAAATCACCATAAATTGATGTTTTACGGTATCTTCCCATGTGAATAAAGATATAAAAAATATAGTGCCAAATGCACCTGATTCTTGTGCAACTTTTATCTATATTACATAAGAAAATTTGATCATCAGATCAGCCAGGAAACTCAACAGGTCTTTTAAATTCGAGTTACTCAAATTTAAAAGACCTGTTGAGTTTCCTGGCTGATCTGATGATCAAATTTTCTTATGTAATATAGATAAAAGTTGCACAAGAATCAGGTGCATCTGGCACTATATTTTTTATATCTTTATTCACATGGGAAGATACCGTAAAACATCAATTTATGGTGATTTGCCAAAAGACTCGTGGACAGCCTTGGTTAGAGGTAAGATCCGGGTTCCGTCATTTTGGGGGGCCAGTTTTCCGGTTGTTTTGGGATATTTGTCTGCCATGTTCTTGCCACCCGTCACAGATTTAATGAATTTTGTGGCTGATTCTGTGATAAATATCTGGTGCATAGGTGTAGAGGCGCTTAAACACCTTATCCCATCAGTGCAGCGGGATATGTCACACTGTTGTCACGCAGAAACGTGACCAAAATTCCTTCATTTTGGTCCATATTTTGGGGATTTTCGGATCTAACCTCCAACCTGAGTTTCGTGGGGCCTCCGAGACCTCATGGATCACCCTCGAGAAAGCATTTCAAGTTATTTCACATAAGCGTGTGACTGATTACATTGAGATTTGAGAAATTTGTAATGCTGTGGGAGCGACTTAAGCAGGAGCGGATAAGGTCGAGTGAGTCAAAGAAGCACACAGGGGCGGTGAGTCAAACGGATCAGTTGACCAGAGCGAGTAGATTGCCTTTGTACATTTGTACATATAGGCCCGCCCATTGGATTGGATAAGTCCGTGAGCCACAGGTTGTAACAGGTTGCTAGTACTAGGGGTCCCGGCGGATCGGATCGTATGCGGATCCATCCGAGTCGGATGGACTCACACAGAAGCTCCATCCGCATCATGATTCATCCGGGATCATCCACGGATAGTCGGATGATGAATTGATTTTGAGATTTGATGATCAGGACGGCTCATTCTGGATATATTTATCTACATGGACACTTTGATGATCAGTAGAAAGTAGTAGAAAGCAAAAGTTTCTAATATATCAGCACTTAGACCCTCATGAGGCATCGTGAACACATCACGTGCACATAGTTTGAGGTTGGTGCATGAGCTGCCAGTTCACTGATTTTCCTTATTAGCGACTATGCTACGGTCTAATGAGTATCTCTTGTGTGCATGGCAAGATCATTTACTTTAGGGTGAGTAGCAGAGGCTAATTATACTTTGTTTGTCCTACTGTTAATACTGTACAGTCAGCCGGCAGTATCCGCCGATCATCCGTGGCTATCCGCGGATCCCAGCCTGTGGAACAGCTCATCCGCATCCGCGGATGCGGATCCATCCGACCGGATCATCCGAAACCATCCGATCCGCCGGGACCCCTAGAAACTTGCTACTTGTTACTTGATTCTTCTCTGTAACATGTACAAGACAGCACTGGGCACATCCACAGTGTCAATGCTGCAAGAAATAAGACCATGATATTTCTGTACATTTTTATGCATAGCTAACTCGGCGCGCCTAAAATAACGACCGTGTCCCTGGAGGCAACCCTAGTTTGTCCTAACATGGAACTCACATCTAGGGAATTACACTTCGAGTTGCCCGAGCGCACTGAACCTGTGGTTGATGCAGACATCCTACGCCGATTATATGAGGTCGTGCAAAGTCGTTTATCCATGCCGTCGCAAACACCGCAGATGGTTACTACCCGAACATACAAAGACCGCGACGCGCAACAGTTGCGCTTAGTATCCGGCTCAAAACCGACGATTCTTTCCATCAGAAGAGACAACGCGTAGGACGTCAATATTTTTGTAGCAATGAAGTCGATTCTAAACCTGTTTTTTGGAGTGTTGCATCACATATCTTAGAAGATACTCCAGCTGAAGAAGTCCATCGACAGAAAATGGCCGCGGAATCGGCTGTTGAATTATGCGATATCATGGATTATTTTCGAGAGGGTCTAAGTGCACAAAAGGTATGTCTCGTCTACAATACAACCACAAGCCCCAGTTTTGAGACGTTGTTCAACATTTTATGCAGTGTCCCCCTCCTCTGTCATACAAAGCACAACATTCTTTCAGCAAGTTGAACAATATTGCCGTTTTGCGGCCAGCATCCGTGCTTGAAAGCGAGCACACTGCGCGTCCGACGCTAATGGCAATCCATGCTCTCCCTGACTTTCGAGACGATTCGACTCGCATTGTGGCAGGACGAAAGAGGAGGAAGCGTCATCATGCAGGAACGCCGGGTGAGCGCTCCAAAGAACACACTCGGCCCCGATTTTATGAGCCTCTTGCTGAGGCTGGTGGCAAGAGTGCAGGTTACGCCATGGGATGGCGCCTTCGAGGAGAGGAGAGGAGTGGAAATTATGTCAAATCAAAAATGGGGAAAGGCATCCAAAAAAGCACCGCGTCAATATGAATGTCACAGGCGTTTGTCTTGTCCATTGTCCATTGGCCTGAACCTCGCGTGGCGTCCACGCTCAGCGTGGCCGCTTCCTCCCTTCCATGTCCCGACCCAAATATCATGAGTTTTGTTACGATCAACAGCCAAGACCTAAGAGAATCCGACCGCCGTCGTCCTCAGCTTCGGCGACGATCATTTATCTCTGAGTTCTGGCGGCTCAAGGAAATTCATGGTATGGTGACTCCCAGCTCTGAAAAACTCGTTCTGTTTGTGGTTTTGAGCTGCGTTTGCGGTATATTTTATTTGTATTTGCAGTCTGCAGCACAGCATAGCGAGATGTAATTCAGACCTATTGGTTACAGGCATAACGCACTCGTAGCTATGCGGCTAGCAAGAAGCGTACAGCCACGGTCGCAAACATGAAAAGTAGTTCAAGCCCAAACGGGTGGGGCGGTAACAAAATAGTATCGGATATACAGTGCTTGTCGCATTCCAGCGTAGAGCGCCGCTATTCGCAGAATTAGGTACTGTCAAAGTCACGAGCTAGTACAGAGTCAGCCCTCATGCCATTAATTTCGACAACAACGGAGTTTGAGAACCGACGGTGGCAATTTGCTGCTGCACGCGAGGGTCTGCACTCGCTGACGCTAGCTGCTCCCGCACAAAAGTGACGGCATCTGGAGCATAAGCTATAGGGTCCTCGGCTGCAGTCGCAGCGGCTGCTAGTTTCGTGTATGCTGCCTGATACCCTGCGGTTCGCTCCTCGTGGTCGATAGATGAGAGTTCTTCCTCTTCCGCTGTCGGTTCGCTAATTTGGACAGCTGCATCAGCCACACTAAGCAATTGCAGCAATGCTATGAGAGTAGTCGGCCTTCTATTTATCAGTGAAGGTGTTTGTGCGGCGATGGCGAAAACTCACCAAGCTCTCACGGCGGGAGGGACAAGCATGGCTTCAGACGCCGTCAGCAAACGCGCCAAACCAACAGCAACAAGTCTCCGCTCGCGAGATCGGAAAAGAGGAAGTTGTGGAATAGCTACACTTTCGAGGATAGATGCCCAAAGCCTGTGGCGCCAGTCATGAGTCTTGAGATTCTTCACGCTGGCAGTGCGCGCTCACCCTGGTTGAATAGCCTCGATTGTAGATATGGTAAAGTCGGGCGTTAAGCCACCTGTCGTGCTGGCCATCATGAAGCAAAGGAAACGAGTAAATCCATGGGCATATTTGTCCGTCCTGGTCATCTGTAGGCGATTGAGTAGCGTCAACATGACGACCCTGAAGTGCTTCTGCAACTCAGGGAGGGGGATATAAGTGACGACCGCCTCGAGCAGCTCGAAGCCATATAGGTCGTTCATTTTTGAGGGTAACAGCCGTTGCTGAACCACACCAAGTATCTGGGGCAGTTGGTTGCTCGCAACGATATCTGCTGCGTTCTTGCTGAGATATGCCTTGATCAATCGCACGAGCGGCGGTATCGAGCCCTTTTGTTGCCAGACAACCGGAGTTATGAGGAGAGGGAAAAGCTCCCGGTATACGGCAGGCAGGGAGGTCGAATGCATTTCCAACATTTGAGCCACAATCTGCAGCACATACGGTACATATTCTGGAACCTAACCTCAGCCCACCTGGACACGGCAGATGTTTGAACTTACGATCGATATCTTGCTGAAGCACGACTTGGACGTGCTGGAACAAGATAGCTTCAAAAACATCTAACGTTGGGGGACTCCCAGCGACCACAAGTCTGTGAAGGATCGAGTCTTCGTGAAAACGTTGAGAAATACAGTATCCCACGGATCTCACCTGAGGAGGGCTGAGATACTTTCGAAACAGTATTGGTCAAAGCTAGGGTTGCTGGGATTTTTGCATATCTCATTTAATATGCCAACGAGATTTATTAAAACATCCTTGAAAATAGGGGTTAACGTTTGACGTGATGTGATGATGACTCTCATAACACCTGAAAATGAAGGAATAAGTCTTATGCTGAATGGTTGCGCAATAACTCACATTTCATAAGGTATTCATTCTCGGCAATTTTTTGAGGGGTACGTTGGGTTTGGATCTTGGCGAAAAGGGCCCTCAAGATATCTCCTGCAGTGTCGTGGATGTCGGTTTGGGAGAACCTGAGCAACTGATCGGATGTATGCTCTGAAGCCAGACTTATCAGAGCACTCACAACATCGAACTGCCCCTCTTAATGAACAGAATCCTCTCTATGGTGATGGCGGCATACGTATAGGACACATAATTATTGGATGCAAGGTGATATAGGAGATTCGGCAGAATTGCCAAATGTTGCTCCTTGGTGAGCTTGGATGATTCTGGTGAGCGCGTCCACGACAATGCTTTGTGGGGGAAACTTACTTGGTAACGGAACTGATAGATGAATCTGATTGCATCGACTTGAAGGATCGGGTGGCTTACTTCTCCCGTGGCTTGCAGGTCAGCGTAAACATTCTCGAGGAAGAATTTGATGACGTCCACGTGCAGGTTGGTGCTGGTAACTCCCTGGCTTGCTGTGCTCCCCAGACTAGCAATAGATGTGAACAAATAGACGGCAGTGTCCTTGTCTTTCCAGTTTTGAGTGGGGTTTGAGGCATATGAGCGAAGAGCGTCCGCCACGAAGGCTTGAACAATATGGGTAACCTCTGCTTCAAGTCCGACGGACATGAGCGCACGAACAAGTTCGCTAGCCGCATGACGCCGAGTTGAGCCCACCCCTTCCACACTTAAAGATAGGTCGCGGCGAATATATTCAAGGGGATCGTCCTCGAGCTGTTCTTCCTCGTGTTCTGGGTGCACCAATGATCAGCAGATTCTCGCCTAGAGAATATGCCACGAACCTCGAATGGTCATGCTAGGTACAATAATGCGCTCGCAAAGCGCTCGAAGAGTCTCCGTTTGTCGAAAGAGTTCAATATGAGACCCATTCTTGACACTGGTGCTCAAGAACCGGATTGCTTGCGAAACCATTCCATCTTCGCGAACTGCTTGTGTGCTAGCGCCGATCAGTTCCCAAACGGCACGAACAAAGACTGGGAGTCGAGGGGCCGACAGCTCATTGTACCGTTGGGTATACAGTTCGCATATCTCCAATATTGTAGTTCGGATTCGCATCGGGGCGGTAGGGGAATAATCGGATGGCTGAACATACAATGAGGAACAAGCCGAAAACGATGTCCAGGCTGCTTACATCACTGCGAAGTGAAGGAGGGTCCCAGCGCAAAAACTTCAAAAGCCACCCTTCCTCTTTCTCATTGCCAAAAAATTCATCGTGTGCGTCCTCGAAAGCCGGAGGTAAGTCCTGCGCTGTCAAGTCATAGTACAAGCTAAACAATATGTCCATTGAATCGCCTAGCAGCGCGAGCGCGGAGGCATCCACAGTATCCAGAGATATAACGTGGGAGGCTGTCGCTCGGAATAAAGCAAAATATGGGTCGACGAAGTGACTGAGAGCAAGGTTGATGGTGCTGTACAATCGATCAGATCGTATCTCGGATTTCCAAGGCGCGAAGACGTTGTGGGCTGTTTGCAGTACGCTAAGATTGATAGTATAGTCTGTCGGGGATAGAGTCGATACGAGACGTGAAACGAGGTCTGGCCAGGAATCAGGAAAGTCGGTGCGAGCTACGGCAGCTACTGTCTCCCCGACTTGTGTTCGCACCAGTTTATCCGAAGGATCAGATAAATTAACCATACTAGCCACAAGGTTCTCGCGAATGGTGGCTTTGTCCTGGGTGGGGATAGGCGTCTCTTCCTGTGGCGACAGACACATCTGATCTGAAAATTTCAGGCGCTCAAGCACAACACTCACATCATCCCATCTCTGCTTGATTTGATTTTTAAAGTAGAGACACGCCGCTTGCCTCACTTGCATAGGTTGACTTCTGTCAAGCACTATTTGAAGCAAATGAGGGAGGAAACCTTTCTGGCCTGCTAGAGCTTCCAGGTGTGCTTCGGCCGCTTTTCGTTGATCAATTACAAGCGACGCGGCAAAGAGCGCGGGAACATCAGAAGCCATTGTCGATCCGGTCGACGTAGACGGATTCAAGAGTAGGATGGTCACAGATGTGTTGGTGTCCCCGGGTTGGGTGCCTTTGCGAGGTGATGAGCCTGGGGTGATTCCAGCTGATGTGTAGCAAAGTTGAGATAAACCTCCTAGCGAAGAAGTGAGGCCATCAACAACATGAGCAAACAACACTCTTGTAGGAATCAATCAACTTGTAACATTTGTCAGCGAGCAAGGAATGTGTTTGAAACAGGAGTAGGTCCTTCTCAGCCTATGCTGTGAGACAACCCCACGGAACAAGATTCAGAATAGCGTGGAGGCGGGTTCAAATAGATGCCGCGATGACACACTCCAGGGACGGCCCGCAATCCCAATAACAGATGCGCGATATTATTAGGACTGCTGACGCGTGTCCTGTGGATTAATATGATATGTCGAGGATAGCGTGCCGTACGTCATACACTTTCGTTACGCCAAATCGCTGAATAGGCTATTCAGGCCTTCCAATTGCTCTAGATTTCGTCCACGTCGCACTCCAACCCACAATTTCGGCCATTATACGATGGTGCGAGGAGCTTTCCATTGCGGCAACCAAGGGGTCCAAGGTACCAGTCCAACTCAAGTTGGGATGGTCGCTTAGTCCGCACAGAATCTGGACAGCGAAGAAAGGAATTGCTGGGTTTTCCAGCGTGGCATAAGCTGTGGCGCCTGTGAGATGTAAGCATCGAGAGGCAGTGAAGACGACAAAGCGAAGCCAGAGTTTCCGACTCCGGACAATTTGCCGGCCTCATTCAGTGTTGGTATCAGCACCTCTGCAAATGCTTCCTGGATCTGCAACACGCGATATATTATCCGTAACGCTCGCAATGCTGATTTACTTGGCGAATAACTCCAGTTCAATCCACCGATTGCGGGAGTGAGGTCAGTGTTGACAACACGGAGGATGTTACGACGAACAGAGATGTCCCAATATGTTTTTCATAACGAAAAGCCAGAATGTGTAACTAGAGCGCAAGGAACGCTGACTATTCGAGTCCGGGTGCTCGGCGATAAAGCTGTGCAAACTCGAACCCAAATAGCAGTGAGATCGAGGCAAGCGAGCGACTTTTCGATGAAACACGAACAAGTTTCCATGAGCTGCCACTTTTCATCCACATATGCGTATTCACGATCGAATATCTAAAATTTTCTCTATCAAGAAATCAACATACGGTTTAAGACTAGGGAGTCAATAACCTGCACCAAGATTGGGTGGGATAGTGTTGGAGTCTGCCTCGATATCACCAGGGTCATCGCCTTTTTGGGCATGTGGATGAGAGCATTCAGCAATTGAATGAAGGCGAGGATGGCAGGATGCGCCCGTCTGCTAACCTCAACGATATCTAGTTCAACGTCAGCCCCACCGACGGGTCTTCCGGATCTACCAGATAACACAGGGGTGGTCCCGCGAACCGGAATAATTTCCATTTTCTAGAATATTCCCCACATTTGATGAACCCGGTGGCGACGCCGTCGCGTGCGCGGCAAACGCAGCAAGTGTATGGAATAGCATTCATTGCTTTCAATTCCAAAGGGATTAAAAGTGATGTCAAGGTGAATATAGTCTGTACTACGCGGAAATCACGATTGTCGTGCAGGGCAAGCCGAGCTACGGGGGAGAATCTGGCCATGTTCCGAAGCACGCGGAGGAAGAACCAAGCATGGATATCTCGCCGGGCTCGAGGTCAAACCGAGGTTGGACTGGGGCTGCTCCACTGCCCGGAAATATACTGCTCGCGTGTTCAACTGCGACAGCTACCGCTGGGGCGTTGGTTACCATGAGAAACAGGCAGTCGAGATAATGGAGCGCCATAAAGAGAGTGGACCAATAGCATTGCGTTTGCAACCGTGTACGACGTTTGCCGGTTCCCGCGTGATGATCCCCGCCAGTAGATAAGAAATTGTAGCGGAAAACAGCGCAGCTTTGGCCCCCCGAAAGGGACATCATCATGTCAAGCATGCCAACGACAGTCGTGGGCTGGCGTGATTCCGGGGCCCGTCGCAAAACGGAATAATATTGCCCTCCATCGCCATACGTCCAGAAGCGCAGGGCAGAATCCAAAGGGTGCTCATCATATATAATTTGCAATGAGGCGAAAAAGGCTTCCTATCTTATTGGCTGCCGCGCCATCCGCCGCTGATGAATCGGTTTTGTCAGCGGGGAGAGGCGTCGAGTAGTTGCGTGGAGTCTTCGATACGCGAATAATATCCTCCTCCTGCTTGCGTACATCTCTCAATGTGCGCCGCAGCGGCATGCCATGCATGGGAACTGGGTGAAAACAAAGGATGGCGAGCGCTTCATTTGTGTGAGAGAGGGCACGCAATGATGTGGTGCAAGGCAAACGCGGCCATGGAGACATCCCAGTTCAGCGTTCTTGGAAAGCGTGGCAGCCCAAGGTCTTCCGCATATCTACCTCTCCGCCAATTCTGGTGCGCGTATCGGCTTGGCAGATGTTCTGCGTTGCCTGGAACACCCCGGGTGAACCAGAGAAGGGCATCAAATACATCTACCTGACGGAAGAAGCCAAGGAGAAGCTCAGCGGCCAGAACGCCGGCAGCGTTCGTACCATGAGATTGAGGACGACGGCGAGGTTTGGCACAAAATCACAGACATCATTGGCAGCCAGGATGGCCTTGGCGTCAAATCTCTTCGTGGCTCTGGGGTGTCTAAAGCCCATTCAAATTGTGTACGCCCCCACGGTCAACACGCCGTCAAAAAAGTGTCCCGTGGTCAACTCTGCAATTTTCATGCCATAGCACGCACCGGGAGGTTCAATCGTGTTGGGGACAGCGAGCACAATGAGTTTTGGGTTAGGCAGCATAGGCCAGTTGAATAAATTATACACTACTTCTTGCTTTGCTGTCATGAGTCGATCAACCTCGTCCATCGATACAATGCTGACACCCGAAGCATTGTTTCCTTTCAAAGTCTTCTCTTGGGATCCTGTTCGCAATCGGCGTTCGTTTGAGGGACTCAAATTTGAAAAGCCGTCAGCCAGAAAAGCCACATCTTTCAAACACACTTCCATTGGGCGGAGAGGATGGACTCTTTTAAAGAGAGGTGGGAGTCTGGCGGGTTTGCGGAGCTGTTGTAAAAGGTGTTGCAGGAGGCTTTGCAATGAGCCCACAACGGAGGCGTACGCGGACTCCAGAAGAAGCGCCGCCGCCGCTATTATTATATGCCATGCCTTGTATTACCAGAGTGGTCTATGGTAAAAGAACGTGCATTATAGGCCAGACAACCTGAATTCAAGTAATGCAGTATTCATGCAACAACAGGGCTAAAACGAGTGTGCTTGGGTGTACGTGGCGCTCTGGGGCGTTTTGTTACTGTTTTGCTCCGGCGCTAATATACTCGTGACTAGTCCTGGCTCCTGGTTTGTGCTTCATTTCTTTTATGACACTGTAAACTAACCAGATACCACAGCATGGCATCTTCCAAGCTAGACTCGGAGTTTAACGAAGCTTTGTTTGACACATACTCTGACGAAGAAGTCATATATCATGTCACCCAGTCACCTAATCTCACTACCACACGCACTGAATCAATTCGCGTGCTTTCACATCACCTGGTGGCAAAGTCAGTTCCATGGCCCGAGAATCACCGCGACGAAATTGATGCAATGGAGAGGGCACGCTCGGTCGGTGTTAACGTGCCCGCCATATGCCGTATAGTACCTTTTCCAGAAGAGGGTCATCTCATTGTCATGGAACGTATACATGGAGAGACCCTGGAGCAGTTATGGCCACGTCTCGGAATATGGGCTACCATCCGCATTGCCTGACAGCTCAGATCATTTGTATCTGCTCTGCGCACTGTCACGACCCAGAAGACCGGAGGATTACACTCTGGAAAAGTTCACTCCGAGTGGATCCAAGGGATCAACGTCCCCATACCACATGCTTCGCCTTCTGTCTTCTGCGACTATCTCAATTGGTGGCTCATGAAGGCCCGACCGTCCAACTGCCAACCACTCCCACGACTTCTACTCTCTCCACCTCGCGAACACATTTTGATTCATCAAGACCTAGCCCCACGAAACATGATTTTGGATTCGAGCGGCCACGTATGGCTTGTTGACTGGGGTCGTTCAGGTTTCTATCCAGCTTTCATGGAGTACTTGGGCATGGAGGGACCTGAGGGGGCGATGCCATGGCTCGCTGCTCGAAGCCTCACAGCGCGGTGGGGTCGCTTTCGCTGGTCTTTGTTTTGTTTGATTGCTTGCGGGTACTTTCGCCTGCATTCCAAAGGACGAGCGGCGCTTGCTGTTGTACGACAACGCTCACTGAGATTCAGGCTGGAGAAGCCGGCGCACTCTGTACGCTATTGACATACGCTCCATATATATCCCCTATGGATATAGATTTATCCAGTACATTCGTCATTTTTACTTTCTGTAGGCTTCTCGTACCAATACTCTATGCAACTCAACAAAGCGACACCATTATACCATGTACGGACGGAGAAACAGTATATTGGAAAAATACACCGTGGCAATAGTAATTATATACTATTGGAGGAAATTTTCGGCTATATCGTATCATCTTTCACCGCAAAGGCAAAGGGATAAGAAATGAGAATATTATGGATTTACATGTCATGACGTGCGCACAACCGACAACATTCTCCAGAGCGCATACTTCATTTCCCATCCCTTCATCGTGAAACATTTGCCCACCCAATGGTATATAACATGTCGTGTTTAACTATGTCACGGTGATATGCTCAATATACTGTGATCAAATTTCAACCATCGAAAGCAAACCTCAGCGATTATGATAGAGTTAAAAAGCAGAGCACTCGCCATTTCTCAATGCCCTGATTTGGGAAATTGTCCTTTGGCCATGGGCCTAGCTGTGGCAGCGGTTCCCTTAGGGGATGGCCAATACATGACGAGCGCCGACTGAATTTCGAGAGCGTTGGCTGAGCCGATGAAATTGGTGCCAGCGAAGTCGCCTGCAATAGTATACAACCAGAAGCGACATCCCTCTCCAACAGGTGCGAAAATGTAGTAATCTCTCTTTTTCTGGATAATGAGATTGAATATGTCTGCGACAGTGATGCCTTCGGGTGCATGGATTGACACTGTTTTCGTACTCTTCAAAGTGACTTCGTACCCCTTGCTCTCGACGAGGACCATTCCAGGCTCCCCAGGTTCATTGGGAGCGACCTCCACTCGAACCGAAGAGTTCACGGCATTTAACGTCAAAAAGAGAGACCAATGGTTGGTCGGCGGCAATTGCTTTCCATCGACTGTGTCACCTGAGTTGGAGGGATTCTCGTGGGCAACAAAGTGGAATTGTTTGATTGTTGTTGAAATTTGAACTTAGATATGCCCCAGTCATCGCTACTCGTGATGTGCTTCTTGACGTCTTCGTAGCTCATGTTTGAAGCTATAAGTGAACCACGGAGCTATAGGAATGTCAGCCAGATATAAACGAACGTAGTGAAGACCATACCTTTGTGGGGCGTGCAGAGACAAAGGTGGCACAAGATGCGATACGAGTGAAGGTAGCGTGGTGCCGTTCGAGGACGGTCACGTGGGAAGTCACGTTGAACCTTCCGATCTCGCTTGGGTCATAGCGGCCACCCAGCCCTCGTAATTCACCCATTCATCAATCTACACCCCCTGCTTCACCCATGTCCAGTACTGAATTCTTCCGTCACGTCCACCCCCTCGTTCGTGTCGCCAGCCGCTACCAGCGCCAGTTTGTTCTTTTCCTCTTATTCCCCAGAGTGACGCTCTGGAACGCTGATAGCAATTTATGTCATGATACAGGTAATACAGATCCTGAATGGGAATGGGAAACCAGCGAGCGTATCTCCGGGGCATGTCAACCCCATGACATTCATCCAAAGATAAAGTAGATTTCGAAAAATAGTTTGCGAGCATCTCCCTCAATTCGCCGGATATGCTGACTCATTTGCAAGAACTCTCACGCCGATACCCCCCGGAACCCGTTGAGCGCGCGGCCCTACGGTTTTTTGAGAGTGGTAGAATGGTGCGGAATTCTTGAATTTGAGGTTGTAGTTTTCGCAACCATCCCGAAGTAAGTTTGTAAGATTGGTGGGAACCCGTGTGACACTGGGACACGGACCTGCGCCTTTCCAACCGTCTTGCAAAGCCTCTTCCCCACGCTGCACACCACGGCAAGAACCGCCTCGTGACGTAGGTGCACCCAGACGGGTGCTACTAGACAAGGATCAACGCTTTGCTCTCTGTTTACTTATTTTCGACGACGAAACTCGCGCTCGGAAGGCGATCAGCGCACTCATTATGGGTGTTGGGAAAAAACTTTGAAAGAACGCTTCGTTGGGCGAGATGAAGAGGCATCACGTACCCGCCCAACGGTACGTCATACATGCAGCGCCCCAGCGTACGCGTGCGGCTTACAGGATTGTGTTAGGTCTGCACCAGTGTCGATACAAGGAGCTGGGACGACGCATGCTCGCGTATACCTCCCGGCGACAGTTCTTCACCAGACTTCAAGGTAGTCATGCCAGTAGAAGGTGCTACAGTTTTCGTTTACTTCACTAAGGAATTGACCCCTGGCATTCCGCATCGAAAATAACAATGACTTCCAATTCTGGTTAACGCAGAGCGTCAGTACTCACCTGTGTTGCGAGTATCTCGATTGTGACGCCCTTACGAAACTAGGATGACCTGACCTCGTTATAGCATTGCAAGGCACGGGTCTACGCCCTATGCATGGGATTCCCCAGCTGCCACCAACAAGAAGCTGCGACTGCTTTCTACAGAGGATAGTCGAGACATCGATATTTTGGAGATCGGAAATATCGTTCCCTACAAATTCCGGACACCTAAAGGCCATTCTACTGTCTCATATGTTCGGGCGGAGAACGGGACACAAACTCTGAGCATCAGCAACTATGTTGAAGAGTATAGCTTGTACAGATCCAGGCTTCGACGTTAAAGTTCTCTGTCGCGATCCGAAACCCTCACCGGGTTGTCAGGAAACCCCGTGCAGAGATCCGTTAGAAGCGAACATGCGAAGGCTCAAGTACTGTCGACACAACCGAATCTATGACCTCGACGGTCCCGACGTCCCCCGACACTGCAAGCGATGCAGACGCACAGGCCGCCTCCGCCACGATCACAGCTACGACGAAAGCTCAAGTGGTTGAACCTGTGCCAGCCCCAACATCAGGCGTCCGCTCCATCTGCAACTTATGCTTCCGGTTTGGGCCATTCTAGCAGCATGAAACGCGGCGCATCAGCAGACCCGCGAAAGCGCATGGCATCTGACGAGTTTATGACTACTGACTGCAAGCACCAGCACCAGCATATCCAGAGCAATCATTTCGTAGAGGCGGCAGTCGCGCTCGATGCGAATGATTTCTCGAGGATGATGAACGCCGATTTCGCCCACGGCATCGGTACCAAACACGCTCCCCGTGCCTGGCGGGCCGGTGTAGTACGAAGACTCCGGAATTCCCGGTGGCTGGCTGATGGGAAAAATGTATCAACATTGAATGCGAGGTCCTGACACAAGCAAAGTCTCACTGTGGTCTCTTTGCATCCCCATGCGGGCTTTGCTCGTGTTGCGCGTCCACGGAGGCTGAGGGAAGTTCCGCTTGAAGAGAATATCGTCGCATACGGTTGGATATTTTGGCAATAGTCGAGCTTATACTTTGTCCGTCGCCCTGAAAGTCCTCGCACTCTTCTGCATGATGATGGAGTCCCTATTTGAAACGAGCTGAAATGACGCAATGGGACATGTTACAATATGACGAACCTCAGTCCTTGACAAGGTTTGTGGTGGGTTTTCGACGTCCGATGGATTTGTGGCGTAGCCATTTGAAAGGTCACGAGATTTACTCGCGGAAGCGTCTTTTGCTGTTGAGCCGAAGTCTTTCGTAGTAGGAGGCGCTCTGTCTTCGGAGGTCGGCTCAGGCTTGCCCTGGATGGAATCGCTCGGCAGCGCATCCGTCATGTTTGCCTTGCGAGGACCGCGTTCAAACATTACATCACGAGTCTTGTTGGTTCACCCGGGCCCCGAGCGGACATCCCTCGACCGGGGCTCAACGCTACTTCGAGTCCGAAATTCGTTCTCGTCGCGATGTTGGAATTTGCAAGGCGAAATCACCTCCTACTAGAATGCTTCCGGGATTAAACCCCAATTCCGAGGCGAACAAGTTCCGAAGAATCTCTTAAAAAAAAGCTCAACTCCGTCTAGCTAGGGAGCTACTGTATTTGCCCCGCCCTTCGAAGTTGGCTGAAGTGAACGTTTTGTGCCGGCGGGGTGTGGGTATATTGTTAAGCGCTCTTTATGATCACCGTTACCCGCCATATCATCTAGAGCATCGAATCCGTCAACTGGCTCACCTGGCGCAGCGGATGAGTCTCACCCCCGGAGACATAGACCATTGTTCCTGTCAAGAATTCGCCTTTTCAGGGGGATGCAGAACGGTTAGTATGCTTACCTGTGCTAGCAACAATTAACCAACAATATTTTGCCCCAGATTTGCGTGCTTGTTTACCTTACCATGTGTCCGATTGGACAGATGTATGGAATTATAGGTTTGGGAGAAGTGCCGCCGATTCCGATGTCAGCTAAGTCGAATTGCTAGAGTTATTCCCGCTACCGCCATGATTTTTTTTTTTTTCGCAAAGTATCCTATTTTTACTCTTTCCCGATCCCGTTCTAGTTCTGATGTCTCTCAAGTATACTGCCAGGAATAGCTTTTTCTTTAGATCTGATAGAGACTACGTCGCAATATGGCATTATCGAAGGTACCCGAACCTTGGCCTTGGGCGAATTGAGAACTGACCGATTCCACGAGAAGTACTCATGTCAACATTCGTGGCGGCTTTCATTTTCTCGGTGTTTGGTGCTCAACCCCTGTGTATTGCAGGGGTCACCGGTACGCTGTTCGCACAGTGCCATTGTCATTGTCGCTGCTGAACTGACTGCTGCGTAGGGCCCATTACCGTCTTCAACAAAACAATCTTCGTCATCTTACAAGGGAAGCCAGACTCACCAAACTACCTTCATGGGCTGGGTGTACTTCTGGAGCGCTATTATGCACTTTACCCTCGCTATTCTAGATGGCGCCGCCGTTTTATGGCAAAATAATAGGGCAGGATTAACGTTCCACTCTAGTGCAGCTTGTAGTTTCCTTCGTTTCGTCACCCTCTTCTCGTGTGACACATTTGGTTCCTACGTATCCTGGGTATGCACTACACACACAAACTCATAGCCGTTTTGCTAAACTTCATTGGGACCAGGTATACTTGCAATATGGCGTCCAAGTCGTAACGCGCCAATTTGGCTCAAGCACCAATGAAAGTGCCTTCGTCAGCATCATCCTTGCAATACTTTCACTGGTCACAGCTCATTTGCTCCTCTCTCTCTCGCGAACATTACTGTTTCATCGAATGGTGCGCACAGACCATGAACACGGGTTGCATCAGGTGTCTGACCAGGGTTCTGTAGGTCTGGCAGTTTTTTTCTGACTACGGAATGCCGATTACCGTCGTCGCAACATCGGCTATGGCTTATTGGGGTCGCTTCAATGCTGCAAATCCAAGCACTTTGCCCATAGCAGGCGCTTTTCAGCCAGCAAGTGGGAGAGGGTTGTTGCAGTCATACCTTCCTTTTACCCTTTACTATTCTACATTGACTGTTCCTAGTTCTATTCTCTTTCGTTTTCACTGTTTAAGGTTGTTTACATGGGGTCGGACTTGGCTTAACTCTTGCTATCATCAAGACTTAAGCCAATCCACTCCAGTGTGATCTATCTGGCTTTAGGCCTTTGCCCCAGTCTGCCACTGTGACAGGTTATGGGCCCATCGCCCCAGCCTTAACTCCTATCGT
>Ga0307508_10002838_pt1 | contig 17988 bp, 14 predicted proteins | sample 9_EM_MG_FD_203089 | JGI IMG/M metagenome (GOLD analysis project Ga0307508, IMG submission 203089) | Populus trichocarpa ectomycorrhiza microbial communities from riparian zone in the Pacific Northwest, United States - 9_EM | ecosystem: Host-associated > Plants > Roots > Unclassified | place... | reverse complement strand
GTTTGGGCGGATTTGGGGCGTGTTTGGGCCGGGCCGGCCGTGCTGGTCCGACCGCGCTGGCAGCAGGCTGGCGGCCGCCGGACGGGGGGCTTTTCGGCTGGCGCGGCGGGGACCGGGTTGGGGCCCTTTAATGCCGCGGGGTTATTCGGCTGCGGTGTCGTGCTGGCGGCTCTTCACGTCGCTGGTGACCAGGGACAGGAGCTCGCCCGCCAGGGCCATCACATCTCGCTCACTGAAGCCCCCAGCGCGAAACTCGCGATAGATGTTCTTAGCGAGGATCGCGACGGCGCGGGGGTCTTGTGACGGTTGGGTAACTGGTTGCGCCATGTTCGGTTTCCCTCTCGGGCGTCGCCCTGTATCCAAGAATGATGCCGAGCAGGCGGCGCTTCGGCATTGCCCTCTTTTCGCGGAAAAGACCAACTTTTCGGCCGCGAGCCGCGAAGCGCGCTACGCAGATTCACCGCGAAATCCGTATTGGAAGCGCAGAGGATTACGCGCAGGCTGAAACTGGTCAAACCAGCCGCGGTGGCGCGCGCCGCGGCTTCAAGCCTCGAGGCTGGCCTTCTCGTAACTGCGGATCACGTCGCGATTCGGGCGCTCGAGCCCGCAGACAGCGCTCGTGATGAGCTCGCGCCCGTCGTCGGCGAAGTAGAGCGCCTCGCCCACGGAAGGTCGATCTGGCACGGGCACAGCAGCGCCGTTCTTGTGGAAATGCACGCCACCGGACAGCCGACGGCCAATCGCCAAGTGCGACGGCAGCCACTTGCTCGAGCGGCGATCCCGGACGGCGACGCAGCGGTCGCCGGTGAAGTGGTATTCGGTGTTTTTTGTAACAAACACGCGGTTTTTTCTGCGATCGGGCCCCGCGTAGCTGCGTTCGGCGTTCATTTCCGCAATTAGAGAAGATGCCGCGACCCCGGGACAAATTTAGGAGCCTCCGGGAAAGCTCTTCGAGAAGCGCTTCGCTAGCCGGAGCGCGCGCTGCGCTGCAGGGTCGAACGGCTGGCGGAGAACTTTACTGGGCACCGGGGCGGTGTCGTACGATCTGCGGGTGAAGCCGCGAGCGAAAGGCCCTGGTCTGAAAAAGACGCGCGCGCTTCCGCTCTTGAGCTCGCGCAAAGTCGAGCTTTGGCAAAGCTCGGACTACCGCTGGCGAGAGCTGTTCGAGGGCGCCGACGTGATGAGCGAAGGCGCCACCCGCGACGAGCCGGACGGCACCATGTACTACGGCTCGACCAGCATCCTGCTCCCCTTCTCATCGCGCGGAGGCCTCGTGCCCGACGATCAGTCCGAGCAAGTCGCGCGTCTGCTGACACGCGACCCTCACGCGCGACTGCGCGCTACGCGCGTCGCCCGGCTCGAAGCCCAGGTGCGCTCGGCCGCGCCGATCGGTCGCGTGCGCGCCGAGCTCGGTGTGAGCGTCGTGGCCCACGGCATCCAGGTCAGCGTCGAGGTGGAGGCGCGGGTGCATCGCGAGCTCGATGACAGCCAGGCCGCGCCACGCAAGACCAGCGCTGCCCGCACGAAGCGCGGCGCGCACGCTTCGTGATCGGTGTGGGTTGCGAGGCGCCCGATCCGCGCGTGACCCAAGTCAAGTCAGATCTTTTCCACATGGGTAGCGGGGCCGCGCCCCCGCGCTCTGGACTCGCAAGCCCCGCGCGCAGGTCACAACGGTCCGACGGCGCGCGACAACTTCGAGCATAGATCGTGGCTCGTCGCCGTGAGCGCTTGACAGGAGGCGCCGCGCGGAAAATTGTTCCGCTTTGCTTTCTCGAAACAGAAAAGTGAGAAGTACGTTTTGGAGAGCAGGGTCTCGGACAGCGTGATGAGCCGCAAGAAGCAGCGCGATGACAAGGTCATCCACGTCGTATTCGGCCCGGGTGGCGGCCGGGTCGAGCGGCGGGATCCAAAAGCGATCGACGCTGCGGCAGAGCCGCAAAGCGGCCGCGAGCCGCTGACCGATCTATTCAGCGGCACCGAGATTGCGCGGCTGCTCGATGTCACGCCGGCGCGCCTGCGCACGCTCGATCGCGCGGGCGTGGTTTCGCCGACAGGGCGCCGGAAGGGCCGGCGGGCTTACACTTTTTCGGATTTGATTGCGCTGCGCACGGCGCAGACGCTGCTCGCTCAGCGCGTGCGGCTACGCGACGTGACCCGCGCCGTGAGCGCGCTCAAGCGCACCTTGCCCAAGGTGACGAGGCCGCTGCAAGAGCTGCGCATCGTGTCCGACGGTCAGCGCGTGGTCGTCCACACACAAGACGGCGCGTTCGAGCCGCTCACCGGGCAGATGGTGCTCGACTTCGAGGTCAAGTCGCTGCGCGACGACGTCGTGCGCGTGCTCAGGCCTTCGGCCGGTCGCGAGCGTGCGCGCACCGCTTACGAGCTGTACCTGCGCGCCAGTCAGCTCGACGAAGATCCGGCGACCATGGACGAGGCAGAGCGCCTCTACGGCGAGGCCATCAGCCTCGATCCGTGGCTCGCGATTGCCTACACGAATCTCGGCAACATTCGCTTCCGCCGCCACGACGCCGAAGGCGCCGAAACTCTGTACAAGCGCGGGCTCGAGATCGACCCCCGCCAGCCGGAAGCCCAGTACAACCTCGGCTACGTCATGCTCGAGCGCGGCGAACCCGAAGCTAGCATTCCGCTCTTCCACGGCGCGATCGAAGCCGACCCCAAATTCTCCGACGCCTACTTCAATCTGGCCATGGCCTACGAGCAAATCGGCGAGACGCAGAAAGCGCGCCCGTTCTGGAAGAACTACATCAGCCTAGAGCCTTCGGGTACCTGGACCGAAATAGCTCGCAGACATCTCTGATCTTCATTCGCGGGGTCTTTGTTCTCCTCCGCGCCTTGCCCGACCGCCTGGCGATCCTTTTGACTTGAAGCGCAGCGGGCGCTCGGCCTCGCCGAGTTTGTTCACTACGGTCTTCTCGGGGCGATCGTGATCTGCTCGTGCCAAAGTCTGGCTAGGGCGATCCGGCTCACGCGCAAGCGCGTTCGCGGATGCTTGCTTTCGGCTCGATCAGGAAGTCGAGCAGGCACGCTTGAATGGGTGGGATGCCTTGCAACCCGCCGCCCAGCTGGGCGGCGTCGAACTGGACGAAAACTGGGCCTACCCACGAGCCTAGGCCAGGCCTAGTCCCAGTTTGCGATGCGTGAGGCTGGGTAGCGAGCGACGGACGGATTCGAGGCGCGAGCGTTCGAGGGTGGCGCAGACTAGGCCGACGCCATCTGACGCTTCGGCGATCACGGTGCCCCAAGGGTCGACGACCAGCGAGTGGCCGTAGGTGGTGCGGCTGCCGGGATGCGAGCCGTGCTGCGCGGCGGCGACGACGAAGGCTTGCGCCTCGATGGCGCGCGCTCGCAAGAGGACGTGCCAATGGTCCTTGCCGGTGTGGAGCGTGAAGGCGGCCGGAACCAGCAGCACCTCGGCGCCTTGCTCGCTGAGCGCGCGGTACAGCTCCGGAAAGCGCAGGTCGTAGCAGATCGACAGCCCCAGCTTGAAACCTGCGACCTCGACGACCACGACCGAGCTACCGGGCGACGTGGCCGCCGACTCGGCGTAGCTGCCGCCGCTGCCGAGCTCGACGTCGAACAAGTGCAGCTTGCGGTAGCTGCCGAGCAGCGAGCCGTCGGCGGCGATGACGACCAGCGTGTTGTGCGGCCGCGCCGGATCGGCGCTGCGTTCTGGAAAGCCGCCGCCGATCACCGTGACCGAGTTTTCTCGCGCCATCTCGCGCAGCGCGCTCACGATCACGCCGTCGTCGAGCGATTCGGCCAGCTGGCGCTTGTCCGATTCGGGACCGAAGAAGGCGAAGTTTTCGGGTAACAGCACCAGCTCGGCGCCACGAGCCCGCGCGCGCCGGCATTGCTCCCGGCAGCGCTCCAGGTTCTGCCCCACGTCGGCCTGACTATTGAGCTGCACGGCGGCGACGCCAAGCTCGGCTTTTGCCATCGGGGTTTCATAGCCTATGCTGACCGCTGTGGAAGCCCCGACTGGCGCCATGCAGGAGTTTCGCGGCAGCCCGAGCCAGCCGCAGCGCAAGCGTCAGCCAGGCCTGGTGCTGCTGTATGCGGATACTTTTCGCGAGCTGCCAGCTGCATTTCTACTGACGGCAGAACGGCACGTGATTGGGCGGGAGGCCAGCTCCGCCGACTTCACGCTGAAAGCGCCCGCCGTATCGCGCGTTCACGCCGAAATCGTGCGCGAAGGGCGGCGTTTCATCGTGCGCGACCTGGGCAGCCGCAACGGCGTGCTGGTCAACGGTCGCAAAGTGCAAAGCACCGAGCTCGAGCCGCTGGACGAGCTGCGCATCGGCGACGCTATCTTCAAGTTCGTCGAAGAGCACGCCGACGAGCTCGGACGCTACCGCATCGACGGCGCGATGCCGACAGGCGAGACGCGGCTCGCGCAGAAGCCGAGCGCGCTCGCCGGCGGCTATCAAATTGACACTATCGTCGCCGAAATCGAACGCGTCGCGCCGACGCCGCTCAGCGTGATCGTGCGCGGGCCGAGCGGCACCGGCAAAGAAGTCATCGCCAGCGAGCTGCATCGCCTGAGCGGGCGGCGCGGCAAGCTGGCGGCCATCAACTGCACGGCGCTGCCTCAAAATCTGATCGAGAGCGAGCTGTTCGGCTACAAGCGCGGCGCGTTTTCGGGCGCAGATCGCGACAAGCCCGGCTTGATTCGCCACGCCGAGGGCGGCACGCTCTTGCTCGACGAGATCGGCGACATGCCGCCCGAAGCGCAGGCCAAGCTGCTGCGCGTGCTGCAGGCGCGCGAGCTCTTGCCGCTGGGCGCCACCACGCCCGAGCCCGTGGACGTGCGCGTGGTGGCCGCCACGCACCGCGACCTCGAACGCTTGCAACGTGAGGGCAGATTCCGCGAAGACCTGTTCGCCAGGCTCAACGAATACTCCGTCGAATTGCCCGCCCTACACGAGCGCAAAGAGGATCTGTACCTGCTCACGCAGACCTTTTTGGCGCGCCACGGCGGTTTGGCCAAGACGCCCTCGTTCGCGTTCATGAGCGGCCTATTGCACTACGACTTTCCGTACAACGTGCGCGAGCTCGAAGCGTGCATCAAACGCGCGCTGGCGCTGTGCGACGGCGCGACGCTCGAGCCCGAGGTGTTGCCCGAAGCCGTTCAAGAAGCGATGACCGACTACGGCCGCGACGCCGGCACGCGCCCCAGCCAGCCACCCGAAGACGACGAAGGCCAAAGCGTTCCCGACGAGCCGGCGCTACGCGAGCTTTTGGTCAAACACGAAGGCAACATCGCCGCCGTCGGCCGCGAGCTCGGCAAAGCACGCATGCAAATTCACAGATGGATGAAACGCTACGGCATCGAGATCGCCGAGTACCGCAAAGAAGACTGACAGCTCCGCGCGATGAAGAATTCAACAGGGAGGGGGGAGGTTGGGAGATTTTTCGAGTGCGAGGGCCCGATCGCCTGGACCCGTGTAGTCAAGCTCGAGCTCTCAGTCGCGTCCCGGCCCCAGAACAAACGCTCCCAACCTCCCCCTCCCTGTTGAATTCTCGTGCGGGCGGCGACGCAAGGGTTGACGCCAGGGGCGGAACGACGCTAGCGAAACGCCGTCGCTCGTGGCATGCGGGCGGCGGAGACCGAAGAGTTGGCCCAGAAACGCACTAAAAAAGGCGCCGGTGGTGAGCCCCCGCAGAAGCGCGGCAAGCGGGGTGGCGGCGAGGACGGGGACGGGAGCGAGACGCGGCAAGAAGAGCCGGCCGCGCTGCACGAAATCGCGCAGACCCGCTACCTCAACTACGCGCTATCGGTCATCACCAGTCGTGCCCTGCCCGACGTGCGCGACGGCTTGAAGCCGGTGCAGCGCCGCATCCTCTACACGATGTGGCAGCAAGGGCTGCGCGCCGACGCCAAGCACAGGAAGTGCGCAAAAGTCGTCGGCGACGTGATGGGTAACTACCATCCGCACGGCGACGCCTCGATTTACGACGCCCTGGTGCGCATGGCGCAGCCGTTCGCGCTGCGCGCGCTGATGGTCGACGGCTCCGGCAACTTCGGCTCGCTGGACGGCGATCCGGCGGCGGCCTTCCGCTACACCGAGTGCCGGCTCGCGCCGCTCGCGCACGAGCTGCTGCAGGAAATCGAGCAGGACACGGTTCATTTTCGGCCGAACTACGACGGCACGAAAGAAGAGCCCGTGGTGCTGCCGGCGGCCATGCCGAACCTGCTCATCAACGGCGCGACCGGCATCGCGGTCGGCATGGCGACCAACATTCCGCCGCACAATCCGGAAGAGGTCACGAGCGCCGCCATCCGGCTGCTGGACGCGCTGGTCGAAGGCAAGCAGCTCTCGGCGCGCGAGCTGGCCCGTACCATCAAGGGACCGGATTTTCCGACCGGCGGCCAGCTCGTCTCTTCCAGCGAAGAGATCAAACAGGTGTACGAGACCGGCCAAGGCTCGCTCAAGCTGCGCGGCACCTACAAGCTTGCCGGCTCCACCAAGACCGCCCAAATCGTGCACATCACCAGCATTCCTTATGCCGTGAACAAGGCCGATCTGGTGACGCGCATCGCGGACGTGGCGCTGTCGCGAAAGATGCCGCTGCTCGTCGACGTGCGAGACGTGTCGACTGACGACGTCTGCATCGAGCTCGAATTGAAGAAGGAGGCGGACCCACAAAAGGTGCTCGCCTACCTGTTCAAGCACACGCCGCTGCAGACCAACTTCGCGGTCAACATGACCTGCCTGGTGCCGACCGAAAATCCCGAGGTCGGCCGGCCCGAGCGCATCGACCTGTCGCAGATGCTCTGGCACTTTTTGCACTTCCGGCTGGAGGTCGTGACCAGGCGCCTGAGCCACGAGCTGAGAGCACTGGCCAAGCGCATCCATATTCTCGAAGGCTTCGAGAAAATCTTCGACGCGCTCGATCAGATCATCAAGATCATCCGCGCCTCCGAGGGCAAGGCCGACGCGGCCGAAAAGATCATGGCGAAGTTCAAGCTCGACGACGAGCAGACCGACGCCATCTTGGAGCTGAAGCTGTACCGGCTGGCGCGCCTGGAGATCCTGGTCATCCAGAAGGAGCTCAAGGACAAGCGCAAGCGCAGCCGCGAGATCAAGGGCCTGCTGGACGAAGAAGAATCGAAGGGGCGTTGGGGCATCGTGCGCCAAGAGCTGAGCGAGCTGCTCACGCGCTTTGGCAAAGACGGCAAGCGCCGCACCCAGATCCAAGAGCTGCAGAGCGAGCAAGAGTTCAGCGAAGAAGAGCTGATCGTGGCCGAGGACGCCTACGTGCTCGTCACCGCCGACGGCTGGATCAAGCGGCAAAAGGAGATCAAGGACATCGCCACCACGCGCTTGCGTGAGGGCGACGCCGTGCTGGCGTGCGAGATCGGCTCGACCCGGGCCAGCATGGTCTTTTTCTCGAACTTCGGCACGGCTTACACCAGCCGCATCATCGACATACCGGCCACGACCGGCTACGGCGAACCGATCCAGAAGCTGTTCAAGCTGAAGGACGGCGAGCGCATCATCGCGGCTTTGTCGCTCGATCCACGCGTGATTGGCGAGATAGCGGAACGCGACGGCAAGCGCCCCAAGACTTACGGCGTGGCCGCGACCAGCGATGGCTACGCCCTGTCGTTCGGTCTGTCGCCGTTCGTGGAGCCGAGCACGCGTGCCGGTCGCCGCTACGCCAAGCCGGCCGAGGGCTTCGAGGTCGTCGGCGCCGGCAAGGCGGCGGGCAAGGAGATCGCCATCTGCGCGACCAAGCAGCGACGCGCGCTGCTCGCGCCGGTCGACGACATCAACTACCTGTCCGGCGCCGGCAAGGGTGTCGTCCTGATCAAGCTGGACGACGACGATCAGGTCGTCGGCTTCATCGTGGCGCGGGACGACCGCGACACGCTCGTGCTCGAAGGCTCGATGGGCGGCGAGCAGCGCGTGAATACGGCCAAATACAAGCCTACCGGTCGCGGCGGCAAGGGTCACGAAGTCATGAAGCGCGGCAGCCTGCTGCGCGCCATTCCCACTCCACCCGAAGCGCCGCCGCCGCTAGAGCCGGAAGACTAAACATGGCAAGCAAATACACGGGCGACGACATCCAGGTGCTCGAGGGCCTCGAGCCCGTGCGCAAGCGCCCCGGCATGTACATCGGCGGCGTCGGCAGCGCCGGCCTGCACCATCTGGTGTGGGAGATTTTCGACAACTCCGTCGACGAGGCGATGAACGAGCACGCCTCGGAGATCAGCGTCACGCTGCACAAAGACGGGCAGAGCATCACCGTTACCGACAACGGCCGCGGCATTCCGATCGATATGAACGCCAAGCTCAAGAAGCCGGCGCTCGAGATCGTGTTCACCGTACTGCACGCGGGCGGCAAATTCGAGCACGGCAACTACAAGACCTCCGGCGGCCTGCACGGCGTCGGCGCGTCGGTCGTGAACGCGCTGTCGGCCAAGCTCGTCGTCAACGTCAAGCGTGACGGGCACGAGTGGCAGATGGAGTTCAAGCAGGGCAAGCCCACGGGCAAGCTGCACAAGGTCGGCGCGGCGCGCGGCACCGGCACGACCGTGTTCTTCCGGCCAGATCCGACGATTTTTCCGCGCATCGAATTCTCGGCCGACACGATTCGTGAGCGGCTCGAAATCGCCAGCTTTCTGCACCGCGGCCTCAAGGTGCGCTTCAACGACGAGCACAGCGGGCAAAAATACGACTTTTTGCACGCCGAGGGCATCGTCGACTACGTGCGCAAGCTCACGGTGAGCGGGCAGAAGAAGGCCGTGCACGAGCCGCCGTTCGTCATCAACAAAGACGGCGACGCGCGCCTGGAGGCGGCGTTCCTGTGGACGGAGTCGACGGACGAATCGCTGCGCAGCTTCGTAAACGGTATTCCGACCGGCTCGGGCGGCACGCACGACAACGGCCTGCGCTCCGGCGTGGCCAAGGCCGTGCGCAACTACGTCGACACGCACAACCTGATGCCACGCGGCGTGAACATCAGCGCCGAAGACATTCGAGAGGGCATGCTGGGCGTGCTCAGCATCTTCATCGCCGAGCCGCAGTTTCAAGGCCAGACCAAAGACCGCCTCAACAACCCCGAAATTCAGTCGTGGGTCGACAGCGCCGTGCGCCCCGCGCTCGAGCAGTGGCTCAACTCGAACCGCAGCGTGGCCGAGCAGATCGTGGCGCGCATCATCTTGGCGGCGCGCGCGCGCGAAGCCTCACGAGCGGCCTCGGCCTCGGTGTCGCGCAAGAGCGCCACCAGCGGGCGCCTCACCCTGCCCGGAAAGCTGGCCGATTGTCTGTCGAACAACCGCGACAGCACAGAGCTGTTCATCGTTGAAGGCGAGTCCGCTGGCGGCTCCGCCAAGCAAGGGCGCGATCGCAACACGCAGGCGATTTTGCCGCTGCGCGGCAAGGTCCTGAACACCGAAGGGCTGGCGCTGTCGAAGGTGCTCGAAAACAAGGAGCTGGCGGACCTGGTGACCGCGCTCGGCGGCGGCATCGGCGCCAACTTCGATCTGTCACGGGTGCGCTACCAGCGCGTCGTGCTCTTGGCGGACGCCGACTCCGACGGCCACCACATCACGACGCTACTACTCACCTTCCTCTACCGGCACATGCCCGAGCTGATGAAGCAAGGCCGCGTGTTCGTCGCCGTGCCCCCGCTCTACCGCATCGACATCGGCAAAGAGACGTATTGGGCAGGCGACGACGCCGATCGCGATCGGCTGCTACAAGAAAAACAAAAGGGCAACGCCAAGCCGGAGATCACGCGCTTCAAGGGCCTCGGCGAAATGATGCCGAAGGTGCTGTGGGACACCACGCTCAACCCCAAGACGCGGCGCATGCTGAAAGTCGGCATCGCCGATGCGCTCGAGACCGACCGCATCTTCGGTGAGCTGATGGGCAAGGACGCCTCGGCGCGCTTCCACTTCATCATGGACCGCGCGGACGAAGCCGCAGATCTGGACGTGTGATCCCGCGGCGGCAGAGCGCTTGGCCGACGGGCCGCAAAACTTGACCCGCCAGCTTGCCCGAGCGCCCCCAGAGCGAGCCGCAGCAGGCGCGAGCAACCCTCGAAATTCCCACGATTTTTGCCGATTCTGGCCCAAGACTCGGCCCAGCTTGAGGGCCGCGCTGGTCTGGGCTAACGCGGGGCGCGAGAACCCCCGTTTCGGCGGGCCCAAGCGCCCTCCCTTTCGCTGCTTTCCCCGAGAAACCTCGACTCCGTGCAGAAGCTTTTCGTTACCTTAGCCGTTCTTTTCGCGCTGCTTCTGCCTTCGGCCGCTCGAGCCCAAACGCCGCCCGGAGAGCCAGGGACCGCGGCACCGAGCGCCGCCCCGCTGCCCCAGAGCGAGGCCGAGCTGGCACGCGGCCTGCCCATCTCGAAGATCGTGGTGGCGGGAAATCGGCGCATCACGCCCGAAGACGTCGTCACCTACCTGCGCGAGCGCAGCGGTCAGGAGTTTTCGCCCGAGGTGCTCACGCAAGACGTGCGCGAGCTATACGGCTCCGGCTTCTTCGACGACATCGAGGTCGATCTCGAGCGGCTGGAAGACGGCGTGGTGCTGCGCTTCGTCGTGCGCGAACGGCCGAGCGTCAACGCCGTGACCTTCGAGGGCAACAGCGAGATCGAGAAAGACGACCTGAAGGAGGGCGTCGAGCTCAAAGCCAACACGATTTTGAGCCCGCCGGCCATCCGCCGCAGCATCCAGAAGATTCGCGATATGTACGCCGAGAAGGGCTACTTCTTGGCCGAAGTCGAGAGCGAGACCGTCCCTCAGAAAAACAACGAGGTAGAGGTCAAATTCAAGATCCGCGAGCAGGGCCAGGTCAGCGTCAAACGCGTCACCTTCATCGGCAACCAGAGCATTCCGACCGAAGAGCTGCGCGCGCTGATGTTCATCGGCAACCCGGGCATCTTGGCCTTCGGCTCGGGCGGCCCGTTCCGCCAAGACGCCTTCGAGCGCGACATCGCCGTGATCAACGCGATGTACTACGACCGCGGCTTTCTGACGGTTCAGATCAGCACGCCGCGCATCATGCTCACGCCGGACCGTACCGGCATCGAGATCGCGATCACCATCGACGAGGGGCCGCGTTACAAGATTCGCCAGCTGCGCGTCTACGAGCGCGGCGAAGGTGGCAAAGAGGTCGAGCCCATCGGCGGACGCCGCAACCTGCGCATGATGGTACGCGCCAAGTCCGGCGACTACTTCAACCGCGCCGCGTTGCTCGACGACTTGCAGGCGATCCGCACGCTTTACCGCGACCACGGCTACGCCAACGTGGACGCCAATCCGCAGACCCAGCTCGACCCGACCACCAGCGAGGTCGACGTGATCGTGCCGGTCGAGCGCGGCCCGCTGGTGCACTTCGAACGCATCGAGATGCGCGGCAACGGCAAGACGCGCGACAAGGTCATCCGCCGCGAGCTCGAGGTCTACGAAGGCGACCTATTCAGCGAGACCAAGATGGAGCGCAGTAAGCGCCGCGTGACCGCGCTCGGTTACTTCGAGCGCGTCGACGTGTCGATGGAGCAGGGCTCCGCGCCCGACAAGATGAACGTGTACATCGAGGTCGCGGAGCGCCCGACCGGTACCTTTCAGGTCGGCGCCGGCTTCTCGAGCGTCGAAAACTTCATCGCGACCGCACAGATTCAGCAGGCCAACTTGTTCGGAAACGGGCAGAGCTTGTCCTTGCAAGGGCAGTTTTCGAGCCTGCGGCAGCTCGTCAACATCCACTTCTCCGAGCCGTATTTCCTGGAGAGCAAGTTCAACGCCAGCATCGATCTCTACGATCAACAGCGCTACTACCGCGACTTCGCGCAGGCGAGCTTGGGCGGCAGCTTGTCGTTCGGCTACCCACTGATCGAGCCCGAGCTGTACGCCTCGGTGTCGTACACGGGCGAGCGCGACACGGTTTCGACCGACACGCAGCCCCCGCTGCTCGGCACGTCGAGCAACATCAGCGTGTTCCAGCGCTTGCCGCTGGCCAACCTGTTCAACGACGGCTTCACCTCCAGCATCCGTCCAGGCCTGACCTACGACACGCGTGACAACCGCCTGTTTCCGACGTCCGGCGTCTACCTGGCTGCCTCCACCGAGTTCGCCACCAAGTACTTCGGCTCCGAGAACGAGTTCATCCGCCACAAGCTGACTGGGCGCTTCTACTACCCGCTGTTTTGGGGTTTCGTGCTGAAGCTGAACACCGAGTTCGGCCACGTCACCAGCCCGTCCCGTGAAGGTGTGCCGATCTTCGCGCGCTTCTTCTTGGGCGGCATCTACGACCTTCGCGGGTTCGAGTTTCGCAGCGTCGGCCCGCGCCTGCCGCTCACCAACTCGACCGATCCGAACAGCCAGCCGATCCCGAACGGCGCCAACATCGGCGGCAATCTGCAGTACTACCAAAACCTCGAAATCGAGTTCCCGATCGTGGAATCGGTGGGGCTGAAAGGCGTGCTGTTCACCGACGCCGGTAACGCCTGGAACTTGGAGCAGAATTACTGTCTGGCGGCGAGTCACGTGGTCGACAAGGTCACGAGCCCCTGCTTCGGCGGCCTTTCCAGCCTGGCGGAGCTGCGTACGTCCTACGGCTTCGGCTTCCGTTGGTTCTCGCCGCTAGGCCCGCTACGCTTCGAGTGGGGCTACCCGTTCAAGCCGCTCTCCTACGAGCAGGCGTCCCAATTCGAATTCACGATCGGCAACTTCTTCTGATGCAGAAGCAGAAGGCTCAAGACTCCACCTCGGCCGCTGCGGAAAGCGCGCCACTCCCGACGCCGCGCGTGAGCGGAGAAGTGCCCACCGGTTCCTTCGCCGCGGACACGCCGATGCCCCAAAGCAGCACCCGCATGGCCGAGCCGCCGGACGCGCCGGGCGCGCCGTCCGAGCCCACCGACACCCTGCTCTCCGCCGGCAAACCGGCAGACCGGCTCGAGCTACTGCTGGAAGATCGGCTGGCCGTCGTGGACGAACGGTTGCGCGAGCTCGACGCTCGAATCGCGGTCTTGGAAGAGCCGAAGCCGCCCGCCATGTCCCTGCCCGTGGCCCGCCAAAAGCCGTGGCTCTGGCTCGTGTTTTTGATCGCGCTCGTGGCAATTTTCCAACTGCTGCGCGCCCTCCGCTAGACCGCAGGATTCAAGTCGATGCAAGACGATCCCAGAGAGCCAAATCATCCGGCAGAACAGCCGATCAGCATCCAAGACGAGATGCGCACGTCGTACCTCGATTACGCGATGAGCGTGATCATCGGTCGCGCGATTCCGGACGTGCGCGACGGCCTGAAGCCCGTGCATCGCCGCATTCTGTACGCCATGCGCGACCTGAACCTGTCGCCCGGCGGTTCGTACAGCAAATGCGCAAAAGTCGTGGGTCAGGTGCTGGGCAACTACCATCCGCACGGCGACGCCAGCGTTTACGACGCTCTGGTGCGCATGGCGCAAGACTTCTCGATGCGCCACATGCTGGTCGACGGCCAAGGTAACTTCGGCTCCGTCGACGGCGATCCGGCCGCCGCTTACCGTTACACCGAGTGCCGGCTGGCGCGCATCTCGGCCGAGCTGCTCGCCGACATCGAGAAAGAGACGGTCGACTTCTCGCCCAACTTCGACGAGTCGTCGGAAGAGCCGAACGTGCTGCCGGCGCGCTTTCCGAATCTGCTGGTCAACGGCTCGGGCGGCATCGCGGTCGGCATGGCGACCAACATTCCGCCGCACAACCTGGTCGAGGTTATCGACGCCACCGTGCACCTGATCAATCAGCCCGACTCGAACGTCGCGGACTTGATGAAGTTCATTCAAGGGCCCGATTTCCCGACCGCAGCGATGATTTACGGCCGCGCCGGCATCGCGCAGGCCTACCTGACCGGCCGCGGCAGCATCATCATGCGCGCGCGCACCGAGGTCGAGAAGGTGCAGGGCGCCGATCGCGAGCAAATCGTGGTCACCGAGATTCCGTATCAGGTGAACAAGGCGCGCTTGCACGCGAAAATCGGCGAGCTCATGCGAGACAAGCGCATCGAGGGCATTCGCGAAGCGCGAGACGAGAGCGACCGCGACGGCATGCGGCTGGTGCTGGAGCTGAAGAAAGACGTGTTCCCGACGGTGGTGCTCAACCAGCTCTACCGCATGACCGATCTTCAAGCGTCGTTCGGCATCATCAATCTGTCGATCGTCGACGGGCGCCCTGCGGTGTTGGATCTGAAGGAGACGCTACGGCTGTTCGTCGAGCATCGACGCGACGTGGTCAGCCGGCGCACGCGCTTCGAGCTGGCGAAAGCCGAAGGCCAACGCGACATCATCGAAGGCTTGGGTATGGCCATCACCGAGGTCGACCTGGTGATCAAGACCATCCGCGAGTCGCGCGATCCGGAAATTGCGATGAAGGCGTTGATGACCTTGCCGCTCAAGGGCCTCGAAGACTTCGTGCGCCGCGCGGGCCGACCCGAAGCGGAGATCACGGCCGCCAAAGAGCGCGGCGAATACCGGCTCTCGGAGCGGCAAGCCAAGGCCATCTTGGACATGCGGCTGGCGCGCTTGACCGGCCTCGAGCAAGAAAAGCTGGCCGCCGAGTACGGCGAGCTGTCCGAAGAAATCGCGCGGCTACGCGCCATTTTGGCCGACGAAAAGGTGCTGATGGCTCTGATCGTCGGCGAGCTCGAAGAGGTCAAGACCAAGCACGGCCAGAAGCGTCGCACCGAGATCGTCGACAACGAAGCCGAGATTCTGATCGAAGATCTGATTCAGGAAGAAGAGATGGTCGTCACCATCTCGCACTCCGGCTACATCAAACGCACGCCTGTCTCGACCTACCGCGCACAGAAGCGCGGCGGCAAGGGTTCGAGCGGCATGGAAGCGCGCGACGACGACTTCGTCACGCAGCTGTTCATCGGCAGCACGCACAGCTACGTCTTCTTCTTCTCCACCAACGGCAAGGTGTTCGTGAAGAAGATCTACGAGGTGCCGCTGGCGGCCCGCAACGCCAAGGGCCGCGCCATCGTCAATTTCCTCGAGCTGCCGCCGGAAGAAAAGGTGGCGACCATCGCCCAGGTCAAGGCCATCGAAGCCGGCTGGTATGTCACCACCATCACGCGCGCCGGTCAGATCAAGAAGACCGAGATCATCGAGTATGAGAATTACCGCGAAAAGGGCATCATCGGCGTCAAGATCGTCGAGGGAGATTCGTTGCTCACGGCGATCGTGACCGACGGCAAGGCCGAGTTCTTGATCGCGACCAAGACCGGACAGTCGATCCGCTTCGACGAACAGCAGGTGCGACCGATGGGCCGCGGCGCTGCCGGCGTGAAGGCCATCGACTTGGCCGAGGGCGACGAGGTCGTGGGGCTGGCGCGAACCGAGCCGGAGCGGCAATTCGTGCTGGCCGTCTGCGAGCGCGGCTACGGCAAGCGCACGGTGCTCGACGAATTCCGCCAGCAGAACCGCGGCGGCAAAGGCATCATCTTGATCGAGTGCAGCGACCGCAACGGACCGGTGGTCGGCATCGCCATGGTCAAACCCGAAGACGAAGTGATGCTGATCACCGATCGCGGCCAAACCATCCGTACACCGGTCGCCGACATTCGCGAAACGGGGCGCAACACGCAAGGCGTGAAGCTGATGAGCATCGCCGATGACGAACGCGTCGTCGCGATCGAGCCGATTGGCGAAAACGCCGCGCAGGGCCTCGATGACGAAGCCGCCGCCGACGGCGAAGCCCCAACCGATGGCGAAACGCCAGCCGACGGCGAAGCCCCAGCCGACGGCGAAACGCCAGCCGACGGCGCGAACGGCGCCGCAGCCCCCAACGGTGAAGCACCCAGCTCGGAAGGCCCCGAATCCGAGAACGACGATGGCGGCGAAGAAAGCTAAGCCCCAAAAGCTCCCCCAGAAGCCCAAAGCGGCCGGACCGCAGCCGAAAACGACGGCCGGACCGCAGCCGAAGCAGGCGGGAGCGAAAGCCAAACCTGCGGCGTCGAAGGCCAAGACGGCGACGCCCGCGGAGGCGCTGCGACTCTACCAATTGATTCGCGCGCGGCACCCGGATGCCCACTGCGAGCTCGAACACACGAGCCCGTTCCAGCTGATCGTCGCGACGGTGCTCTCGGCACAGAGCACGGACGTGATGGTCAACAAGATCACGCCCGAGCTGTTCCGTCGCTGGCCGACGCCGCTCGAATTGTCGCAAGCCGAGCCGGCCGTCGTCGAAAAGGTGCTGTCCAAGATCGGCATGTTTCGACAGAAGACGAAGAACATCGTCGGGCTGGCCAAGCTGCTCGTGGCGGAGCACGGCGGCATGGTGCCGCAAACGCTGGCCGAGCTCGTCAAGCTGCCAGGTGTGGGGCGCAAGACCGCGAACGTGGTGCTCGGCGTCGCGTTCGGCAAACCCGAGGGCGTCGTGGTCGACACGCACGTGCAGCGCATCAGCCAGCGTCTGGGCCTGACCCGTCACACCGAGCCCGTCGAAATCGAACAGGACTTGATGCGGCTGTTCGCGCGCGAATTGTGGGATCCGCTGTCGCACACGCTGATCTTCCATGGGCGCCGTATCTGCAGCGCGCAGAAGCCCGCCTGCGCCGCTTGCCCGGTGAGCGAGCTTTGCCCGAGCGCGTTCCACGCTGAGCGGGTGGGCCGAAAGCCTTCGCGCTCGCGGACGTAGCGAAGACGCAGCACCGAGAATCGAGCAGAAAACCGCGGCATGCTGACCGATGTTGACTTTCATTTTCAATAAGCTAGGCTGCAGGAATTCTCGATGCGCCGCGGGTCGTTAGCTTGCTGTTTGGCCTTGGGCGGCGCGTTGTGCGCCGGGTCTGCCCGCGCAAACGTGCGCTCGTTCGTCTACACCCAAGAATCGCGGGTGCTCGCTCCGGGCCAATCAGAGCTCGAGCCGTGGACGACATTCCGCGTCGGGCGAAGCCACTACTACAGCGCGCTCGACAGCCGGCTCGAGCTCGAGCACGGGCTTTTTCCCGGGTTGCAGCTGGCCCTGTATTGGAATTTCTCGACCGCGACCGAGGACGTGGTCGCGGATTCGCTGACCGGTGAATTGTCGCGCGTGAGCAGCTCCGAATTCGCCAGCGCCTCTGCGGAGCTCAAATATCAGCTCAGTGACCCAACGGCTGATTTGCTGGGCTCCGCAATTTACTTCGAGACCACCCTCGGCCCGCGCGAGAGCGAGCTCGAAGCCAAGCTCATCTTCGATCGGGCGCTTGGCAAGTGGCTGCTCGCCGCCAACGCCATCGGCGAGCTGGAGCTAGAGCCGCTGCGAAGCTCCCAAGGTTCCGAGCTCGAAAAGGCGTTCGTGCTCACGCCCACGCTGGCCGCCGCCTACCTGTTTCCGCACGGCAGCGTCGGCATCGAGCTGCGCGCACCGCTCGGGCTCGCGGGCGACGCTGACAGCGCGACGCTGTACGGCGGGCCCGTCGTGCGCTGGTCCGATGCGGGTTTTTGGGCGGCGCTCGGGGTAGAGCCACAGCTTCTGGCCTTCTCCGGAAAGAGCAGCAATAGCCGGCTCGATCTCGGCGATCACGAGCGGCTCGAGCTGCGTTTGCTGGCGGGGTTCTCGCTGTGAAAGCCTGGCTGCTTGGCTTGTCGCTGCTCGGCAGCCTCGTGGCGTGCGGCGGCTCTCCCATCCCGCAACCGACCGCTGCAGACGCTAGCCGCGGCAGCGCGCACTTTCCCGACGTAACCTTGAGCGAGCTCAGCCAGGGTCGTACGCTGTACGTGAGCCGCTGTGGCAGCTGCCACGTGCTCAAGCGCCCTGTCGAGTTGCCGCCCGAACAGTGGCAGGCCGAGGTCGACGACATGCGCGCGAAAAATGGGGTCAAGCTGAGCGACGCCGAAGCCCAGGCCATCGTTCGCTACCTGACAATCGCTGCCAGCGCCGGCTAAGGGCCCGCGAATGGCTAAGTCAGTCGATGATCGCTGCCGAGGCGTCCGGCTGGCGAGGCGCGACGAAGGCGCATACTGCAGTATGTAACTGAGGAGCAACGAAGCCAGCCG
>Ga0307508_10002837_pt1 | contig 17998 bp, 9 predicted proteins | sample 9_EM_MG_FD_203089 | JGI IMG/M metagenome (GOLD analysis project Ga0307508, IMG submission 203089) | Populus trichocarpa ectomycorrhiza microbial communities from riparian zone in the Pacific Northwest, United States - 9_EM | ecosystem: Host-associated > Plants > Roots > Unclassified | place... | reverse complement strand
GGTCAAACACAGTTAGTTTTGGTTTTTATATTTTTTATATTTTTATGTTTTAAGAGTATTTTTAAAAACTTTTATTTTTTTTGTTTTAAATTAGTATTTTTTTTATATTTTTAAATTATTTTGATGCGCTAATGTTAAAAATAATTTTTAAAAAATAAAAAAAATATTATTTTAATATATTTCTAAATAAAAAACACTTTATAAAACAACCGCAACCACAATCTCAAACACTAAATATTTAATTGGAAGTGTGCATTGAGGGTCCACATTAATATTAAATTGATAAGGGACTGAACTAACAATTCAAGATTGTACAAGGACGAAACTGTTCGTTATAATTTATAGACCTCTTGCACATTTCAGTGATCAAACAAGAAACACACCCAAAGAACAGAGCCTTAGCCTAGATGGATCTTCTCTGCCACGCATACTCTAATTCCTCAGATGAAGAACCCGAACCCGAATCCGAATCCAAACCCGAATACAGACCCGAATTCAGACCCTTCATCCCCCCTCCTCCTAAACGTTTCAAACCGGAAACCCCATCTCAAAATTTCCGAACAGAAGCTCCGGTTCCTGGCAGATACATATCCAAGCGTGAACGAGCTCTCTCTGCCCAATCCCCTCGGGTCCCCAACCCGGCACCAACCCCCAACCTGAACCCGAACCCCCCTGTCGTGGCTTCTCCTGGTAAATTTATTTTCCTTTCATCACTTACTTTTTGTTAGTGTATCTTGTGATTTTTTTTTATGCTGATTTAGGTTTGAAGAAACTGCAAAGTTGGCCGATATCAACAAAAACTTTAATTTGAAATGAGCAAAGAAATGTTGGTTAGTTGGAAAAATAGGTTAATGGGCTTGATTTGTTTTGCTTGGTTAACAACAATATACTGTATTTGGCCAATATTAGCTTTTAGTTTAGCAACTGAAAAAAAAATTACATGATTGTTTTGTGCAACATTAGAGTTTGATTATGATTATTGTATATGCTGCAATTAAGTAAAAGGCTGAGTCTTTGTTTCTCCTTTTTAATTCTTGTTATTAGTTCTGGGAAGTATTAGTGATTCGGAGATACCCCGTGATGTTTTATCATCATTGAGACAAGCAAAGGGCCGTGCATCGCTAAGTCAAATACCCAAAAGGCTGGCGGTTGATTTGCGTAGCCATACGAAGGCTGTCAATGCTTTAGATTGGTCTCCAAGTCATGGTATCAATGGTTTTCTTTTGGATTTCGTCAATATACTTCTTAGATTTGTATTTCTCTTGCTTTAGCTGAAATTTTGTTCGCAAAGCATTATACTTTGTTGTCTGTATCATTGGCCATATTGATCTGTTCATTATAGTTAGTCTACAGCTCATCTCCTTGCTTCTGCCGGAATGGATCAAACTGTCTGTGTATGGAACGTGTGGAGCCGAGATCAGAAAATAGCACGCCTATTTAGATATCATAATGCAGCAGTTAAAGATGTGAAATGGTCGCCACAGGGACTATCCGTGCTTTCTTGTGGATATGACTGCTCATCCAGGTTGATTGATGTTGAAAAGGGGATAGAGACTCAGATTTTCAAGGAAGATCAGGTTGTTGGAGTAATAAAGTTCTGTCCAGATAACTCCAACATCTTCCTTTCTGGCGGATCAAAGGGCTGTCTCAGATTGTGGGATATTAGAAATGGTAATGTGGTTCGTGAATACATTCGAGGTCTAGGTCCAATACTTGATGTTGAATTTACCATCAATGGCAAGCAGTTTATCTCATCCAGTGATGTCTCTGGAAGCAATCTCAGTGAAAATTCAATTATTGTTTGGGACGTCTCACGGCAGGTTCCATTGTCCAACCAGGTAAGAGACTTCTTCCAGCGTACTTTTCTTTCCATCACATAGAGTTTGTTAGTAAAGATTAGTGTCGTCTTTTAGATCCCTTACAATGCTTGTGTACTTGCATTTCTTTGAGAGGTTGCTTTCATAAACTCTGCATAATGGTTGAAGAATTTTATTGGGGTGGCATGTGCAGAGAATATGCTTTAAAGCTAGGTATGATACCTTTGGTCTCCATGCTATGTCTTCCTTCAGTGGCCTCAACTTCGTAGGTGTTTGTCGTAGGTGTTTGTTTCATCTTCTACCGAAGACCTCACAATTGACATTTGAAATTACTCTAGTGTTACCAGGTTCATTCCATATAATTAAATTGATGTACAAGCAAACAGACAAAAAAAAATGATAAAAAAATGTGTATCGTAAAATTAGTGGTTACTTATACCTGATATGTTATTTTTGACGTGGAGAAATGACCATAGACATTGCCCTAAAATTCTCTTTGAATGTTGTCTGCTCGCGACATGCTCAGACAGTCTCTTCTTATTTTTCCTCTATGATAAAGGAGGGGCATGGCAGTCAAAAAAGATCAATCTCAATTACTAGATGTAATTTAATTTATTTTCGGGTTTCTATATCTTCAGTTTACTACCATGTTCATATTTATTTTTCTTGAGGGTTTCCTCTTGTCTGGAGGATTTTGGATGCTTATGCTCTTGCATTTAATTGTATGTTAGCCTGTTTATCACACTTGTGTAACAAAATTGTGCTGAGACATCCATCTTCCCAGGCCATTTTGTAGTAACATATCTGGAAAAGGCGAATAGGCCTGATACAGAGTGCTGAAATAGCTAGAACACTGCACTCTTGCTAGTGTCTTGTCTATTATGATCGTGCTTGTGATTTTAGGATGTGGAGTGAAGTAGAGTTTAATTATAAGCCATTTATAGTTCTGATTCAATAATGCAGATTCATGAGCTTTGGAAAGGCCAGTTTCGAGAACCTTGGAACATCAGGGATCCTCACCTTTATTACACTTGAATGTTCCTGTCACGAGGCTTTGTTTTTTTAAGTTCTGCTAAACAACAAAGAGAATCGTTAATTTTGTCACAGCCACTTCTACCAAAGTTGCTGTCAGAACAATATTATGATCAATCAAATTACTTTTCACTGAATCAGCAGCCTGTTTAAACAATTAGGACGCATGGACCTAGGTACTATGTTTCCCAAAGCAACACTTCGGTCCAAAATCTTACATTTTGGGATGCTTGGTCAGCAGCTAAAGCACCTTCTCAGGTCCTTCTTCCCAAGGGCTGAGGCCTAAAAATGTGGCTGTAAATTCTAATGAATTATGAAAATTGATAATAAATCTAAGCCTTTAGCACTTTCACGTGTGCAGTGATGACATGACCTGAGGATGTATACTGTTTCATTTTCATAGATGTGATACCTGAGAATTGCTATTGACCAATTCCTATGTGGTGTAAACTAGGTTACCAACCTGCTTCCTGTATATTGCTTCTATACATCTCAAGTGTCCACTTGTTTTCTTAAACCACACCCTGCCCTTCTCCTTTGTCATTAGTTCTTGAGTCATCTAACCTAGTTTTTAAAACCAGCTGAAGACCCCTCTTCTTGACTAATGAAGACTGACATCACACGCCAACCAACATTGATTTTCTCATCAGGTTCAGCTGCATGATATATTAAGCATTTGTTGGATAGGACGAGTTAAATTTGAACAATGATCCTCATTGTATCTTGCCAAACAGTAGCACCTTTGCATTTTTGCTTGTTTTACTTATAAAGTGATGCTTGTTTTTCCCTGTCTCAGGTTTATGTGGAAGCCTATACATGTCCAAGTGTTAGGTGCCATCCATTCGAGCCATGTTTCGTTGCCCAGTCCAATGCAAATTATATTGCTATCTTCTCTTCAAGTCCACCTTTCAGGCTGGACAAGTATAAAAGGTATGAAAGCCATGGTGTCTCTGGGTTCCCCGTTAAATGCAATTTTAGCCTGGATGGTGAGAAGCTTGTCTCCGGCTCGTCAGATGGTTGTATATACATATACAACTACAGGTCATCAGAGCTTATCAGAAAAATCAAGGTGTATGAGCAAGCATGCATAGACGTTGTTTTCCACCCAGTTTTGCCAAATGTAATTGGTTCATGCAGTTGGAATGGGGATGTTTCAATATTTGAGTGACCACATTTGCGTCGTTGGACAGGTTGGTTCTTCTGGGAACTAAGAGCAAACAAACAAAAAAGGCAAATCTTGCAATTGTGTACATTAGGCTTGAATAGAAAGGCCAAAGCAATGGATATAACTGTACTGAGCCGTAGCTGCTATCCGGCCTTTTTTTGTTTTTTTTAGTATTCATAAAGCATTATTCCAAGTGATTTCGTTTAAGCCTCAAAAATGGACATCTAGGATGTGAATTGCTATATATTTCTTGCAGTAGCAGCTATAAATTTGTTGATATGCTTTTATATATATATCTCATTTAGCAAAAATCCTTTGACCCTGAAAATATAGGGCTGTAAGGAGGCCTTTGTCATGTTTTCCGAACCCAGATTAAAGCGTCTGAACTTTTCCAATTTAAGCTCAAATTTAACGGCCTGGAGATCCATAGATGTCTGCTTATCCCTGGAACTTACACTGCAAGCCAACGTGCTGCAAGCACACAGTTGCAATCTACAGAATGTTTTCTGGATGTTTCGCAGCATTTCATGTTTGCATTCATAAATCCAGGAAGAAGCTTGTGCATTTTCATCCGAGCACTGCTTTGGAAAACGATTGTTGGTGAAGACAAGGAGACCCAAGTCGACATCATCAGGTTGCAGGTTGCACGTTGTATGATCGGGGACAATTCTGTCGCCATACAATGTGAAATACATGTGTGTCTATTGGTATATATGATAACGAGAGGTTTGATGTGATTTTTTGATAATCTACAAACCGTTTTGCTTTCAGAGTAGATCTCCACAAGCCCACGCCATTGTCTTAAACCCTAGACTAATTTGGTATAATATTTAATATCTAGGTGATAATGGGGGTGTCGATATCTATCCCTCCGTCTAGAATTATAATTCTACTTGATTGGCAAGGATTACAAGACTTTCCGATGGGGGGGGTCTAGAATTTTATCTTGAATGCTTCTTTGAAGAAGGCAAGATGCTGCTTGTTATGTCACGTTGGTGTTGAATCTTGCCTGTTGAGTGGTGGCTTGGCAGCAGTGTAGATCATAGTCTTGTCTAGATACCCAGGAAACCATACCTACCCATCATTCATATACCAGCTATAATTCATGGAGGAGGAGGAGGTGATATGATGTGGGGGCGCCATATTCAAAGTTGTGTTAATGTTCATCCACCTCTCTTTCACGAGAAAGAGAAGGGGAAGGGGGGGCCAAAAATATACTAAAACAAGACAAAATTATGCACTCCCCTTTCCATTCTTCATGGGGGCAAGACACACCACCTCCTTTTTAGATGCGTTTGATCATGGGACCAATATCACCCAAGGTCCTATCTCCTGCCACCACTTCATAAACACAAATATAAGCCAAAAAGAATATAAAAATCCAAAATGTCAAACAAATAAATAGCCGAAAAACATCTTGTTAATTTCTCCACAGCACTATCTAGACAAAGCAGGCATTGGATTCAAAACATGAATGGTCCACGGCACCTCCCAGAACTGTGTGTATTGGAATATATGATAATCTCTAATCCTACTTAGGTGAGGAACACATTAATGCAACCTACTTGCCTACGAAAATATATAGTTTTTTTTATTTTTCAACTTCCATATGAGCATGTTCCCCACCTTGCTTGGTCTCAAGCATCCCCGCCTACCTTCCCTCTCTATCTTCAAGTTAATCTCCATCTTTTCAATTTGTCACCCGATGTTTTTCCAAGAATAAATCAAGAAATGAGGCTCGATGTGGCATGATGTTCAATTGATGGCAATGAAACTATAGCTCAAATAATTTTTTTATTTTTTTAAAAAAAAAACCATATGACAGCAATCATAATCCAAAAAAGAGATACTTTTTTTCATGTACTTGTGGTCAAGCGAGTGCTCACATTGCCGGGACCCACCGGCTAGCCTAACCGGCGACAAGAAACGATGGGCTGAAAGGTTTAACCTAAGCAAAATTGATATATATCTAGGATTGGACATGTAACTCAACATCGTCTAAATAACTTTGATGGTGCAGCATTATGTTCTTATTAATTAGGAAACCGAAAACAACAATTAAAGGGAATGTGAGACTGGTTAACGATGGAGGATTGCTTGCAAGCTTTTGGAATCATAATACCCTAAAAGTCAAGTTATTTTATTTTTTGTAATTTCCAGTTGTCTATACTTTTTGATCCATCTTGTCATGTTTTCAACTATAGATTAATGTTTATCCTCTCCTAGCTACATGCTAGACAATATTCAAAATGTTTGTGTATCCACACAAGGTGTAACATACCACCAGCCTTCCATTAATCTAGGCCATAAAAAGTGAATGACAAACTCATTTTATTGGCATCACCATGTGATTTGTGGCCTTTACCAAGTCATCCCCATTTGGTTGGTTCTTCTTTCATGGCGTCAAGGGCAAAAGAACAAAAAAATATTATAAATTCTGGCAAAGCACCGATCTATCATGATTTTGTTGAAGTTTTTTAAAATACCCATTTAGGAAATATTCCTTTATTAGGTCTTCTGTGTAGGCCATGTAGCCATTCATCAAGTTGTTGCCACTTTACTTTCGTTTGTAAACTATATATTTTTATCATGTTGTAGTATGCTCCCAAAACCTAGAGAATACATGCTTATAAGATCTAAAGCCTTAATTAATTAACAATATTTTTCTTATGCTAATCATATCTTAAAAAGCTAGGTTAAAGATGTTTGAAGGTACTATATATCACCAGTTCATGCCACCAAGGTCTAGAAACCGAGTCCGCCTAGATTGATTGCTTTAGATTCTATGTGCCATGTACGTCTTTCAATTTAAAGCAAGATTTCCTTCAGCTTTTTCAAAAGGTTTTTAAGATCTAGTACGCTAACATCTAGTCAACTAAGTTTCAGCCTAGGTTCTATATATTAGCTTTTATTATCCCATATAAAGTCGATACTTAATCAGTGACTAATTATAGAATTATCTTATAAGCAACAGTCGGCAAATTATTATATCATAAAGCTCGAGTAGACCAGAGTTTCTGTAAGCCAAAACTGTATGATTACTGAATCGGTGTACTAAATCTTAGTATTACTACTATAAGTACTCCTCGTGTGTTGTGAATACATTAAGTGAATCTAATTAATTTCCCTCTAGAAATTTGTATAAATGATTGTGTTATGTGATGATTTCCGTGAATGGTGTATTACTACTATAAGTATGCTTGGTAAACTTTCGCTAGACAAGCCATTCGTTGAAGACGATGACACAGGTAAAGAGGATATACATACTTTCTTGCACATAATGATACTGGAGAAGACGAGTAAGGATACATGCCCTAATTTTGCATTGAGGAAGCATATATAGTTTGACCCTCGCCATGAAACGAGACGTTCATATAGTGACACAATAATTGGAGAATTCCCTTTGGTAGACACGGGCGAACACAGTTTGTACACACACACACACACACACACACACACACAAACTCAATAATTGTAGATTCTTCTACAGTCTGCGATTGACTTGTTTACAAGAGACTGAATAGTGTCCCTTAATTTTTGGGGCACTTGATCGACAATAATGCATGAATAGTAAGTGGATAAAGCTGTGCCAACAATTCCAATGATAACCAAGCATATCAAAAAGCGAGGCAAATACACCCATGAAGATGTAACGCATATCCTATATTTCTAGGGCAAAATCACTATCCATGAAAATGAAAGAAAGCAAAAGAGATAAAGCTCGATAAGAAGCACATTCAAAAGGCCAAAGTTAACGGCAACATTTTTATCTTTGCACAAATAAAGTCACGGACAAGGACAGCATCGATCCCATATATATAATAAGTGTGCATATATGATACTTGATTCAACTTTGTTAATTTCTTACTTGTGGTAGCTAGTGGGGTATTGATAGTTTCTTGCTGAGGAGTAAAAAAAATAAAAAAATGGTAGCGATTTTCATTACTTTTATAGCAATATATGGTGAGCACTAGTGTCGTTTATGCTGTGCATCATGTGGAGAACATAGCGCATCACTTCTTTCCATAATGATAAATAGGCTTTCCCCTCATCTAGTTTTCGTTTTCCTCTTATGCATTGCCAGTAAAAACCAAGTTCTAGCCTCTAAAGTATGTTTTTCACACTGTGGTACATGTTTTTTTACAATATTTTTTATTTAAAAATATATTAAAATAATTTTTTAATATTTTTTATATCATGCTATCAAAATCATAAAAATAAACTCTAAAACAAATATCAATTCAATTTTTTTCATATAAAATATATTTCTAAAACACACAACTTACAAAACAGTGCCAAGCAGCCTCTCGGTACAGGCAAAACTGTTTAGCTGTACAGTGTCAATTCAATGGTCATCATTCTACAGTGATATGATGATGGCCTAAATGTCGGCAAGGGGCATTAAAATTTGTGTCTCAAGAGAAAAGCTAACAATTTAATTTCAAAAAAAAACCCTAAAAAAACCAGCACAAGAATAGAATCAAAGTTATTTGTTCGTAATTACTGTGAAAGCTGTGGGTTGGAAACTACATTCTGGAAGTGATATAATAGTGGGATAATTGTGGGGTCTTGAACCACCATAACCAGCCCTTCATTGTTTGGCCTGGTCACATCAAAAGACACCAATCCTCGACTGATTATGAATCTTGAAGATATTCAATTGTCCAACCCAGCGGCCAACAAGCTCAGATAATCAAGGAACACCAGAGATTTACTGACTTTTAATCCGAGAGGAGGGGAAGTCTAACTATACTTCTTCGAAGACCACAAGCCTCCCACTAGATCACATCCCTTGGTTGTGACACAATAATGTACTTAAAAGAAAATTATGGCACGCATGTTTGAAAGATTGGTTGAAATTTTAGATTTATAATTTTTATCAATTTGTTTTTCTATGAATTTATCTCAATTATATTAATTATAAATTTAATAGGATAATCCGGGTCGACTCATGTTGTTTTTATAAGTCGCTTTTTATAATTGATTTTTTTTCTCGATTTAATTCTTCAATATTAGGGTGGTAAGAAATTAGGTTTTATAATTTTTTTTATCTGATTTTCACGGGTTATTCTGATATCATGACTTGAATCATGGTTAATCCAAGTTGACTTTATTTATTTTTTTATTTTTTAATTACACTTTGTATTTTTTTCATTTTGATTTTTACGTGGTTATCTCAATCTCATGTCCAGAGTCTCAAGTTTGACAGGTTAACTCAGTTTAATTTTTGGATCCTTTTTTAATTGATTTTTTAAAATTAATTTCACCTTCCAACAACTCAATCTTATTTTTTATTTTTTTAGTTTCATCTTTCAATATTAAATTGTTTAAGAATTGGGCTTGGTATTTGTTTTCAATTTATTTTCTATGAAGTTCTTCTATCAGATGGATTTAGTTGTTTTTTTCCTCGATTCTAGGCTTCTACATTAAATCTATTGGAAAAGAAGCTTCGTAATTTTTTTTATGAAATTATTCCGGTCTTGTGACATAAGTAATAAATTTAGTAGGTTAGCCCGAGTTCACTTATATTTTTTTACCCTTTTTTTAATTGATTTTTTTTATTTCATCATTTAATATTGGTTTGGTTGGGGATTGGGTTTTATATTTTTTTAATTTACTTTCTATGGGGTTATTTCGATATCATGATCCAGGTTGTTAGTTTAACAAGTTGATTCATGTAGTTTTTTGTGTTCTTTTTAAATTTAATATTTTTTTTTTCAAATTTTCCCTTTAATATTGGGATGTTAAGAATTGACTTTCATAATTTATTTTGATTTTTTTTATATATGATTATCACATTTTCATTATCCAGATTGCAAATTCTTGATGTTAATCTGGGTCAATCAATCTAATATATTATCGTCTTAATATGTTTTAATAAACATCATCCATTATATTTTTTTTCTAAATTAAAAAAATATATATATAATTCGCATTGCAGTGCAGGGATGATTGTTAAAATTTATGAGAAATGAATTAATTTTAAATTTGACAATTCTCAAATGCTTTTTCTTCTTTTCTTTTTATTTTTACTCGTGGGTGTATGTAAGTTTCATATAAAGAAAAAATCATTACCCTCCAACCTGCAATTCTGACAGATATCTATTGTGTCCTAGACTATAGTGCTTTGCATGAAAAGCTAGGGCAAACAAATTGTGACCCACACCAAGAGGGCCATATATACATCTTCAAGATCACAATGTTATATAGTGGATCATGATCCATCGGGGGCATACATGGATTGTGTATGGGACACAAGCATTGTTGCCTCGAAACATTCTCTATATATAAGGGGTTCATATTCTTCCATGTATGATATACGCCACATTTTTGCTGCTTTCAGCACTGGTGTTTATCATAGGTCATGAAATCCCATGATTCTGTTGCATATATACAAATAGTTTTTCAGCCGAACAAGATAAAAAGATTCCACAGCCAATAACAATGAAACAAGCAGGGTACGGTCTGCTAAACTAATAAGAAAAGAAATTTCAAAGGGTCTTGAGTTCATCATGACTTGAATTGGAAGCTGAGCTCTTTTACCAGCTTCCTGTTGGCAGTGATTAAAGCAAAACTACCATGTCAAACCATGATTTGAACGCACCATTCGATCAAAAAACAAGCCACCTTTTCATACATGCTTTTTTTATCATGACTGTATATGCATATGATATGATCATGAGTTCCAAGCTAAGAAAAAATAAAAAAAAATTGAAGCGGCTTGCTAACCCCAATTCATATTATGGTCTTTGGGTAAATTTTGGAAAGGTGGGCACGAGCAAATCGCCCACTATTACGTATACAAGATAAAGTTGCATGTGCTTATCTATCAATTTCGTATTCACAATGATTTAAATCTTTACTCGCCAATTAATCCCAATCTGTAATTCCACGTACAATACTTAAATTAATCATAGTAATTAACTCAAGAAAATTTCACAATCAAGGGCAGGATCCTGCCTTAACGATCCCGTGATGATTCCTTTAAGGATTTGATGAAAATGTCTCCATGTTGCTACTGTGACTAACATTATCTCTGGCAACATGGTGTTAGGGACCACATAATTGGTCTCTTGATTAAGTCAAATTAATTGCGTTTAATTGTCAGCCCAAAACAAAGGGTTGAGATTTCATATGTTATGTGCTGTGTGTTTGCTGGAATTTTTCCAATCTCTTGCATGCCTCAAGATCTCCTCCAAACATTTCAGTACCCTACACGTTATGATACTATGATCGACCAAATCTTGAACAAAATGTGGACGAGACTAGCTTTTGTTTAACTTGTATTTCACGTGCCTGCATTTGTGTAATCTGTGTTACCTGGATATTGGAGCTTATACTGTGTATATATATATATATCAATTCTTGAGTGCCAATAATATAGTATGCGTTACCGTGTACAGTACTGTGTACTTAATATGTGGAAGAAGAGAGCAATTTGAGCCCTCGAGGCTGTTCAAAATAGAGAAAACACGCAAAACAAAAAAGGGAGTAGCAGTTTGGTTGCTCGAAAAGATATCATGATCAAGGGTTTAGTTTGAGACATACAATTACTTATTCATACAAGAGAAAGTGGATTTAGTTCGAGAAGTTGACTCTCTGGTGAACGAAATATATATATTCCCTCTTTGATCTTACTTGAGTTATAAAGAATTATAAGATCCTTGTTAGCTAAAATTAAAGAAATATAATTGTCAATTCTTTTTTTTTTTTTTGTTAATATCAAGAGATTTGATCTTTAGATTAACAAGATGTATTTGGATTTTTTATTTTTTAGGTTTAAATTTTGAATAATGGAAGAATATTATCATAAATTAATTAGCATTTAAAATTGAAAAAAAGATTAAAGAGGGGTAATTTATCATTTTAATTTGATATTTGAAATGCAATGGGAGGAGTGTTAATTTTAATACCATGATAAAAGAAAATATTCATAAAATCCCAAAATGCAAGGAATTGCTGTGAACTTCCGACAAGCATTACATTATAAATCCCAAGTATATTTAAGAACGTGAATTAATTAATCATCCTGATAAACAAATCAATATATATTTTTAAATCCAAGTACTGTCCAAGCATTCCTGACCCAGAATTAATTATTTCCTTAAATCCCGAATAATGCCTCCAATGCATCCATGAAAGAATAAACAAATTAATTAGTCCACTAAACCTTTTATTTATTGAGAGATTTATAAATTTAGAAGAAATAACTCCATCTTAATTTACCACCAAACCTTTTATTTATTTGGGGGCACAACAATCAACATCTATTGGTCAATGTTTTTCTTAATTATTCCAAAGAATAGCATAAATTATTGCATTATTTTACTCACACAATTATTAATCAATTAATCTGACAGGCAAGCAATAACAGTGGAAAGCTGGGGTAATGGGAGACAGGGAAGAAGAGCAAGGATTTGGGGAATATATATATATATATATATTAACACAATTTAATAATCCCCATTTATCTTATTATTTAAATTCTTTTCATTTTTCTCGAGATGTTAAAAAAACTAATAAATAAAAGTATCTGCTCACATGAAGTCAACGGTCAAAGATTTGCAATGCTGTCTCTGTCTCCCACACACTCAATTTCCCTCTCACATTAACATTCTCCAAAAACCCTCACTCCACCAAGCACTATGCACTCCACTTGGGTTCGACCCTACCAGCCTCGGTGCACCCGCCTCCCCCTATCAAACATCATCCTGCTCAGCTAGTTTTCGGTGCTATTAATAGTAATTAATTTTTAAAATATTTTTTAAAAATATATATTTTTATTTTTTAAAAAAATATTTTTAATATTAGAAAATCAAAACAATACCAAAATATAAACAAAAAATAAACAAAAAAATTCCTTTTTTTTCCAAACAACATTCCAAATACATTCTCAAACAATTAATGTCTTAATCAACCCCACAAAATTACAATTTATGGTGCATCACACATTTATTTCTCATAAAAAAATTTCTACATATTTATTTGTGAATACAAAATCATATACTATACAATATGGTTCACTAAATTTAGAAATATTTCTCCTCTTGCCTTTTGTTTTCCTTGCCTAGCCATGCATATCATATGACTGGTTGGTTCGTTGCCTTCAGTTAATCTTTTTAATATTTTTCATGTACAATATGTTTTATTTATTTCCAATCATGATATATATATATCGTATTTTTAATTTTTTTTCACTAATTTTGTTGGGTTCCCAGCTATTTGATATCATATGATCCGTCGGTCCGTTGACCTTATATTCATATTTATTCAACCAAAATTCTTCTCATGCCAGAGCACGTATTGATAAAATAAAAGAAATTTATAATTTTGCGTCCCTAATTTATGTTGGGTTCCTAGCCATCTGATGGTATGACCCGCCGATCCATTGACAAGTCAACCGTGTTTCCTAAGGTGAAGAAAATGGGGAGTGGACAAGTGGCGAAAAGGGCGGGGCACGTACACGTGGCAAAAGTGGAGACATCCTTGGTGGAGGGTAATGTGATGATGTGGCAGTGACATCAGCTTGAGACCTCTTTATCCAACAATTTCTCTTGATTTCTGGGCTTAAGTTAACGATATATGGCGGGGACTTTCGGTGATCATACGATGATGTGGCGATTTTTTTGTTTTCTGTAAGCCATTGTAATTAGTCGCCGATCATTTGACTATATCTTTCTCAAATACATAAAAAATAAATTTAGATGTCAAACTAATTTCATTTATATCTTAAATTTGAAATGGAATCTTAAAGAAAGGATTTGTTTTTCTTAATTAATCTCTTAGTGACTTGATTATGCTAAAGATAAACTCACACTTCCTAATATATTATAGTATATTATAGAAAGAGTTCGTCGTAAGGTATTTTTTATTATATACAGTTGAAGATATATATATTATGCCTTCCTATAAAAAACTAATATTATTTAACTATTGTATATATATAATCTTTAAATGTTAATATATATATATATATATATATATATATCAATCTTTATCTTTATCTCATACATAAATCAATGCATTCTTCTCCGTTTTAAACCTTAATTTGAGCATATTAATTATTACAAGTGATTGTAAGAACACAACATTTAGACTTTTGAGAAACGAGTCATTGCGTGTGCTCCCAATACATACAGGAGTACATGTCTTTGAGCTCGAACATCAAAGCATGGTCCCAAGATATGTTAGGTAACAAATGGCTTATATCTCCCAAGCTCAATTAATGCAGTTTTCTACATGCCGGGACATCCTTGTCAAAGTGATTTATTTATTAAATAATTAAGACTAACATGCCTTAAAAACAAAGTCAAAGGAGCTTGTTTATGTTTTTTTCCCCATAAAGATTGCTAGCAAGAGGTCGTATTTGGAAATATGAGGAGATATGGCGATTCTGTCTAGCAAGTTGGGCATAACCCTCGAAAGAAAATCCCTTGTAACCGGCTAATTAATGCACGTATAAACCTACATATATATATATATATATATATATATGTAGGTGTGTGTATAAATTATCAAACAAAAGAGAAATATATGTCCACGTCGAGCCAAACTGTTCGCACTATTTTTATTTATTTTTTCCATTTCTCACCAAATTTATTTACTAGGTACGAAGCAATACATGCCCTAAAGAAAATTTGTTTGCCCTAAAGGCTCCTCCCCAGATCCTTAATTGTTATATTGAGAAAGCCACGGCATTATTATGGGCAAGTTTCAGTTATGGGTCCATTCCATATCAGACACAAGTATCATATTAGGTTAACCATTTTCCCATTTTTCAACATCGTAGCCTCGTACACTAACGGTGTTCACACACATATTCAATTTTAATGGATTTATACCTTGTTCTACCAAAACCTCCGTAAGTATAAAATATCTATAAAATATTATTGTTATTGATACGAAACACTACAAGAAAATTAGGGGAAAAAAATAAAAACGCATGGTTTACCGATGGAAAATACAATAAAAAATTTTCATTAATAATTTCACATGAAAATAAAGATGAAATTAAAAAAATATTATCAGCATTATTGATGTGTCAAATCAACAATGTTTAATAAGCAAGCACACCAAAAAAGCCATCTTGTCTACCCACCATGCCAAGCACTTAGTAAGAGTGATTTGTGATATATTTTATTATTTTTCTTGAATTTTTAATTACATGTTTATTAGTGAGACTTTAACAAATTATTTAATTTGCAAGAAAAAAAAGTTAAGTTGAGAACCAACTTCAATGGAATTATATAAGGAAACTCACATAAAGAAGGGAGATAGGGGAAAAGGAGAAAAATCTTATCTATAAAAAAGCGAATGAGTTTGTTGTAAGTGTTTTGATAGTTACTTCTTGTTTAAGATTGTTTATTTACATCAATAATATTAAATGTAATTGGATTTTGAAACTTGATTTTTTTTTTGTTTTATAAGAGAGATATAAGCCAACATGATTGAGAAATTTGGTGAAAACACTTTCACTTATTCTTTTCAAGATCCTTCAAGTGTGGTTGGAGGATGTTGCATGTGAAGGGCCTGTTAGAAACCAAATTTATGGTTTGCTTGTGGCATCGACTTGAGAATTGAGGGAAGGTTGTATTGTTTTAACTTTAGGCACATCATATTTTGGCCCAAGCTATTCATTATATGAATTTGATAAGATAGTGTAGAAAAAAGTTAAGGAGCAAGTGGTTGTTGAGATGGAAAAGATGAAGGCACAACGTTTAGAATGTATTGGGCTAGCTTAACTAAGTGTGACTATAGGTGTACTTTTTCCCTCTCTCTAGTAGACCTTTTGTTTCAACATCTTTCCCCCCTTCACCTTCACCTTTAACACCTCTGATATAGTGTACTAGATATACTTTACCTTATTGATCTGATTATATTTCAATTGCAATTTTATTAGTTTTCTACCGGCATCTTTTATTGTTCATTTCTATTTAAAAAAAATATATGTAAGGAATTAGACCTATCTTATTGTTATGCACTATTTACATGAATTTGCTACTTAAATCTATCAATTGTGAAAACTCATAAATCTATCAATTTAGCATTATTTATTGTGAATTTGTATAAGTCAATTTTTGGAGATGCTTTTTATTATGGGTTTATTGTATGTGAATTTAAATTATTTGTGGTTATTGATCTATTGTGAGAAAGGAATTGTTGGTTTGAGGATAATAACAAACAAGCAAAAAAATTAAAATATCTGATGGAACGCTAACAAAATCAATATTCCATTGGCAATTTCATAAAAATTTCCAATTGAATGTTAGTATCCATTTTGAAATTTTTGGTAAAACTTAGAAAATGTATAGCAGCAGAATAGTTGACGGAATAAAAAACTCAATAAGTTATTTTTTTATAATAGTATTTTGGCGCTATTAATTTTATTGACAAAGTCTTTTCTATATGCTGATGAAATATTCCATCACTATTTTCTAATTTTCTAGTTATGAAAATATATAATCCAATCACTTCATAATATATATAGATAAAATGTGGTAAGCTTGATATATTCAACTCTTTGGATCACTTATTTATATATATTATTAATTGCTCAATAATACCAAAGACACTAGTAAAAACAAAAATAAAATTCATGACCATTAATAATAATAAAGAATATTTTTATTTAATATTTTTTTAATTTATATCTATTTATTTTTTTAAAATGAGTGGAGAAAGTCAATCATTGCAGCTCGAGCATTATATTATTTTTTTCAAAACTTTTTTTGAACACGTGTAAATTTATCGAGTAAGGCAGCCAGCTGGCAGGACCCACTTGGGTACTTCAAACAAGAAAAATCCCAGTTATTTTACCGTACATAAATACATCTCTCTTTATATCTCATTATTTCGACTTCTAAATACCGCGATACATTGGTGTATTAAACGCCGTTCTTTAGTTACCTGGAAATGCAAGTAAAGACTGCCGGTATTTTGTGGGACACCCGTGGTACAAGCACGCATGGAACCGGTGGAATGACTGCGGGTTTACCGGGAAATGCCGGTCAACGCTATGGTGTAAAACCGGGTGTTGCCGGTCAAGATGGCACTCTTTTTATGGTCTTGAGAGGATACATTCTAAACGCTTCCCTGTTTTTCTTGTACGGTATGCACGCTGCACCCTTACCTCCGCGTTACCTTTCTAGAAAAAAGGAAAAAAAAAAAAAAGAGTTCTAATTAAGTTCATTCTTTGAATTTTTTATATTAATTTTGCCTTGTTAATTTAATTTAGTTGAATTAAGAAATTCATCAATTACCCAACAATAATATAATATGGGAAAAAATCCTATTTATCAGAAATAGAGTTTTATCTCATATTTATTTATTTATTTATTTATTTTTATGATTAGACTATCAATTCGATGTTTAGCACTTAGCAGATGGTATAACCAGTAAAGCCATGGAAAAGTGGAACTCTTTTTAGCTTACAGGAAAAAAAATCCAAAGGCAGCACGCTATTTGACTACAAAAGCATGGAAACTCCTTTATTTTTGTGTGTGACAAAGTTGTGTGCAGTCAAGGAAAATATAATGATCCAAAGGGAAACAAAATTAATGTCTTTACAACAATACCCTTTATTGTGCTCTTGAAATTGAAATAAATATTGTTTTTTTAAGTTTTTTAACTTGAATATTAAGAGTGTGTTTCGCAGTGTAGTTACGTGTGCTTTTCAAATAACTTTTCGTGCCAAAATACATGCTAATGATATTTTTTTATTTTTTAAAAATCATTTTTGATATTAGCACATTAAAACGATTCAAAACATACAAACTATATTAAATTTTAGTAAAAAAAAAAATTAAATTTTTTGGGAACGCAGCCGCAGCCGCGTTCCCAAACATTCCCTAAAAATATTATGTTAAAACAAACTAAAAATATTAAAAAATTAATTTAAAATTATAAAAAATTTAACAAACTTTGTGTTTAGTACTTTTGAATCCAAAAATAAAAAAATAAAAAATAGCCACCTTCATGCCTCTTC
>Ga0307508_10002836_pt1 | contig 18002 bp, 14 predicted proteins | sample 9_EM_MG_FD_203089 | JGI IMG/M metagenome (GOLD analysis project Ga0307508, IMG submission 203089) | Populus trichocarpa ectomycorrhiza microbial communities from riparian zone in the Pacific Northwest, United States - 9_EM | ecosystem: Host-associated > Plants > Roots > Unclassified | place... | reverse complement strand
CCACATACTCCTCGATCCTCGGCGGCAACATCTGCTCCTGCCCACGGTCCTCTCCGATTATATAACCCATGTGTTCTTCGACGCCGGGTTCTTATTTTGGTTTCGTCGAAAGTTTTCACACAGTCTGGGGAGCGGCGGGACGACGGGCGGAATAAGTCAGCTTCACTTTGAAGGCGCATCAGCGCGAAAATTAGCGCCCGCGCTTTTTTCCACCACAAATTGATCGATCAACCGCTGCGCCTCGTCCGGCTTCAGATGCATATTCCGTTCAGCAAAGCGCGCCATATCCGCCGGCCAGGGCGCCTTCAAAAAATAATCCAATCCGGTCGCGCGAAGATCGATCGCCGCACAATGCAGCGCCTGCCGCGTCATCCCCAACAGCGCCGAATGACGCGCGGTCCAGCCTTGCGAAGCAAACTCGAGATAAAGCCCCGGATCGGGACCGTAGAGCTTATCCCCCACCACTCGATGCTGTAACCATTCGGCGTGCGCCCGGATCTGGTGTTTGCGCCCGGTCAACAGTTCCACTCCGACCAAAGTAAATCCTCCTCGCGCGACGAGTGGGTGAAAGATTGTAATCGCCTCCTGCGAGCCTTCGCCCGTGGCGACACGTTGTTTAACCGTGACATTGGCGGTGGGATCGGGACCGAGTGGTTGGTTTACCGTCACCGTCGCAGGTAATTCCCCCTCCAGCAGAGCCACATAGAGTTTGCCGATTCTTCGATTGAGCACCGCCTTGCCCAGCCGCGTGCCCATCGCTTCGGTTTTCGCGAGAATAATCACTCCACTCGTCTCGCGATCGAGTCGATAGATAAGGCGGATGGCATCAGGCTTAAACTCCTCCCGCACCGCCCCGGCCAGACTCGACCAAGGGCCGTTTTTCGAGGGATGGCAGACCAGCCAGCCCGGTTTATCGAGTACCAGCAGCCGCTCGTCGTCCAGCATCACCCATCCGCGCAACTCGGCAGGGTCAACCAGCGGCGGAAGTGCAGGCGGCAGGGTCTCGCTGGCATCAATCATGCTGTGAAATGTTCCAGTATTTTAACCATTTTTCGAATCAAGAAGGTTTGCAAAATGGATGGTCGGAAGTACCACTAATCACCAGTCGAATGAATCGGTTGTCCCCATTAAATGCACCGGCCCATCGGGCGGTCGCATCGACTGACGAGGGAACCAGTGATGAAGCCATTCGCCTCCTGTTTTTGCGTCGTCAACCCATAAGGAAAAACATGAATAAAACAAATCATCCGCACGAAGTCATCGTGTCAGGCATCCATCTGGAGCTCACCGAAGGTCTGAAAACCCATGTGAAGGAAAAAATGGAACGCCTCTTTCGACATGAAGGACACATTCTGCGGATCAAGGTGGAGCTCGAATGCGACCGCAAGCATGACCGCGAGCACCAATTCATCGCCAAGGGTCACATCGTCATCCATGGACCCGATATCAACGCCACGGTTGGCGCCGATGAATGCTACAAAGCCATCGATCTTCTCGTAGACAAACTCGATCATGGTCTACGCCGACGCCACGGCCTCGCCAAAGAAAAACGCAATCACCCGCGCGCCATCGAATTTCCCGACGTAGAACTGCCGAAAGCGATCTAAGCCGACCAAGCACGATCTTCCTTTCCCTCCAGCCCGCCCTTTCCCGGCGGGCTTTTTTGCAGATAGGGCGCGCTATCTCTAACGCGCCGCCAGCACGCGCGAGTGGTCGAAAATATTGTCTTCGTATATTTTTGTGACTTTTCGTGGCCACCGGCTGGCGTTCGTCATGTAGCAGCGGGCGTCCCGCCGGCCGGTTTTAACGATCGATCCTCAAGCCCGGAAGCGAGCGGCTTGCTGTTGTAGCCCGCGCCGGGAAGCGCGGGACTCCGTACTCCCGGACAGGACGACTTCGCTGACTCAGAGTCACAGGCCAGCGGCCTGTAGCTACTTGTCGAAGCCCAGCGCCCGATCGATCAGCAATCTGAAATTACCTTCGACATCCGTCATTCGGCTCTCGACAGTTTTCCCCGGCCTTCGACCTCCTCCCGCCACTTCGCGACTCACTCAATACTTCTCGCCCCAGGAAAAGCGCATCGCCGCTTTCACGAATTCAGGATAACCGGTCACTTGATACAATACAGTTTTCTTGCCGGCTGAATCCGTAATGGTGAAACGATAAACCCGTAATGACGGCGTCACGGTATAAGCCCACGCGAGCAAGGGATTCTTATAATCATAAGGCTTCGTCTCGCCTTTCCACTCGTTGTTCTCGTCGAGCCACGGCTTCGACTCATCCATCATCGACGAACTTTGTTCATCCGAGATGTCATCGACGACCACCCGGTCGAGTTTAGTCCCGGGAGGCGCCAGAAACCCGAATTTATAAATAATCGTCTTAGTGTCCGGTACCGGAATCGAAATGGCATAACGCACTTCATAGCCGTCGGCTTTGCCCGGGATTGGTCCATGGGGCCCGAAATGAATCCCAATGACTTTTCCACCCGCAATCGGGACCGGCCGCACTGTTTCTGTAGGGGAACTGCATCCGGAAAACACGAGGGCAGAAAGGAGTAAAAGACCAAGGGATGACTTCATGGAAAAAATCGCTGTGCGCATTAAGGCGATGACAATCAGATGAAACGCTTTCAGGCAATGGACAATCAGTGGCCGATATTGCTCCCCGACCCACGAAAAGATTCCGAACAGGCGCCACTTACCGATGATCGCTCGTAGCAGCGGTGGTAACACCGCTGGCCCTGCGCTGCCACTCCTAAAGTAACCCTGCGCCTCCCGGCGCGGGCTGCATCCATCCCCGGGAACGCCGACCCCAGCTCGGCGGCTTGCGAATTGCAGTCTGAGCTTCGCAAAGGGTCCAAGGATATCATTCCTGCACCTATATCCTTTGGCCCTGAGCGAAAACTTGCCACGCTCAACCCGGCAGCTAACGCTGGAAACAATACCCTTCTTCAGTCGCCCGTTTCTCTCGCCCTCGCACGTAAGTCGCCGTTCCCCTCCCTCCCTCCCGCATGCGCTTCTCAACTGTATCCCGCCTCCTCACTGTTTTCGCGCTCATCGCTTTTGCCTCCGCATCGACCGGATATGCCGCCTCCGATACGGGGAAAGCGACACCTGCATCCGCACCGGTCTCTCCTCGCGAACATTTCAAAATGGACACGGGCTGGCGCTTCGCCCTGGGTCATCCGCACGATCCGCACAAGGATTTCGAGCATGCCACGGGTTACTTTTCGTATGTTGCCAAAGCGGGTTACGGCGACGGTCCTGCCGCCGCGAATTTCGACGACTCCGCCTGGCGCCAACTCGATCTTCCCCACGATTGGGCCGTCGAACTTCCTTTCGACGCCAATGCGAGTTCAAGTCACGGGAATAAAGCCATCGGACGCAATTTTCCGGAGAACAGCGTGGGCTGGTACCGGAAATCTTTTTTCATTCCCGACTCCGATCTGGGCCGTCGCATCAGCATCGAATTCGACGGCGTTTACCGCGATTCGGTCGTGTGGGTAAACGGCTTTTATCTCGGCCGACAACCAAGCGGCTACACCAGTTTCCGCTACGATCTAACCGATTATCTCAATTACGGAGGCGACAACGTCATCAGTGTTCGCGTCGATGCGACCATGGAGGAAGGGTGGTTTTATGAAGGGGCCGGAATTTACCGTCACGCCTGGCTCAACAAAACCACGCCGTTGCACGTCGCGCCGTGGGGTACCTATGTCACCACCGACTCAATCAGTCTCACCGCTGCGGAAATCACCGCACGCGCCACCGTCGTCAACGACGGCACTGCATCCACAACATTTGCCCTTGATCAGGAACTCCTCGACGACTCCGGTCGCGTCGTCGCAACCGCCCACGGCAATTCGGTCACGCTGGCAGCGGGTTTAAGCGAAGAGTCCACCGTAAAACTCAAAGTCGATAATCCCCGCCTGTGGTCCGTCGAAACACCGGTGTTGCACCGGCTCGTCACCACCATTCGCCAGCACGGCACGGTGATCGATCGTTACGAAACCTCCGTCGGAATCCGCACTGCCACTTTCGATCCAGACAAAGGTTTTTTCCTGAATGGCAGGCGCGTGGAACTGAAAGGCACGAACAACCACCAGGACCACGCGGGCGTGGGCGCGGCCCTGCCCGACGCCCTGCAGGATTTTCGCATCGCACAACTGAAGGAAATGGGGAGCAACGCCTATCGCTGCTCGCACAATCCACCCACGTCCGAATTGCTCGATGCCTGCGATCGCCTCGGCATGCTGGTGATCGATGAGAACCGATTGATGGGACCCAGCCCCGAGCAGTTGAATCAGCTGGAGGCAATGATCCGCCGCGATCGCAATCACCCGAGTGTGATCCTCTGGTCACTCGGCAACGAGGAATGGGCCATCGAAGGCAATATCAAGGGCGCACGTATTGCGGCTTCGATGCAGGCTTTCGCCCAACGTCTCGATCCAACGCGCCGGACCACCGTCGCGATCAGCGGCGGCTGGGGTGGCATTTCCACTACGATCGATGTCGCGGGTTTCAACTATATCCGCCAGGGCAATACGGACAAACAACACGCGGATTTCCCTCATCAACCCGGCGTTGGCACCGAGGAAACGACCACGCAAGCGACGCGCGGAATTTATTTCGACGATCGCGCCCAGGCACACTTGTCCCCGCAGCCAGACGGCTCTTCCGGCGGCAACGCCGAGAGTGGTTGGAAACATTACGCCGCGCGCCCCTACCTTGCCGGTGTATTTTTCTGGACGGGCTTCGACTACCGCGGCGAACCCACTCCGTTTGGCTGGCCCGCGGTGGGATCGCAGTTCGGCATTCTCGACAGCTGCGGCTTTCCGAAGGATTGCTTCTACTATCTAAAATCGTGGTGGAGCGACACGCCGGTGTTGCATGTATTTCCTCACTGGAATTGGCCGGGCAAGGAAGGTCAGGAAATTACCGTTACAGCGAACAGCAACTACGAGGCGGTGGAGCTTTTGCTCAACAATCGCTCGCTCGGTCGAAAAGATATGCCGGTTAATGGACACTTGGATTGGAATGTCGCCTACCAGCCCGGCGTACTCGAAGCGCGTGGTTTTCGCGGCGGCAAAGTAGCAGAGACCACCCGGGTCGAAACGACGGGACCCGCCGCCGAAATCCGTCTCACCTCCGATCGCACCGCGATCAAAGCCAGCAGCGATGACGTCGCGGTCGTTAGCGTGCAAGTGGTCGATGCCAACGGCCGCATCGTGCCCACCGCAGACAATGCTGTGACCTTCGAAATTGAAGGGTCGGGGAAAATCATCGGCGTAGGAAACGGCGATCCCGTTTCACATGAACCCGATCAGTTTCATCCAATCCTCCACAATCTCACTCTGGAAAACTGGCGCGGAAGGATTGCATCCGGCGACGCAAAACTTCCTTCCAGCGAAAACACCGGGCCGTTGGCCCAACTCGGTAACTGGCTCGCGCCGCTACCAAAGTACGGCGAAGTCTATCATCTATCGGGCAGCGTCACGCTTTCGAGCCTTCCCGCAGCAGAAGACAAACTGGGATTATTCCTGCCCAGTCTCGGCCGCAAAACCTCGGTCTGGCTCAACGGCCACGAACTGGCTCGCGATCTCGATACCGCAAAAACCGGCGCCGCATTATCGATCAGCGCGGACCAACTCATCGCAGGCGAAAATAAAATCCAGCTGATCGTCACACCGATGGCAGACCATCGAAACCACATGCCCGAATTGAACCGCCTCGGCGCACTCCAAATTCGTTCACCTGCTCCAATCTGGCAGCGCCACGTTTTCAACGGTTACGCCCAGCTCATCCTCCAATCCACGAACCAGCCCGGCATCATCAAATTGACCGCACACTCGAATAACCTGCGCTCGTCCACCCTCACTCTAAAAACCGAGCCTGCCACCACTGTCCCGTCAGTGCCCTAAACCAGAGGTTGCCCACGAAACACACGAATAGACACGAATAAAATCCCCCAAACATTTGAGAAACCATCTCACTCCGTCCGAAACTTTTTTCGCGCCCTTTCGTGTGTTTCGTGGGCCAAATCCGTACTCAGTCTTCCATAATTAGCGTCAATTAGCGTGATTCGCGGGCAAACTTCCCCCTTTTTTCCTTACCCTCTCCCATGAAATTTACCTCGCTCCTCGCGTTTCCCTTCATCGCCACCCTGGCTTTCGCGGGCTCTACCACCATCGAAAGAAATGCCAACGGCGTCGTCGTGAATCACGACAACACCCTGACGAAAATCGAAGTGCGCGCAGACGATATCATTCGCGTCGCCAGTTCCGCCACGCCCGCGTTTTTCACGCACGCCAGTCTGATGACGCTTAAACGCGAAGGCCCGCCAGCTGATTGGACGCTCGAAAAAAACGAACACAGCGCGACGTTGCGCACCGCCAAATTACAGGTGCACATCGACACCGCGTCAGGCGCGATTTCTTTTCTCGATCTGCAAGGCAAACCAATCCTCGCCGAGCGCATCGGCGCCCGCACGTTGGAATCCGCCGAAGTTCAGGGCGAAAAAACTTTCCACATCCGCCAGGTGTGGGAATCGCCCGACGACGAAGCGCTCTACGGGCTCGGTGAAAACCAGCTCGGCATTCTCAATCTCAAAGGCCACGACCTCGATCTCTGGCAACACAACGGTTCCGTCGCCGTGCCGTTTTTCGTTTCTTCCCGCGGCTACGGAGTGCTCTGGGACAATAACTCGTTCACCCGTTTCGGCGATCTGCGCGAAACCGAACCGATTCCCGCCGCACAGCTCTTCGACGCCTCCGGTAAACCCGGCAACCTCTCCGCCTCATACTACGCCGGCTCCAATTTTGAAACACTCACCGCGCAACAGTTGGAATCACACATCGACATCGCGCTCCCTGACGGACTGAAACAATACAATCAAAAGATTCACCCTTCACTCCCCGCCGAAGGCACTTGCAGCGTGCGCTGGGAAGGTTCGGTCGAAGCGACCGTACGGGGCATTCACACTTTTGAAACATATTCGAGTTGCGGCGTAAAGCTCTGGATCGACGATAAACTCGTCATGGACCACTGGCGCCAGGGCTGGCTACCCTGGTTTGAACGGGCCAAAATCCCGCTCGAACCGGGCCGGCGTTATAAATTGAAACTCGAATGGTCACGCGACGAAGCTATGCCGACGATGCGCCTGCGCTGGAAAACCCCAACCACCGAAACCGGCACGTCGCTGTGGTCGCAAGTAGGTGACGGCATCGATTACTATTTTGTCTACGGTCCGAAAATTGACGACGTCATCGGCGGCTACCGTCGCCTGACGGGAACCGCGCCCATGATGCCCGTGTGGACCTTCGGCCTCTGGCAGTCGCGCGAACGTTACGAAACGCAGCAGGAAAGCCTCGACGTGGTGAAAGGTTTCCGGAGTCGCGGCATCCCTTTCGACAACATCGTCCAGGACTGGCGTTACTGGGAGGAAGGCAAATGGGGTTCGCATGAATTCGATCCGAAACGTTTCCCCGATCCGAACGGTTGGATTCGCGCAATTCATGACCAACACGCACGGTTGATGATTTCCGTATGGGGAAAATTCAATCCCGGCACGAAGAATTTCGATGAAATGCGCAGCCACGGGTTTCTCTACGAGCGCAATCTCAAGGAAGGCACACGTGACTGGCTGGACCAGCCCTACACCTTCTACGACGCCTTTAATGCGGGCGCGCGAAAACTTCTCTGGGCTCAATTAGACCAACAGCTTTTTCGTCGCGGGATCGACGCATGGTGGATGGACGCCACCGAGCCGGACCTGCGTCCGACGCCCACGCTCGACGGCCAGCGCGATTACGTGGATCCCACCGCGCTCGGTCGCGGCGCGCGCGTCCTCAATGCTTATCCGCTGCTCAACAGCGCCGCCATCTATGAGGGCCAGCGCGGTTCCGCGCCCAATCAACGCGTATTCGTTCTGACGCGCTCCGGTTTCGCCGGTCAGCAACGTTACGCGGCCTCGACGTGGTCGGGTGACGATTCTGCGACGTGGACCGCGATGAGAAAACAAATTCCCGCCGGCCTCGGATTTAGCGTGTCGGGTCTGCCCTATTGGACGATGGATTCCGGTGGTTTTTCCGTGCCTGCGCGTTATGCGGCGAAAGATGCCAAGCCCGCCGACGTCGAAGAATGGCGCGAGCTGAACACACGCTGGTTCGAATTCGCAACCTTCGTCCCGCTGCTGCGTGCGCACGGACAATTCCCTTATCGTGAAATGTGGGAGATGGGCGGTGAATCGGGTCCGGCCTATCAGGCGCAGTTGAAATTCGACAAGCTGCGCTATCGACTTCTGCCTTATATCTACTCCGAAGCGGGCAAAGTCACACAAGGCCACGGCACTTTGATGCGTCCGCTCATGATGGATTTCACCGACGACGTGAAAGCTCGCGAGATCACCGACGAATATCTTTTCGGTCCCGCGTTTTTGGTGAATCCGGTCATGAGCTACCAAGCGCGCACCCGGGAAGTTTATCTTCCGGGGAAAGGTACTTGGTACGATTTCTGGACCGGCGCTGCGCAAAAAGGCGGCCAGACGCTCGAAGCCCCGGCCCCGTTCGACGCTATTCCGCTCTACGTTCGCGCCGGTTCAATTGTTCCTTTCGGACCCGAGCTTCAATACACACAGGAAAAGCCCGCCGACCCGATCACGCTGCGAATTTATGCCGGCGCTGACGGAAAATTCGATCTCTACGAAGATGACGGTCTTTCATACGGCTACGAGCACGGGGAATTTTCGACGATTCCGCTGCAGTGGAACGAAATCGCGCGCACGCTTTCCATTGGCAAACGCAGCGGTTCCTACCCTGGCATGCTGGCTAACCGCACTTTTGAGATCGTCTTGATCGACGCCCATAAATCCGTCGGCTTCGCGACCACCACTTCGCCCGACAAAGTGATTCACTACCAAGGCGCAGCCCTCGAAGTGTCCTTCGCCAAATAGTACCACCCTTTACTTTCAGCGGGTAGGGCGCGACCGTTTGCCTCGCACGCAGGTGCGGGGACAAGTACCGGGATGCGAGCGCGCATCAACGGTGCTAATCCGCCGCGCCGCGCCCGGGGTTCACCTCGCCCCCTTTTGTAGCAGCCGTCGTCAGACGGCTGGCCAGCGGTGGTGACACCGCTGCTACATCACAACCTACCCCTTCACGCCGCCCGACACGCCTCGCATTCCGCAATCTCCGCCAGCGCTTTCAATACTTCAGGAAAATCCGCGGAAATCATCGGGCCAATTTCATCGCACGACGGACCAAACGCCTCGATCGAATACGTCACCCGGCAACGGTTTTCGGCGATCGTCTCGATGCGATGATCAACAAATACTGAAAGTTCTTCGACGCACGTCTTGTCGAGAAATCCTGCGTTCTCGGAAACCTCGACCAGCTGCGTGGTGAGTGCATCCTGTCCCGGCGGTTTCATCGTGAAATGGGTACCTGCAGCAAACGGACCATGAAGTTCGATGGTTTCGATCCCCGCATTCCACCGTGGCCAGCCCGCGACATCCTTAAAAAGCGCCCAAATCACCTCCGCCGAAGCGTTGATCTCGATGCTGTGCTCATTCTCCCACACCGATACTTTTTGGTCTTTCATCGCCCCCACCTTAACACGTTCTCCTGACAACCCTATGTCAGCAGGGAAACCATGATTCGAAGCAGAATCTTTCACTCAGACCTGCAGGGCTGGCCCTTGTGGCCATGCCTCTTCGTCGCGCCAAACGGCATGGCCACGAAACCAGCCTTACAACTGAACCGCGATTTACTGCCGATTGATTCCGAGGTCTAGGAATATTTTTTGCGTAATTTCGCGCCCTTTCGCGGGCAACCCCGGAGTTTTCAACGCGGAGAACGCGAAGCTCGCAAAGAAAAGCAATCCCTCAAGAACACTGACTCAACAAGCTGAGATCAGCACAGTTGATGCGCGCTCGCATCCCGGTATTTGTCCCTTTACCTCCGTGCAGGCAAACAGCCTCCTCCGACCCTAAACCGGAGACGATCAGTCGAAGGTGACTTCCCAAGTTTCGCTCCCCATTCAGCGAAACTATTAGCGGTTAAAATCCGTGGTCAGATCTGTTCGTCGTGCTTCTCCCCCTTCTGTCTCTGTCGCTTCCGTGTCAAATTCCGGTTTCCTATAGACGGCGCGCCCAGCGGTCACGCCCTACCTCTTAATCCGGCCACCAGGCTGCGATCAGCAGTCCCCTCCGTCCCAACCCCGGAGACGATCAGTCGAAGGTGACTTCGTAAGTTTCGCCTCCCCTTTTGGCGAAACTATTCGTGGTCAAAAATCCGATGTCTGATTTATTCTTCACGCCGCTTTCGAAAGTTCCCCGACCGTCCTGCGAACTTGATCCCCACTGAGGGTTTCATGCTCGATCAAGTCCTTCGCGATCGTATCGAGCGCCGCGCGCGCCTGGCTCACCATCGCGGTTGTCGCCACATAGTTGTCAGCCAAAATAGTTTTCACGTACTGCTCGGCATCGTGCAGCGTCTGCGAACTCGCCACCTTTGTCTCACCCTCGGATTGCGTGAGCGCCATGAATCCCAGTGGGGACATGCCCCACTCAAAGACCATCTGCCGGGCAATGCGCGTTGCTTCCTGAATGTCGCTCGAAGCACCACTCGTGATGCTACCCAACGCAAGTTCCTCGGCCACCCGCCCTGCCATCAGGCAGCGAAGCCGGATGATGAGCTGTTCGCGGGATTGATTGTAGACATCGCGCTCAGGCGTGAACTGCGTGCTGCCGAGCGAACGGCCACGCGGGATGATCGTGACCTTGTGAAGCTTCATCGTGTCGTCCCCCGAAAGCACCTGCACGAGCGCGTGACCGGCTTCATGGTAAGCGATGACTCGTTTGTCCCCCTCAGTGAACGCACGCGGACATTCGCGGCCCCAGTTGATCTTGTCGCGGGCCTCGTCGAGATCAGCCATCGTGATCGTGGCACGGCGATGACGTGCGGCGTGAATCGCGCCTTCGTTGAGGAGATTAGCCAGATCGGCGCCGGAAAAGCCCGACGTGCTCTTGGCAATAATCGAAAGGTCGACGCCCGCGTCGAGTTTAACGGAGGCGGCATGAACCTGAAGAATCGCCGTGCGTCCCGCGAGATCGGGCAGACCCACCGAAACCTGGCGATCGAAACGGCCCGGCCGCAACAGCGCGCCGTCCATCGTATCGGGACGATTGGTAGCCCCGAAAACCACGACCGCATCATCAGAGTCGAAACCATCCATCGCGACGAGCAACGCGTTCAACGTTTGATCGTGCTCCTGTTGTACGCCGCCGCCCTCGCCCGACGAGCGCTTGCGACCAAGCGCATCGATCTCATCGATAAAGATAATGCTCGGAGCCGTTTCGCGGGCTTTCTTGAAAAGCGACCGTACGCGTGCCGCACCGACGCCAACATAGAGCTCAACAAAATCAGAACCGCTCAGGCTGTAGAAATGTGCCTTCGCTTCGCCGGCGACGGCCTTGGCGAGCATGGTCTTACCCGTGCCGGGAGGCCCCACGAGGAGAACGCCTTTCGGCATCCGGCCACCGGTGGTCCGGAAACGGGCGGGATCTTTTAAGAACTCAACCACCTCATGCACCTCATCCTTTGCCTCATCGCAACCTGCCACCGCCGAAAACTTAACGGTCGAAGTGGCAGAACGCATTTGTTGGCCCGAAAAAGAAGTGTGTCGGGCCGTGACATACGTCACTCCCATCAAAACCGCGACAATTCCCGTGAGAAAAGCGAGCGCCTGCATTACCCCGTGCGCAATCACCGCCAAGCGTGCGCGCCAGGTCGTCGGCGCGAGGGTCGCCGCAGCCACGGCATCGTCCTCGCTAAAGTGACTTTGACGGAGCGTCGTCAGATCTGCATCCGTGAGTTTTGCAGTGGTCTGCACGACAGCAGTTTTCTCTTTTTGCGTTCGCGTGGCGACCAGGTCGGCCAATCCGGCGGCATTCATGCGGTAAGTAATCGTGCCCGTTGTAAGTTCTCCCGCTGACGCCGCCGCAAGGAATTCCGCCGCGTTGAGGCGTACTGGCGCAACTCCGGCATCCTCCGCGGTTTTCGCACCGCTCAAATACAGATCGACCCCCAGCGAAACGGCCAGCGCACCGCAGAGAATCAGGAACCAACGCAAACGAATTAAAGGCATGTCTTTTAAGCGGCACACCCTCCCGTTTTCCACAGTGAGATTTTAACAAATCGCTTGGTCTGGGAAGACGTACCGGACTCCAAGATTTTCACCCTCTCCCAATTTCCGAGCGCGACAGATCCTAGACCAGTTTTTTAACGAGAATTTAAACACCTCCGACCGCAATCCGAAGCAGGTTTAGCCACGAAAAGTCACGAAAAGGTGACGGGAGGCATTCCATATGTGCGTAGCGCCTATAGGCGCACCGCAGGTGGACGAGGCCCATAAAACTCTTTTTGTGACTTTTCGTGGCAAAAAATTCCGTGCCGTCGAATCCCCGCCTTTGACTTTGCCGCCGCATTTCTTTCGGTGAGCGGCGCATGGCGTGGGAAGTTCACTTCGAAGACGGCATTCACCTGCCTCAGGTTGGCCTGTGGCTGGACGCCCGGCGTGGACAATTCAGGGGATTCGTGTCGCACGCTCACGGAGATCACATCGCGGCGCACCGCGAAATTCTGGCGACGCGAACCACCGCAAGCCTTATGAAATTGCGCATTCCCGGCAAGCGGCAGGAAACGATTTTGAACTTCGATCAACCCTGGCAGGCGGAGTTCGGCTGCATGCTGCGGCTGTTTCCTGCGGGGCACGTCTTTGGCTCGTCGATGCTCCACGCGACCACTGAACACGGCTCCCTGCTCTATACCGGCGATTTCAAATTGCGACCAAGTGCCGCGGCGGAAACCTGCGTCACACCGCGCGCCGACGTGTTGATCATGGAAACCACCTTCGGACTCCCGCGTTACGTCTTTCCCCCTTCCGAGGAAGTCGATCGCGCCATCGTTGATTTTTGCCGTCGGTCACTCGACGACAAGATCACGCCGGTGATTTATGCCTACTCGCTCGGCAAAACCCAGGAAGTGCTGCAAATTGTCGGTCGCGCGGGATTGCCGGTGATGCTGCACGCTCACTGCTACAAGATCACCCGACGCTACGCCGAGCTGGGTATGCGACTTCCTCCTTTCTCCTTGCTCGACGCACGTCAACACGCCGGCCACGTGATCATCGCACCGCCGATGTCGGGGCAAACCGAACCGCTGACGTGGATCAATCCCAAGCGTACCGCGATCGTGACTGGCTGGGCGCTTGACCAAGGCGCAGCAGCACGGTCGGGTTGCGATGCAGCATTTCCGTTGTCCGACCATGCCGATTTCCCGGACCTGCTCGCCTTTGTCGACCGCGTTCAGCCGAAAATTGTCTACACGGTTCATGGCTTCACCCGCGAATTCGCCGCTACCCTGCGCGCCCGCGGTATCGAAGCCCACTCTCTCGCCCACCTCAAACCCGCGGATAAAAATCAAACCACATTCCCTTTCGCCGCCCGCTAATCACGCGAATCGCGGCAAATAAATCCAGATTGGCAGCGAACATAAATTCGCCGGTAGGGGCCGTTGCCCTCAACGGCCTTCCGATCAGCGATTCAATCTTCCCCACTCCTACCGAACTCCGCGTCAAAAATCCCGGTCTTCCACCAGCGAATGAAGCTACGGTTCAACGGTTGGCCTGGAGCAACAATCGAAAATCAAGAATCCAAAATCGAAAATTCCCCGGGAGACCTACGCTCCCGCGCTGCCACGCAACCATTGCGCGGCGCAGGCCACGAGTTCGGCGTGGGACTGCAAATCGAGCTTGTTCTTGATATTCTCCCGGTGGGTTTCGACGGTTTTAATACTTACTCCGAGTTTTTCCGCGATGACGCGCGTGGGGAACGCAAGGCCCGCCAGCCGAAAAACCTGCAGCTCGCGATCAGTCAGCGGAGCGGCGATTCCCTTTTCGTGATTCTTGGTGGAGGCCGCGTTGAAGACGCTTTGCGCCACCCCGGTCGGCACCACGATGCCACCCGCCGCCGTTTCACGAATAGCTCGAAAAAGCGTCGCCACCGCACTGCGCCGGCCTACGTACGCATGCGCTCCTGCGCGCAAACACCTCGCCGCATAAATTTCCTCCGGCTGAATCGTGAACACCACGATGCGGAGTCCGGCAGCGAGCGTTAGCAAATCCTTGATCAACGCCAGGCCGTCGTCCTCTCCTAACATCAGGTCCATGACCAACACCTTGGGTGGCTCGTGACCGACCAACTGGCGCAGCTCCGATGCAGTGGCGGCGCTGCCGGACGTGATAAGGTCGCACTCGTCCGAGATCAGACGGGCGAGACCTTCCCGCATCGTCGGGCAATCGTCCGCGATGACGACGGAAATTCGTGGGGCAGGTGACAAATACACGGCGATACGTGACCCAAACACCGGGACGCGGCGCAAACAAGCGCCAAACGCTGAGGGCCGCCCTGATTAGCGATTGAGGGATTCGCCCTGATGCGCCGCTAGCAGTATGTGGTACACTACCGCGAACGATATCCACCCATGCCCAAATACGTCATCGAAAGAGAAATCCCCTCCATTGGGAAATTCAGCCCCGCTCAATTGAGCGATGCTTCCCGGACCTCCTGTAATGTTCTGCAAAAAATGGCCCCGCGCGTCCAGTGGGTCCAGAGCTACGTCACCGACGACCGTCTCTACTGCGTCTATATTGCGACGAACGAAGAAGCCGTGCGTGAACACGCCCGGCTCGGTGGTTTTCCCGCCAACCGAATCTCGGAAGTTCGCACCATCATCGATCCCACGACCGGTGGCACCTAATTCACTTTTTATCCCAAACAGAAATCAACCCACCATTATGAAATCACTAAAAGCCCTGGTAGTATCCGTAGTTGCCCTCACCCTCGCGAGCCTGGCCTTCGCCGAATCGCAGCCCAAACCCGAAGCGCTCCCGAGCGGCCAGCACATGTACGTCATCGAACGGGAAATGCCGGGAGTCGGCAAATTAAGCGCGGAGGAGTTGAAAGGCGCCTCCCAGAAATCCTGCAGCGTGCTGCGCAATCTCGGGCCGCAAATCACCTGGCTGCACAGCTACGTGACAGGCGACAAACTTTACTGTGTTTACCTCGCACCGAACGAGGAAATCGTCCGCGCCCACGCCAAGGAAGGCGGCTTTCCCGCAAATAAAATTTCCGAAGTAAAAACCATCATAGATCCATCCACCGCCGGATCGTGAAGGAAAGCCTCTGTCGACGGCAGAAACGGAAGCCACGTTGTGTGTCAGAAAGATTAGTTCTCCAGCCTCCGGCCCGTTTCAACGCGCCGGGGGCTGGCTTCCCCACTTGCGGGAGCGTACTTGCCCCTCGACAACGTCTGGGCTCTGAGCGAGTCGAACGGACAAGCAATTCGAAACACGCGTCGACGACCGATAAGTTGAAACGCTTGCAAAGGGTCAGAGCAAAACGGCTGCGGTACGAAACCACGGATACAGGAACAAATTTTGGTGGGGTCCGTTGCCCCCAACGGCCCGTCAGGATACGCGTCCACTCGCAAATTTTCCGCCCGCGCCATTACCAGAATTCCGATCCCCTCCCTGTAGGGCAGGCCCTTGTGGCCGCGCCGGGCTGCTCATTGGGCATCGCGACGATTTTCTCGCGCGATTTGATCCGGGCCCAACCACCCGTTCGAAGCCCGGGTGCTGTTTCCACGCTGTTACTTCTCCAATCCTTGCCGCCACAACCTGCCGCGCCCCCAATGCGGCGGCTTACGCAACCGTTTTCGCGGGTTCTTTGCTCAGGGTGAAGGGGAAGTTCGTGCCGTTGTCGCCAGAGGCGCGCTCGATTTTGGCCGCGAGCGCCGCGGCGAGATGTTTCACTGTCGGCTCAACCAGCATTGCGTGAGGATTCATCGGCAGCGGAACGATTTCGATGCCGCCGAGCGCGATTCCATCCCAGCCCATGTGCGGGTCCGGGAACTTGGAATAGTTCACGCGCGGATTAAACAGGGTGAGCCGGCCGGAATAAGGCTTCGGCTGATAGTAATCGGCCGCGCGATCGTTGGTGGCCTGGATCGTGCGAAGTGCAGAGCGACCGATGCTGTCGTCGGGACGACCCGCGGTCTTGCTGCGGGAGCTCAACACATTTGCCAGTTCACCATCGCGCGCCACGCGGATCTTTTCCCGCAAATAGTTTTTCATCAAACCGGGGCTGAGGTGCGCGAAGTTGCCGAGGTGGAACCACAGGCGCTGGGCGAGATCGCCGATCCGGCTCGTGGGCAATGTACGGTTAAAATTATAGGTATCGAACAGAGCCAGCAAGGCTACACGCTCCCCCTTTGCCGTGAGCTGCTGCGCCATCTCCAACGCGATTGTTCCGCCCAGGCAATAACCACCGAGTAAATACGGGCCGTTGGGCTGAAGCCTTTGCACCTCGGTCAGATAGTGAGCCGCCATTTCCTCGATGGTCTGGAGCGGTGCCGTTCTGCCATCAAGGCCTTGGGAATGCAGACCGTAAAATGGATAATCCCTCCCCAGTCGCCGGGCCAGTGCGTGGTAAAGAATGATGTTGCCGCCCGCGCCGTGCACACAGAAGAAACGTGGTTTGGTGCCGGAGGGCTGAATGGGCACGAGCGAAGACCACGGAGTGTCATGGGTGCCGGGGTTCTCGATGATGGCGGCCAGCGCCGCAATCGTGGGCGCGTTGAAAAGTAACGCGAGCGGAAGATGCCGGCCGAACTGGCTTTCAATTTCTGAAAACACCTTGACCGCGCGAAGGGAATTCCCGCCCAAGTCGAAAAAATTATCATGTCGCCCGATGGAAGAAAGGCCGAGCACGTTCCGCCAGATTCCTGCGAGTCGCTCTTCCGCAGGGGTACTGGGCGGGTTTCTTCTTCCGTCAGTGACGACATCGTTTTGACCGGGCGCAGGCAGCGCTTTGCGATCAACCTTTCCGCTCGGGGTGCGCGGGATTTCGGACATACGCACGAAAGCAGCGGGGAGCATATAGTCCGGCAGACGGCTTCGCACATGTTCGCGCAATTCCATCAGCGTAGGAGCGTTTTTCAGATCTGCCGTAAAGTAAGCGACCAGCCGTTTGTCCCCCGAGGAATCTTCGAATGGAGCCACGGTGGCTTGTTTTAGTGCCGGGTGACTGCCGAGAACACTCTCGATTTCGCCCAATTCGATGCGATGTCCGCGAATTTTCACCTGAAAATCAAGGCGTCCGAGACACTCGATTTCCCCTTCGGGAGTAAACCTGGCGAGATCACCCGTGCGGTACAGACGCTCCCCCGCTTTAAAGGGATGGGGTATAAATCGTTCAGCCGTGAGGTCCGCGCGATTATGGTAGCCGCGCGCAAGGCCGTCTCCGCCGATGAATAATTCGCCCTCGGTTCCCACGGACACAGGTTGCAAATCGCGATCGAGAATGAGGGTTTCCGTGTTTGCGATCGGAAGACCGATGGTGATGCGGTCTTCGTTCTGCACCCGGGTACAGGTCGACCAGACGGTTGTTTCGGTCGGCCCATACATATTCCATAGCTCAGCGCAGCGTGGAATCAGTTTTTGGGCGAGATCGCGTGGCATGGGTTCGCCGCCGCAAAGAGCTTTGAGTTTTTCCGAGCCTTTCCAACCGGATGCGAGCAGCAATCGCCAGGTGGTCGGGGTCGCCTGAAGCAGGGTCACCTGATGGCGTTCGATTTCCTGCATGACCGCTTCGCCATCGACGGCGGTTTCCCATGAACCCATGATCACCCGTGCTCCGGTCGTGAGCGGAAGAAAAATTTCCAAGGCCGCGATATCGAACGACAGGGTCGTGAGGGAAAGAACGATGTCGTTGGCTTTCATTCCAGGCTCCTGCCGCATGGACGTAAGAAAATTAATCACCGAGCGATGCTCAATTTGAACGCCCTTTGGATTGCCGGTGGAGCCCGACGTATAGATGACGTAGGCTAAATTATCGGAGGAAACCGGGGGTGGTATCGATGGCGCGTGAGCTGGTGAGGGAAG
>Ga0307508_10002834_pt1 | contig 18008 bp, 11 predicted proteins | sample 9_EM_MG_FD_203089 | JGI IMG/M metagenome (GOLD analysis project Ga0307508, IMG submission 203089) | Populus trichocarpa ectomycorrhiza microbial communities from riparian zone in the Pacific Northwest, United States - 9_EM | ecosystem: Host-associated > Plants > Roots > Unclassified | place... | reverse complement strand
TAATGGAAATAAGCGAAATTGATAAAGATTGAAAAAAACTTGTTTCAAATGAGGGCTGAAAAAAAAAAGATATTATTAATTTTATTAATAATTTAGTGAGAAAAGTCCCTAAGGAAGAGATGGTTGAATTTCTAGACCAACTAAAAAAACTTGGTTTTGAATATGCTACTTATTCAGGAATTAGTATTTCTCCTTTTGAGTTAGAAGGAATAGTTTATAAAGAAAAAGAGTTAGAGCAAGCTGAAAAAAAAATAAAACAAATAGATGAACATTTTTCACAAGGTCTTTATAATGAGGCCGAAGAAAAAACTAAAAAAATTGCTGTTTGAGAAGAATGTAAAGATAATCTTCAACTTCAATTAATCGATAATTTGCAAAAAAGAACCAATTCTTCTTTTTATAGTATTTGATATTCAGGAGCACGAGCCAGCAGTGAAAATTTAACTCAAATTTTTGCGATGCGAGGACTAACTACTAATTATTTGGGAGAAGTAATTAAAACTCCAATTATTTCTTCTTTATGAGAAGGCTTAACCCCTTTCGAATTTTTCTTTTCTGTTTATGGTGCCATGAAAGGGATGATTGACACTGCTTTAAAAACTGCGGAAGCCGGTTATTTAACTCGTCGAATAGTGGAAGCGGCTCAAACTCTTGTTATTGTTTCTGAAGATTGTCAAACTAATTTTGGTATAAATTTGGAAGAGAAGGATTTAGATTTATTAATCAAAAGAATTTACGGTCGCTATTTACTAAAAGACGTCTATAATGAAAATAAAGAAATTCTTTTAGTTCGTGATAATTTTTTATTAGAAAAAGAAATAAAAATTATTCAAGAAAATAAAATTAATTCATTATGAGTCCGTTCTCCGATAACTTGTGAGTTAGCAAGCGGATTATGTCAAAAATGTTATGGAGCGGATTTAAGTAAGCCGGGTCATTTAGTTTCAATAGGAACTGCGGTGGGGATTATCGCGGCTCAATCCTTAGGTGAACCTGGAACGCAGTTGACTATGAGAACTTTCCATGGCGGAGGAATATTCGGAGGAGAAGATATTATTCAAGGTTTGCCGAAGGTTAAACAAATATTGGATAATATTAAGCCAGAAAAAGAAGAAAAAGCTATTTTGGCTAAAATTACTGGTGAGATAATTAGTATTGAGAATAAAATAATTAAGCAAAAAAGTGAAAAAGGAGAAGAAGTTCTTTATCCATTAAGTGAAGACAAATTATTTAGATTTAGATTAGGAAATATGGTTAAAAAAGGCGAAAAAATTACTGGTGGAAAAGTTTCCTTAGAAGAATATTTAAAGATTATGGGTCGTGATGAATGTCAGCGTTATATCAAGGAAGAAGTAAGAGATGTTTATAGTAATCAAGGAATTGAAATTAATGAAAAACATATTGAAATAATTGCTCGTCAAATGTTATCAAAAGTAGAAGTGGAAGATGGAGGGGATAGTGATCATTTAGTTGGAGATATAGTAAATTATCAAGATTTACAGAGAATTAATCAAACTTTAATAATTAACAAAAAATCTCCTATTATTTTTAAAAATATTATTTCTAGTCTTAAAGATTTAGCTTCTAATCCCGATTCTTTCTTGGCAGGGATTTCTTTCCAAAATACTCTTAAAAGTTTAGTTAATTATTCATTATATAATCCAATTGATCATTTGAAAGGCATTAAAGAAAGTTTAATCGCTGGTCAATTATTACCAATAGGCGAAGGATTTAATGAGCGGGAGAAATATTCCAAAATTAGTACTAAAAGAGAAAGTTAAAATTTTTATAAAATTCTCTTAATAATTTTTTTATTATTCTTTTAAATAAGCACAAGCTCCTGCAAAAGGCAATATTCCTACTTCATAAGAGATTTCTAAAAAATACTTGTGGTCTTGTTTTTTAATTATTTCTTTTATTTCATAAGAATACCAAAGAGCTCTTTTATTAATTAATATTCCTTGCCAATTGCTAGGTAAGTAATGGTCAATAATTTTCAAATCTTTTAAGTAGTTAACTAATTTAATTTCCCCAAAAATTTCTTTAAGGCGTATTTCATCCATTAGTGGTTGATTAACTAATAAAATTAAGTCTTTGATATCAATTGCTAGATTGCCATGGCCTTGGCTATCTTTACTATAACTGGGATTAGTAGTGTTAATCATCTTGCTAGTATTATTAATTACTCATTGTAAAAATTTTTGTAGATTAACTTTTTTAGTTCTAGTTATAACTTCAGAATTAAAATTACTCATTTGACATATTTGTTGAATTAAAGCATCATCTAGTCTTTTACTGAATCTAACCCCTAGTAAAGAAAGTTTTTCTTCAAATAATCTATTAGTAATTTTTGGTTCAGTATCAGCAGAATTAATAAATCCTTCAAGTTGTTCTTCTCATCTTTTAATATTTTCAATCGAATCATGATATATTCTAGTTTCTCTAAAAGACTCATAATTTTTTATTGAATGAATTCCAAATTTTTCTTTTTTTTCATTCTCAACCGACCAACCTTGTTGACCAAGATAATAACTCTCATTTTCTTCTATTTCAAATAAGTTATCTTTAATGTGAGGAATTAATCGACTATTACTATCAATCACTTCTTTTAAATTATTTTTAAGTCGACCATTTTGAATACTAGATGTTTGTTTTTCTGACATGACTTCTTTTTTTTTATTATATTTGCTAAATGGACTTTTTATTTCTTCTTTAAAAATTTCTAGATGTTGGTAATTATTAAAAATTTTTCTCTTAGAATAAGAAACTAAACTGACAAAAATTTCATTCTCTTTTTGATATCAGTCTTGTAAACAATCTCGACATAAAAGTTTATAATTTTTATAGTTTTTTCCTTCCGTTCAATAAGAAACATCATTAATATCCGAATATTTTTTTTTAATGTGATTTCATTTTTTTTCACTTTCTATTTTACATCTATCACATTTAAAAAATGGATTTTCAGAACTGTTCGTTTTCATTTTTGTACTATAATTATATTATATGATGATGATGATGATGATGAGAAATTAAAAAGTGTTAAAATACCTTTATACAAAATCAAAAAAAATGAAATGACTCACTACCAAATCTTAGGAATAAATAAAAATGCCTTAGTTAAGGAAATCAAAGCCGCTTATCACTGATTAGCTCGCCTTCACCATCCTGATAAAGGTGGCGATCCCGAAAAGTTTAAAGAAATTCAAGAAGCTTATGAAATTCTTAGTAATGGAACTACTAGGAAAGAATACGATAAAAAAATATCAGCAAATATATCGTCAGAAGATAACCTTGAAGAGAAGTGAAAACGAGAGGAAAATTTTTCTTATGAGCAAAGATTAGGATTGAATAGTCTTAATCCACCAACTAATCGGGAAATAGAAGAAGCTTTTGCCAACAAAGTTAATAATTTAGCCAAAGATACCAAGGAATATAATTATTATCTTGAGGCTCGCCAAATTCTTAACCATTGGCTAACAGCCTCTAATAATGACGAAGACTGACGATATTTTCGAAACTATGATTACCAATTAAAAACTTGTGAAAGTGAAGAAGCCAAAGAAAAATGAACCAAAAAATATCGGATATTTCTTGAATTAGTTGAAAAAATTACCGAGGAAACCGAGAAAAATTTGAAAAAGTATCAAGTAAAATGCTGAATAACCGAGGGAAGATTGAGAAGAGAAGGATGAAAAGAAGTGAATTGAAAAGAAAAACTTTGGGAAACTGAAATTTCTGATGATAAAACAATTGGCGAAAAATGATTAAATGATTTTTGTCAGGAAATGATGAGTGAAATTAACTGAAATCTTTCATTACAAAACTCTTCTAGTGGCACTGGAAGTTCACTTTCCTCTAGCATTAGAAAAAATGTTAGAAAAAGATTTAGTTCAGTTAGTTCGAATGAAATATTAACATCAACTCATAACTACCCAGAGGAAACCAAAATAGATGAAGCAGACCAAGAAAAAGTTGGATGATTGGAGGAAAAACTAGCTCGAGAAGAGGAGACAATAAACTTGCTTGAAAATGAAAAAAACGAAGCTAAAGAATTATTAGAGGATTATTTTATTTCTGGAAAAAAAATTAAGTCGGAAGATGATTATCATTATGAATTAACTAGATTAATAGCTCGCTTAGTAATTGAACACTGAGAATTAATAAATGACCGAAAAAAGTTGAGAAAAGAACTTGAAAAAGCCGAAAAAAATCTTGGAGAATCAAATGAAGAAGTAGGAAAATTAGCAGATAAGGTAGAAGACTCCCACAAATCTTTTCGAAAAATGAGTGAAGAATATCGTGAAATGAAGGTTCAATTAAAAAAAGTTAAGGAGGGTGATAGTAAAGAATTAACGAACCTTCAAAACCGTTTTAATGAAGTAGCCAAAAATAATCTTAAACAACAAGCAAAAATCAGCAGCTTCAAAAAAATTGTTAAAATTTTATTTCCTGTAACTAGTCTTCAAGAGTTAGACGAAAAAGATGCTCAGGAATTAAAAGTTCGGTTAACTTTTTTCGAAAAATTAGCAAAAACAATAAAAACTGGTTTTGAATTAGAGGAAGATGAACATTTTTTCTTCAACTTAGAAAGAAAAATTGAAGAGTATCAAAAGTTAAAAGCCGAGTTAGAAAAAAAATCTTCAACTACCAAGCAGTGTCGTAAGTGTGAAGTATTGTTAGATTCACCCGAAAATTCTTTGATTGATATTTGCGAAGAATGTGCCCGCGAAGAAAATCTATATAAAAGTGCTGATAGATCGCCTGTTAAACAAAGTGCACCGTCATCGCCAGCTACTTTTCGCCATCTACCATTTTCAGCTTCTCATTTAACTGGTGATAGCGAAAATCCTTATTTTTCTAATTTAAATAAATCTAATCCTTCTTTGAAAGAAGACTCGGCCGGATCAAACAATGCTATTTTCTCTGTTCCTGCCAGTCCCTACGCAAAACCCAGCCGCCGTGCTAGTATTGCAGCATTGTCTGCTGGCGTTTTTGATTTTTTAACCCCCTCAAATTCCCGCCAACCCGCAAATTATCTCAGTGAACTACTTAATAAAATAATCAAAAAAAGTGATGAAGAATTTGACGGTGCTTTGGAAGGGTTTTTACAAGAACTTAATAAAGGTAAAAGTAAAACTAAAGCCGAAACTTTAAAGGGTTTAATAATCGCTTATCGTTGTCAAGATAAACAAAATAAAGTTAATCGAGAAACTATTGAGTTAAGGGAAATAGAGATTAATGAAACAAAGGCAAGAATGATAATAGGCTTTGAGGAGAATGTGAACTTATCAAGGGAGAATAGCGAGCTTAAAGAAGAATTAAAAGAATTAAAATCAACCAACAAAAATTCATTACGCAGTCCAGGTCTACCTACTATTTTAACCACCGTTGTTGAAGGCGGTACTGAGGACGGTACTGAGGACGGTACTGAGGACGGTACTGAGGACGGTACTGAGGACGGTACTATGCTTAGTTTTAAACTTAACAGTTTAAAAATGCTACGAACCAGTTCTTTTGGCTCAGAAACTGGAACTAAAAGTACTGATAATAATCTCCAAGTTCGCCGCAATAATAAAAGATTAAGAGAGTTAGAAGAAGTTCGCAAGGAATTAGCAGCAACTCAAAAAGCTTTAAAGCTTTCGGAAAAAACCAGCGAAGTATATGCTAATTATTTATATGTTTATGCAAATGTAAAAGATAATGATGAAGAATTAAGACAAGAAATAGAAGATGGAATTAAAGAAGAACTAAAAAAATTACCAGAACTAGCAAATAATGATGAAAATGAATTACTGTCCTTATTAACTAACGAGGAGTTAAAAAGAAGGATTTTTTGGGCAAAAGAAAAAGAAGATTCCTGAGCAGAGCATTTAAACAGATTAATTGATGAAAATGAAATATTACAAAGCACTCTTAACGAATTACAAGATGATAATGATGAGCAAAGACGTATATATTTACAAAATAAAGGAAAATGAAAGCAAGAATTTGAAAATCTTAAACGTGAAATAGAGCAGGAAAGACAGCAAAAATTTTCTATATACTCGGAATACCATAATTCTAGGAATAGAAATTTTAATTTATTTAATTATTTAAAAAAGTTAGAGATTGAACAAGATAATTTAACGGGTCAAGAAATTAAAAAGTTAAAAACCGAACTTAGGAAAAATAAAAATGAACTAGAGAAGTCAACAAAACAACCAACTTCTTTAAATAATTATCGTGAATTTACAAATAAACTAGAAAAGGAGAAAGAAGAATTAGTTCAAAAGTTTAGCGAATTAGAAACTGAATTAGCTGATAAAGAAACTAAAGCGAAAACTTTAACTAATGACTTAAACACTGCTAATACTCAGATTGATAATTTAGCTAGCCAATTAACACTTACTAATACCGCTTTAACTAACACTCAAAAACAATTAGTCACAGTAACCGAAACTAAAGCCAAAGTCGAACAGGCTTTAGCTAGTTTAACAAACGAACATCAAAATATTCAGTTTCAACAAAAACTTGAAGAAACGGTTAGAAAAGATTTAATTAATAAGTTAAAACTTCAAGAACAAGAATTAAAAGATTTAGTAATGGCCAAAGAAGAATTAGCCCAAGCTAATGAAGCCTTAAAAGAGCAAAGCCAAGCTATTATTGAAGGCCACCGAGAAGCTGTTAATTCATTAACAGCAAATCATTCAGCAAGTGAAGCAAAACTTAAGGTAAAAATTTCCCGACTAACTGAACAAGTAACCAAAAGACCAACTAACGCTAATTATCGAGCTTTAGAATTAGTTAAGAGAGAATTGGAAGAGGAAAAGGCCAGGTTTACTGAAGAGTTAGATACTTTACAAAAGGATAAAGATAAAACTGATAATGATTTAGTAATTGAACAAGGCAAAGTTTCCAATTTAACTAATGATTTAGCAAGTGCCAATACTAACGTTACTGCTTTAACTGGACAATTACAAGCAGAACAAGCCAAGGTTAATACTTTAACCGGACAATTAATTGCTGAAGTAAATGCTCACCAAGCAACCCAAGCTAATTTAGTTAATACTCAGCAACAATTAACAACTACCGAGAGAAATCTAGGAATTAATAGTGTATCTGATATACCAACAATAATGAGTGCTGTTCCAACTGGAATAACTTTACAGCAATTAGTTAATGCTTATAATAGCTTACCAGCACAAGTTAGCCAAGCTCACCAAGTTCAACTTCAAGCCGAAAGAGACCGCGATAATAAAGAAAAAGTAATTACTACAAAATTAATTACTGAGTTAGATTTAAGTATAGAAAAAGATAGCAGTTTAGAAGAAGTAATTGCTAACCTAAAAAAATTATTAGATAAAACACCAATGGAAGAAATAAAAGCACAATTAAATAAAGCTAACCAAATCATTAAAGGATTAAAGGAACAATTATCCTTAGTTAATAAAGATGATAATGGTCAGTTATTGAAAGAGCAAAATACTTTAATAAATAAAGAATTAAGTCAATTAAAAAACTCACAACAAACCGAAAGAGGTTTTTTTATTGCTTCTTTGGCAGTTAGTTTAATAACAATTGGCGGTTTAGTGAAAAATTATCCCCCACTTTTCTCACAAAAAAAAAAAAACAAAAATAACAGTCAAAAATATTATTAATCTATATTATATTTCAGAGGTTACTAATCTTATCTGAATAAAATATTTGAATTTTGAATATTTTTTATAGTATTTTTATTCTGAAAAAAATTCATGTTTTAAGGATAAGATAATATTCCTCATTCCGATACTAATCATGAACAAGATTGAAATTCTTTAATTAATTTCCTTACTTGTTTAAAAGTTAGTCATGGTGAAGTATTTATTAGCTTAAAAGAAAAACAAAAGAATAATTTGCCAAAAGAATATAAAGATTTAATTTTAAAGTTTACCGAGAATTATAAAGAACCCAAAGGGAAACAAAAAAATAAATAAATATTAATATTTAAAAAATATATTAGTAAATGTGCAAATATTCCTAAAATATGATTATATAGGTATTATGGAAAACCAAAAAAAGGAATTCTAAATGGAATTAAAGAGCAATTGAAAACAACTCATCCTTGTGATTGGTCAAGAGGACAAATATTTTGCTTGATTAGGAAAAAGTTTACTAAACAAACGTGAGTCAAACTGAAAAAGAATTGTTTATTTTAAAAGATTTAAAGGAAAAAGCCAAAGAAATAGAAAAAAATAATTTTGCTGACTACAATCAAACTTTAGCTTATTCTATTTGTCAAGGATTTATTTTAGCTAACACTTCACCTTCAATAGTTTCAAATCACTAATTATAAATGCTAAAAGATTATTTTGATATAGATAATAGAAATTGAGCTAAATGTCCAGAGTGTCAAGATTCTAGTAGACAATTTACTGCTTATTTTAAATGTGGATTTAGACAGCAATCCTCACCTGCACTAATGCGAGTAGAACAAGAATCTTCACTACACCTTGGCAAGAACTCTCTAAACATTTTTTTAAATGATCCAAACAATATTCTCCTTGATAAACTTTTGGTTTACCACAAGCTATTGCTGAACAAATAGTATTTTTGTGGCTAGGACAATAACTTTCTTTTCAACTCCTTCTTCCTGAACATTGATGATGTTTACAAGCTTCTTTATGATTAAAGCAGTATGGAGATTTCGCACCTTTGGCTGTGCAATTAGCAAAAGAACAATTTGATAATCCCTCATTTAGGCAATTAGGACAATAATTTCCCAAATAAGGAACTTGTTGGTCACAGGAATAACAATTTTTCTTATGTTCATCGCAGTAATCTTGAAAACTTCCTAAATAATAATAAGAACAACCTTCTTCTCGGCAAGTTTTCCCTCCATAATAAAAATTATTTGGATCACCTAACATTGAGATCGTATCATCATCACTTAAATTAGGATAAATATCTTTCAAGTTTTGAGAAAGTTTATCAAATCATTCATTCATAATAGTTTTATTTTGTTTTGTTGTTATTATTATATATTTTATATATATATTTTATAAATTTTTTATAAAATTAGTTAAAAATATTCTTATAACAAATGATTTTTAATAAAACTATTACTTCATTGATAACTGCACCAATTACCCAAAATATTGCTCTAATTAGAATTTCGGGTCAAAAAACCTACCAAATTATTAGTAAGATTTTTGACCGCCCCTTGCCTAATTACCCACAAAAAAAATCCCAATTAGTTTTTGGAAAAATTATTAATAACCAAAAAGAAGTTATTGATGAAGTTTTATTGCTTTGTTTTTATAAGCCTCATTCCTTTACCGGAGAAGATGTCATAGAAATTAGTTGTCACGGGAATTTATTAATTGTCAATCAAATATTACAATTAATCCTTGAAAATGGAGCAGAATTAGCCAAAGAAGGAGAATTTACTAAACAAGCATTTTTTAATGGCAAAATAAATTTAATTCAAGCCAATGCCATAAATGACTTGATTCGAGCCCCTAGTAAAATTGGTGCTAATTTAGCTCTTCATAATTTAAGTAAAAAAAGTCAAAAAGAATTAGATGATATTGAAAATGAATTACTGGAAATTATTGCCAATATCAAAGTAAATATTGATTATCCTGAATATGATGGAGTAGAATATTTAACTGGAAAACAAGTTTTAATTCGTGTAAATAATTTATTAGAAAAATTAAAAATAATCAAAGAAAGCGGAGAAAAATCTCGCATTTATCAAGAGGGTTTAAAAATAGCCATAGTTGGCAAGCCTAATGTTGGAAAATCAACTCTCTTAAATTCTTTATTACAAGAAGAAAAAGCCATTGTTTCTCCAATTGCTGGAACGACCCGTGATATAGTAGAGGTTAATTATAATTTAAAAGGTGTTCCTTTAATACTCCTGGATACCGCTGGAATTCACGAAACCCAAGACTTAGTAGAAAAAATTGGAGTAGAAAGAAGTTATCAAGCGTTAGAAAAAGCCGAAATGATTTTTTTTTTAGTGGATAATTCTTTTCCTTGAAGTCAAGAGGATGAAAATATTTACCAAAAAATTAAGCAAAAAAATTACTTATTAATTATTAACAAAATAGATGAGTTAAAAAAAATACAAATCCCTCCTTATATTTCTCAAAAAAAAATTATAAAAATTAGTGCTAAAAAAAATCAATTAGGAGAATTAGAAAACAAAATTAGTGAATTATTTGCTAGTGATTTAATCAATAATTTAACAAATTTTCCTTATTTAAGTCAATCCTGACAGCAAGCAAAGTTAAACAATCTTATAAAAAAATTATCAGAAATAATTAATGAATTAGAAAATAAAGTTTATTTAGACGCAATATGTAGTGATTTAGAATTAAGTTATAAATTAGTAAAAGAATTAAGTGGTAAAGAATATAACAGAGAATTATTAGATATTATTTTTAGTAAATTTTGTTTAGGAAAATAATAACTACCTTAACTAGGAGAAGAAAGAGGAACAGGAAACCACACCTTCTTTAAAACTTTGAATAATCTTTTTATTCCATATCAAATTCTAAAAAACATGAGAATTATTATTTATATTTTAATCATTTTATTAAACTTACTGATAAAAAACTGTTTGAAAGTGGCAGCAAAGTTGAGCATAGTAAAGTTAATCAACGCATTAAACAAGATCCCCAAATTACTGAACAAACTAATATTCCTTATTCAGCTGGCAATAACATGATTAGTAATAATTTTGGTCGAGCTCAATTAATGAAAACTAAAACCTTAAAAAAAGCAACTACTAAGGAAATCACCAAAGGTCGGAGAGTACAAGTTGAAGAAGGAGTTGTAGAATACAAACCTACTTATGATGAAACTACTACTTGGGGAGATAGAAGCTGACTAGGTAAATTATTAAGTGCTTTACAATACTTAAAATTTGATTTTGACCCCAAAAGTTATCAATTCTTATTCCCTCGTTTATTTGGGGCAAGTGGCTATATGGTTACTTTACCTAGTGGTCGCAGAAAATGAGTTTCTACCACAGCTGAAGAAGAGGAGGAAGAAGAACAACAACTACCTAAACCTAAACCTAAAAAAACTGATGAAAGCTCAGAAATTACTTGGGAAGAATGAAAAGATATTTGTGCCAAACAATCACCAGCCATTATTCCGACTCAAGATAATTTTTATTTAGAACAAATAACTCGCTACCGAAAACGTAAAGAAAAAGAAAGAGCTCCAATTGGTTCTTTAACAGCTCTTGGAATAGAAAAACAAAAAGAATTAGCTGACGGACTAATTAAAGCTTGAGAAAAACCTTTAAATGTATCCTCGCTTGAAAAGTTTAATCAAGTGATGGGAAAAGTCGTCGGTTATCAAGAGTTTAAAAACTTAATGAGAATGTATATTGTTAACTTAGCTGAAGACATTGCCGAGGGGAAAAAAACCGAACAAACTATTTATGTTTTATTAGGACCACCAGGCATTGGTAAATCTTATATTTGTGAAATGTTAGCTGAAGCTATGGAAAGACCTTTGATTAATATTGATTTAGGAGGTAGAAAAGACACAGGAATATTAGAAGGAGTATCACCAAGCACCAAAGGAGCTTATGCTGGTCGACTTTGTCAAGATATCGCTACTAGCAAAAACCGGGGAGCCATTATTTTATTAGATGAGTTTGGTAAAGTTGGTGATGAGGCAGTAGCGATGATGCTTGGTAATGTCTTAGATATTAAGAAAAATAAGGATTGAATGGACCAATTTTTAGGCTACCGAGTGGATTTATCTAACTGTATTTTAATTGGTACCGAAAATTATTTGGACCAAGTAGCTGATTTTGTTCGCAACCGAGCTACTATGATTAATATTGAATTAGCCACTTATCAGCAAAGAGTAAATTACACTTTAAGCCAATTAAAAAAGAAACTTGAAAGCAGTCAACGAACTGCTACTTACTCTTCACAATTAACCGAAGACTTTGCTAAGTATATCATTACCGAAGAATGAGGTTATCGCCAATTGAATGCCAATATTGAGAATATTTATAAAACTTTGCGAGGTTATGCAATTTTAGGACAACCAATTGCTGATTTAACCAACTGAACTAATTTAACTACTACTTTTAACCGTTTTAATTTTACTTATCAAGCTGGACAAGAAATTAGTCTAACTCGTATCAGAACTGTTAATGAACAAGGCAAAAGTGTAATAACTTCAACCTTAAATTTAAACTGACCTGATCACAATTTTGATTGTGAACCTGAAATAACCATTACTAAATAAACAAAATGACAAACATAACTCCTAAACCATTTATCGAATTAGAAGATATTCAAGTTAATCGAGAATATTGAAATCAAAAAATTTCAGTTATTTCTTTTACTGATGAAAATGGTAAGCCTTTCTGAAATAAACACTATAATTTTATCCCTCATTGGCAAAGATACAATAAAGCCGTTAAATGAATAAAAGAGACTGAATTTCCCGAATATGATTGTCGCATTGTCAAGAATGAGAATAATGAAATTGAAATAGTTACTCAAAACTATTTTGGCACAATTATAGCCCATGAACAAGATATTCAATGAATTATTCGCAAAATTCAACAAGAAATTTATCACCAAATTAATGGACTAGACCCTGATGATAACCAAGAAGCTGAAGTTATTAAAGATTTAGAAACTATTCTTACTTTTAAAACTTATCAGGAATTTACTAATAATACTTCGCGTAATGGGCAAGTTCTCAATGAATATAACTATCTTTATGAAGATTTATTAGAACAATTAAAGTCTGCTGAAATCAAAAAAGAGAAATTAAAAGATAAAGACCTCAATAAAGAAGCTTATGATTTTGCTCGTCCTGATTTAGCTATTTTATGAAGAAAACAATTATATTTTGTTGATACTTGAAAATATATTGATAATTGAAAACTTAGTGTTCAAATTAAAGTGAGCAAGTGTGCTTTAGCTGTTAGTTATCCAACTTGGCTAAATACTTCGGGAATGGGAACACTAGAACAAGGACCTGTTATTAAATTAACTAGTGATAACTTTGAAGATAATCAACGAATGCATTATGATTTTTGTCAAGATTTAGGTATTAAAAAGATTTACCAAGGAGCCTTCACTTCTTATCAGCCGAAATTTCATCTATTTCGTATTCTTCCTATTAACATGAATGGTGGTACTCATATTGGTTGAAGTGAACAAGTGGGAGAAAAAACTAGCCTATCCATACCTTATAATGTTGGATTAAAAGTTTTTGATAAAGACAACTTAAATGAAACAAGAGAATGATGAAAGAAAAACACATTAGTTTTACAAGGATTAATGGCTATTAGTTCTGTCACTGGCGCTGAAGGTCCAACGAGAGAAGCTGTCAAGGCTTTAATAACTTCTAATATAAATCTAATGGTTGGTCCGGCTGAAATGGTTGGATATGGTAAATCCTATTACTCAAATTTTGAGCAAAAAGAAGAAATTTTATTTCCTAATAACCCTACTTTTACTAATTGATTAAAAAATCAACCCCATTTATTAGATCACACTACTTTTCAATTTTATTTCTTCAATAAGATAGGCATGAGTGCTAATGGAAGATATTTAGGTGTAAAATTCGATAAGGAAAAAGATAGATTTGTTTTACCTTACAAAATGTTTATTAATTGTGCTCCTGGGGCACTGTATTATCGTTGAGAATTTCAATACATAAATGTAAAATTAGAAATCAGTACGCAAGGAAATTTTCAAGACTACACTAATCCCATGCGATTTATGAAAGGTTTTAATGTTAGTGTATTAAGTTTTGGCATGGGAATGAATTGAGACACTAAAAGTGCTGATCAAGCTGGTAAAATGGAATTTAAAGAAGATCCGTTGCCAGAACAGGATGCTCATACTGAAAGAATGTTTAAGTCAACTTTTAAGGATAGTTTAGATCGAAGTGTTGAACCAGCTATGTTTAATGCCAATACTATTGATTTTAATTACTCATTAGGAGAATTCTTTAATCGACTGACTGATCCAATTTGATTTTATCGAGTAGATATATCCGAACTACTTTATAATAATCTTTGCTGAGCCAATAATAAATCTCCCATTCTTAATTTGCCTTACCAATGAAAAGAACTAGGGAGTTGAGCACAAAAAGAAGGATTTTATAAATGAAAGAATGTTTATTTAGAAAGTGATTATCAAGAATTTTGAAAACAAAGAATGGAACAAGGTTATTTATTAACTAGTGATAAAGAACTAACTAATCCTAATTTAAATTTCTCTCACGCTGGAAATTACATACAGATTGGAGGCAATGCTTGAAATATTAATCAAGCTGAAGAAGACTTTGAAGAAGTGAGAGAACCAATTAGAGGTCAAGACGCTACTGGTGGAGATACAGTTGTTCCTGAGTCTACAGCAGTTTATATTAGAAAATCTAGCTATTTAAAAAATGAAAACTCAGGAGATGATTATTTGCCACAAATAATTCAATTAATTTCTGAACACATGAAAAGGACCGAAGATAGTTCTAATTGATACTTTTGACATGATCGAAATAGTGGTGAAAGAAGCATCCCTTTACCAGAAGGAAATTATTCTTATCGAATAATTGGATATAATAGTGAAAGTCAACAAGCTGATAATCAACCAGCCAATAGAGCGATTATTAATTTATCAGGAACTAATTTAACAGTTCGAGTAGAAGGAGAAAAAATAACCAGAAAAGTTAAAATTAAGCCTGTTGGCAAAACTATTAATCAAGAAATTGATCAAGCAAAATTAGAAACTGAAATTAGAGAAGAAATAACAGAAAATATGGAACAAGAAAATAGAGAAGAAATGTTAAGAGAATTAGACAGCACTAAGGAAAAAGAAACGGAACCTACCGAAGATGAATCAGCAGGTAAGGAAAAAGAAGGTGAAACTGAGGAAGAAAAGAAAGAAAAAGAACAGGAGAAAGAAACTGAAAAGGAAAAGGAGACCGAAACCGAGAAAGAAACAGAAAAAGAGAAGGAAAAAGAGCGCGAAAAGGAGCGAGAAAGATTAGAAGCTGAAAGATTGGAAAATGAACGCAAAGAACAAGAAAAAAAAGAAAGAGAAAATGAAGGAGAAGACGAGAATGAATAATAAAAATTTATGAATAAAGAATTAATTAAAGAAATAGAGCAATTAAGAAAAGAATTAGATAATCCTGATAAAAGTAAAGAAGATAAGGAAAAAATTAAGCATTGAATAACTGTTTTAGAAAAAGAAAATTAGTAATAAAATTAATATTATGACACAATTTCCAACATGTTCAAAATGTAACATAAAAATATTATTTGGAATTGATTGCTACGATGTTAATTCTGATAAAAAGGAAGTTTTATGTGAAAATTATTGAAAGAAAAATAAAGAAAATTATCAACAATTAGTCAAAGAAGGGAAATCAGTATTAGTTAATAAAGGAAAATATGATCAAAATGGTGGATATTTTGGGGAAAATTTAGCAAATTGTAAAACTTGTCAAAAATGAAGTGATGATTTCAAAGGACGAGGTTTATCTTCATTTTGTTCTACTGAATGCGAAGAGATGGAAGAAATGAAAATTTTGCAAAGTAGAGAGGATTATTCTTTAGGAAGAAATAATTCTCCTGGTCGGCCATTAGATTCAGGGGAAAAGCAAAGGTTGGAAGATTTAAAAAGAAAACATAATAAATCTGAAACTTCAACAATTGATGATAATTCTAACAAGTCCAATTGAAAATATTGAGTAGGAGGAGGAATTATTATTTTTGTAATAGGTATTATTGTTTATTATATAACTAAAGATAAATAATTATGAAAGCTTGAGAAAAGACAGCAATTACTGATCTTTCCTTTGATAAAGAAACTAAGAGGTTATCTTTTGTTATTAAACATTACACTTATACTCCAAAAATAGTTAGGTATGTTCAAGAAAATTATGTTAGAACACCAATCTATAGTGGTTATTCAGAAAGAGTAAAAGTAGTGAAAAAGTTTGATAAGGTAATTAATCCTATAAAATTTGTAGAAAAAGAAATTTTAGATCTGAATTTAGATAAAAAATTTATTCTCTGAATTATTGAAAGGATTAATATAATTCCTCAATGAAGAAAAAAAGAATTAGAATTAGAAAGAATTTCCAATCTGATAATTGATACAAAGCGAAGAATGAGAGATTATGATAGTGAAAAAAAGCCATATTCGTTTAAAAAAACTAATTTTAATGAAAAACCGAGCAACTTTTGACTTCGCTTCTTCTTTTCTTTTTTCACTTTTGGTCTTTCATTTATCGGTTTTAATAGTCGAAAAAATGCTTCAAAAAATAAGAGAATTAATAAAGAAAATAAAGAATGGAATGCATATCATAAAGTTAAAATTGATCAAGAAAATTCTCCTCTTTTAGAAGAAATAACAATATTTAATAAGAAACAAGGCAATTTATTGATTCACTATCAAAATTTATATAAAAATGTAGCAAATGAAGAAATAAAACCATATAAAGAAGAACTTGATGGCTGAAAAGATCTAAAGTATTCTTCCAACTTCTCTTTTTCTTATCTCAATAGCAAAAAAGGAGTTTATATCATCTGAAATAGAACCAAAGACAAACATTATGTCGGACAGTCTAAAGATTTAGGTAAAAGGTTAAATCAACATTTTAGCAATGGTGAAGTAAAAAATGTTATTTTTGCCAAAGATTGATATGCTGGTGATGATTTTTTTTATAAATATTATCTTTGCCAAACCAAAGATGATTTAGATGCTTTGGAAAAAGAAAAGATTGAAGAATATAATTCTTTTGGTAAAGGTTATAATTCGACTGGTGGTAATCGATAAATTTAAGTTTTTAAAATTTCCTATTTATACAAAAAATAATCTCATAAACTAATTATTGCTAACTAACTTATTAGATTAGGGGAGAATAATCTCTCTCCATTATCTTTCTACCCAACCAATCTTATTAGTTATTTGGCAAAGGGACTTCAATTTGAGCTTGTAATAATTGTTCTTCTGCTTGTTCAATTAACTCTTCATTATTTCCACGTCAAGCTTGATAATCATAATGTTCACCATTGCCTTCGTCATTTACTCTATAATGTTTTAATTGTGGAAATTGGGAAGGATGACAATAAATACGTTGTAAACTATATGATAGATATTCTAAGCCGGAATTAATTCATGTTACAGAAACATTTAATTCATTTAATCTTTCTAAACTAGCCAATGACCTTAAAGAACCAGAAAGTTTATTTTTTCTTATCTCTAAACATGTTAAGTTAATAAATCTACTTAGTATGGATAAATCTCCTGTTAAATTATTATCAGAAATGTCTAAATGCACCAATGTTTCAGGATTAAGTCCGGTTGGTAATTGAGAAAGTTTATTATTACTACAATCAAAATATCTAATTTTTGGACAGTCAACAAACTCAATAGAAACAACTTGATTATCATGGAATTGAACTGTGTGACATTCTGGACAATTGCTAATTTTTACTAAATTAAGTCTATTTTCAAATAAACAAATTTCGCTAAGGTTGGGAAATCCTTCAATTATTAAATCTCCTTCTAAAACTTTAATTATTTCATTTCCTCCAAGATTTATAATTAAAGGTTGAGAAATTTCTCTTACATTATTTCTTTGTGCTTGTGGATAATTTCTATCCAATCATTCTTGAGCGTTTACCATATTATTAATTTTACTATTTATTTCAAAGATAATAAACAATAAATGCTTCCAATTGATGAATACTAACCCTTTCTCCTTTTCACATTCATCCTTTACCTCTTCCCGGTAAATATTCCAAATACTCTATCTTAAAAACTCCTTTAAATAACTTCTTACTCATTTCCTTTACTTTAAGAACATTAACACTTTTAACCTCATTTACATTTAAACATTCTATCGCTCCCAGTAAGCGAATTAAGTTTAAACTATCACTAGTACGATTACTGATAAAGTTAGTGTTTTCAAAGAGCAATAAACTAGGATTGTATAGTTTTACCAACGAGACTATAAAATCATAGTGTTTTTTCCAGCAAATATCC
>Ga0307508_10002832_pt1 | contig 18015 bp, 15 predicted proteins | sample 9_EM_MG_FD_203089 | JGI IMG/M metagenome (GOLD analysis project Ga0307508, IMG submission 203089) | Populus trichocarpa ectomycorrhiza microbial communities from riparian zone in the Pacific Northwest, United States - 9_EM | ecosystem: Host-associated > Plants > Roots > Unclassified | place... | reverse complement strand
AAGAATGAACAAATATGAGGGAAAATCCCAGTATATATATTAAAGCACCACTCTGTGAGGTCTGCAATGCAAGACCTGCATAAGAAAGCAATTTTCAACAGCTGCATAAACTGGACAAAGGCATTTCAATGTGTGGATAGATATCTCCATTTGATGGCACAAAAAAGGTTCCATGAATTGGCAGTAGAGAGAATTACTTCTGCTCTGAATTGATAACAATAGTTTGTTTCAACCTTTAAAAAATCTCTAGGCCCATAGAGTGTACAGGCACAACATCCTTGGCCTTTGGATCTTTACTGATTAATTGCAGAGGCGCATCCAACAGTGGTGGGTTCTGCACACATACAACATTCCAGAGATGTAGCCATTGCTTAATCAAAATTGGTATTTCCAAGAACCAAAAGGAAACATTGTTTGGGCATGAGAAAACTGGGAAAGAATTATTCCTCCAACATAGATGGGAGTACTACCATGCAGCGTATGAGAGGCCAATTAATTCCACGGAAAAAAGGATGTTGTTTGATTTCATTAGCACCAGTTTTTGATCCTAATCGGATGGCAGGGTTTCTGTTCAGCAATGCATTAATCAATTGTCTGGCAGGAAGACTAACCTGGAACATCAAGATAGGTCAGTAAGCAAATAATTTGTCCAGAAGTTTCAACATTAATGATGACATAGACAAATCTGCCCGCATTTATGCTTCAATATTAGTCATAAAGGAGAGAGATCTAAGTTCAAATTTACTCCAATCATCCCTAACCTAGTATTCTTTTTTAGATTTATATGATTAAATGTTCCAAGACCTCCCCTTATTGTGTTTTAAAAAACAAATATGTAGAGGTAACCAATTAAGTTAATTGATGTAACCCAAAGAAAGAAATCATTGCCATAGGGAGTTTGAACAGAAGTTATTTGTTCCTTTTCCAGGTTGAGGGACAAACAAAATCTCAAATACGGACTGCTTTTATTGGACAGGAGAAGCAGTAATTAAGAGGGAAAAAATAATTTGGTTAAGACAAAGAAAAGGAAGAAAAAAGCAGAAATAGTACAAAGAAGAAGAAAAAATCCAAGAACCAAAAACTAATTCTTTACATTTTCTATGAAAACATTTCAGATTTAAGCTTCAAAGTTTCTGATGATTCCTGCTTCCTAGGAAACAGAAGTTCCTGATGGCAAACAATGTTAGCAATATGCAAGGAGAGCACCATTCATCATTTTAATCACAAGAGGTGATAAAATATTGACAAACTCGAGAACTAAAAAGCAAAAGTATTTTATGCAATTAGGATAACCTGTTGCAAGTTAAAGATCTTACAGGGATGCTGCTTGGGAAGGTGAGATCTTTGTGCAAAATGTTGGCAAATGTCTTTTGCCTGTTCTTTCCCCTGAAAGGTGTACGACCATATAGCATTTCATACAACAAAACACCTGAGTTCCAAAGTAATAAACAAAAAATCATTAAAAAAGGAGACAAATCAAATAATGCATGATATCAAGGAGCAAATTAAGCAGGAGCGGCAACTATCTTCAAATGCAAATAATATATCTTTTACTACTCAGGCCTAAAAACTAAGGCAAAATTTCTCAAGCTGCATAAATCATCCAATGACAGAACATGCAGCTTGCTAGCTATTTGTTTCAACCACCAAATATGTAACAGCACACTAGGGCCCAATGGTATTGAGCAGTCATTGAGCTATCCTATCAAGATGATGATAGCACCAACAACTTTGCTTCTGCATAACAAGTAGTAAATCTAAAACGGTCATGCAATCCGTAGCATGTCATATTTGCCTATCAGGTATGCATAACTGCAAACAGTTCCGATCACAGTAAAGGACACCGTCATCAAACTGTCAGGTACACTTAAAGAAGCTTGAATAATATGCACAAATGAAATCTCTGTAGAAAAAACATTATGATTTCATCAATCAAGGACATTTTATGTTACACAAAAATGGCAGCTTTTGAGGCTTATATTTGCAATAAAATGGCAAAGAATAAAATGAGGAAAGAAAACAGAAGCCACAAAAATGGGATGCAATTAACATTTATGTATCACGTATGCACAATATGCTTACCAAGAGCCCACCAGTCAATTGCACTGCCGTGGCCCATGCCTGTGATTATTTCCTTAAGTCAAGAAACTCATTAGAACTCGTGTATGAATAAAATATTATACAAAATGGCAGACATAATTAATTCCAAATTATGTAATAAACATCCTGTTTGATTGATTGATTGACATTGGTTGATCAATAAGCACTCACAAGCTTGTTTCAATAAGTTTGCTGAGAAGGATTTGAATACATGCGTGCATATTTCTTACCAAAAGAAAAACACCCGGTCTTAGAATATGATACAAATTCAAGCGCAGATCCGAATTTTCCAAGGAAAAAGAATAGCCTTTACAATATTAATAACAACTGTCTTCAAAAACCACTGTATTCTTGAAGGGGAAAGAGACATGTTCCCTTTTCTATGAACAAAAATTCTTTAGGTTCAACGTAATCTAAAATCTTAGTGGCCAACATATTGGAGTTGATCTGTTAAAAATATGAGGTCATAAAATGAAGAAACACTTTGACTCCTCCAAATAGTTGTTTTAATTCCCACCATAAATTAAAAACTCAACTGCAGACTCAATCCAAGAAAATTGCTCTCAAGAACTTCCAAAACCATTCTAAATTCTTGTAGAACATAAACTTCCTAGGTATTACATGGATTAAATTATTTCAAGTAAACAAGTGTATAAAAGTTCAGCACAAGTTAAATTCACCATACAGGAGCAATATATTCTTCAGTCCCAACAAAAGAATTTGATTGTGTTACTGGTTCCGCAACAAATGTTGGTGGTGGTTGGCTCCTTGATCTTCTTCTCTTATTAGGTGGTGCATGCTTTATAATCTGCAGAGCACAGTTGAAATTTACATGTAAAATGAGCCCTGATTCCCACAATACAGTAGTTTTAGAAAATATGTAAACTTGTGATTCCAGCGTTATCACGGCATGCATGGTTAAAGGGAGCACACCAAAAAAAATAAAATCCAAACAGCTTTTAGGGTGAGTGAAAGAATGACATGTTCATGGTTCGTTAGTGCAAGGACTGAATCAAGCAATACCACACAGTCCATGGTTTGCAGTTTTCCTTTATTCCACCCAATGCAAGGCATTGTTGAGTTACAGAATTGTATTGTGAAATCAAAGTGATAAAAATTGAAGACTTTAATAACTTCAAAAAACATTGATTAAAATTTTGTAAAAGTAAAAAGAAGGGGAAGATGGCCAGCCCACTATTCAATCATTTATCAAGAAGATAGGATGTCGTTGGTATAATGAATAACAGTGATCCATGGGTAGGAAGTCAAAGTGAAAGCAAATATGTAAGAAATGAAAAATATGATCTTTTAACAGGAAGATAGTGCCATACTTGTGGTTTACAGGATGTCAAAAATGACAAATCAAAGTCACTCAAAACAATATGTCCATCCTTCTGAAGTAGAATATTTTCAGGCTTCAAGTCACGGTAAACCATTCCTGTATAATGTCATAGAAAATGAAGTTAAAATAAGAACCAGAAAGAAGAAGAATTCCTTACAATTGATGCAAAATATATATTATTATTAGAGAACCTACTCTGATGTGCACATCTACAAGGTGATTAAGCTTTTCTGGTTGATAGACCAACCTTGAAATTTAGGGTTTCAACTAAGATCCTTTCCCCAAAACAAAGACTATATTGACATATAAGCATGACATAATGCCACTCAAATCAATTATTTAAAGAAAGCTAGATAGAAACCAATTAGTATATGTTGTCTGGAAACTGAAAACAACGTTTTTCTCAGTTTAATCATCCCTATGAACTCAAGGGCATATTTTATTGTGAAATCTATCCCCTCCAATGCACTTGCACCCATTATCACAAGATACGACATCAACATAAAGGAGAATTTATTTTTTGGAATAATGGGAAAGGAAAAGAGTACACACAAGGATGTGCATCGCACATCATAGCATCTACAAAAAATGCGCAGAAGCATCGGGAATGAATACACTTGCATTCATTCCTCTGTAGTTTGTCATACTTTAAATCATGACAACTTGAAGAAACAAAGAATTAGACATGAGTTCTTATCATTTTTTGCTAGCATTGATGGTAACACACAATACTGAGCTCCATTCAAACAGGATTTAGGATGATAGCAAGTTCCTAAAACTTCTAGCAATATTCTTGGACTTCAGCTCAGCACCTGCATGCATTCTTCTTGGTGTTCTTCCGATTTATGACTTGAAGAGAAAAATAAAAACTAAAAACCTTAAACCAAAGCACAGAGAGCAAGGCATGCACTTTCTGTTCATAAAGTACCTAAACAATGAAGATATTCCAAGCCAATCACAACCTCCGCAGCATAGAACCTGGAGAATAATAACAGTTGACAGTTAAATAGAAAGCTTGTTCATATAAGAGGTAGTGATTCAGAAGGCAGCAATTGATATAGACAAAGTCGATATGCTTTGTGGTTAGGTCCTTTCAAAATTCTGTGATAAAAGTATTTGTTTGGTAAGAGAGCTCAATGATAAGGAAAATCTAGGCCTAAGCATTAGCTTCTGGGTAAAGCGAAAGATAATCCCACACCTTTAGGTGCATGAACCAAATCCAAATTCTTATCATAATTTACCTTTACTGTAACGAAACTCTACCACAAGAAACAGTATTGAGTTTCTAAAATGGGAATAAAACAATTGTATTTGGAAATGGTAAGAGAAGAAATGGCTTTGGCATTTTAAGACATTAAACGAAGAACTGGGAGTACCTTGCAGATTCCTCCTTGAATAAATTCATGGGTTGCTTGTCAAGCAATGCAAATAACTCCCCACCAGGAAAAAAGTCTGTTATCAGGAAAACATGTGTAGAAGTCTGACCAGATAAAAACAGATCAGCATATTTCACAGTATGCAATAGATCAGTAAATCTAAGCAACAAGTATTGAAATTTTCAGCAAGAGCATTCCAGTAGTGATTTGACTAGGATCAACTGGATTTGAACCAGCGTAGGCATATTGCCACCGAATTTACAGTCCTTCGACATTAACTGCTCGGGCAGCGACCCAAGAAGAAAAAATTCCAGACTTCTTAAGAATCCCCCATCAACTTCCTTTCGTACGTAATACCCTACCCCCAGGGGAAGTTGACTCCCCGCTGCCTCCTTGAAAGAGAGATGTCCTGAACCACTAGACGATGAGGGCACATTTGCCCAATCGTCAGCATATTATACCGGCCAGAAAGAGAGAATTCTTTTATATAGTATAGAACGATGCGTTGGATATGGTGCCATTTGCGAAGAAATGAGTTCATGCGCTTTCTTCCCAGTGATGTTATTGTCAACAAGTGATGGGATCTTGATCGGATTCAAAGGTCGCTGCCTACTTACTTCTTTACTCCTCCACCTTACAGTCTATACCCTGCCTGCCTTGGTCTCAGTCGGTGCGGGTACACAGATTCATTATTGGATTTTCTAGCAGTGAAGGTGCTGATGAGATGATGAACCAGATAGGTAAGAGGCCATGCAAATTCAATTTTTAGCATGAATTTAAGATCTTATGCATTTAAGCTGGTTCATCATCTTAAAAACAAAAAAAAATATGAATATACACAAATACAACAATGTAAGGCTGAAAAATAGTGGACCTGTGTATTTAAAATTAATTAAAAGAAGGGTAAATTACAATAACTCCTTACCCAAACTACAGAGACTGCCCAAAAGTTTGGAGATACAACAGAAACCCTTTTTGTACCCAAACTACCCATACTGATGGGTGATTTCGAAAATGCTAGGGGCATTTCGTGATATTTTCTTAAATATGGAGGGTTTCAGTCAAATCATTAAACTTTTGGATGGTTTGTGTAATTTCACAATAACTTGGGAGGGTGATCACAATTTACCATTTAAAGAAAGAAAAATTATGAAATGATGGGGGGAAAGCAACCAAAAATAAAGCACCCTTAAAAATTCTAGAATTTCAGCCAAACAATAGTCTTTTACCATCTATGCTACAGAAATAGTTGACTAGTTGCTTAGTTTGCAGTAGTAAAGAAAATAAGCATCTAGTCATCAGTTACTCATAAATAAGAAAACAGGAATTTGGGAACTTGCACGATAAAGTTTATGAACGTAGGGAAAAAAAGAGAGAATACCTGAAAAGAAGTATACAGTGTTGGAAGAAAAGGATGATCCAAGTGCGAAATGATTTCCCTCTCAATACATGCTCGATGAACCTATAAAGTCATCGTATTGATTATGATAACATTGGACCTTTATGTTATCAGACATGAGTTATTTTCAGCAGAGATCTATGATGTTGCAGTTTCCATAACAGTCTGGGATATTGTGGAACTTAAATCAAGATAGGTTTCGAAGAGTCCATATAGCCTTGCTTTCTGTGAATCCAAGTTAATAGTTTGAAGTTCTTATTAGATAGTGTCATCTTGGTAGTTCTAAATCTTCAATTCTCAGAGGATAAGAAAATAAGTGTCAAGAGTCTACATTATGTAGTTTTCATTTCTTAGCCAAAGTATGTGTGATCATTCAGCTTTGACCACTCTCCAAGTGTTTTCATATATATATTTTCAATGGATAAATTTATATGTTTGATGCGTGAAGGACTTCGAATAATACAGAGTATCCTCACACTTTAAAGGACATAAAAGTGATCCGAAAAGGACATTGTATGTTCTCAAAGCACATCTCATGTGGTGAAATAAAGAACATTTCAGAAACAAAACCAAGAAGATATAAAGAAAAGCTTAGGTCAATTTCAGGAAGCATATACAACAACACAAGTCATGTACGATCACAAAAAATATCAAATGAATATGAATTGAGTGATAAATTTGATAGAAGTTGCTAGGTATCTCAGAAATAAATTTTGGTTCTTCACACCTTGTTAGGGTTTAGCATCATAGATTTTTCAATTGCCTTCATAGCATACAGCTCCCCTGCACCTTGAAGTTCCACTAAATGCACACTAAAAGACATAAAAATGGTTTAACATAAACATTGGGAAACTCTATTGACATGTGAGCAGAAATAAGCCAGTCACAGTTCAAGCCTGATATGATCAACAGAAAGGCCGCGCAAGAAAAGGAACTGAGCAGTCATTAGAGTGGTCAACAATAAATTAAAGAAAAGCTGTCATGATGCTTTCTTCCACTATTTATTAATTTCCAATCTACAAAAACACAGTAAAATGTGATGGAAATCAACAGTAACTAAAGATAAAAAAATAAGAACACGCATGGAACCTCCTATATATCGAACTAAATGAAAACAGTTTTCAAGTTTACAAACTGCATGGTGCCTCACTCATTAGTTTTGACTATCCTTCTTCCCTTGAATTAGTTGTACAGAAGAGAAGAGAAAATTAATCGCGCCAAATACAGCTTTATCATGATTCCAAGCAAAACCAACATTACATGTGCAAACAATAGAGGAAAAGGGGAAAGAGAAAAACAAATCAAGTTGGAAATAGATTAATGACCATCATAAATCATGACACAGATCGATCCATGCACAACGCAGCTATTTCAATCAAAGACCTAGTAGAGACATGCTAATACCTGCCAGTATCACCACAGCCCAAGGGTTTTATGGGCTTGAAATGATGTAGCCCAATTTCTTCACCACGAGAAGTGATCTGAATACCAAATGGATTGATTTTAACATGCAAAACAAGTAGAGTTAATAAGAAGAGAGCTGTAAAACAAAACAAACATCAAGCTTCTGATTTCAGAAAGATAAGGTAGTATTTGTTTTTCTAACAAATTTGCCTGATAAGGAAGGCATAGGTTTCTCTCATGATTTATGAGAATGACTTCTTTTCTAGTTGTCTGTCTCCTAAAAGAAAATAGAGCCTAGGCAAGTTGCATGAAAAGGATAGCTAGCATAGATTATTTTACATGTAGCAGCCGAATCCCTAGCTTCTCGTTATTACCACCACAATTGCTTTGTTAATAAAGTCTGCATAGAGTAATTTATTAATCCATTCTTACACTTATGCAAATGAAATTGAGCTCATAATTAAATAGGCATTAGATGGTACGTACCAAGCCACCAGCACGCAATACTTTTTTAGCATTTACTGCACCTAAATCTTGCAACTTATCACTTCCTAGCTCATTTTATTTTGCCTTAGAGAAAGCTGGATCGGGTGCGTTTGGTACGTTAGACGAAACATGAGGGGTGGGACCAGACTGAACTGGACAGAACAAGTAGCTGTCCTATCTTTTGTTTGGTGTACATTGAATTGGACAACCACTTCGTTTTGTGCTTGACGAGTAAACCTGTCATAGCATACTATATATAAGGATGATAATACCCAGCTGATAATATAATTTCTCATGTATATAAATATAAAAATAATAATCTAATTCTTTTTTGAATATGTTCAAGTCATATAATTAATTTATATTAAAGATAGATCATTTTATATTATTTTATTTAGTTCTTACTTTTTACATAAATAAAAAAATCATTTTTATTATTAATTTTTTATCTTAAATCATGTTCCAAATAATTAATTTCTTTTATTTTAAAAATAATTATTTTTTCTTAATTTAATTTATTTTCATAATAATATATTAAAAAATCCAAAGTCCAAAAGAACGAAGAATACTTTCAAATTTAAGGGAAATAGGTATGGATAGCATAGAAAACATGCTTGAGTAAGTTTTGTTCCATGAGACAGCGCAAGCTTGTCCCGATGAGGTGGTGCATGGTACAGAAATTTAGACATGGGACATGACAAAAACCATTTTTTGTCCCCTGTACCAAACGGGTCCTAAATACATGGAAAGATCGATGCAGTATTTGTAATACCGGGCATTAACACAACGGTGATCATGTTTGTCTGTGAATAAATTGCAGAGTTCCACTCTACATGGAGGTAGATTTATCCCAACAAATTGATGCACACTGTGCAATATGTACAATTGAATATCATTGCAGTGTGAGAGTGGAAGGTTAACTTTATTAATAAGCACCTTTTGTATTGCAGTCCAAGAAGGACTATCCTTTTTGTGAGGTCGTGGAAAGACAGTCTGGGAATGAATTGCCCACAAATCTTCGGTTCTCTGGAAAATATTATAACTCATAAGATGCATGAACAATGACATGACTACAATTTCTCAAACAGTTAACACCTTTCTGAAAAGACATAAAAAGTTGCGAGGAAGCATGAAAATGGAAGTAAGAGAATAAGTTGACTATTGAAGGACTCCATCAGTCTACATTATATATAAACCCTATAAATAAGCTCAACTTTCTAATAGCACTGCAGAAGTCAGTACTTAAATCAACCCATTTTGTGTACTAAGACTCTAAAATTATACATATTGAGATATGCTCTTGTAAACCCATTAACTTAAGCATTTTCTGTTATTTGGACGTAAATTAAGGTTTCTGTAATCTTTTGGGTCAAGTGATTCCTGGCACGTAAAATTCTGAAGCAATTTTATTTGTTTTGGAAGATCTAGATATTCAGTACATTTTATTTGTTTTGGAAGATCTAGATACTGTCAGTCTTCAATTTCAGTAACCAAGCAATTTATTACAATATGCAGCATCCTCCTCACAATTCATCAATGTGATATTGAGAATTTAAAAGGCATAAAGGTCAAAAGAAGAGGCAGATCATCATTTGGATGAAGGTAAATGGCATCAGCTAGTTATCATTCCTAACCTGAAGTGGAAAGAATACCTTACCAAGTTGGCATCAGGAAGTTCTCGAACAGCTTCATCCACATTTTCTGCAGTAGCTTTAACCTGATAAAGAAACATTTGTAAAAGAATTAAGAGTTTGTGGGTGTGAATGCACATGGCAGATTTCTAACTAAGAAATGTTCTCTGACATTTACTAGAGCTAACCCAATTTCTCATTCTCACACAAATATACAAGTATTTAAGTTAGTTCTGCAACTCCTTCTGAGTTTCCTACCACTGTCGCTAGATAGAGCATGCATTGGCAGACCAAAATATTAGATGTTTATACCATGATAAAGGATGTGAGGAGGGTGGTTTCAACTTTCATTAGAGCATATATACAGGAGGAGACGAGTGAAACAGCATAGGCTTAACTATAAAGAGAAGGGAGAAGCTAGTGAATTTCTAGAAGTAATTCAGAGGCATAGTTTAACCCTATTCTGAGTGTCCTAATTACATTTCAGTAAATAATACAAATATGGGGACTCTTATCAGTGTCCAGTCAGTTTAACCAAATTAATAATTGTGAATCCTGATTTCGGCTTGCTGGTTCAATTATTTAGCTTACCTAACATGGTGGACACTGGACTATGATGTCTACTGACCAAGGAAAAACAATGGAAAGAACCACATACCAACTTAGCACTTTGTTGTTCTGTTGCCTCTGAGAGGCGGTTTCGCAGGGGTTCCACATGATCACTTCCATCCAGTTGAACACCAATGAAGTATTGAAGTTCACCCTACATAAAAATAGGAGACTCATGACAACGAGTCAGACCAGAAGATTCGATATAACTGACTTGAAAATGGGGGTGATTATTGTTGGATCGAGTCTCAAATGAAGGAGGCAGGAAAAAAGAACAAGATAAAAGATAACTGTACAATACCAAAAGTGGTTAACCATTTTGGTGAGGAACCAACCCAACAATAAGAATGAGAAAGAAAGGCGGGATATCTAAATAAAGCCCCACAAATTCATAGCATAAGATTATCGGTCAAGAAAAACAAACAGTTTAGAGAGCCTGAGAGAAAATTAAGGAAACACAGAGATATTGACTCACCAAGGGAAAACTATGTGGTAACAGTGTGGGCGCCTACTGATCAAATGTTCTAGATTAAGGGCATCCATTCAGATGGATTCTCATTGGTAAAATTAGCATTACTTGAAAAAAAATGATTGAGGTACATGGTATGGTACAGGGATCACACGTGAATAATACAAAAAAGGGCTGGAGATAGTGAGAACACAAGCACAGTGTGCAGTGTGAGGATTGTGAATTGACATGACAACCACAGGAAAAGATAAATGATTGCATGTGAGGAGTGTTGGTGTAAGTCTTACAACCCGAAGGAAGAAGGAAAAAATGACAACAATGGGCCAAGGCCCAAGATACCAAAATGATCAACCAGTTTAGTTTAGATCCTGCCATACAATCACTAGACCAACAAGAATTACAGCCCAAGATCAACCAAGAAACTCGAAGAATTGTCTCCAATAACAATCATATAGCTACCTTTTGGTCACGCATAGGCTGCAAGTGAAATAAGTTCCAGAATTTCTTTCCTGCATGTAATGAAACATAAGAATTCATGATGGTGCACAAAATTGACTAAATATTATGTCTGCATTAAGAAGCAATAAAATTTCCTCCAAAACATTGTATCATAGAAAACTTTCAAAAAAATTGTGAATTCTCTTTGAAGCATTCAAGGATTCTTCAAACAAATTATGAATTCTCTTTCTAACATTCAAGAATTAATGAGACAGTTATAACATTCAGCTAAAAAAGGTGTACACTTGCAATATCATGAAATTGAAATCACACACTTACCACTCTTGGTGTAGTTGATCAATTGAACAGTGATTTCTCTTTGTTCTCTGATGGCATCTCTTATCTTTGAGACAGTTGATTGATCTGTTTCAGGTCCTTGAAGAAATCTGTATAATTAACAAAGTATAATGGTGGTTCAATGTTTGATAAAGTACATAGTCAAAGAGCAGAAGATGGTTAAACTGATGCTGTTATGTTTATGTGATTCGTATTGAAAAGGAAATTAAGCATATCAGTGTTCAATTTGTAGCAACAAGTGTTTCCACAAAAAAAATAATTATGAAGTACAGAGATAATAGAATCATGAGCACCAGCACAGATCTGCTCTTAACATTCCACTAAACTAGTAAACTAGCCACCCTAAATATTAAAGTCCCACCAATACTGGTGTTTTGAAAACATTGCAAGTAATTACAAGTTTACAGGTTCATCTTAACTTTCTCCCTGCCTATTTAATACTTTGAACCATCAATATCCACAATGTAAGCAGAAGTTAAATATTTATAGTATCATAATGGTACCATCCCCTGGAATTTCAAAAATATTTACACATGAGGTGCTCTTTAAGTCATACAATTTAGAGATAAACTGAAGAATAGGTAGATTTATGGCTATTGTGGAACACAAAGTGACATTATGTTTATTTGGGAAAGACATGATAAGAACTGACATTAAGAATGATAGGGCGCGCATAAGTACTATATGTAAAAAATAGAGTACAGCTTGAAGGCTGATAAAATGGGAGGTACACGCAAAAAAAGTGAAGAAAATAGTCACTACTGATCAATGAAGACTCCAAATGAAATGTACTGAATATTTTCATACCGACAGTTCCTTCCCAAAATTTCTTCTCGAGTGTATTCTGTTAGTTCAAGAAAGCCATCAGAAGCAAATGTCTGCGCAGTAAAGCTGGATTAATATAATATGCCAGCGGGCTGCATATACACAACATAGAATAGTTGCTTGCAAGAAGTATAATGCTAACATAGAGAAAGCACAGAGAATATATTTTGCTTTGTGGATAGAAAAGAATGGACACTAGAGTTGATAATAATTCAAATGCAAATAAATATTTGATAAACTTGTATTGATTTCACAATCCCACTAGTTAGTTGGTCAGTTTTCCAAAGTGGGACAAGCAAGAGTGGATTGTATCTGAAGAAGCCCATGATCTACAGTACTTGTTCGGTTTACTTGTTGGGTTTAATGCATCAAGGTTGTGGAGCAATGCATACTAACTGACTTGCATGAGAAATAATAAATGCACTCGATGTTTCCAATACACAACGCACAAGTGCACATGCAGACACACTGTGGACTGCTGTCCAAAGGTAGAGAGTGGATAAGTGGGTGTTTGGCTTTGAGTTGCTTTTACAGTTATGTTTTTTAAAAAATAGGTTTAAAAATAACATTTTTAGTTGGGATTTTAAAGAAATAAATTTAAAAAAATATATATTTGATTAAAATTATAGTGTATATGAATTTTTGCATTCAAAATAAATAAAAACAAATGTTTCCATGAATAAAAAAACATGTTCTTTTAAGCTTTATAAAAACGAAGTTTGAAATGTAATTGTGTATGGGACAATGTAAAAACAAAAGTTATCTATAAAAACAAAGTTTGAAATGTAATTGTATATGAGACAGTGTAAAAAACAAAAGTTATCGTAATATCAAATGATCTTTAAATAAGTGTTTGGTAATGCGATGTATGGTGTTTTTTAATTAAAAATATATTAAAATAATAGATTTTTTTATATAAATTTATCAAAATTATAAAAAACATTTAAAAATATTAATTTAATATTTTTTTCAAACAAAAAAATAATTTAAAAAATAATTTTAACCACTAAAACAAATACTTCTTAAATTCCACTAGCTGTTTCAGAGTGAAACTTGTACATTTGGCACCGGGTGTAGAGAAAATACTACTTTGTACTTTCTGTTTCTACAGTCAAATTTCCATGCCTCCATTGACCGTGGGTCAAATAACTAATGTAAATCCGAGTTCTTGAAATAGAACTGTTCTATAAAACCTTTTGTGCTCTATCCTCGACACATGACATTTAGTGTAGAAATCAAATATGTAGGAAAGCATATAAAAGACAGAGTTATCCATTTCCACATTACAAGCTCCTCCTCTTCCCCTCATTTATATGTTAATGAGTTGATGTGAGAAAAGCTTTTGAACCCCGGCCTCTGGCATGGAAGCAAGGAGGCTTCAGATAGCTAACTAGCTAGGTAGCCTATTCCTTTACTCATGTACTCAAAACGAACTCTTACATTCAAGAGGTACTGGACAATGATGAGACAAACAGTTAGAAGAAAGTCGTAAAAGTGAGTAGACGCCTTACAATAGGGTTATCAGGAAGTCTAGGATCTGTGATCACAAAATTATTTTCAATGTGTTCCAATGTGGTAGCTAAATGAAATCCTTGGCGGATGTCCCTTTCCCATTCAGCACGGTCCCAGCCGTCAGAGAGTTCAATGTCTTTAGTCATCAAAATCTCAGGCTCAATAGCTGGTGGTTCTTCATGCTTTACCGCGGAAATTATAGACTGAGATTTGAGCCTGATGAGAAGGACAATATCGCACAAGTGATGCATCAATTTAATGTTTTAGAGTATGATTTAAATGTAAGGTTTGAGAGTCAAACATAGCCGGAAGTGGAGCAGCCATACTAACCCCATCAAGGGAATGCGAGGTGATTTTCTGGAGTTTTTGGCAGTGGGGGATTGAGAGACATTGCTTGGAGTGAGTCTACTAGGGAGGGTGAAGCTGTCAAAATCGACGGATTTAGGGAGAAGACAATCGAGGTGGTCAGAAGTGTCATGACTCGCAGTGCGAGAGGGAGATTTGGGATGCTTGAGAGTTTGGACAACTTCAGTAATGGAATCCAAAGCCTTAGCCTTCTGACGAGCTGACAAGTCAAATCATTATAATTATAACTATAATAATTAATAGAAGAAATCGAATATTTGAGGGGAGTAGAAATTAATATTAATAAAGGAAATGAAAAGGGCAGAAAATATGGGGAAATCAATCAATGGTAGATACCATCATAGCGGATTAATGACTTGGGCAATCCATTTGGGCGAAAAGCCTTGTCGTTAACACCTTCCGTATATTTGCTGACCTCCACCTGCATTCTGCAATCACCGAAACCCCGTGCTAATTTAATTTAATTTAATTTATTCGAAAATTCAATCAATCCAATTAAATTAGTAAAGAAGTTAAAATGGAGCGTACCCGATGAATTTGATAGCGTTGCCACGATCATCCTTGATAGGGGTGACGGTGAGAAGATTCCAGAAAGGAGTGCCATTCTTCTTGTAGTTGAGAAGCCTCCCACAGTAACTTGTCCCATTCTTGACGGCATCTCGTATCTTCGCCACTTCATTCCGGTCCGTATCTGCTCCCTGCAGAAACCGGCTGCATTTCCAACAAACAAATACGACCACACAAATATTGAATTAATTACTAATTTCTTGGAAAAATCAAATTGAAGTAACCCATTTCTTCTATTTATAATCTACAATACCGAGCTTAGCTACAGCCCTAGTCCTTCCCTTCTGTTTCGCTTTTCCCGCTTTCCCCAATACTCCGCTACCGCTACTACTCAACTGATAATTGTTTCGGTTTTTTTTTCCTTCCAATTTGTGACATGCTATGCTTTATATTTATTTATTTTATATACTACTATTTTTCCTCTAATTTATTGATTTTCTTACGAGGGAAAAAAAAAACGAGAATCAGAATTTTAACAAGAAGAGTCGAATGGTTAACATTTTTTATATAGTAATATATTAATTAATTAGTGGTTGGTAGCTCACCAGTTCCTTCCAATAATTTCCTTTGACGAATAGCCGGTCATGGTAAAAAAACCACCGCTTGCATACATGATAGGGCAGTCTGGTTTGGTGGCATCAGAGACCACAAACGTTTGCTGCAATGTTGCCAGAGCATCCTTCAGCTCTTGGGATACCCTTGGAAAGACTCCTCCTGCTCCGTCTTCCTCTGATGTTCTCGTCGAATCCACCAAAAACGAGTTTTTTTTGCTTGTATCTCCTCCATCATCTTCCAGTTGTTCTGATCTGATTGCTGTAGATTTGAAAGTACCTTCTCCTACATCTGACCTCACAACCAATCCCCATTCTGCACTCCTTGCTGCAATGCTAGCTTCGGTTAGTATCTTATTCGAAGAGGAGGAGGAGGAGGGTTGTCGGTTAGAAGAAGAATTATTATGATTAGATGAGGTTCCGTGATCATCATCTTTTCCAGCTTTAACCCTATTACTGCTCCCACACACATTAAATTCATCTGAAATGGCATCGTCATCATGATCAGAGGTGATCTTGGACTTTGTTTCAAATGCCATCCACTTGTTCACAGGTTCTCTGCTGCTACCGGAAGTAGATTTGATAGTTGGAGTTGGAGATATTGATCCCGATCCCTCTTCCACTGCATGGACCTCTATTGATCCACTGCCATCACTTGTAACACTATTAATATTATGAGGATCGTAAACCTCTATTGATCTCCGCGGTTGATCAACCGTAGAAGAGTTTGTCTTTGGTTTTTCCATATTTAGACTTCTGATCTCGATAAATCACCTATATGGCAACATCCCAACATTATGGAGAAATTAAGACAAGTCGGGTAAAAATGTTTGATTATGTTAATAACTGAGCGCATACTCCATCAAAATAAATTGAAAACTAACTAGCTAGTGCTTTAAACTAAGAATTCCCGAGAGGAAACGGTCTCTGATTTGGGGACTGAAAATTCTTAATATAAAACCAATCAATTCTGAGAAAACATGAAGCAAACAGTGCTGGAGAATTCGGATTAGGTGTGACACAGTGCGTAATAACGAAACAATAACCTGAGTTGTGAGCCTGCAAAGATTTGATCAACTACTTGACGAAGAAACGGTTGTATTATGTCCCTTGAGATTCAAGCATGTATATTCTTATAACATTATTGTACATAACTCCATCGGTACATTTAATGCCGAAACAGTTGAGCAGGAGATTAAGGAGGCAGAGATGAGAGCACAGTATCAAATATTGGACCTAAAAAAACGAAGAAAAGAAACAGAGAAAGGCATGCAGTAGCAGTAGCAGTAGCAGTAGCAGCAGCTTAGAGCGGAAGAATTAATTGAGACCGTTCTCGCGTACGTACGGTTCAGATCAGCAACAGTAGTAAGGAATTAGACTTCAAGAGTAGCTAGCTAGCTCTTCTAGTTGGAAATGAATCAGCCATAGCAGCTCGCTCATCAATTAATTCACAGAAACAACGATCAGTAAGCGGCGAAGGCGGGTATATAAGGTTTTTGATTTTGGTAATTAAGCTGCTAGCTAGCTACCTTGCCGATCCCTGCAGTCACCGTTAAAGTAGCATATAATACGTACGGCGTGCGTGCAGTAAATGAAGGAATAGTTTCTTCCTTGTTTTGGATTCAATTGGAAGAAAAATCAGGAGGTGGGGGTGGGAATCAGATAACGTTTCATTTTGCGCCATAAATTTAAATGTACCCAACGATCTTGACCCCTTATTAAAATTCAAAGATAAATATCTCTTTGTTTATTGTGACTTGTAATAAAGAAGTGACGGTTTTGCTTTTTAAAAAGAAATGATTAATTAACTATAATTTAGGGTTTTATTTTAGCATTTTATATTTTTAGTTAAAGTGTAATTACTCTATTATCCTTGTATTCAAAATTCTAAAGCTAGACTTGAGAGACTAATTCGTAATTGCACAATGATTTTTTTGTAATTATGCTTAGGTTCTGAGGGTAGGACGGTGTTTTTGAATAAAAAAACTAGTTAAAAGTTGTTGGCACTTGCGTTACATAAGTATAGCGGAACGCGGTGGTCAAAAAACTGATTCTACCGCATCACTTGATTCATCTGAGCCTCCTCTTCTTCCCTGTGTAGCAAGGGTGCTTGCCAGACTTCTAGTGAGTCGTCAACATCTTTTCTTTTATTTTTATCTTTCTCTCTTTCCTCCTGGAAAATTATGTTTGGCCCTCCACGGTTCCATATCAACCCTTCAAGCTTATTTTCTTTTGATTTTGTCCCTAATTTTTTTTTATATCTATTTGTTTTGTTTTAATTCATTTCTCAAATCTTCTTTTTTTGTTTCAATTGCATCCTCTTTTAATTTTTTTTATTTATCAAATTTGGTCCTCATTCTTTTGATTTAATTTTTTATTTTGTTAATCAATTTGTTGTTGGTGTTTTAGAATCCATCCTTTTAGTTTTGATTTTTTTAGTTTGACCCTTTCTCTTTTGTTAAAGTTTATTTGTTTTCAATTTGATCCTTCAATTTTAATTTGCATATATAATATTTTTCGATTCAGTCCTTCTACTTTTGATTTTTTTTTCCTTGACTCTTTTGTTAAAGTTTTTATAGTTTT
>Ga0307508_10002831_pt1 | contig 18021 bp, 24 predicted proteins | sample 9_EM_MG_FD_203089 | JGI IMG/M metagenome (GOLD analysis project Ga0307508, IMG submission 203089) | Populus trichocarpa ectomycorrhiza microbial communities from riparian zone in the Pacific Northwest, United States - 9_EM | ecosystem: Host-associated > Plants > Roots > Unclassified | place... | reverse complement strand
TCCACAAACCCCTCGGAAGAACGCTCCGCCCCAGGTCAGGATGTTCCCGAACTCAGACGAACCCCAGGACGCAGACTTGGAAAGCGTGTTGGGGGCAACCCCTCACGAGTTCGAATCTCGTATCCTCCGCACCGGCTGACCAGCCAGAATGAAGACCCCGACCGCCAAGCGGTCGGGGTCTTCGTCGTTGCGTGGTTGCAGTTCCCGCTGCGGGGGCGCAGGGGCTATCGACCGTTCAGGACTGCGCGGCACACGCTGCAGAACCTGGCGGCGTTTCCTCCGTACCGGCGCATCACTCGGCGCACAGCCCCAACTCCCACGGCGGGCATCCCAGAGTGGCGGAGGCGGCGGCCCGCTCGACGGACGTGATCAGCATCGGACTCCGGGTCCGCTGCATCGGCATCCGGGCGAGGGTGAAGCCGGGCCTTGGGCCAAGACCCGAACGGACCTGACCCCTCGGCTTCTCCGACAGTGCCTCACCTGGGGCAAGCCAAGGCTGTGCCCGCAGTCACCCGCGGCACAGCCAACACGGCATCTAAACAATTGTAAAATTTTGCAATTCAGCATCCGACTGCTGCCGGGCCACCCTGCGAGCGGGGCGGGTAGGTCAGCCTTTCTTGACCACGCTCGACTTGAGCTGCATCGCCCCGAAACCGTCGATCTTGCAGTCGATGTCGTGGCCGTCGACTCCGTCGACCAGCCGGATGTTGCGCACCTTCGTGCCGGCCTTGATCCCCGAGGGGTTCCCCCTGACCTTGAGCGCCTTCACCACGACCACGGAGTCGCCGTCCTGCAGCACATTGCCGACGGAGTCCTTGACGACCCGCTCCGCAGGGGCGCCGGAATCCGTGCCGCCCTCGGCGGGCACCCACTCGTGGCCGCACTCCGGGCACACCACCAGGGCGTCCATCTCGTAGGTGTACTCACAGGAGCACTTCGGACAGGGGGGAATATTCTCGATCACCCCGCCAGCGTATCCGGCCTCGGCCTCCTTCCCGACGGGACGAGAAGGTCCCCGGTGGCCCGCCAGGCCGCCGCGATCTTCGTGGTCACGGTGTCGCTTTCGTGGCCACTCTGCCGCGTGTGTCTCGGCGACGGCGACGCGGGTGGAGGAGTCGTCCAGGATGCCCTTGGGCCGACCGGCCGGCGAACTTCGACCGAGACACCGTGTTCATGCGGCCCCACCTCACCACCGCCCGATGGGCGGCCGTGGTGACTGACGCTGCGGGCTGCGCGCCGTCCGGAGCGGGTAGTGGCGTGCGTACGCGCGGGTGCGGCGCTGTGGGATCTGGGGGTGCGGCCGGTCAGGATGGGGCCGGGACATGACGGGAAGGCGGTGGACCCGGCCAAGGCAGGGTCACTGCCGCCGGGGTGCCCGGCATCGCGCCGTCGGTCGGCAGTCGGGCCGACCTCGCTGGAATCCTGCGACGCTCCGCCGTCCTGGCCGCAGCTCTCGGCGCCGATCCTCAGGCACTCGCCCGGCCGCGCAGAAACGGGAGTTGACGGCCGCCGAGGACGCGTTGCGCGCTGCGACGGAACTGAAAACATCCCCCGCCTGGCGCACCCTCACCGCCGGGACAGGCGTGGCGGCGTGGAACCCCGAGATCCCGTGCAGACATACCGCCCATGCCTCCGTCTTCCGGGCCGTGGCCGTTCAGGCCACCGGCTGAGCATCGGACTCAGGCGTCGATGGGCCCGGGGGATCCCGCTGACGACCTGTTGTGCAATGACCTCGTCGGTGCGGGCCAGTCGTGTCGTACGAGCTATGGGGCAACCTGCCGAAGGGGCTAGAATTGAAGAGTTCTTCAATTCGCTAGTTATCGGAGTGATTGAGTGGCTCAGGTGCGGGGCTCTGACGGGAGCGCGTTCGCGGAGGCGGTACGCAGGCGGGTGCGGGAGGCGCATGCCGCGCTGGCAGCCGCGACCGAAGCCAGAGACGCGTACGCCGCGGCGGTGGCAGCGGACGAGGTGGACGACGCGCTGCGGATGGCGCGTGAGCACGGCAACGCAACGGATCCCGCGCCGGATGCGGACGGCACAGGGAACGCGGCGGGGGAGGCGGGGCGGTGATGTCCTGGCGTAGGCGTCCGAAGCGGGAGGCGGTCTTGGTGGCGGTTCCGGAGGTGCCGGCGCGGGTGCGGCGGCATGCGTTTACCGTGCCGACGGGGCGGGGAGCGGTGCGAACGGCCGGGCAGGAGACGGCGGCGGTTCTAGCCGCCTTCGGGGTCACTCCTGGCACGTCGTTCATGGACGCCGTGCTGCTGGTCGTCAGCGAGCTCGTCGCCAACGTGGTCCGCCACGCGGCGGACTGCACGCCGATGGTGGAGATCACCCTGACCGTGCGCCGCCGCCTGCTCGTGATCGATGTAGCGGACCGGCATCCGGACCTGCCGAGGGTCACCCCGGAGACCGCTGGGGAAGGGCTGCTGACGGTTCTTGAGGTGGCGGGGGAGTACGGCGGCTCGCTCGGCGTCGATCCCGCGCCGCATGGCGGAGGCAAGACCATGCGCGTCCAGCTCATGCTGCCGGGCGTCCGCTGACCGGTAGGGAATTGTGCAATAAGGTGCACAGGCGCCGATGAGCATCTCTCGGCGGATGGAAATCCCCGATACGTGACGCAGATTACGCCAGGGAAAAAAATCAAGGCACCTCCGAAACACTCAAGCGGTGTCCCGTAGAATTGAAGAGTTCTTCAATTCGCCAGATATTCGGCAGGCAGGAGTTGATCGGGGTGCAGGTTCCGCTGTACCAAGCCAAGGCGGAGTTCTTCCGCATGCTGGGCCATCCGGTGCGCATCCGGGTCCTGGAGCTGCTCCAGGACGGGCCGATGCCGGTAAGGGACCTGCTGGCGGCGATCGAGGTCGAGCCGTCGAATCTGTCCCAGCAGCTGGCGGTGCTGCGCCGCTCCGGCATCGTCACCGCCACCCGTACCGGATCGACGGTGATGTACGAGCTGGCGGGCGGGGACGTGGCCGAGTTGCTGCGGGCGGCCCGGCGGATCCTCACCGAACTGCTGGCCGGGCAGGGGGACCTGCTGGCGGAGCTGCGGCAGAGCGAGATGACAGGAGACGCGACGTGAGCGACGACGCCGGATCCGACGGTGCCGAGCCGCCCGCGAGCACGGGGGCGGGCACCGAGAAGTACAAGCAGAGGGCGGTGCTGCTGCGGGTCATGATCTATATCTTCGCGACGCATCTGTTCGCTGGATTCGTCATGCTGCTCTTCTACTTGGGTCAGCACGCCCAGAAATGAAAGCCATCACCGACCATTCCCCGCATAGGCGAGATTGAGGCCATGCCGGGGCGCGCGGAAGTTGACGCCTCGCTGATCATCAAGATTGAGAATGCGAAATTGACGAGAGCGGAGGCAGGTGGAATCAGAGTCACCCCGCTGCGTGGCGCTGGCGCCGCCCCGTTGAAGTGCCTGGCTTGCCGCCTGAAGGTCCGCTCGACCGCCACCGGCCCGAACCTGTCCTGCCCGAACTGCGGGCACGCCCGCCTGCTGCGGGTGGACGTGCTGCGCAGCCGTATCAGCCCGGCCCGCCGCCTGCGCCCGGCCGCAGGCGGTGAAGAGCAGCACGCATGAACTGGAGCCACGAGCGCCGTGACGGCGTCGACGTCCTGGCCCTGACCGGCTACCTGCGTGAACGAGGCCGCTGACCGCCTCACCAGAGCCGTGGGCTGGGGTCCTGGCCCGCAGCACCGGGCCCATCACCGTGGACGTCTCCGGGCTGCGCGGCTGGAGCGCGGCCGGCGAACAAGCAATGCTGGACGCGGTGAGGCAGCTGCGTACTCACCCGAGCCCGCTCGCCCTGTGCGGCCTGCGAGACCTGCCCGCCTCGGCCCGCTTCCGCTGACGAGCACGGCCGCCTAAGGCCCGGGCGACCGGCGGGGCGTTTCGGCGAGCGGATCAGACCGTGAGCGGCTGGGTGTCGTCGGTCCAGCCGCAGGAGCGCCATTGCCGCTGACCGGCTTCGTCGCGGATCGTACCGTGGGCGGCCAGGGCGGTGTCCAGGTCGTCGTGGACGGGGATGAACGGTGTGCCGTTGTAGATGACGGCGCCGGTGCCGTCGGCGGGGATCGCGGAGAGTTCCAGTGGCCGGTTCTGCTCGGCGAGGCGGCGTGCGGCCTGGACGATGGCGGCCTGGCCTCCGTGCGACCAGGTGTGCAGGGCGGTCAGGTCGAGGATGAGCGGGCCCGTGCCGTGGGCCAGGACCCAGTTGACGGCGCCGGTGAAACGGTCGGCGGCCTCGTCGTGGAGATGGCCGGCGAGGGCGAGGATGCCCAGGTCCTCTCGGGCGGTGTAGTGCCACTGGAAGGTCTCGGAAGCAGGCATGAGGGCGCTTTCTCGGGGCTACTGGAGAGGGAGGGTGATCCAGATGGTCTTGCCACCGCGGTCGGCGTCGGGCCGAACGGTGCTGGTTCCGCCGAGCTCGGCGGTGAGTTCCGCCACCATGGCCAGGCCGCCGGCGGGCTTGGCGAGGTTGAGCAGGTCCGGCTGGTGGGGGTGGCGGTCGTGGACGGCGAAGGCGAGGACTCCGCCGCCCGCCGCGTAGATCACATCGAGGCTCGGGGATTCTCCGGCAGCGTGCCGGACACTGTTGGTGACCAGTTCGCTGAGGATGAAAAGAGTCGGGGCAAAGCTGGGGTGGCCCGGGTTGACGCCCCACGAGGGATATACGTACTCGGCGGTGCCACGGGCCGTCGCCACCGAGGCCGGCTGCGTCGGCAGGGTCAGCACATGGCGGTGGCGCAGGGCCGCGTGGCTGGTCACCGGGTGCGAGGCCTGCTGCTGCCGGACGCCAGCGCGTTGGCGTCCACGGCATCACCGAGGCGGTAGCCCTGCACGCTCTGCGGGCGGATGCGGATCAGCGTGTCGTGTGGCCCGTGGGCCCAGCCGGACAACGTGCGCAGGTAGTGAGCGGCCTCATCCGGGTCGGTGATCACATCGGCCGGTCCGGCAGCGCTTACCGACCAGCCCCGCTTGGTTCCCCGGTGGATCTCGTCAGCCTGATAGGTCACGGTGACCACCCCGGCCAGGGTTGCGGCCGGGGCCGGGACGCGGACGACCAGGCGGCCGTACTCCACCACATGCTCGGCCGGGCGGACGACGGCCAGGTCGCGCTGGACGTACACCAGCCGGCCGCCGGTGGCGCCCTCCAGCAGCCACAGCGCCTCAGCGCCGGAGACCTCGATCATGCGGCGGGCTACGGGGGTGCTCATCGGGCAGCCTCCTCGGGGACGGTGTTCGGTACCTCGACCTCGACCTCGACCTCGACCTGGAGCGGGATCGGGAGGACTCCGCTGCAGTGCAGGTGGGTGCGGGCGGCGCGGATGGCGTCCGGGGTGGTGCCGTGCACCCGGCCGTCGGCGCGCAGCGTGTCCAGGACGCCGAGGGAGTCCAGGGTGCGCAGCTGGCCGGGCTTTATGCCGGAGGCCATGACGGTGATGCCGCGCCGGGTGAGCTTGTCGATGGCGTCCTTGAGGACCAGGGCGCCGGTGGCGTCGATGGTGGTCACCCGGGACATGCGCAGGATGATGACGCGGACGTCGGCGACCTCGGTGAGCTCCAGCAGGAAGCGGTGGGCTGCGGCGAAGAACAGCGGCCCGTCAAGGCGGTACGCGACGATGTGCTCGACCAGCAACGCGTGCTCCTCGTCGCTGTGCCCGCCCGGCAGGTCCCGCTCCAGCGGCACCTGGTCGAGGCGGGTGTGCTTGGCGACGGCCCTCAGCGCCAGGGCACCGGCGACGATCAGGCCGATCAGGACCGCCTTGACCAGGTCCAAGGCCAACGTTGCGGCCGCGGTCAGGACGAGGATGAGCGCGTCGGAGCGGGTGGCGCGGGCCATCGCCCGCAGGCTTCCGACCTCGACCATGCGGATAGCGGTGGCGATCAGCACGCCCGACAGGGCCGCGAGCGGGATGCCGGCCACCAGCGGAGCGGCCGCGAACACGATGACCGCGAGCACTGCCGCGTGGATGAGCGCGGCGAGCCGTGAGGTCCCGCCGGAGCGGACGTTGACGGCGGTGCGGGCGATGGCGCCGGTGGCCGCGACGCCGCCGAACAGCGGGGCGGCGATGTTGGCCAGGCCCTGGCCGAACAGTTCTCTGTCGCTGTCGTGGCGCTGCCCCACGCTCATCGCGTCCGCCGCGCTCGCCGACATCAACGACTCCAGCGCCGCCAGCGCCGCCACGGCCACCGCCGGGGCGAGCAGTGAGGGCACCTCGGTCGGGTGCAGGAACCCCAGGGATGGGGCGGGCAGTCCGGACGGCAGGTGCCCGATGGTTGTGGCATCGAGGTGCAGCACCTTGACCGCGATAGTCGCGGCGATCACAGCGATCAGGGAGAACGGCACGGTCGGCTTCCAGCGGGCCCCGGCCAGCATCAGTACGACGACGCCGGCCGCCAGTGCGACGGCGGTCCAGTTCGGAGCCGTGACGAACTCCTCGACGGCACGCCAGGCGATGGCGACGACCTTCTCGCCCTCCGGCTTGGCCACGCCGAGCGCGTTGGGCACCTGCTGCAGCCCGATCACGCCCGCAATGCCGAGGGTGAAGCCCTCGATCACCGGGGCGGGGACGTAGCTCATGTAGCGGCCGGCCCGGGCGAAGGCGAGGCCCAGCATCATCAGCCCGGCCAGCAGACCCACGGCGAGCACGCCGCCCGTCCCGTACTGGGCGACGATCGGCACCAGGACGACGGTCATCGCCCCGGTCGGCCCCGACACCTGCAGGTTCGACCCTCCGAACACCGCCGCCAAGGCGCCCGCCACCACGGCCGTGGCCAGCCCGGCTTCCGCGCCGGCACCGGAAGAGATCCCGAACCCCAGGGCCAACGGCAGCGCCACGATCGCCACGGTGAGCCCGGCGAGAAGGTCGCGGCGAGGGTTGCGCCCCATGAGCGCCAGGTCCGCGCGGGCCGGCAGGAGAGAACGAACCGAACCCCAGGCCCGGCCGAGAAGGGGACTCACTTGCTGATGACCTCGGCTTCCCGCAGTTCGTTGAGGAGTTCGTTCTGGCCGGTGAGCATCTCGGTCAGGATCCGGCGTGCCGCCCGCAGCAGCTCCGACACGTCGCCGCCGGTGAGGGCGTAGACCACGGTCGAGCCGTCACGGGTCGCAGTCACGATGCCGGAGCGGCGCAGCACGGCGAGCTGCTGGGAGAGCCCGGACGGTTCGATCTCGATCCGCGTGAGCAGGTCGCGCACCGGCATCGGTCCGTCTTGCAGCAGTTCGAGGACCCGGATCCGCACGGGATGCCCGAGCATGCGGAAGAACTCCGCCTTGGCCTGGTACAGCGGCACCGACACCGGTTCCCCAGTTCCTCTCCTCGCCGCCCCGGGCTCGGGGCGCACACCCTGGTGCTGTGCCTGCGGCTACCTCCAGGAACAGCCATGACAGCATGTAGTAAATTGATGATTTTCGCAATTCAGTGAGCGGTCAGTACTGCTCAGGAGCGGCGGCTAGAGCTCGACCACCGGACAGGTCAGGGTGCGGAAGACGCCTTCGACCTGCTGGATCCGCGCCACCACCAGGCGCCCCAGATCGTCCGCAGCCCCGGCCTCGGCTCGTACGATCACGTCATAAGGACCGGTCACCGCATTGACCCGCAGCACCCCAGGGATGGCTGAGATAGCCGCAGCCGCATCAAGGGCCTCGCCTGCCTGGGTCTGGATCAGGATGTAGGCCTCGACGATGACGGACCTCCTGGCGTGTCGGTGCCGGGCATCACCCCGAAGTGTGTCCCCAGCCGTAAGCGATCATGCGTCTACGGCACGATAAATTGCCGAATTCTTCAATTCGATACATAGTGGTGCGCGCATGACCATGGTCCGGAGACGGGCATGGGTACTCGGTGACAGCGATCAGGAGGCGTGACGTGGCGGAAGGATTCGAGGCCAGCCTCGGGCGGCGGGCGCGCGAGGCGGATGAGGCTCTGCGCCGGGCACGCGCGGAGGGCGACGAGCACGCGGTCGTCACGCATACCGGCGATCTGGAGAACTTGCTCCGGCTGGCCCGCAAGCACGGGATCGAAGTCGATGGTGTGACTGCGCCGGGCATCGGAACTGCGGAAAGCTGAGAAACGGCGCCCTGCCCGCCGGAAGGCCGGTCAGGAGGCCACGGTCCGCCGGGCGTCCTGCGAAGGCGTGGTGGCGCGGAGGTCTTCGAGGAGTTCGGCCTGTCCGGCCAGGACGCCGCTGAGAATGACTCGGGCGGCCGTCAGCAGGTCCGCGATCTGGTGGCTGGTCAGCCGGTAGAAGACGGTGGAGCCTTCTTTCCGTGTGGCCACGAGATTGGCCCGGCGCAGGACGGCGAGCTGCTGGGACAGGTGAGCGGCCTCGATCCCGATCTCCGGGAGCAGCTCGGCGACGGCGTGTTCACGCTGGCTGAGCAGTTCCAGGACCCGGATACGGACCGGGTGGCCGAGGGTTTTGAAGAAGTCGGCCTTGAGCTGGTACAGAGGAGCGCTCACTACGCCCGCCTCCCGGGTTCCGGCGCCGGGCGCTGACGCGCCACCGGCGAATGGTGGGTGTGAGGCACATACGTGCACGCATCGTCATCCCGACCCCGCCCGCGCGGGGCGAGATTGCCTGTTCGAACTTTAGCAACGGCGTGCGGCGCGATGCCGCGCCTGGACGAGCTGGTGCAGCCCCTGGGAAACATCGCCCACCCACGCGTGGCGTGGATCACGGTCACTGCGAGGCGAGGGCCGTCAGGGCGGCCTCCACATCGGCGAACATCCGGATGGAAACCAGAGCGTTCCTGGTCAGCAGTGGAGCGGCACGGCCACGCACGCCGCAGAAGGCCGGCGGAGCGCGGGCGGCGTCCAAGATTGCGGCCTCGCCCTTTTCGCTCCAGCCGGACAGGCCCGATACGTCCACCACGATTGTGCCCGTGGTGCGTGGTCATGCCCAGCTCATAGCCCCGGCAAACGGGTCGGTGGCCTGACGTCCGAGGTAACCGGACAGCCGCAGCACCTCGGTTCCGCGTGGGTCCGCAGCCACTCCAGTACTCGACGCTCGCTGCGGATGGATGCCATACGCACTACCGAGTTCTTTCCATCGTTCACAGTTGCCAAACTTAGCAACTGGTAATGTCATCAGTGGGTGGCCGCCCCAGAGCCGACGCTGGGGCGGCCGTCCGTCGCGGCCTCGCCTGTGAGGTCGTGCCATTTCCCACCTGCTGAATCCATGGGGCATCCGTACCGGGTGCTGCGAGCGCGCACGGGAGTCGTTGATGGGCGAGGGGTTCGAGGACGCTCTGCGCCGCCGTGCCGACCGGCTGCGGGAGGCGATGGCCATGGCCGGCGAACAGGGCGACCCGTGGGCGGTGGCTGTGTGCACGGTGGACCTGGAAGACGTGAGGCGGCTGGGGCGGGAGCACGGCCTCGACCTGGCTGCCGTGACCGTGCCGGTCCTGGACCCCGGCGGTGCGGTGCCGAGGCCGCTGCTACGAGAGGTCGCGGCGCGCCCCGCGGTATCCGCTCCCCGGGAGGTGCCGACCGGCGGAGCCGGCCGGTGATCCGCCCTTTGCCGCGGCTGGTCGCCATGCCGCGGGAGCAGGCGTTGTCGCTGCTCGCTTCCGACGGTGTCGGCCGCCTGGCCCGCACCGGGCCCGGCGTGGCCGCCGTTCGCGTGCTGCGTCATCTGCTCGACGACGGGCAGGTCATTCTGCGCATCCGGGTCCCGTCCGGCGGGTTCTTCGGGGCTGCCTGTGGGGTCCGTGTCACCTATCAGGTCGACCGGATCGACATGCGGGACCACACCGGGTGGACCGTGATCGTCACCGGCCCGGCCGGTCAGGTCACCGACCCAAGCCAGCGGGCGCGCTACGGCCTTCCTCTGCGCGCCTGGCCCGGAGCGCGCAACGAGCAGTTCATGCGGATTGCCCCGGCCGACGTCACCGGCTACCGCCTCACCCGTGACGCGCCTTGACGAAACAACGCGCGGCCGGCCCCGGCCGCTCACGCCTCGCGGCAAGGAGCCCGGTCCCGATGCACCTCCAGCAGTTCTTGCACCCGGTCTCCGGCGGTGCCCGGTGACCAGTCCCGCCTACAGCGTGCGGGTCCACATCCTCCCGGGAGCCGCAGACGCGCCGGCCTGCGTCCTCGACGGATTTCCCGGCATGGCCGTTCTCGTCGGAGAGGACACCGACCCGGCCACCGGCGTACGGCGTGTCACCATCGACACCGACGGCCCTGTCACCCTGTACCGGCTGCGCGCGCTGCTGTGCGACCGCCTGGGCGGGCATCTGATCCATCTCGCCGACCCCGTCCTGGACGCCGCCGCCACCGGCAAGACCACCCAGCGCCTGTGCGTGCCCACCACCACCGAACGGGACCTCGCGCTGCTCGATACCGCCGCCGACCGGCGCGTCGTCGAGCACCTGATCCTCAACCCGGGCGACCTCGACGCCTGCACCGCCAGGGGCCGCCGTATCGCCTTGGTCTCCAACGCCTCCGCAGTCCACGATCTCGGCCCGCTCCCAGCCGGCTGCGTCCTGCCCGCCCTGGAATCGGCGGCCGTGCACCTGCGGCGCGCCACCGGCCTGGACATCCACCCCCTGCCGCTGGCGGCCGACACCCCGCAGGCCCTGGCGGCCGCCTGCACCGCGCTGGCGCCCGGCTTCGCCGCCCTGTGCCTGGCCCACCTCCACCCCAGCTACACCGCCGCCGTGCGTGCCGCCCTGGACCGCACCTCCACTCCCGTGGTGGACACCACCGGCCACGCCCACGCGGTCGCCACCGCCGCCGCTGTCCTCAACGCCCTGCGCCACAAGGAGGTCCCGGCGGCCCGCGCCCGCGTCATCCTCACCGGCGCCCACCGAGGGGGCGACCTGTCCGGCCTCCTCACCGCCGCCGGCATCGGCAGCCTCACCCTCTACGAACCCGGCGCGCTCCGCCTGAAGGACCTGGCCGGCCCCGCCGACCTGGTCGTGGACCTGCTCGGCCTGCCCGCACCCGAGGACGGCACACCGGTCCTACGCGCCTGCCCCCAGGACCTGCCCCCGCTGCACGCGACCACACACCGCCCGCACCCCCTGCACGCGCTGCCCGCCCTGCTCACCGCCGCGGTACGCACAGGGCATCTGGACGGCCGCCGTATGCTCGCCGCCGTCAGGGCGCTGGCCGGCCTTGCCGCGCCCGGCGGTCTGCTGCCCCCCGTGGACCAGCCCGGTCTGTCCCAGGCCCTCACCGTCGCCCTCGCCTCCGCCATGCCCACCGACGTCTGAGTCCCGCGGCCTGTTCAGAGCGGGAGATCCCTCACCTGGGCACCTTCAGGGACTCCAGGGCAGCGTCAAGGTCAGGAAAGACAGTCACCTGATCGGCGATGACAGCGACGGCCGGCAGGCGTCCGGCGCCGCACAGGGCGAGGGGGCGGTGGTGGGCCCGTACTCGGTCGACGGCGTCCAGCACGGCGCGCTCGCCCTCGGCGCTCCAGCCCTGCAACCTGGTCAGGTCCAGGACGATGGGTCCGGTGCCGCGGGTCAGTACCCAGCCGACGGCTCCGGCGAAACGCTCGGTGACCGCGCCGCCGACGAGGTCGGTGACGCTCAGGACATCGATGCCGTCCCGGTTCTCATGGGTCCAGTTCACAGGATGCGCCTCACAGTACGGTGACCGGCCGGACCAGGGTCTGGGGTCCGGCCGGAGCTTTCGGATCGTCTGCCGGAGTGAACGGCCGTGCTCAAGGGCCGGCCTGGTCTCCGCTCTTGTCTGAAGGGCTGCCCGGCCGGGTGGCCGGGGCGATCCGGCCGCGCAAGGCGTCCACACGCAGCAGGCGCTCGTGCCCGCAGGACGGACACGCTCCGTCCGGGCCGATCGCGGTCGGGCGGCATTTCCGGCGACACGCCGGACACTTCAGCAGGGCCGCACCCGGGCCCCGCAGCGGGGTGATTCTCACCGTGCCTCCTCCTTTTTGACCTCAGTAATTGCTAATCTTAGCAATTGATGAGGTTGGCGTCCCGTGTCATGAGGCGCACGGCCCGGTCCAGGTGTGGCCACGGCGATGAGGTGTGGGTGGATGAGATGCGCAACGGACGCGGAGGGACGGTCGTGCTGTCTGTGCGGGAGCGCCACCGGAGGGAGGCGCGGCCAGTGAGCGCCCCGCTGTACCAGCTGAAGGCGGAGCTCTTCAAGACGCTCGGGCACCCCGCGCGGATCCGCGTGCTGGAGCTGCTGAGCGAGCGCGAGTACGCGGTCGCCGAGATGGTGCCGCACGTGAGCATCGAGCCGGCCCACCTCTCCCAGCAGCTCGCCGTGCTGCGCCGGGCGAACCTGGTCGTCACCCGTAAGGAGGGCTCGACCGTCTACTACTCGCTGACCAGTCCTCAGGTGGCCGATCTGCTGTCGACTGCGCGGGACATCCTCTCCCGTGTCCTGGCGAGTCAGGCCGAACTGCTGGCCGACCTGCGGGCGGCGCAGGAGGGCGAGCCGCCGCGAAACGGGCCCACGTAGCCCGCCCCGGACGGCGGCCGTCCCGCGCCTACGCTCACCGCCCCTGACGGGCGTGGGGCGGCCGCTGCACCATCATGAGGCCCGGGACCGGGGTATGGGCCGTGTCCTCTGGGGAACCGCAGAATCCGCAGTGCCGCTGACGTGTAGGAGCCCGCATGAGTCTGCTGCGCAAGATCCGTGACACCGGGCGAGTGGCGGAGGACGCCCCGCCCCGGCCGACGGAGAATCCACCTCCCGCAGCGCAGGAGTTGGGCGGGTCGGTTCAGGTACGTCACATCGACGCGGGCTCATGCAACGGGTGCGAGATCGAGATCGGCAGCGCCTTCGGACCGGTGTACGACGCGGAGCGGTACGGGGCACGGCTGGTGGCCTCACCGCGGCACGCGGACGTCGCCCTGGTCACCGGGCCGGTGACGCGGAACATGGCCGAGCCGCTGCGGCGGACGGTCGCTGCCATGCCGCAGCCCCGGCTGGTCGTGGCCGTCGGCGACTGCGCTCTGAACTGCGGGGAGTTCGCCGGAGGATACGGCGTCGAGGGGCCGGTGGCCGACGTGGTGCCGGTGGATCTACAGGTGCCAGGCTGTCCGCCGAGGCCGGAGGCCATCGTGGCGGCGCTGCGCATCGTCACCGGCCGGTGAGCGCCATGCGGCTGCCGCTGACAGCGCCGGGCCGGTCCGCCGACGGTGGATCACCTGCTGGGGGCCGCCGATGAGCGCGGCGGGGCCCGCAGTGGTGGTCGCCGCCGGGCTGGCCGGAGTCGGCGCCCTGGCGGGGGTGTTCCTTCCGGAGCGATGGCAGCCGAGGCTCGCACCGCGCCGGTTGCGCGCGAGTGTCGTGGGTGTGTGCACCGCGGGTCTCGGTGCGGCGGGGCTGGTCGCGGGTGCGGCGGCGTTGGGCGGTGCGCGGTGGTCGGCGGACCTGCCGGGGCTGCTGCCGCTGGCCGGGGTGCACCTGGCGGTGGACGCCCTGTCGGGCCTGTTCATGGCGGTGGCCGGCGCGGTGGTGCTGGCGGTCGCCGTCTACGGGATCGGGTATGCCGGACACGGGACGGACGCGCGCGGAGTCCAGGCGGTGCTGCCGGTCTTCGCGCTCTCGTTGGTGCTGGTGCCGGCGGCAGCATCCGTATCGTCGTTCCTGCTGTTGTGGGAGCTGATGGCGGTCACCTCGCTGGTGCTCGTACTCGCCGAGCACCGGGAGCGGGCGTCGGTCCGGGAGGCCGGGGTCTGGTACGCGGTGATGACCCATCTGGGCCTGGTGCTCCTGCTGGCCGGTCTGATGCTGTTCGCCGCGCGGGCGGGTGGCGAGACGTTCACCGTGCTGCGGGCCGGGGCCGGCGGGATGTCACCGCAGGCACGGGGCACTGTCTTCGTGCTCGTATCGGCCGCGTTCGCGTCCAAGGCGGGCATGGTGCCGCTGCACGCGTGGCTGCCGCGCGCCCACCCCGAGGCACCGAGCCATGTGTCGGCGCTGATGAGCGCCGCCATGGTGAACCTCGGGGCGTACGGCATCGTCCGCGTCGGCTTCGATCTGCTCGGCGGCGGGCCGCGTTGGTGGTGGCTGATGGTGCTTGGCGGCGGCGCGGTCTCGGCGGTGTACGGGATCCTGCAGGCGGCCATGGCCTCGGACCTCAAACGGCTCCTGGCCTATTCCACGAGTGAGAACCTCGGCCTGGTGTTCATCGGGGTGGGCGCGGCGGGGATGTTCGCCGACGCGGGGAACCAGAAGCTGGCGGCGCTGGCACTGACCGCCGCACTGCTGCACGTCGTCAACCACGCCGCTTTCAAGGCGCTGCTCTTCTGCGCCGCCGGATCGGTGCTGCGCGCCACCGGGCTGCGTGACCTGGACCAGCTGGGCGGCCTGCGGGCCAAGATGCCCGCCACGGCCGGACTGTTCACGGTGGGGGCGCTGGGCGCGGTGGCGCTGCCGCCCGGCAATGGCTTCGTCAGCGAATGGCTGCTGCTGCAGTCGCTGATCCACGGGTTCGCCGTGCCCGGAGTGACCACCGCGATCGTGCTGCCTCTGGCGGTCGCCGCGATCGCCCTGTCGGCGGGTCTTGCCGCGGCCGTCTTCGTCAAGGCACTCGGCGTGGGCTTCTTCGCCCGCCCCCGCAGTGATCAGGCGGCCGCTGCGACCGAGAGCCCGCCGAGCATGCTCGCCGGCATGGGGTTGCTCGCGGCGGGCTGCGCCGCCTTGGCGCTGGTCCCCGGGGTCTTGGGAGACGGCCTGTCGCGGGCAGCTGCCGCCGCAGGGGTGACGGGCGGCACCATCCTGTCCGGCGGCAGCCTTGAGGTGCGGCTGGACCGGATCTCCACGGTACTGTCACCGTTGTGGGTGGCAGCCGCGCTGGTCGCCGGGGTGCTGGCGGTATCCGCTCTGACACGCCTGGTCTCGCGCCGCAGGCGCCGCACCAACGCACGGCTGTGGGACTGCGGCGGCGGCGCGCCGACCGCCCGTATGGCGTACACGGCGACCTCGTTCGCCGAACCGCTGCAGCGGGTCTTCGACGACGTCCTCGCCCCCGAACAGGACGTGGACGTCACCCCGGTCCGTGAATCCGCGTATCTGGTGGAGCGGGTGCGCTTCCAGCGCCGGGTCCCGGACCGGATCGAGCACCGGCTCTACCGGCCCGTGCTGGCCGCTCTGTCCGGCGCGGGCCAGGCCGCCCGCAGACTCGCCGGAGGCAGCGTGCACCTGTATCTCGGCTACGGCTTCTTCGGACTGGTCGCCCTCCTCGTGGCATTGACGGTGATCCAATGAGACGCATGTGGGCAGAGGGGCCGCAGACCGGAACGAACGGTGGAGAAGCGCGGTGAACGCGGTGGGTACGGCGGCGGTGGCTGCGCAGGTCGTCCTGGTGACCGCCGGGGCGCCGCTGCTGACCGGGCTGATGCGGCAGGTCCGGGCCCGTATGGAGGGCCGGGCCGGGGCCGGGATCGGGCAGCCGTGGCGTGATTTCCGCAAGCTGCTGCGCAAGGAGCCGATCACCCCCGTCGGCACCGGCCCGGCGTTCCGGACCGCGCCGCTGCTGCTGGTGGCCACCGCGGCCGTGATCGCCGCGCTGGTGCCCCTGGCCTCCACGGCCACACCGGTCAGCCGCAACGCCGACCTGATCGTGGTGGTGGCCCTGCTGGCCCTGGGCACCGTGGCACTGGCGCTGGCCGGGCTGGACACCGGGACCGCGTTCGGCGGCATGGGCGCCTCCCGCGAGATGACCGTGATCGCCCTGGTCGAACCGACCATCCTGCTCGCGGTGTTCGCACTGTCGATACCGGCCGGAACGACGAATCTGCCGGCCATCATCGCCGGCCGCATCCACGACCCGGCCCGCCTGGCCTCTCCGGCGGGGCTTCTGGCGGCGGTCGCGCTGGCCGTCGTCACCCTCGCCGAGACCGGACGGCTGCCGGTGGACAACCCGTCCACCCACCTGGAACTGACGATGATCCACGAGGCGATGATCCTCGAATACGCGGGCCCCGACCTCGCGCTGGTCGAACTCGGCGCCCAGATGCGGCTGACCGTGCTGCTTGGCCTGCTCGCCTCGCTGTTCGCACCGTGGGGCATCGCGACCAGCGCCTCGGTGGCCGCGGTGGTGCTCGCGTTCGTGCTGTTCGCGGTCAAGGTCGCGCTGCTCGGCGCCGCGCTGGCGGCCGCCGAGGTCTTCTGGGCCAAGCTGCGGCTGTTCCGCGTGCCCGAACTGCTGGCCGGTTCCTTCCTGCTGGCGCTGCTCGCCGTGACGGCGTCGTACTTCCTGACGGGAGAGTGAGCGCCGGTGAGTGAGAGCGCGTACACCCAGCTGCTGGACCTGGCCGCCGGCCTCTTCCTGCTCGCGGCCGTGTTCGTGCTGTGGCGCCGCGAACTCACCGCGATCGTACGGATCTTCGCACTCCAGGGCGTGGCGTTGTTCGCCATCGCCGCACTGCTGGGCGTGCACGAGGAACGGTGGGATCTGCTGGCCGTCGCCGCCGGGATCGGCGCGCTGCGGGCCGGGGTCCTGCCGCACCTGATGAGGCGGGCCCTGGCGGCCAGCGGCGAGACCCGCGAGACCCAGCCGCTGGTCAACGTCGCGGCCTCGCTGCTGACCGCCGCCGCACTGACCCTGCTCGCCTACGCCGTCTCCCGCCCGCTCGTGGAACTGGACCCCTCACCCGCCACCCGGGCCCTGCCGGTGGGCCTGGCCGTGGTCCTGATCGGCTTCTTCACCCTGGTCACCCGGCGCCGCGCCCTGTCCCAGGTGGTCGGCTTCCTGCTGCTGGACAACGGCATCACCGCAGTGGCGTTCCTGGCCGCCTCCGGAGTGCCGCTGATCGTCGAACTCGGCGTCTCCTTCGACGTGCTGCTCGCCGTCCTGGTCCTGCAGATCCTCACCACCCGGATGCGGGCCGCCTTCGGCCGCACCGACATCGACGACCTGCGGGAGCTGCGCGACTGATGACCCCCGCCACCACCGCCCTGCTCACCGCCCCCATCGCGGTCCCCCTGGCCACCGCAGGCGCCTTCGCCGCCTCGGCCCGCGCACGGATCTCCGCCTGGGCGGGCCTGGCCTCGCCCGCCGCGATCCTGGGCTGCGGGATCGCCCTGGCCGTCACCGTCCCCCGCGACGGTCCGGTCACCGCGTACGGACGGCTGCTGCGGGCGGACTCCCTGACCGTGTGGATGCTGCTGGTGATCGGTGCCGTGGCTCTGCTGGCCTGCGCCGCCAACCCCGCCTACCTGGCACACGAACACGCCGCCGGGCATGCCACCGACCGGTCCGCCCGGCAGTACAACACGCTCGTCCACACCTTCCTGGCCGCCATGTGCGCCGCCGTACTGGCCGCCAACCTCGGCCTGGTGTGGGTCGCCATCGAGGCCACCACCATCGTCACCGCCTTCCTGGTCGGCCACCGCCGCACCCGCACCTCCGTCGAGGCCGCCTGGAAGTACGTGGTCATCTGCTCGGCCGGCATCGCCCTGGCCTTCCTGGGCACCGTACTGATCTACTACGCCGCCCGGCAGGCCGGCGTCTCCGAAGCCTCGGCTCTGGACTGGCCGACCCTGATCGCCCGCGCGGACCGCTTCAACCGGGACGTCACCAGGCTCGGCATCGCCCTGGTCATCCTCGGCTTCGGCGCCAAAGCCGGCCTCGTACCCCTGCACGCATGGCTGCCCGACGCCCACAGCCAGGCCCCCGCACCGGTGTCCGCGCTGATGTCCGGCGTGCTGCTCGCCGTCTCCTTCAGCGTCATCCTGCGCTACAAGGTGATCGCCGACCTCGCCCTGGGCACCGGCTTCGCCCGCACCCTGCTCACCACAACCGCCCTGCTCACCCTCGCGCTGGCGGCCGCGCTGCTGCTCGGCCAGCGCGACTACAAGCGCATGCTCGCCTACTCCAGCATGGAACACATGAGCCTGATCGCCCTGGGCGCCGCCGTCGGCACACCGCTGGCGATCTCCGCCGTACTGCTGCACATCGCCGGCCACGGCCTGGCCAAGACCGTCGGATTCCTCTCCTCCGGTCATCTCCTGCACCTGCGGCACACCACCCGCATCGGGAGGGTACGCGGACTGATCACCCACGCCCCCGGCC
>Ga0307508_10002830_pt1 | contig 18023 bp, 13 predicted proteins | sample 9_EM_MG_FD_203089 | JGI IMG/M metagenome (GOLD analysis project Ga0307508, IMG submission 203089) | Populus trichocarpa ectomycorrhiza microbial communities from riparian zone in the Pacific Northwest, United States - 9_EM | ecosystem: Host-associated > Plants > Roots > Unclassified | place... | reverse complement strand
CTTGACAATAACCATAAAGATTAAAAATGGCTGTGTTATTTATTTGAGATTGAAAATAAAAAGAGTTTATTTTTTTAACTATTTCAGCTAATAAGTTTTGTTGAGTAAGATTAGTTGGTTGACCTAGTTTAGAAATTAAATATTCCTCTACTTGGTTTTTAGAAATTTTTTTAGTTTCTAAATCATTTCAGAAGTTATTCATATAAGGGTTTTAAGTCCTTTATTTTTCGATGATTAAAGCAATTTAGTGGATATACAATATGGATATACAACATGCATATCCAATAAAAAGTTTAGTAGAATTTTTTATGAAAATGATAAAAATAACTTAATGGAATTTCTTCCAGAGAAAGATTATTAAAAATCAGAATATCCAAACCTTGGATAGCTACTATATGCTTAAGAATATTAAGACGAGGGTCTTATTATTCCGAAGGGTTAAGAAATGCACTAATTAGTGATTATAATCTTTTAGCCTTTACTGTTAAAGGATAATGAAATAGTCTAATTATCATTTGCTGATTTTTAAGAAATTTCCGTAGGAATTTTTTAGTCTTTAAAAAGTTGGATATGCAACATGGATATCCACACACATAAATCAAAGCTTATTTACTAAAGTAAATAAAAGAAAAAACCTCTGTCATTCAAAAATTTTTTCTTTTATTTAATTTTCTTTTTATAAGAACCAATTCAGTTATGGCGGTTTATTTCTTTATCAAAGAAATTAAACCATAAAGAAAGTAAAAAAAATTGCGAGTAAAAAATGAAGAGAATTTACTTATTTAAAAAAAGGTGGATATGCGAAGTGGATATACAATAAAATATCAATATAGGTCAAATAATAAAAGTTTGAAATTTTTAAAGTCGGTAAAACTACTTTTACCAACATTGGGTAAACCTACTAAACCAATTTTGTAAGACATATAAAGATTTTTATTTGATAATTTTGTTTTTTATAAAAAATAAACAATTCAAAAAACTTTATATTTTGGTTTCATTGAACAAGTTTCATTGACCAAAACAAAGACCAAGATAATCTTTATTATTTTGATTTAAAACCTTTAACAACTCATAAAGAATTTAAATTATACATAGATAATATGCTTTATTAATTTGTTTTTAAACTTTTTATAAATCCTACAATCGTTACAACAAAAAGAGCGGTTAAACCAATTAATATAACAATGTAAATAATAAACAATAATTTGTAATGTTTTCTTAAACACAACTTAAACAGATATTTTTTCAACGAGGACTTCACGAAAAAGGTCCTCGGATTGTTTCTAAACCGCTCTTGTATTTCTTGCATTTATTACATTTGTATCAAGCATTCATTTTTAATTTTGTCAGCCAATTTTTTCTACATCGATTGAAAAATATAATAAAAAAAAGAGTTTATTATTCTCTTATAAGATTTTTTTGTTTAATTTATTTTAATTTTTCTTCCTTTGCTTTCTTCGGACTTCGGAATAGTAATTTTTAATACTCCGTTTTGATAATCAGCTTTAATATCATTGCTATTAATTGTTTTAGGAAAATTATAGGTGCGAGTAAAAGAACCATAGCTAATTTCGGAGTAGTGATGTTTCTTGCCATTATTTTCTCTTTCTTCTTCTTTTTCAGCATGTATCCGTAGTTGATTATTAACAAATTCAATTTCTACTTTTTCTTTGGGAATTCCAGGCAATTCAGCTTTGACATAGTAGTTATTTTGGTCCTCATGTAATTCGCTTGACCTCTAACTGGTTCTCTGACTTCTTCAAAGTCTTCTTCAGCTTGATTAATATTTCAAGCATTACCACCAACTTGTATATAATTTCCAGCATGAGAGAAATTTAAATTAGGATTACTTAATTCTTTATCACTAGTTAATAAATAACCTTGCTCCATTCTTTGTTTTCAGAAGTTTTGATAATCACTTTCTAAATAAACATTGCTTCATTTATAAAAATAATATATATGATATCGGAAAAAGATTTTCAACTTCATAAAAATGATACTGGTTCAACCGCCGTGCAAATAATTTTATTAAGAGAAAAAATTAAAAGAGAAAAATCACATTTAGCAAAAGAAAACAAAAAAGATCATGCTGCATTACGAGCTTTATTAAAAAATGTAGCCATAGAAAAAAAACTTTTTGAATATTTAAAAAAAAATAATCCTATTATATGTGAAAAACTAAAAAAAGAAATTATTTAGTTTAATAGTTATATAACAAAGTAATATATAAAATATAAATATAGAGGTTACTTGTTATTCCTTGGTAAAAACAACGCAAGATATTTTTGAAAACTAGACGGAACCAAATGACCTACGAGTGAATTCTCGCAGTTTTAAAATTTAAGAGTTTGATCCTAGCTCAGGATTAACGTTGGTAGTATGCCTAACACATGCAAGTCGAGCGGAGAGTAGTAGCAATATTGCTTTTAGCGGCGAACGGGTGAGTAATACTTATCTTACTTGCCAATTAGTGGGGGATAACCATGGGAAACTATGGCTAATACCGCATATGTTACTTCGGTAATGAAAGGAGGTCGCAAGATTTTCGCTAATTGATAGGGATAAGCCGTATTAGCTAGTTGGTAGGGTAAAGGCCTACCAAGGCGATGATGCGTAGCCAGTCTGAGAGGATGAATGGCCACAAGGGAACTGAGACACGGTCCCTACTCCTATGGGAGGCAGCAGTGAGGAATTTTCGGCAATGGGGGAAACCCTGACCGAGCAATACTACGTGAAGGAGGAAGGTCTAAGGATTGTAAACTTCTGTTAGCGCGGAAGAAGAACTAAACGCAAGTTTAGTTTTGACGGTACGCGCAGAGAAAGCAACGACTAACTATGTGCCAGCAGTCGCGGTAAGACATAGGTTGCGAACGTTATCCGGAATTATTGGGCGTAAAGGATGCGTAGATGGCTTGATAAGTTATCGGTGGTAAATCGGGGCTTAACCTCGTGGAAGCTGGTAATACTGTCATGCTCGAGTTCAGGAGAGGTTAACGGAACTCTATGTGGAGCGGTAAAATGTGACGATATATAGAAGAACACCAACAGGCGAAAGCAGTTAACTATTCTGTTACTGACATTGAGGCATGAAAGCGTGGGGAGCAAAACGGATTAGATACCCGTGTAGTCCACGCCCTAAACGATGAGTGCTGGATATTGGGAACTAGATTCTCAGTGTCGCTAGTTAACACGATAAGCACTCCGCCTGGGTAGTACGATCGCAAGGTTGAAACTCAAAGGAATTGACGGGGACTCGCACAAGCAGTGGAGCATGTGGTTTAATCCGATACAACGCGTAGAACCTTACCAAGGCTTGACATGTAGTGCAAAACTAGGGAAACCTAGCGGAGGTTATCATTACACAGGTGCTGCATGGCCGTCGTCAGTTCGTGCCGTGAGGTGTATGGTTAAGTCCTATAACGAACGCAACCCTTGTGCTTAGTTACCATCATTAAGTTGGGGACTCTAAGCAGACTGCCAGGGTAACCTGGAGGAAGGAAAGGATGACGTCTGGTCGTCATGGCCCTTATGCCTTGGGCGACACACGTGCTACAATGGTTAATACAAAGGGTCGCCAACCCGCGAGGGGGAGCTAATCTCAAAAAATTAACCTCAGTTCGGATTGGAGGCTGCAACTCGCCTCCATGAAGCCGGAATTGCTAGTAATCGCAAATCAGCCATGTTGCGGTGAATACGTTCTCGAGTCTTGTACACACCGCCCGTCAAATCACGAAAATCGGTAATGCCTGAAACCAACTCGTTAACCCGCAAGGGATTCAGTTGACAAGGGTAGGATTGGTAATTGGGGTTAAGTCGTAACAAGGTATCCGTAGGGGAATCTGCGGATGGAAAAAAATTATATTAATAATTGGTTCTGTCTAGCTTTGAGAGATATTTTTATTCTATAATAATTAAATGATATTTTTTAAAATTTTATATTTTAGTTAAAAAGATTGAATTTTTTCTCTCTTTTTAGCAATGCTTTTTAAAAATATTATTATTATTTAACTAATGTTATTTATTAAAATTATTAATATACTTCTGAAAAATGAGTAGATTTATTTTATCTATTTAATTTTGAGAGGTATATTTTTATCCTCTCTTTCTTTGAAAACTGAACGCAAATAGATTTTACCGAAAATAGTAAGTTATTAAGAGTGTATGGTGGATACCTTGGGACTAATAGGCGATGAAGGACGTGATATTCTGCGATAAGCCTTGGGGAGCCGAAAATAGGCTTTGATCCAGGGATTTCCGAATGGGACAACCTGTTATCAGTAATGTGATAATATCTTAATGTTTACATTGAGAAGCGAACCCGGAGAACTGAAACATCTTAGTATCCGGAGGAAAAGAAAATAAATAATGATTCCCTCAGTAGCGGCGAGCGAAAGGGGAACAGCCTAAACCAATTAATTTATTAGTTGGGGTCATAGGAAAACGAATTCAGAGTTACAAAAATTATTTATAGGAGAATTGGTTGGGAAACCAAGCCAGAGAAGGTGAAAGCCCAGTATCTTAAATGAATAATTCTCTTTGTTTAATCCTGAGTACCACGAGACACGTGAAATCTTGTGGGAAGTCACGGGGGCCACCCCGTAAGGCTAAATACTAATTAGTCACCGATAGTGAACTAGTACCGTGAGGGAAAGGTGAAAAGAACCTCGGAAGAGGAGTGAAATAGAACTTGAAACCATAACACTTACAAGAAGTCAAAGGGCATTAAAGCCTAATGGCGTGCTTTTTGCAGAATGAGCCGGAGAGTTATAATTATTGGCAAGGTTAAGTTCTTTAAGGAATGGAGCCGTAGCGAAAGCGAGTTTTAATAGAGCGTTTAGTCAGTGGTTATAGACCCGAAACTAGGTGAGCTAACCATGAGCAGGCTGAAGTGGGGATAAAACCTCATGGAGGGCCGAACCAGTGACCGTTGAAATGTTCTTGGATGACTTGTGGTTAGGAGTGAAAAGCTTATCGAACCTAGAGATAGCTGGTTCTCCCCGATATAGTTGTAAGGCTAGCGTAAGAATTAAGAATAGTGGGGGTAGAGCACTGAATATAGAAGGGCCCTTAACCGGGTACCGCCTGTAATCAAACTCCGAATACCATTATTTATTATCTTGCAGTCAGTCTATGGGGGATAAGCTCCATGGACGTGAGGGAAACAGCCCAGATTATCGGCTAAGGTCCCTAAATAGTATTAAGTGTAGAAGGAAGTTAAAACACATAAACAGCTAGGAGGTTGGCTTAGAAGCAGCCATCCTTTAAAGAGTGCGTAACAGCTCACTAGTCTAGTGTTTTAGCGCCGAGAATGTAAGGGGGCTCAAATACTATACCGAAGCCATAGGCTAGTTGGTAATAAAAAGATAATCAAATTGTAAATTTTAATTAATAAAAAAATTTTTAACACAGTTTTTTAGAAATATGATAAAAGTAATTTATTTGTTATTATTTAATTTTTGAATTAACGTTTTTTTATTGCCAACTAGCGGTAGGGGAGCGTAGTAAAAGCAATGAAGTTAAACCGTAAGGATTGGTGGAGTTTTTACTAGTGAGAATTCCGGCGTGAGTAACGATAGAAGGTGAGAATCCTTCTTGCCGTAAGACCAAGGTTTCCAGGGTGAAGGTCGTCTACCCTGGGTTAGTCGGGACCTAAGGCGAGGCCGAAAGGCGTAGTCGATGGATAACAGGTTAATATTCCTGTACTAACCATAATTACTGATGGAATGACGAAGTCAGCTAAGATAAGCCAGTCATTGATTGTACTGGTCTAAGTAAGTAGAGGGTGTTATTGGCAAATCCGTAACACTAACCTTGAGATATGAAAGATAGAGGTAACTCGAAGTATCTGACGCTTTGCTTCCAAGAAAAGTTTCTAAAGATATAATTATGGTACCCGTACCGAGAACGAACACACGTGGTCGAGGAGAATATCCTAAGGCAAGCGAGAAAACTATAGTCAAGGAACTCGGCAAATTAGCCCCGTAAGTTCGCGAGAAGGGGTGCCTATGGCAACATAGGCCACAGTAAAGAGGCACGAACGACTGTTTATCAAAAACACAGCTCTCTGCTAAGGCGTAAGCCGACGTATAGGGGGCGACGCCTGCCCGGTGCTAAAAGGTTAAGAGGAGAGGTTAATTAACGAGCAATCGTTAATGAAGCTTTGAATTGAAGCCCTAGTGAACGGCGGCCGTAACTATAACGGTCCAAAGGTAGCGAAATTCCTTGTCAGGTAAGTTCTGACCCGCATGAATGGCGTAACGATTCGTGCACTGTCTCGACTATAGACTCGGTGAAATCTTAGTACCGGTGAAGATGCCGGTTACCCGCAACTAGACGGAAAGACCCCGTGGAGCTTTACTGCAACCTGATATTGGGTTTTTCTCTTGTTTGTACAGCATAGGTGGGAGACTTTGATTCTAGGACGCCAGTTCTAGATGAGTCGTCGGTGGGATACCACCCTGATGAGCGGAAAATTCTAACTTGTCATATTACATATGAAAGGACAGTGTTTGGTGGGTAGTTTGACTGGGGCGGTCGCCTCCTAAAGAGTAACGGAGGTGTTCATAAGGTATCCTCAGTAGGTATAGAAATCCTATGTAGAGCGCAAAGGCAAAAGGATGCTTAACTGTGAGACATACAAGTCGAACAGATACGAAAGTAGGACTTAGTGATCCGGCGGTTACCTAGTGGTAGGGCCGTCGCTAAACGGACAAAAGTTACCCCGGGGATAACAGGCTAATACTTTCCAAGAGATCACATCGACGAAAGTGTTTGGCACCTCGATGTCGACTCATCACATCCTGGAGGTGAAGAAGCTTCCAAGGGTTGGGCTGTTCGCCCATTAAAGTGGTACGTGAGTTGGGTTCAGAACGTCGTGAGACAGTTTGGTCCCTATCTGTTGTGGGCGCAGGAAATTTGCGGAGATCTGCTCCTAGTACGAGAGGACCGGAGTGGACTGACCAATGGTGCACCAGTTGTCATGTCAATGGCACAGCTGGGTAGCTAAGTCGGGAATAGATAAGCACTGAAAGCATATAAGTGCGAAGCTAACTTCAAGATAAGATTTCCCATTTCGTAAGAAAGTAAGATACCTTCTAGACCAGGAGGTTGATAGGCAACGCGTGTAAGTACAGTAATGTATTAAGCTTAGTTGTACTAATTTATCGAGGACTTATTTTATTGGTATTTTCATTGTTTGCGTTCGGTTTTGAGAGAAATTTTTTCAACTCTCTATTATAATTTGTACTGGTGACTATAACAAAGTGGTAATACCTGTTCCCATTCCGAATACAGAAGTCAAGCACTTTCGTGGCAAAGATACTCTTTACGGGGAAAATAGCTCATTGCCAGTACTTTTTATATTTATCATCTAAATTATTCTTTTCATTTCCTAAATTATTTCTACAATTAATAAATTTGGTTATTATTGACGAATTAATTTGGGGAAAATAAGTTTTTGAGAAATGTTTTGAAATTATAGAAAGCAGTAAAAATTTATTTTGATAAAATAATTAAAAAAGATTAGTGATTAACTTTTAAAAACTCTTTACATATGCTTTTTAATAATGATAAAAATATTCTTGATTTTTAAAAATTAACGGATTCTGTAATTTTCTAGAAAATTAATGAAATAAACTTTCTTTGCCCATGTAGCTCAGTGGATTAGAGCAAACGCCTTCTAAGCGTTTGGCCGGGAGTTCGATTCTCTTCATGGGCACCAAATAAAAAAATAAATTAATAATTATGAATAAACTTCCCATTTTATTGTTAGATAATATTTTTCTGTTTCCAAAATGCGATATTCGTTTGAATTTGAAAAATAATATCTATTGAAAAAAAATAATTTTTCGAGCATTAAAGGATTATCAAGGAAGGTTATTAATTATTCCTAATAAAGAGAAAATTAGTAATAATTTGGAAAGTTTTCCTTCTATTGGAACATTAGCAAAAATTAGTTTAAATATTCCATTAGAAAATTCTTCTGAAATAGTTATTAATTCATTTGAAGAAGTTAAATTTAGTGGATTAGAAAGAATAAAAGTAGTCAACTTAAAAAAAGTTGATGATATATGAGAAGCAGAGTATCAAGTTATGGTTGACAAAGAAATGGACGAAATAATTCTTGATGAACTAACGAAAAGATTTGTTCGTTTTCTCCCAGAAATACTTGAAAAAGCTAAGTTAAGTTCAATTGAAAAGTTTCCTTATATGACAATGATGCGTGGCAATATTGCTACTCTTATTGATTTTATTACTCAAAATAGTCGAGAAATTGACTTAATAACTAAATGAAAAATATTGGCTTCTTTAAACGTAGGAGAGCGGCTAGAAATGTTAATTACTATACCTGATCGGCGAAGAATTGAGGAGGACCTTGATAAAAAAACTAAGGAAGAAATAACTAATCAACAAGAAGAATACTATTTAAGGGAAAAACTAAAAACTATTGAAAAAAGATTAAAGGATAAGAATATCCATAGTGGCGGTAGTGAAATTGAAGAAATTTTAAGAAGATTAGATAAGGATCCTTATCCTGATTATGTGAAAAAAATTGTTCAAGAAGAGATAAAAAGATATCAATCAATGCCAAATAATTCTAGCGAAGCAAGTATTATTAAACAATATATTGATGTATTAGTAAACTTACCGTGATGACAAAAAACTAAAGAAATTAAAGATTTAAAATTTGCTCGCCAAAAACTTGACGAAAAACATTTTGGTTTAAAAGAACCCAAGGAAAGAATTATTGAATATTTAGCAGCTCAGCAAAAAACTGAAAAATCTCTGAATCAAGTTATTTGTTTCGTTGGTCCTCCAGGCATAGGAAAAACTTCTTTGGCTGCTTCTATCGCTGAAGCAACCGGACGAAAATTTGTGAATATTTCGTTGGCAGGAGTTCGTGATGTGGCTGAAATTCAAGGTCATCGCCGCACTTATATTGGTGCGATGCCAGGGAGAATTATTCAATCTATGAAGACAGTAAATCAGTTAATTTTAATAGATGAAATTGATAAGATTTCTAGTGATTTTCGCGGTGATCCCACTTACGCTTTATTACCAATTTTTGATCCTAATCAAAATAAAAAATTTATTGATAATTATTTAGGAGAAAAAGTTCCTTATGATTTGTCAAAAGTGATGTTTATTTGTAGTGCTAATAGTTTTGATTTACCATTGCCATTGCTCGATCGAATGGAGATAATTCAATTGTATTCTTATACTGAAATGGAAAAATTTCAAATTGCTAAAGAATACTTAATTCCAGAAAATTTGAAAAAATATAACTTGAATTTGAATAAAGAAGAATTGGTTTTTGAGGATGAGGCAATTAAAGATATAATAAAATATTATACTCGTGAATCCGGAGTACGAGAACTGAGTAGAATTATTCAATTAATTATTCGGAAATTTATTGTTCAACTTATTCAAAAAGAAACAAAAAAAACAGTTATTACTTCAAATAATTTAAAAGATTATTTGAAAAAAAGAAAATATGAATTTACTCAAAAATTAAAAAATCCACAACCGGGTGTAGTTACTGGGTTAGCTTATACTGGGTATGGCGGAGATATTTTACCGATAGAAGTTGTTCATTATCCACGCAAAGAAGGTGAATTAGAATTAACTGGAAATCTTGGCGATATTATGAAAGAGTCTGCTCATATTGCTCTTAATTATATTAAAGCTAATTATAAGAAATTTAATATTGATTTAGAAATATTTTCTAAAAATGGCATTCATATTCATGCTCCCGAGGGTTCAACTCCAAAAGAAGGACCAAGCGCTGGAATCGCTTTAACTTCGGCGATTATTTCTTCTTTAACCGGAGAAATTATTCCGCGTGATATTGGAATGACTGGTGAAATTACTTTGCATGGTCATGTTGAAGCGATAGGAGGATTAAAAGAAAAATCAATTGCTGCTCATCGGAGTGGATTAAAAACTATCATAATACCAAAAGCTAATGAGCCAGATATTGATGATATTCCATCCGAAATTCTTAAAGATATGAAAATTATCCTAGTTGAAGAATATCAAGAAGTTTGAGAAATAATTTTTCCTAAAAAAACAAAAAAAATATCTATTCCTATTAAACCGACAAGAACAAAAAGTTCAACAAGAATAGTATAATTTTAGTAAATTTTTCCAAGAACAAAAGACGAAATGAAAATTAGTTATGAATTAAAAAGTGAAATGCGTTACAGTTGAGTTTCACGTCCGAGTATTTACGCTCTAATTGCAGATATCAAAACGAATTTTTCATTTAATGATTTACTATCTGAATTTAAGAACTTAAAAAGAAAAAAAGAAGAATTATTCCTGATTATTTAAAAATTACTAATAATAAAGATTGTGATGCAAAAATTTGAAGGAATTTTTATCATTTTAAAAAACAATAATAAATTAAATTCAGTAAAGGAGGCCGCGAAGGAAATAAAAAATTATTTAGGGAAAGATATTTTTGATAAAAATAATAAACATTTTGAATTTATTTTTGATAAGGAAGATTTTAATTTGTCAATCGATTCTGATAGACTTGCTTATGATGAATATGGTTCTTCGTTTCCAACAATTTGTTTCGACACCCACAACAACAGAAAGGTGTTAAGAATTGAGTTAATTATTAATAATCAGAAAGAGAACCCTAAAATTTTTTTCAAAACTGAAGAAAAAACTGAAGAAGTTGGCGAAAGTAAGGATACTTCACCTAATCAGAGTAAAGAACCGATTAACTGAGCTCTCTGTATAACTTTAGTTAGTTGATTACTGTTAGTTAGTGTGTTAATGCTTTCTTTAATTGCATGAAAATTTAAAAAAAAAGTAAAACTATAATATAAACAGCAAAGATATGCCTAATATTAGTTGTAGTTGTAAATTTTGTGGTAATTCTAGACATATGATAAGTTGTTGCATTACTACAATTGTTACTTTAAATGGAAACTATTGCTGAGTATTTTTAGGAGTAATAGACCGCAAACCTAGTAATTTTTATTTTTAAGATATCATTATTGGTTTCACTAATTATGAGTTTGATTTTATAAAATTTTTTAAAAGTTAATAAATTAAAGAAAATACATGGTCACAAAAGAAAATAAAGAGAAATACAATTTGTTAATTGGCCGTCATTGTCTAGTAAAAGCTCCCGATTTTTTATTGGGGGCGGTTCAGGAAGCCCTAACTTATGAAGCTAATTCTTTAATGGTTTATAGTGGCGTTCCTCAAAATAGTGCTCGTCGTCCATTATCGGATTGAAAAATACCTGAATTTAAAAAATTTTTAGTGAAAAATAATCTTGATATTAATAATGTAGTAGTTCATGGACCTTATTTAGTAAATTTAGCAAATACCATAAATGAAAAAATATTTCCTTGGTCAGTGAAGTTTTTAAAAGGAGAAGTTGCTCGTATGTCCGAAATAGGTTTTAAGACTATTATTATTCATCCTGGTAGTGCTTTGAACGCTGAAAAAAACAAGTCTTTATTACAAATAGCCAAAGGCATTAATGAAATTTTTGAAGAAAATGTCACTATGCGCATTGCTCTTGAAACAAGTTGTGGCCGAGGGGGAGAAACTGGTTCAAAATTTGAAGAATTAAAAAAAATAATTGATAATGTTAAGCAAAAAGAGCGCGTTGGCATTTGTTGAGACACCTGTCATCTTTATGCAGCTGGTTACGATATTAAAGATAATTTGGAGGGAGTAATTAAAGAATTTTCAGAAATAATTGATTTAGATAAATTATGAGTTATTCATCTTAACGATTCGTCTGGCGAGTTAGGGTCAAAAACTGATTTACATAAAAATATTGGTCAAGGTAAAATTGGTTTAAAAGCGTTAAAAAAAATAGTATGGCACCCAAAATTTAATGGAATAGTTAAAATATTAGAAACTCCTCGCAAAGATGAAAAATTTTTTCAGGAAGAAATCAAAATATTAAAAACCCCTCATTAGATTTCAATAAAACTGCTAAAAATAAATAAAAACTAATGAAGAAAGAAAAAATTAGCATAAAATGTATAATAATAAAAATATAATATTAAAACGTTTTGAAAAAAATTTATAAGAATTGAAAGTTTGTTATTTTTCCCATTGTAATAATTCTAATTATTTGTCTTGGAATACTATTATTTTCTGATTCAAAATCTGATTCAAAAAATGAAGGTCAATTACAAACGATTGTTATTAATGCTAAAAAAAATCATTCTTCTACGGTTATTTTTCTTCATGGTATGGGGGATAATGCCAAAACTTACAAAAAAATTTTTGAACCGTTGAGTGAATTAAACCCAAATTTAAAAATTATTTTTCCACAAGCACCAAAAATTCCAATTGGAGCATATCTTAATTCACCAAAGACCGCTTGGTATAATATGGAAGGAGACCCGCATGATATTTTAACATTACGAGAAGATAAAGTTGGCTTACTTAATACATTAGCGAAAATTAAAGATATTGTTCAAAAAGAAATAAATTCGGGTATACCAGCTGAAAAAATAAGTATTATTGGCCACTCTCAAGGGGGAGCGGTGGCTTTAGCTTTAGGTTTAGTTTCTGAACATCCATTAGGCGGAATTATAGGATTGAGTAGTTTTATGCCTTGCCGCAATGAAATATTTAATTTAGCTAAAAAAGAGAATAAACAGGTTCCTTTCTTTCTTTTTCATAGTAACGACGATAATGTTATTCCTACTTCAATTTGCGAAAAATCATTTCAGTTATTACAAGGAAATGGTTATAAAGCTCAATTTAAAGGAGATTTTCATGGAGGTCATTATTTTTTTAATGTTAAAACTGAAGCAAAAAAAATATTTAATCTTATTTTCACCTCTTAAATTATTCTTCTTTTACATTTTATTCAAAAACTCATGCTCTATTTCATTTAAAAAAGGAGAATATAATTCTTTGCTGTTAAGAAGATATAGTAGTCTTTTAGCGCGTGTAATTCCAACATAAAATAGGCGCTTTTCTTCTAATATATCTTGGGTTTCTTTGTAGGGCAGTGTTCCTTGGTCTAAATAAACAAAAAATACTACTTCAAATTCTAAACCTTTTGCTTGGTGAATGGAAGAAAGCACTAAATTATTACGAGTTTTGATTAATTGTTTATCTTCAAAGGCAATGATTATTCATTGTAAGAAATTATTGGTTAATTCTCCTAAATTATAATATTCTTTTTTTCGTCTTTTTTCCCAAGAATCAGCAATATTAATAAATTGTTGAACATTTTTTTCTCTTTCATCAGAATTAATTCGACTTTTTAAATGTTCTCAATAACTAAAATCATTAAGTATTCCTAAAAGAAAATTATTTAAAGAAAGGTCGTTGGCTAATTTATCTTTTCAGTTGTTAATTTTAAGAATGACCGAGCCTATTTTTTCTACTTGACCAGCAATAAATTTTTCTTGGTTTAAATTGGTAATAGTAGCAAAATTATTGAGATAATTATATATACTTAATTCTTCTTTTTGACTGTTTTCTTCAATTTTTTCAATGGTGCGAGCTCCAATTTTTTGTTGTAAAGTCAAAACTCTCAACAGAGAAAGAGTGTCTTGATAAACAATTGCTTTTAAAAACGCCAATGCATCTTTAATTTCTTCTCTTTCAATAAATTTGAAAGACCCTAGTATTTCATAAGGAATTTTTTGGGAAATTAATTCCTGTTCTATTCGTCCTGAAAGATAATTATTTCGATATAGTATCGCTATATCACTAAATCCAATTTTTTCTCGTAAGATTATTCAGCGAATTTGGCGGATAATTGAACCAATTGAGCGACCATTAAGCCAATTTACTTTGGCTCCTGCTTGTTTTGAAGAAGTTAAAAGATTATTAACTAAACTAGGTTGATTTTTTTGAATAAAAGAATTAGTTAAATCTAATATTTTACTAGTAGAACGATAATTAATGTTAAGATAAATAGTTTTTCATTTTTCATCTTTGGTAAAAGAAGAAATCAATTCGGGAGTCGCTCCTTGAAATCCATAAATTGCTTGGTTAGGATCTCCTACTAAAAAAACTTGTTGTTTGTCACTCATAATTAATTTAATTATTTCTCATTGAATGCTATTTATATCTTGAAATTCATCTAAGAGAATATGTTGAAACTGTTCTTGATATTCTTGACAAACTTGGGGATGATAATTAAAGAGAGCGATAGTATAAAGCAGCAAGTCATTAAAATCAAGCGCTTTATTAGTTTTTAAATATTCTTGATATTTTTGATATATTTCATATCTTTGTTTAGTTAAATCATCAAATTCTAATTGTTTATCATCACTGAGTTTACCATTTTTTCACCCACTAATATAAGCAATAATAGTATTGATTTCTTTTTGATCCACATTATAATTATTTTGATAAATTATCTTGCGAACCACAGTTTCTTGTTCATGACGGTCATAAACTGGAAATTTACTTTCCGGAAAGCCTAATAAATGGGAGTGTTTATTAAGAACATGAAAACAAAAAGAATGAAAGTTATAAATGTGTAAATCTTTTAGAGAAACAGTGCTAATATAGGAAAAAACACGCTTTTTAATTTCTTTAATGGCTTTTTTAGCAAAAGTTAAAACTAATATGTTTTTGGTAGAGATTTTTTTAGTAGTTAGCAAATAAATAACTCTACTTACTAAGGTTTTGGTTTTGCCACAACCTGGTCCAGCGATAACACATATTTTATTATGTTCTTCATATACTGCTTGTTTTTGTTGTTCGTTTAGTTCTTGGAAAATTTCTTCCATCGTTATTTAAATTTTTTATGTAACTCAAAAAATTATACTATCTTAATTTTTAAAATAAAGATAGTTTCAGATTGACATTTTGGTCTATATAAAAAGTCCCATCATGTTAAAAGAAACTATAACTAATAATAAAGTTTTTGTTGATAACTTTCAATTTAATAATAATCAACAAACAAAAATAACTGGTATTCTTACTAGTTCAATTAGAACCAAAGAAAGTAGCAATACACCTTATTATTGTTTTTTTAGACCTGATAGTGCTAACTCTAAACATTCCTTAGAAGAATGTGAAAGAATTATTTGTAAAGACTGCGAAATAGCAGTTATTTTTCGCATTAAAAGATGCGATTATAACTGTTTAGTTAAAGAATGTGCAATTCCTAAGTGTCAAAATTGTTGAATTAAACCTAATCTTAAAAAAGGCGATAAAGTAATTTTAGCAGGAAAATTTAGCCAAAGTGAAGATAATAACCGACCAAGCTTTACTTGTTATTCATATCGTTTAATAAACGATAAAGATTGTTCCAATTCTTACCAAATAATCGTTGATGAATAAAAAACGAAGCAATTATATTTATCAATTGGTCGGAATTGTTAAAGAAAAAAGGAAAATTTACCGAAAAAATGGCAGAAAGGGTTTTAAAATAGTAGTCAATTTACCTAATCAACCAGAAATTAATTGAATTCTAGTTTACCAAGACAGAATAATTAATCAACAAATTTGAAAAGACCTTGAAGAAATAAACTTTAATACTCACACAGGAGATGAGCCTTTTCCTAATAACTGTTTAGGTTGTTTATGTGGAGGAGGTTCCCACGGCGATGCTAATTATAATTTTGAAAGAACTTATAACTTTGCTAGTGGAGGAACTATCTATTTAAAAACGAAAGGTAGCGGAGAACAAGCTTGCCAAATTCCATCCACAGGAGGAACAGTTATTTTTAAAGCTATTGGCAATACAGCAACTTTGACTTTGAAGTATGTGAAAATTACTCGCGAATCTTATTTTGAAGAAAAGAAAACCAAAACACAAGAAATAGATCAGGAGCAATTAGATAATGAAGTTAACCAAGAAATAGAAAATTTGAAAGGAGAAAAAGAAGATGAAGAAAAAATGGAAAAAGAAAGTGGAGCAGGTGGTGTTGGAGATGGTTTAGAAAAAGAGCGAGAAAGAGAAAATGAGGATGAAGACGAAAAAGAGAAAGAACAAGAAAAGGAGAAAGAGAAAGAGCAGGAACAGGAAAAAGAAAACGAAAAGGAAACTGAGAAGGAGAAAGAGAAAGAGCGAGAATTAGAAAAAGAGCGTGAAAGATTAGAAGCTGAGAGGCTGGAGGCTGAACGCAAAGAGCAAGAAAAAAAAGAACGAGAAAATGAAGGAGAAGACGAGAATGAATAATAAATAGCAAAATTATGAAAAACCTAAATAAATACTTAAATAACAATCAAATTAAATCCAATCTAACTAAAGAACAATTATTAGAACTAAAAGAGTTATTAATTAAACAAGAAGCAAATTTTTTATCTAATCGTAGTAAAGAATGTTATTTACAAGAGATTAATCAGAAATTGTCTTAAAATAAACTTATATTAGTATAATTTAGAAATTAAATATTCCTCTACTTGCTCTTTAGCAATATTTTTGCTTTCTAACTGTTGTCAAAAGTTATTCATATAAGGGTTTTAAGTCCTTATTATAAGAGGCCTTTTGCTGTTAACAGCACTGTTAATAGCGTTGTTAATAGTAGGTTTTTTTGTTAAAAATTTATACAATTATTATATAGACTAAGTGTCAGATTTTAAATATTTGATTTTACTTAACTGGTTGTAAGCAAGATTAGATATTTATATCTAAAGAGGTTTGAAACTATTTATTATTTTTATAATAGTTAAATTGGCAATTATTATTTTTTAAATGATTAAAATTAACAATATTATGACACTTGAAAGAACACTTTCTATTTTTAAACCCAATATTATTAAAAAAAACTTGATTGGAGAAATTATTAATATTTTTGAAAAAAAAAAATTACGAATAATAGCAATGAAAATGATTAACTTAACTTCTCAACAAGCCGAAAAATTTTATGAAGAGCATAAAGAGAGACCTTTTTTCAGAGATGTGGTTAAATTCATGTGTAGTTCACCAGTAGTAGTTATTTGTTGAGAAGGAGAAAATGCGATAAAATTTAACCGAGAAATAATGGGGGCTACTAATCCCCATGAAGCCGTTGAGGGAACTATTAGAAAAATTTACGGAGAAAATATTCAAGCAAATGCAGTTCATGGCTCAGATAGTCAACAATCAGCAAAAAAAGAAATAAAATTTTTTTTTGATAATAAAGAAATATTTTCTTAGTTATTTATAAATACATTTATCAAGAATTTTACATTCTATTTGGAGCTTCTATTCCAATTAATTCTAGACCTAATTTTAAAATTATTTGAATATTTTTTACTAATAAAAGTTTTTGTGAAGTTAATTCTAAATTTTCTGAATCTAAAATTATATTATTTTGATAATAAATTTGTCAATTTCGAGCTAATTCATATAGATAATTAATTAAATAATGAGATTTATTCTCCTCAATAATATTCTCTAAAATAAAAGAGAAACGAATTAATAAATTAAATATTTTTCTTTCACCTTCTTCTCTTAATAAATCAATATTCGAACTAATTTTTTCAATATTTTTCTCTTGGGCTTTTTGAAATATTTGGTGACATCGAGCATGAGCATATTGAATATAATAAAGACGAGTTTTTTTTTGGTTTTCTTTTAATAAATCAACATTAATAGATAAAGGTTGATCAGGTTCTTTTTCTAGCAAAAAAAACTTTAACTGATTAATATCTAAGTAACTTAATGCTTCTTCTAAATCAATAGTATTTCCTAATCTTTTAGAAAATTTTCCATTTTTTCCTTCTTTATCGAGTAAATTAACTACTTGAACCAAAATTATTTGAATATTTTCAGGTTTATAATCTAATAATTGACAAGCTCCTTTTATTCTTCCAATGTATCCGTGGTGATCTGCACCTCAAACATTAATTATTTTATCTGATCTTTCTAATTTATTTCGATGATAAAGAATGTCCGAAAAAAAATAAGTGTAATCTTCTCCTTGTTTAATAATTACTCGATCTTTTTCATCACCAGATAAACTGCTGCGAAAAAAAGTCGCTCCTGATTGAAAATAAATCAAATCTTTTGCTTTTAGTTCGTTAAGTAATTCTAAACCTTTATTTTTTTCATATAAACTTGTTTCAGAAAATCAAATATC
>Ga0307508_10002828_pt1 | contig 18027 bp, 16 predicted proteins | sample 9_EM_MG_FD_203089 | JGI IMG/M metagenome (GOLD analysis project Ga0307508, IMG submission 203089) | Populus trichocarpa ectomycorrhiza microbial communities from riparian zone in the Pacific Northwest, United States - 9_EM | ecosystem: Host-associated > Plants > Roots > Unclassified | place... | reverse complement strand
TCCACGCCATACCACCCCCATGGGGCTCCCATCTTTCCCATCCGCCAGACGCAACAACTTTTTCCTGAGGAAACAAGTTGTTGCGTGAAGAAGAAACATTGATGCATGATCTGTGTTTGAGGCACCCGTACTGCCCCTCGTGCAGTCCTCTCTTCCTCTCCAGGTGGTCCGATATCAGGTGGGCTGCTGTGCGTACCAGCAGCTTGCTGGTGGCGTCCAGAAGCGATATCACTCGGTAGGCTCGCACCTTTGAGTAATCCGGCTTTCCTGGCTTCGGGATGACAACTCCCTTCGCTGTCTTCCATATTCTTGGGTGGTGGCTTAGCCGGATGCACGCCCGAACGATTTGGGCGATCCGCAGCTGCGCCCTCTGCCAGAATACCTTGATAATTCCCGCCGAGATCTGGTCATCTTCCGGAGCCGACTCGTTGGCCGCTTTTCCCAGCAGGGCCCCGACCAGCTGCATGTCGACTCTCTCAAAGCTCGTCCCCTTCTTTGGGCTTGTATGTTCCTGGAGGCCCCTGCGGGAAGTTATCCGAGTTCCGCAACACACCCAACAATTCCCACTGCTACCGCCACCACCACCACCACACCAAATAACTTCGACCAAATGTCTTCCAGTATGGTTCCCCTCCCACAGGATGCGAGTTATTCAAAGGAGCTACTCTTTCGGTTAAGGAATCCCGTTGTTTTGACGGTGGATCGGTTCGACGAGGTTTGGCCGTTGGTGTGCAACGTCTACACGTTTCGAAATAAGAGTATACAGCAGAACGGAGAACCAGCAGCATCCGCGATAAAGCTTAGTGTTCGATTACAGTCTAATTGACGAGTCAACTCACCGGACTGCATCCTACCGTTACCCTCGAACACAAGACCGAACATTACCATAGTCATGATTTCGAAACTAGTTGTATGCTGAAAATGTCAAATTTTGTACAGGAGCTGATCGCGACGGAAGCCGAGAAGAACTACTCAGCAGCTCAGATTTTCAGTGCGTTACACGGTGCTGGTTCGGAGGAAGGAAGCTCAAGGCAGGTGGTGGTTTTATAACGATGTATGATTCCATTAATATTTTTGAAAAAATAAAATAACTGACATTAAAATAATGTAGCAATGACATCCATAATGCACGACGGGAAAACGATTTGACTCGAGTTTTGCAGCCTGGTACCGGTCTTGCAGACGATATAGCTCAAGCACGGAAACTACTCGATGGCGAAAAATGGCTATTTGAAGAGTTTCAGGTGGAAGACAGAAAGAAGGAGACACGTTGAGGATTAGTCTTCGCAGGGCCAACCAGAATACAATAACGCGGCTATCTTACTCAATTTGATTCTACTCATAAAGTCAACAAATGGAAGCATAACATGTTCTCATTTCTCGTTAGAGGTAATACCGAGTTTGGATCCCTGTAGCACATTGTGTTGTTGACCGACAAGAGCGTGGAGGTATCGCCAAAGCTTTTTGTGTATTGGGAAGAGTTGGTGTTCAGGTAACGATGACACTCTGAAAATTTTAAACTAATAATGTACATAATAGGTCAATGACAACCACGTTATGTTCTTACCGACGATAGTGCAATCGAGTAGTCCGCTGTATGTAAGGCGTTTCAGGACTAGCTGCCGGTAAACATGGAGTCTCTCATCTTCTTTGTACGGTACATTCTCACCGAACTCTCCAACGGCGATTTGCAAGCTAAGCATTAAAACCAATCAGTCAAACTCTACAACACGCCATGTAAGTCTACACTCAATCGCGTTGTCAGGAACTTTGTACGGAAGCTATCAATCTCGCCCCGGATGGTAAGACGAAACCCTACATCCGCAGATACTGGTTGCTAACAATGCCCAAGAGGGCACTTCACGCTCGCCAACACAGTCCGATGCTATTGCAAAACTCCACAACAAATGCGTGTGAAATTTGAATTATGGCATCAACAGTTGAAAGCGAGTTTAGGCGTTATCAGAGGACAAGTTGCAAATCATGGTAAATATTCTACACCAATAATTGAATAAAAAAGTAACAAATTTAGTATTTTTGCAGGAATATATGGAATGATTCTTTATATCTTGCAATGTGCACGGCGGAGAGATAAACGCGCAGATGAGGCAGCTTGGAAGTTTAAGAACCAAAAACTGTCTATTTGCACGACAGAATATCCGCAGATCGGGGAATATCCTGTTCCCATCCAAAAGCTACTTCCTCGGGAACTCAACGCTGTCGAAGAACGTATCGAAGAAGGAAAGGAGATCCACCAACCTGATGAAACCTTGCAATGTTCTTGCCGGTAATTAATTCCTTGTTAAATGGATACACTAAAACCTTACTACATAATTAAATACTTAGGTCCGCCCGTCACTATCATTTTTGTTGGAATATAGGGATCGATAGAGACGAAGATAGTGAATTGGTTGATTGATACAAAGTCGAAGGAGGAACATTCTCTCTATATACAACGCGCCTGAGGGACTCGCCAAGGGGAAAGGACGGAAGACTGTCTCCCGAACCGGTGCTCGGAGACTAAGGCTGCTGTCATCTCCGGACATGTTGCCTCTGGTCCGTTATCTCCGGACGCCGTCTCCGGTCCGTCATCTCCGGACGCCCATTATTCTGACAATTTTCCGTGCCGACACATCTTCCATTTGGACACCGAGACAAAGTATTAACACCTGATGTTTGGCCCCGATACATTCATATGTTCGATGAGCCTGGAATGGCTGCGTACGGAACGATTGGATCGGTAGTGTGAAGGTACCGGAGAAGTACCGGCGCAGGATAATGGACGGACCGAGGCAATTCTGGATCACCGCGTCATTGAAGAAGAACTCCGACATATCACCTATGGCATGGATAGTTGATGGGGGAAAACCAATGGGAGGGTTATCGGCAGCAGGAAGTCACTCGGGCTTGGATAGAGGAGGTTAGGGAAGCTGTCGCATCATGGGTAAATTCACGGCCGGAGGAAATTTTAGAAGGCATAGACCATGGGAATTGTAAAAAAAAAAATCTTTTTAAATAATTGTACTATGGGACGAGCAATCACTACGAACATCTAAACTTCTCGTGATGACATAGTTTAAAAGTGGAAACTACACGAGTCGGTGTGCCGCAGAATCAGCTATAGCTGTGCAGTGCGGTGTGCAGGTTTTTGTTGGTAAAAAAGGGGCTAAGAGGATTCGACAGGCGGCAGCCACACCCGGCTGTGTTGTGCCACACGCTAAATTCTACCGTCATGGCCGCTTGAAAAGGATCCCATCGATAGTAGGAGGAAAAAGCGGGGTAGTTCAGTTTCGGGTTGCCTTCGGCACGTAACTATGCGTTTTTTCCCGTATCTTGCTCAAGGTGCGGTGGGGGAGATATATATAAAGAGCGCTCGAGCGCTGGTGGCTAGATCTCTAGCAATCTCTAGCATCGTCTCACTCTCGTTAAGTTGTTCAAAAGAGAGAACAAAAGAAACCGTGCCCCCTCCCCCCCCCACTTACTTCTTCTCTGTGGAGGCCATGAACGACGGTGTCGGAAGGAAAAGCGGTTCCTCTCCCCCTGCCAGCCAACTCCTCCGCCTCCACCCTCCTGTCCTCTTCCCGCTCCTGGAGCTCCCGGAGCTCCAATTAGGACGCCTTGCTTCCCGCCTCTTGCTCAGCCGTGACCAGTCTTCCCACATTCGTGGTAGAGAGGAAGTCTGGTGCCGACTGGCTGCATCTCCCATCGGCAATGAGGTCCTGGATCATCCACCGGCTCCTCTTCCTCCCACTTTCCTTAAGCACCTCTTCCGACAAGATCTTCCGCTAGCTTCTACTCGGGAGACACCTTGAAGAGTAAATCCCAAGTCTGCCGTCTAGCCCCAGCACCACCAGCACTGAGAGGTGGGCCGGCTCTTCGTTCACTGAAGGCACTTCCCGAAAAAGCAGTGACCTATATCCACCAGATAGAACCTCGAGCCAACCCTCTTGGAACTCCCAGCCACCGTACCGTCCGGCCTCTGGCTCCTTGGTGCCCTGTGCTCTCTCCTGGAGGTTTGGCCTCCAGCCCATTGCCGGGGCTTCCGCTCACTTCTCCCCGAGACCTCCCGCTTCCGGTTTGCCAGGAATCTGGGGAGCAGCATCGCGCGCACCCCCGTCCGTTCCAAGTAGCCCAGCCACCCACCCCGCGGGCGTCTGGTTCCTCCGCCGCAAGTTTCGTCCGTTCGTCGGCCAACTTAATCCCTGGGGCTTCCTTGTGCGCCGGGCTTCACCGGATCTCGGTGGTGATGTCCGGCCTTGCCCTCCGTAGCACCGCAATGTTCTTCTTTCCCGAAGTGCGTACATCTGGCCGGGGCCAGGCTCCTCCGAGTCCATACGTCTGATGGCCGCTGCGCGTCGGTGCGAATCGTGACTCGTTGCGGAGTCGCCTATCTTCTCGAAGCAGTCTCCAAAGTCCAGCAAGGGCAGTGTACCCGCATCACAGGCCTCCTGGTTGTAGCCCATGTGGGTTTTGATGCCCACCCGGATTGCCGTTCTTCCTCACTACCACGCAACCGGTGGCTCCGCCGCCCAGCCGTGACACGTCCGTGTCCATGGTCAGTTCGGACCGGGTCTTCTCTGTCTCGGAGAAGCGAGGCAGAAAACGGCGGGTACGGCGGGTGCGATTATCGATGGGTTGTCGGTTGTTAGCGTGTTCAACCTGGGATCATAACCTGTTGGAATATAGAGATCAATAGAGACGAAGATGGTTATTGGATTGATGATACATAGTCGAAGGGAGGAATTTTCTTTGTATACAACGGGCCCCCGATTTGTCGGGGGGGGGGGACGGAAGACTTTCTCCCGAGCCGGTGCTCGGAGACTCGGGAAGCTATCATTTCCGGACGTGTCGTCTCCGGTGTGTCCTCTCCGAGCGCCCATTATTCGAACAGTCTTCGGGGCAAGACGGCTGTGAGACTGGGACGTTCGGTCAGCGTCGGAGCGGGGGTGATATCGAATAACTCAGGTCTTTCGCAAATCTCTCTGGGCGAGCGATCCGTTCTGGTGTCTGATGGACGAAAAGAGAAAAAAGATAGAGACGTGAAGAATGAAGTCTCCATCTTATCAATAGGTTCACATCGGATTCACAACAGAGTAATCATAAGGGGTTCGGTCGATATCCGGGTCCGGTAGTGTGGCAGTTGTTGCTGTTCTGCTCGAGCGACCCCTTCTCTAAATTTTAAGCGCAGTACAATCGCAGAACTCTATCCAGAATAATCCCTCTAGAAACAGTTCGCCCTCGTAATAGAACCCAAAAAAATACCTTGAACACCGTTGAGCGATGTGGAGCTTAGTTTCGTTGATTGGTCATCAACACGTGAGGAGGCAGGGGTGAGGGGGGGAGCGGGACTGTTTTGTGGTTTGCTTTCTTTCTTATGAGAGTCCTTCTCTCCTGCTAGAGGATCATCGACACGAACGCTCAGCGAATCCAAGATATATCATCTCCACCTCTTCATCAACTTCATCATCCGTCTTCATCCCTCCACATCGTGAACCTTCATACGACGTAAACCAGCAGCACGAGTGAGTTGGTTTTAGGGTTTTCAGCGATCCTTGATCGCACTCACACCTCGTCATAAAAGCCTTATGCCGACCGTACGCTTCCAGTCTAGATCCCTTGCCCGTAGTAAAAACGACTTTCTCTTGTATCACAAAGTTTCTTTTGCCGCAAAGACATGGTCAGCTTTCCAGAGAGTTCTGTTGAAACGGATTCCCCTGAGGTCCCTTTCGTTGACACAAGGTTGCCGTACGGGCCTGGTCCTCAGGGTGAATTTCCTCGTCACAACAGCTTGTCCTTGACCAAGTTTTCTCAATGTGGGGACCATCGGTCGCCCCTTCACCCCCTACTGGCATTATTGTACTAACGCATCTCCGGTCCCAAAGATTCCGCTGTAACGGCACGCCGCCGCCGTCACCACCAATGACGAATGACTAGAGCCTGGACTGTTCTGGATTGCGCGGCGTGACGAGAAGGCTTTGGGTTTTTGGTTTTGGTTGCGCGGTGTGAGGAAAGTTCTGGATGGCGCGGCGCGAGTAAAAGGTTCTGGGTTCTAGCTGCACGGCATAAAGAAGGATCTGGAGGTGGCGAGGATCGCACTCATTGTATATAAAGGTGCTCCCGTCTGTCTTGCATGTTCTTTTTCACACAACAACTTGTTATCATTAGCCATAATCGGCCGCGACCACTAGCGACTGTTTCGGCCACCTCCCCGTTCCAAGCCCCCGCCCCGCCCGTCCCACGTCCCCGACTTACCTATTCACGCCTCTTCATTCTTGTCCTTGCCTGTCCACGTCTCCACGCCCTCGTCCCGATCCTTGGCTTGCTATATGGAGTCACATCAAGCCACACCCGTTACATCCACTGCCTCAAGCCACGCTGTCCATATTGGACGAATCTCCACACCCTTGGGCACTGCCTAGACTCTGAAATTCTCCCGGACCACTCTGCGGTCTTGCCAAAGGGATATGAGTTCTTGACAGCAATTCTCTCATTTTGCTGGTCGGCTTGCGGCTAAGTCTCAGCGGCGTTCTCTCGTCGGCATTTTTCCCCTGCTACTTCTCCTCGCGAACTTTTAGGGCGTGTGGCAGCAGCTCTGCTGCTGACGGCGGTGTGTAAGGCAGGCCTGTGAAGCCGGTTCTGCTGGTGGTCATTAGGCCAGGCCTACGAAGCTGGCACCGCGGAAGATGTGCTGTGTATTTGGGATGTCATCACGCAAGCTCTGGGTGAGCTACCGGGACATCCTGTGGGGTTTGGCTACCGATACTGCGATCTGTCGTGAACAACAGGCAGAGGTTCCGGAATGGTACATACGTTGGGGAGGGTAGGCGCCGTAAGGTACATCTGCCAGGGGCGGCGGCACTGCCTGCGGCGTTGACTTGACACGACGGCTGGTCGCAGCGCAGTCGACGCAGAAAGGTATCGGTGGTAATAAAATAGCTGTCAGAATGAATCGACTCAGGCCAAATGGTAAAGGATGGTTAAGGATCCTGACCCATGCAGGGCCAATAGTTGTAGGAATGCGACTAGCACCACCGGCATCGTATTGGGAGGAATCGTTCTCCTTGAGCGGTCATCTCTTGAGCAACGCGGATGAATGGACGAGATGGATTAGAAATGGTGAACCGTGGCGTGAACTCGGGCAAGAGGGAAAGTGGCAGATGGCGTGAGGCTGCGGAGGCTGGTGAAAGCCGTGCGGTGTATCCAGGTTCAGTCTGAATTCCATGAGGGGTACGGGGTAGCGGGGCAGCTGGAGGCTGTACAGCATATCCGGCTCATCGCCGGGATCTACTAAATGAATTTAGAAGCGGCCTCACCTGGAGTTTGAGTACTGTACACGCGCCCCGACGATGAGATAACCTTGCTCAGCTCCAGTGACACCCCTAAGCAGCTTGTAGTGTACATAAAGACGATGAGAATTTGTGTTGATTCCGCAGTATATTGACAGCGATTCCGCCTGCCCCATCCTGGAAGCCAACTGTGGTGCCGATACCGAGCACAGACTCGGGATCACCTCTTCAAGGAGTGCCCCGAGTGGAAGCCGCAGCAGAAGATCCTGTGGACGGAGGCGAAGAAGGAGACGGAGAGGTGGAAGGGCCGGTGGAAAGTGCGGGACCTCCTGGCCGATGGGAGGTGCAGCCGGGCAGTACTGGACTTCCTCTCCTCCACGGATGTGGGAAGGCGGGTGCCAGCTGAGGCACAGGACGACGCGGTGAACGCGGTGTCGGAGCCGGAGGTGCGGGAGTGGCTGGAGGAGCAGGGAGCGGGGGCCGAGGAGGCGGGCGCTGGGGGAACCGCCGTTGTTCCTGCCCATACCCGACTTCATGGCGTCCGCAGGAGCGGTGTAGGCGGCGTTCTTTCCTTTGTCTTTTCCTTTGTTCTACACGCTCGCTCTTCTCTTTTGTCCCTTTCTTTTGTGATCTCCTTGGTGCGCACCACACGTTCTCGGGATAGGCCTGGGCGGAGGGCAAAAGGGGTGTTTGCATGAGCCGCCACTGCGCGGACAGCGGATAGGAAACGGACTGTACATATCCCCGCCATGATCTAGATAGATCGTATGCGAGTCATGAATAAACAAAAAAAAAACCTGGAAGTCATCAAGCTCGGCCTCAGCGCTGAACTCGCATACTTACCGACGCAGTGGCGATTTCTTACTGGAGTTCGAAGGCACCAGACTTCGACTCGTCACCAGGCTTGAGTTTCATTATGCCCACCGCTGGTGAGTTGCAAGACATCTCGTGTAAAATGCCATGTTACTGACCAACCCACGCGCTGTGAAGCTCCCCATGATCTGGACTTGCCTCGAGCTCCAAATTTAAATGTGTACTTCGGCGGGAACCGCTCGCGTGTCGCGTTTTGCGCTGGAGTTCATCGAACCGGAAACACCCCGTTCTTGATAGACAACGGGGTAATAGGGAGACATAGTTTATGGTATAGTTGTTTGTGAGTATGGGCTTGAAAATCAACACACTACAAACTGCAACCGCCGAGAAGCCAAACCGGACGCCTGCCACCTGGGATCTCAAAGCTTTTTAGCAGGGCGAATCACCACTCCTCGTCGGATTCCTCCCTCTTGATATGCGGCAGAATAAGATTCTCATCGTGGGTTCCGACGTCGTCGGCAGCCTCAGCGCCTTCCTCCATCTTGATGGCGGCATTGCCCTCCGAAGCAGGAGCAATACCAGAGATCCCCAGGGAACCCGGTCCTCCAGCAGCAGTAGCAGGAGCAATACCAGCGATCCCCAGGGGACCCGATCCTCCAGCAGCAGTAGCAGGAGCAATACCAGCGATCCCCAGGGGACCCGGTCCTCCAGTAGCAGTAGCAGGAGCAATACCAGCGATCCCCAGGGGACCCGGTCCTCCAGTAGCAGTAGCAGGAGCAATACCAGCGATCCCCAGGGGACCCGGTCCTCCAGCAGCAGTAGCAGGAGCGGACTGCGCGGAGTGAGTCTTCATCAGGATGGTTAGTTGGTTGATGAGAAGCGATTGGGGAAATGTACCTTAGCAGCCGGCATTTTGGCATCAGCTCGGACGGCCCTTGAACGAGAGGTTCGCGTGAGAAGGGCCCAGGCAGTGGCTGCAGCCATCTGCTTGGGGGTTTGCTGGGCGGCGGCAGGGCGTTTCTTGTACTGACGGCGCTTCTTAGGCTTAAAGGTCGGACTGTACTGTAAATGAGTCAGTATGCTGGGGCTATTGTGTCTCGGAAAGGGTGCTTTTACTCACCCTCTCCGGGGACGAGATCATGGCACGGTTCCTCAAAAGGTAGTGGTTCCCGGTGATGGCACTAGCGTGGTTCATCGCGAATGATTTTGGTGCCTTCTGGTTGTTAGTTGTACACAAGGCGATACAGCAGCAGCCGTGAGTGAAGGGCTGGGAAATGGAGAAGGATCAGCGACGTACTCGGGATTCTGTTTTCAGGTTGGTGGTAAATTGAGCCTTATTTGTAGTTTGTCGATGGGAGTAGAAGATGGGGTCGGAGGCCCGCAGCATATGACGGGTGTGACGTGTTGGAAAAGAGATGGAGTCGTAGGGAGGGTTCGGTTTTGGTTGTTCGCGGTGCCAGGGGAGAGCAGGTTTCACAAGCTGACGCTGCTGGGACGGTGGTTTGGCTGGCCGCTACAGACACACAGAACAAAACAGACAACAATAAACAAGCTAGAGATTCGATTACAGACCTCATTCGTTACTCTACTCCCAGTGACTGTTCGAGTGCGTCAACGCTTTTTTTTTCGTTATCCATACTCGCATATAGCCCATCAAGACTACAGTGGCGCACTTTTTAATCTTGGGTTCCCGTCCGCTCTCCGCGCGAAGGTGGCACTTTACAAGCTTGCCTTTGCCCTCCGTCTCGGCCTGTCCCAAGAAAACATGCCCACTAAAGAAGTCACCAAGGAAGATAATCCGATCAAGTGAAAGAACAAAAGAAAGCCAACCCCTACCCCCCCTTAGTCATCGCCTGCGGATATCATGAGGGAGGGGGTGGGTAGGAACAGTGGTAGTTCCTCCCCGCCCAGCTCCTCCACAGAACCCAACTCATCCGCCTCCTCCTCTTCTCCTCCCACTCCCTGCGTTCTCTGCACTGCCATTCAGACACCTCGCTCACTCCGTCTTCCTCAGCTGGGATCAGCCTTCCACAAGTGCATCGACACTCAAAGCTACGATTATCAGAAATATCTCTCACGGGCTGAACGATGCACACCAAATGAGAAAGCACATCGCAATGCTGCAGGAGGATAGGCCAGACATCACCATTGAGATCAGATGGTGTTAGGCCCACAAGAGAGGTCCCAGAAAATGAGATGGCTGAGTGGGCTACGCTCACAGCGGAGAAGTCAGATACCCGCGGGGTGGAGCCACACACGGTGCCGCTTCTCGTGTATCTTGAACACTTCATGCAGGAAATTTTGGAGAAAAAATGGGCCAACATAAAGCAGTGGGCGGGAGACCGGACCTCTAGGAAGAAGTACAAGACGCCTAGCAAACAGAAACCGGATGGCACACCCGCAGGCAGCTCGAAGAGACTCACCTCAAGTTGTTCTATCTGAACACGTCACTGTGTCTCGGGGTAGTTTCTGCACTGGACGAAGAATCGGCCAGCCGCTCGGTGTGGTTGCTGCAGCATGCACAACACCATAGAATGGTTCCGATTTCTCTGCTATCGTCCATCGCATCCGACAACAGCCTTCCACCTCTGCCACTCTACCAACACTTCCCTCTTATACCTTCTCCCATCTCACAACAGCATTAGCAACTCTGCTCCCATCTCTCATCAATCCCGCGTCAACAACCAACCTCCCCTTCTATCTTCTGCCACCCCCTTCCAGTTGACAACACAACCAATAACCCCTTCCCTCATCTGCTCTAACAGCCATCGATAACAACCATCCGCCCTTCCATCCGCGCCAATATCTGTACTAGTCCCTGCGTCGAATCCATCCTACGATTACCACTTCCTTCACCCAACGCGATAAGCAACAACTGCGCTTCCGGAACCTGCTGTTTCTCCGAATTGATAGCATTTGTGCAAAACAGCTGCAGAGCATCGAGATATAGCGGGCGGGCTCTAACATCGACGGAGTACCAAACTTACTCTTGCGGCCCTTCATCTCTCTAGCAACGGTGATCATCCTAGAATATACGGAAATCAGACCCGCCCACGATCACCCTTGAACTCTGCAGCCAGGTGGAGATTTGTTTGCTCGCATGGAAGCACAGCTAATCTTCCTCCCCATCCTAACCGAAATCTAGCATCTTACTCATGATCCTGATTTCTCACACCTTCGCCTCCGCCTATACCGCCATCACCACTCTACCTACTCATATTACCGCAAAAAAATCGGTATGTACCCGTCGTATTTCCGAATGAGTGAATGAGTCATAATGACCAGTGAATTGGAGTTGTACTGACGGCAGCCGAGATCCTCTAGCTGGGATGGGCCGTGGCCGAATTCGGCCCAGACCATGCAACATCGCCAGCATCGGATTGGGTGCCAAAATCCCGAAGCCGAGTATCCAGCACGATTCGGGAGGTCGGAGCACGAGCGTGCAGCGACCGTGGCTATCTCGGGGTCTTGGCCCCAGGAGCGCGTACTAGCCGCGCTATATCCAATCCAATGGTCCGTCGCCACCGCATACATGGCGGTCGCGACTGCTAAACAACAGTGGTGCGGTCACCTACTGGTGACTGGGGGGCCAAGGATAGGTATATTATCGCTCCCAGCGCTGTGACTAAGGATGTGTACTGAACAGTGCGCTCATACAGGCTTGTTGCCGCCCGCTGGCCCACAACCAGAAGGGGAGATTCCCCACCGGTCTGGACAGGAGCTACGACGGTTAGGGGGGTTTGTCTGCCGGCCGCAGAAAAAGGCCTACGCGGTCTCGACGGCTACCAAAATCCAGCCCAACAGCTACCGATAATAGATGCGACCTGCGACTGCTACCAAATTGTACCCCTAGCAGCGAATAGAATGGACTTTCTAATCCACATCGATCAGGACCTTCGCTCGTGGCAACCCATAAGCCCCGCACGAAGATGACTGATATCGAACCGATGATAGAACCAATCGTTGGACGACCCTCTCCAACCGGCACGTGATGACGAGAGCGATGACGAGAGCCGAAAGGAAACTCGTATAACGGGTAGATAAGTACGTCGTCTTTCACAGAACAGCTGTGGTCGTCAAAGTAATTGGATTTAGCTCGTGGGGCGGGGAACCTCACGCGGGCCAAGTAGCATTTCTCCTGAAAGAGTCACACCTCATTACAAGAACAAACGTCAATTTGTGCTCCGATCTCAGGTAGGTGATAGCGCCGAACAGTGGGGACGTTTACAACCATGTCTTTCACCAAGGAACCAGAATACATTATATCGATGGAGGGAGGGTGGTCAGGAAGCGACGATTACGGGTCGGATACCCTTTTTCTGATTGACTACGACGAGATAAGCCGGTCGAACCTGGCCCATGGAGCAGACCGGGCGTGTCGAATCTGGCTGGGGGTCTGACTTTGACTACTGTATAGCCACGTTGGAAGAGATTTTGGGGGCTGCCGAACAGTAGCAGTAAGTCTGCTTATATTCGCAATTGGGTTCTCAACTACAGCGATGGAGCCGGCCGCTACCAAGTGCTAGTGCTCGTTGAAGTCCCCGCGCCCGGTTGTTCACGATCTCCAATCAGGGATCGAGTCGCGACTGTCCTTGGGGAAGTATTGGAATTACTTCTCGCTACTCAGGTACAGGACGCCGGGGTGAGCCAGACGAGACCGGCATCGGACAAGGCTGTGGCGACGGCAACACAATGCCATGGCAAACCTACGTTAGGAGAGGAGCAGGAGTAGGAGGCATTGTGTAACAGAGGATCGTTCTGTACTTAGTTCTTTCCCTTTTGTCTCTTTCTTTCTTTCTACACACTCTGACAATAGAGAGAAAATTAAGTCGTCTACAATCTCGTACAGGACCATCCACATAACACCGACAGCTCTCTGCCTATCTTCTCCCTACTGCCTCTCTCTCTCACCCTCATCTTTGGGAACTCTTTACTTCGATCATGCTCGGTAATTCATAATCGGAAGGCTGCACTGACGTTGAGGCGGCATCACGATGGTACGTCATTCAGTATCTTGTGCAGGCTCCTACATTTTTTTTCGATGGCTGGTGTCATTTTCATTGGATTCGGTGGGGACTTTTGGTCTAACCTGAAACTGTTTTTCTTTTCTTTAATTCGCAAAGAAATAATTGCGAACCCCACGCCCGACGAAAGTATTACACCGTGCGTGGGACCATTGTGTTTCGAAGCCCGGAGATTACGACGAACGAAATTTGATGGTCGGGGGTAAGCTGTGATGCTATCTCACCCATCCGCTGTGGCCGTCCTAGTAATTGGAGCTAGCTCCCGATGTGATGATGGGCAAGCCTACCGGAAGAGAAGCCGTACCTCGACAACTGCGTTCTTTTGTGCGCACTCATCAAGTGTTTTGATATCAGCAATGCGGTGAGACCTATGCCGGCCACCGTTCAATCAGAAAATTGACTAACGCTGACATTCTCCAGACAAGGCACCGGTGGTTACATTTCCGCAACGCGTCGGCTCGAACCACCCACCACTGCTAGCAGGATCAACGCAAGACAATCCTATGCATGGTCCTCGCGACGGAGGTGATCTGCACTTATATTTCATAGAAAAGATCGGCAAGCTTAAAAGGAAGCGCTAGAAGGAGGGCGGACCCACTGTGTCGTCCACAGACAGTTTAGGGGGGGAGTCCAACGAGAGAACGAGAGTGCCGACGACTCTTAGCCAACGAGAGAGTGGCAATCGAAAGAAGAGCATCGGGGAACCAACCATCAGGGCCGGCGCGGCTCGTGCCCGGTACCCGATCGACAACGGTGGTGAGGGATCCGGTTGGGTGGCTGGCAAAGAGACGATCAGTTAGGACAAGCGGATTCTCATGAGGAGACTTTGGGCCTAGCGAACCAGGTATGCACCTAGTACAAGGGAAACTTTTCGAGCTGAGAAGGACATTTCTGACGAACGACTAAGAATCATTGACGATATCGGCCAAGCCGACGACGGCTGGTGGCAAGAAAACCTTTGTTCGGCAAGAGAAAGGCAATTCTGCACGGGCAAGGGATCTAGGCCGGAAGCTTATGCCAGGCTGATGGTTTTCATGGCGACGCTTGAAGTGTGATCAAGGATCGCTCAACGGTGCATGAGGTATTCCCAACGTCGTACAAGGTTGAGGGCTTTAGGGACGACGCTCGGGTTCTTTCACGAGAAGTGAACTGTGCCTAAAGCGATTATTCTGGAGAGCGTGCGCCAGGAAGAAGGGAATGGACTTCGTCACTGCTGGGTGAGAATCTGTGGGTATATTACTTTCAAAATGTATTAGAGAAGGCATATCTCCTGTGAAGGACTGGGCAGTATCATCTGCCAGAAGTACCGAGCCCGGATATACAGCGAACCCCTTCAGTTTATTCCGTTGCGAACCTATTGATAAGATCAAGATTTCATCCTTCTCCTCCATCACTCTTCTTTTCCTTCTGCATTTATTCGGACGTGGATCTTCTGAAAGACCTGACTTATTCGATATTGTCCAACTCTGACGGGGACCGAACGTCCCAGTCTCACAATATGTGTGGAAGGGGAGGTCAGCTAACGGCAATTACGTTCGCTTGAGCGCCCTAATCAAGTATGTTGATATCAGCAGTGTGGCAAGCTTTTCGCCGCTCATTGCTCAAACATAAGAGTCGCTGACGCAGACATTTTGTGGGATGGGTACCAGTGGTGCGGTTGCACTCGAGAAGCCTTAACGAAACTTCTGCCGGCAACCTATAGCGGTGCCCAACTATCCTCGCGAGTCTTTTTCTCCTTCTCTCCTTCTTTCTCTCTCTCTTCTCGTGGGACAGGCCGGGCGGGGGCAGGGGGAGTCGCCGCGAGCCTCTGGCGGACGGCGAACAGGAAAGGACTGTATATAATATCGTCATGATCCAATAGGGTCGCACACGATTAATGAATCGTCATCATCATCATAGCGGTGCCCAACTTGTAAATCTGGCGGTAACCTCTCCTTCGCGGCCCCTGCTACGTCACGTTTCTCAGCCTCGTCTAATAAGCGGCTCGACCGGCTTGATCTGTACCAGCCCTCGGTCGAAACAGCAACGCACTCTCGCGACAGTTCAATCCCGGCGTTTTTTTTTGTTTAATCATTACGCGCATGCGACCTATCAGATCATGACGAGATTATATACAGTCCGTTTCCTGTCCGCTGTCCGCGCAGTGGCGGCTCGTTGCAAGCTCTCCACTGCCCTTCGCCCAGGCTTGTCCCAAGAAAGTGTGGTGCACCAAGAAAATGACAATGGAAAAGAAAAGAGAGAAGGAGAAACGACAAATGAAACCGCCTAGCCCTCTCCTGCGGACGCCATGCCATGAAGCTAGGCGTGGGCAAGAACATTGGCGTGCCCACCGTGACCAGCTCCTCGGCTCCCGCTCCGTGCTCCTCTAAGAACTCCTGCAGCTCCGCCTCCGGCGCCTCGCTCACTGTATCCTTTTCGACCGGCGCCCGCCCTTCCCCGTCCGTGGTAGAGAGGAAGTCCAGTACCGCCCGCCTGCATCTCTCGTCCGCCAGGGGGTCCCGGATCTTCCACCGGTCCTTCCCCCTCCCGGTCCCCTCCCGGTCCCCTTCCGCACCACCGCCCACAGGATCTTTTGCTGGGCCTTCCACTCCGGTCACACCTTGAAGAGATGCTTCCGGGTCTGGTTCGGGTGTCGGCACCACCAACATTGCGGGGTGGGCCGGCTCTTCGTCCAATTGAGGTACTGTCCGGTTAGACAATGCCCCGTCTTGATCTGGTAGAATCGCGAGGCAAGCCTCTTTGGTGCTCCCAGCCACCGTGCTGTCCGGTCTCTGGCTTTTTTGCATCCGGTACTTTTTCTTGGAGATCCGGCCTCCAGCCCACTGACACGCCTCCACCCACTTCTTCTCCGAGATCTTCCGCTTGAGGTTGGCGAGGGACTGTGGGAGGGGCATCGCCCGTACCTCCGTCCGGTCGGAGTACTTCCGCCATTCCACACCGCGGGTGTCTGGCTCCTCCGCCGCAATCTTTGCCCGCTCGTCGGCCTTCACGTTGCCGGCGATTCCCTTGTGTGCTGGGTACCATTGGATCTCGATAGTGATGTCCGGCCTAGCCCTGTGCAGTGCGGCGATATGCTTCCGCGTCTGGATAGCGTACTGCTGCCCAGGGCCAGGTGTTATAGCGGAGTAGGCGGCGGAGAGGAAGAAGAGAGACAGGCACACTAAAGAAGGTAGATAGCGGTGTATTCAGGAAGGTCAAGGATGTCTAAGAGCGCATCCGCCCAAGCTACAGAGAAACAGAAAATATAGGGTGCCGCCGGCACACTAGTGTGTGGGCAAAACACGCCCGAACCCTAGGTTCTCCAAATCTCACTCCAACACTCCCCCTTTTGCCCATACACCATACCATTTTCCATCACTACTTCAGCCCCATCATGTTGAGGAACACGCGGTGCTTGACACCTCCCAACGCCTTCGTCAATCCGTCTGCCCGCATTTCGCCAGTCGGTACGTACTCGATCGCAAGCTCATGCTTGTTGATGCGGTCGACAACGTGGTGGAATCTCATGCGCATGTGTCGGCAATCACTCGAGAAATTTCCGGAGCTTAGCACTTGCACTGCGCTCTGATTGTCGTTGTAGAGTAGCGTTTCGCAATCCGGGTGCCAGTGGCCAAGCTCAGATAGCATGTCGTGTACCCATTGCATGCACTTCCAAGTCTCCACTACTGCAATCAGCTCTGCTTCCATTGTGGATTGGGCAACCACTCGCTGCTTCTTGGACTTCCAGTGGATTAGGATACCATCAGCGTAAACGAGATATCCACTGGTAGACTTGCTTGCCACCGCATCACCACCATGGTCAGCATCTGCGTATGCAAACAGTCCAGTAGAAGAAACGTCCTTGTGGACAAGCGGGAGACTAAGGTGTAAGGTTCCTTTGATGTATCGCAGTAGGTGTTTGATCGCTTTCCAGTGGTGTACCGAGGGATCTCCAGCAAAGCGGCCAAGAACACCAATAGCGTATGCGAAGTCAGGGCGGCTTCCAAGAGCTGCATATAGAATGCATCCCACTGCTTGACGGTACAGATTTTGATCCATGGCCTCTTCATCTTTGCCACGTGGTACCGGTTTCGATTCCAGAGGCATCGCTCTACCTTTGCAGGTATGCATCTCAAACTTCTCCAATACCTTCTGCAGATAGCCTCGCTGGTCGATTCGAATCTGCTTTTGCTCTCGGTCGCGTGTAACACGCAGTCCAAGGTAGGAAAATTTGTCACCACAGATTGCACCTTTCGTCCGAAACTTTTCATGGAAGGTATCAACAATTCTTCGCAATTCGGCTTCTTTTCCAACAATCAGAAGGTCATCGACGTAGAGGTTGAGGAGGAATTCCGTAGAATAAAAGAGGGCAGGAGTGCTGATTGATTGGTGCATTTTCAGTACGTTGCCGAGATAGCCGGAGATGTCATCAAACCAACAGCGGCCAGACTGCTTCAGTCCAGGTACTGACTTCTTCAGTCGGACAATTGGACGAGCCTCCGCATATCCTAAAGAAGACCAATCGGCATGTGGCAGTCGCATGTAGACCTCTTCGTGAACATCAGCAAAAAATTTAATTCTTACCGGAGCTACGGGAGCTAGCGAAGCTTACGGGAGCACCGGGAGTAAAATATAACTTTGTCCTTCGCTAAGCTAGCAAAGCTAGGGAAGCGACCACCACCTTACCGACGCAACCACCACATTAGGAAAGCTAGGGAAGCTAGAAAAGCTAGAAAAGCTAGCAAAGCTACGGACGCACCACCAATCTTACCGACGCAACCACCAACCTTACCGACGCAACCACAACCTTACGGGAGCTAGGGAAGCTAGAAAAGCTAGGAAAGCTAGGGAAGCTTACGGGAGCAACGAGTGTGCACTGTGAGCAGTTTCATTACTAGTTATAATGCTACTACACGCAGTTGGCT
>Ga0307508_10002827_pt1 | contig 18029 bp, 15 predicted proteins | sample 9_EM_MG_FD_203089 | JGI IMG/M metagenome (GOLD analysis project Ga0307508, IMG submission 203089) | Populus trichocarpa ectomycorrhiza microbial communities from riparian zone in the Pacific Northwest, United States - 9_EM | ecosystem: Host-associated > Plants > Roots > Unclassified | place... | reverse complement strand
GTCGCGAAACGCGGCCGGCGCCCCCGCAACCCAGCTGCAACCGGCGCGCATCGGACCTGCAGCCGAGATCCGGTGTCCTGATTTCAGACGCCACCCACCCGCAGAAGCCGACGACCCGCGGACGCCCGCCACCAGCAGACGCCCACCGGCTCGAAGCCGACAGGAGGATCCGATGAACGCGGTGATCGACGACATTCGCACCGAGGCACTCTTCGTGTCGGATGTGCAGCGCTCCCAGGACCCGACGGCCGAACTGATCCGGGCCGTGGTGCTCGACACCGTGGACCGGCTCGGTGAGGCCCTCTGCGCCGAACTGGTCGCTCAGGAGTTCGGCGAACACCCCGACTGCGCCCTGGGTCGCATGCGCTGGGCCCGCGACGCGGTCAACGCCGCTTTCGGCGCGGTGGCCGCCGTGTGAGGCGTGGCCGCTGGCGTGCGTGCCGCCCGGCCCGTAAGCTCTGCGCCATGCACGCGCGATTGAGCATGTGGTGGCCCGCCTCACCGGCGGCCACACCCACCCGCGCGTAATCAATCCACCGCGGCCGCCTCCCCGAGGCGGCCGCTTTCGCATGGTCGGACCTCGATAGGCGGCGGCGCCAGCCGAGGAAGAGGACCCATGCAACCGTTCGCCCTGCTCCACCGCGACGGCGCCGACCACGTCGAAGTGCTCACCGGCGAGGTGATCACGGTCGCCGCGCTCGCCGACATCCCGATCGTCGCGGGCCGGCCCACCCTCGCGGTGATCCCCTACCGGCAGATCACCGAACGCGGTTTCGCCTGCGTCGACGACGGCGCTCCGCTCGAGTGCCTGCTGGTCACCGCGACGGAAACCGAGCCGCTGACCGCCTTCCCGCCCGGAGCGCTGAGCGTTTCGGGCGGCGGGTTCGACCTGTCCGACGACGAATACGGCGGAATCGTCGAGAACGTCCTGCGCGACGAGATCGGCCGCGGCGAAGGCGCGAACTTCGTCATCCACCGGGTCTTCAACGCCCGCGTCGACGGCGACCCGGTGGCCGCGGCCCGGGCCGCCTTCGGCCGCCTGCTCACCGCGGAACAGGGCACGTACTGGACCTTCCTGGTGCACACCGGCACCCGTACGCTCGTCGGCGCCACCCCCGAACGGCACGTGAGCGTCGCCGACGGGATCACCATGATGAACCCGATCAGCGGCACCTTCCGCCACGGCTCCGGCAGCCTGCTCGACTTCCTGCGCGACCCCAAGGAGATCGAGGAGCTCTACATGGTGCTCGACGAGGAGCTCAAGATGATGGCCATCGTCGCCGAGCACGGCGGCCAGGTCGCGGGCCCGTACCTCAAGCAGATGGCGCACCTCACCCATACCGAATACCTGCTGGCCGGGCGCGGCTCGCTGGACGTGCGCGAGGTCCTGCGCGAGACCATGTTCGCCCCGACAGTCACGGGCAGCCCGATCGAGAACGCCTGCCGCGTCATCGCCCGCCACGAACGCCGCGGCCGCGGCTACTACGCCGGCGTCCTGGCCCTGCTCGACCACGACGAACGGGGACGGCAGACCCTGGACGCGCCGATCCTCATCCGTACGGCCGAGTTCTCGCCCGACGGCGCCCTGCGGGTTCCGGTCGGCGCGACGCTGGTCCGCCACTCGACCGCCGCGGGCGAGGTCGCCGAGACACACACCAAGGCCGCGGGCATCCTGGCGGCGTTGGGCGCCGTCGACCAGGAGCCCACTGCGGTACGCGCGGAAACCGAGTCCCCGGAAGTCCGCGCCGCCCTGGCCGCCCGCAACGAGCACCTGGCCCGCTTCTGGCTCGACTCGCGGGCGCCCGGCGAGCTGACCATGCCAGCGCTGGCCGGCCGCACAGCGGTGATAGTCGACGGCGAGGACACCTTTACCGCGATGCTCGCCCACCAGCTCAGGGCGCTCGGCCTCGCCGTGACCGTCCTGCCCTGGAACGCCGTGACCCCGCCCGAGCCCACTGCCGACCTGGTCGTGGTCGGTCCCGGGCCGGGCGATCCCGGCGATCCGCGGGATCCGAAGATGGCGTCGCTGCGCGCCCTGGTCGCCGCGCTGCTCCCGGCGGGCCGGCCGCTGCTGGGCGTCTGCCTCGGCCACCAGATCCTGTCGGCGCACCTCGGGCTCGCCCTGCACCGCCGCGACTCGCCCTACCAGGGACTGGCCCGCGACGTGGACTTCTTCGGCGCCGCGCGGCGGGTCGGCTTCTACTCGAGCTTCTGCGCGCTGTCCGCGGCCGACACCTTCGCCTCGCCACACGGCCCGGTCGCGGTCTCCCGGGACGCCGACGACGGAACCGTTCATGCGCTGCGCGGGCCACGGTTCGCCGGCGTGCAGTTCCACCCGGAGTCGGTGCTCAGCCGAGACGGCGTGCAGGTGCTCGCCGAGCTCCTCGTGCCCCTGCTGTCAGATGTGGTGAACCCGGTGACGGTTAGCCCGGCCCGGAACGGGTAGCGGGAGGGGCGCCGGTGGTTCAAGGGGATCGAGAGCCTCCACTTGGACCACCGGCCCGCGCACGGCGGGAAACAGTCTTCGCTGGGGCTTCACGCCTAGAGAGACGTGGGCACATCCAGCCAGTTGTGAGGAAAAATCGAATACGGTCTTCCGGGAGCCCATCACTCTGCGTGCATTCGCGCGAGCCTGTGAGTCGCCGGGTCTAGGCGCCGGCCGGCGCTCGGAAGCTTGCCAAGACCACGGTCAGGATCGGCAGACTCGTGGCCCACGCCGCCCTCGGCGCACGCCACTCGACCAGGTACGTCCGGCCGCCGCCGGTCAGGATCCGCTGCAGGCCGCGCATCGGTCCGGCGCTCGGGTCGGAGTAGGTGAACTCCCACACGGCGTCGGGCGAGTCGGGCAGCGCCTCGATGCGGATGCGGTTGTAGCCGGCGAGCCGGACGTCGCGCTCCGCGCCGAGCAGCGCCGCGACCGCGCTCGGCGGGTCGGGCAACCACCTGCTGACCCGCAGCGTCGGCTGGCCTGCTGGGGCGGTGAAGACCAGGGTGCCGAGTCCGTCGCCGGTGCGCCGCCAGCCGTCCGGCGCGGCCACCCGGAACCCGGTCGGATCGTTCCACCAGCGGAAGCCGCTCGGCAGGACGGGTTGGCCGGACGGCGGGACCGCCACCCCGGTCGACGGTGGCTGGGCCTGCGCCGGCGGCGTACCGGATCGGTTGCCCTGCTGGGACGCGACCACCGCCGCGGCGAGGGCGACGACCAGGACGAGCAGGCCCGCGAACGCGGCGCGCCGGCGCCGGGACGCGGGCCGCGCGTCCCGGGCCTGCGCTGCGGGCACCTCCGTGCTGAACGAGGGCGCGAGGGGCTCGGGCGGGTCGGCCAGGCCGCGTAGCCGCTCCTCCGCCTCGGCCGCGGTGAACCGGGCCGCCGGGTCCCGCTGCAGCAGTCCCTCGAGGACCGGGCCGATCGGCCCGGCCCGGCGCGGCCGGTCGGGCGGGCTGTCGGCAAGCGCGCGCAGGGTCTCCGCCGTCGTCGCCCGCACGTACGGCGGGCGGCCTTCCACGGCGTGGTAGAGCGTCGCGCCCAGCGACCACAGGTCGGCGTACGCGCTGGAGCCGCTGCCGAAGAGCCGCTCCGGCGCCACGTAGTTCGGCGACCCGAGGATGATCCCGGCGCCGGCCAGCGCGCCGACCCCTTCGTCGGTGACCGCGGGACCGAAGTCGGTGAGCACGATCCGCCCGTCGTCGGCGACCAGCACGTTGCCCGGCTTGACGTCGAGGTGCAGCACGCCGGCGCGACCCGCCGCGTTGAGCCCGGCCAGCAGCGCGAGACCGATCCCGGCCACCCGGGCAGGCGGCAACGGGCCGGACGCCTCGATGACCTCCAGCAGGGTGCGGGACGGCACGTACTCCATCACGAGCCAGGGCTCGTCGGCGTCGGGCAGCACGTCGAGGATGCGGACCACGTTGGGGTGGCTGACCCGGGCGAAGGCGCGCGCCTCCCGCAGCGTCCAGCCGCGCAGCAGTTCCTGCTCGTCGGCGTCGAGGCCGCCCGGCAACGCGCACTTCTTGAGCGCGACGGCGCCGCCGAGTGTCTCGTCGACGCCCAGCCAGACCTGGCCCAGGCCCCCGTCGGCGAGCGGCCGGACGATCCGGTAGCGCCCGGCGACAAGGTCACCGACTGCCGCCTGCCCTCCTGCCGCCATACCGTCCACCCCAGATATCCACGAAGGTCAGCAGCCTCTCGACGGTACTGCATGCGCGCCATGCGCTTCGTGCCGTCCGGGCCCGATTTCGGGTGATGCGGGGTGGCCCGTACGTGCCGTTTCTGAGCGCCGCTCGGCGGACTGACCCCCATCGATGCCAGGCGTACCGTCGGCATCGGATGTAGCCATCGGCACCCGCCGGTCCTTCGTGTTCACCGGGCCCGGCGCGGCCACCGTTCCTCCGACGTGGGTGATGAGGCGCATGCAGACACGCGGACCTGCGCACCGCTGGCCGCTCTTTCCGGTCCTGTGCGCCGTCCTGGTCGCGCTCCTGCCGGCCGGATCGGCCGCCGGCGTCCCGCGCGTCCCGGCGGTCTTCGCCGCCGGCGCGATCGCCGCGCCGACGGCGGCGGACCTCGCCATCCGCCTCGAGGCCCTGCTCGGCGAGCATTCGGTGCTGGCCGCCGACCTCATGCGCAGCCGGATCCGCGGCGACGACGACTTCGTCCAGGCGGCGAACGCGGCGCTCGGCAAGAACACCGACGCGATGACGGCGCTGATCGGCCAGCTCTTCGGCAAGTCCACGGCAGACCAGTTCGGGCCGATGTGGTCGCAGCACATCGTGCAGCTCTACGCGTACGCGGGCGCCCTGGCCGACCACGACGACGCCGCTCGTGCCGCCGCCCGCGGCGAGCTCACCGAGTACGAAAAGGATCTCGGCTCGTTCTTCGCCGGCGCCTCGCACGGGCGCCTGTCGGTCGCCGCGGCCGACGCCGCCATCGTCATGCATGTCGGTCATCTGACAACGCAGGCGGACGCGTACGCGGCGAACGACTACGCGACGGCCGACCAGATCTACCGGGAGGGCTACCAGCACACGTACGACCTGGGTCTGACCCTGGCCGGGGCGCTGCTGCCGGCGGCCGACCGGGCCACGCTGAGCGCTCCGATCTGGCGGCTGCGGTCCCAGCTGGGCAAGCTGCTCGCCGAGCACGCCGCGCTCGTCGAGGACCTGACCCGCGCGGCCGTCACGAACGCGCCGGACTTCGACGCCTCCGGCCAGATGATCAACGGCAACACCGCCGACCTGGCGGCCGCCATGGACACCCTCTTCGGCGCGACGACGGCGCGGCAGTTCCAGGCGCTGTGGGCGTCGCACGTGGAGCAGCTGGTGGCGTACGCCGGAGCGACCGCGGCCAAGGACGGCGGCCGCCAGGCGCAGGCCCGAGGCAAGCTGGCCGACATCGAGAACCGGCTCGCGGCGCTGCTGGCCACCGCCACCGGCAAGCGGGTGAGCTCGCCGACCCTGGTCGCGGCGTTGCAGGGCCACGACCAGATGCTGCTGCGGCACGCGGACGCCTACGCGGCCAAGGACTACGCGACGGCGTACGACATCTCCTACCAGACGTACGACCAGATGTTCGACCTCGCCCAGCAACTGGCCGACGCGTTCGGCGCGACCGTGGCCGCCCGCCTGCCCCGCGGCGGCGCGCAGACCGGCTACGGCGGCATGGCCGGCGTCGTGGGACGGCGGTGACATGGCGCGATTCGCCCGCATCGGCGCCCTGGCGAGCCTGACGCTGGCGGCGGTCGCAATGCTCGCCGGCGCCCAGCCACAGGCGCGCCTGCGCCCCGGCGTCGTGGCCGCGCCCTCGTCGTCGCCGGCCGGGTCCGCCCCGGTCGCGGTGGACTCGTTCCGGTCGGCGCGCACCTACGAGGCCGTGCCCGTGCCCGTGCGCCTGCGGATACCGGCGCTGCACGTCGACACCGCGCTGCAACGCCTCGACGTGCAGGCGGACGGCGCCGTCGCCGTGCCGAGCAGTCCGACGGTCGCCGGCTGGTACGAGCGCGGACCCCGTCCCGGCCAGCCCGGACCGGCCGTGATCCTCGGCCACGTCGACTCGCACACCGGCCCCGGCGTCTTCATCAACCTCCGATACGTCCGGCCCGGAACCGACGTGCTCGTCGACCGCGCCGACGGCAGCTCCGTGACGTTCCGGGTGACCGGCGTCTCCCGCGTGTCCAAGACCCGATTCCCCACCGATCTCGTGTACGCGCCCACGCTGGACTCCACGCTCCGGCTCGTGACCTGCGGCGGGAGCTTCGACCGTGCTCGAGGAAGTTACCGGGACAATGTCATCGCGTACGCGGACCGGGTCTGACCGGCGCCCGCTGCGAGCCGCAGCGTTGCTCCTGGCTCTGATCGCGCCCCCGGCCCAAGCTCCCCCGGCCCAAGCTCCCCCGGCCACGCTGCCGTTGCCCGTCGCCTCCGTCCTGGTCGCCGGCGGCCAGACGTCGCTGGTGGTCGACCTCAGCGCGAGCACACGCCCGGGGCCACGGACCGTGACGGTCACCCGCGAGGGCGTGCCGCAGAAGGCGTCGCTGGTCCCGGTGATGTCCGACGGCCTCGCGGTCGCGCTCGTGGTCGACACCTCGACGGCCGGCGCCGCTAACCTCCCGGCGTGGCTGAGCGCCGCCGCCCGCTTCATCCTCGAGGCGCCGGGCACGACCCAGGCCGTCGCGATCGCCGACACAGCGCCGGCCGCGACGATCACCACTCCCCAGCGCGGGCCGACCGGCATCGTGCGGGCCCTCGATTCCGTACGCGCCCACGGCGACCGCGACACGGCGGCCGCCCTGACGCTGGCCACCCGGCAGTTTCCCGGCACACCACCGGGCCGGCGGGTGACCGTCCTCTACACCACCGCGGCCGACGCCGGCGGCGAGACCGCCGCCGCGCTCGGCGAAAGCTTCCGGGCCGCGGGCACGATCCTGGTCGTGGTCGGCACCGCCGACGCCAGCCCGTACTGGTCGGACGCCGCCGCGGTCACCGGAGGCTTCTTCGCGCCCGCCGGAAACCCGATCGTCGTCCCGGCGCTGGACCAGGTGGAGACCACCCTGACCGGCCGCTACCTGATTCAGTTCCCGACGCCGCCCGCGCTGCCCACGCGCGTCTCGCTCCGCGTGACCACCGCCGACTTCACCATGACCGCCGACGCGACCATCCCCGCGGCGGCCAGCCCCGCGGCAGCGCCCGGCAGGCCCGCCACGTCCCGGTGGGCGCTCATCGGGGCGGGCTTCGTCGTCGCGCTCGCCGCGGCCATCCTGCTCCTGCTCCGGCTCCGGCTCCGGCTCCGGCTCCGGCGTTCCCGCCGCCGGACGCGCGCCGCCGGGTCTGGCCCGTCGGCGATCGCCCGCGGCCGCGCACAGGTCCCGGACCCGGTGGCCCGAGGCCGCGCCCAGGTGCCTCCCATCCCCCACCCCCCGAACGAGTAGGCCGCCGGCACGCCCGATGCGGTCTAGATGATCTATCCCACGGGATAGGTGGGCGGTGGGGCGCCCTCTGGACACAGCAACCACGCTGTTCGGAAGCTCACAGGTCCGCGTGGATGCACGCAGAGTGACAGCGCCGGGAAGACGGTATTCGATTTTTCTTCACCACTGGCGGGATGTGCCCACACCTGTCTGGTTGTGGGGCCCCAGCGAAGACTGTTTCCCGGGCGGGCGGCAGATTCATCGCGAATCCTTGGATCGCCTTGCGGAGCGGACAGTCGCCGACAGACGGCGGCACAGGCCCGGGCGTCAGCCTCTCGATCGCGGGCCATCCCTTGCAATAGAACATCTAGGGCTGATCCACCAGGTGGTCCGGCGCTGGCTGGTGGACGGCCTTGGCGATCGTCGCCGCGAGCACGAGCAGCGCGGCGACGACGGTCAGGGCGCGCAGCACCGTGATCTGATGCCCGAGGAAGCCGATCGTGGGCGGTCCGGCCAGGAAGGCGCAGTAGCCGATGGTAGCTACGACGCTGACGCGGGCGGCGGCCCGGTGAGGGTCGTCGGCGGCGGCGCTCATGCCGACCGGGAAGCCGAGGGAGGCGCCGAGGCCCCACAGGAGTGTGCCGACGTACGCGTATTCCGGTGCGGGCCCGAAGACGAACAATGCCACGCCGGCAATGCCGACCACGGCCAGCGCGCGAGCCATGGTGACCCGGCCGTGGCGGTCCAGTAGCTGGGGTCCGAACCAGCGTCCGGCGGTCATGGCGGTCAGGAAGGTCGCGTACGCGAGGGTGCCGAGCGCTGCCGTGACGTGATGGCCGTCGATGGCAGCGATGCTGATCCAGTCGTTGCCAACGCCCTCGGCGAAGGAGAACGCCAGCACGAAGACGCCGATGAGCAGGGTACGCGGCTCCAACCAGGCGGTCAGCGCGGTGGTGCGCGGGGCCGGGGCGCTGGTGTCCTCCCGACCGTTGAGGTCATGGTCGGGCAGGTAGCGCCGCGCGTAGCGGAAGACGACGACCACGACGACGGCCGCGACGATGACCAGATGGACGGCGACCGACACATGCAGCGCAACCATCGCGGCGCCGAGCAGCGCGCCTGCCACCGTGCCGAGGCTGAAACCGGCGTGGAACCGCGACATGATCGAGCGGCCGCTGTGCCGCTCGACCACCGTGCCCTGCACGTTCATGGCGACGTCCCACGCGCCGCTGCCAAAGCCGAGCAGAAACAGGCCGACAATCACGGGGAGCACGCCCACGAGCGATCCGAGCGCCGCGATGGCCATGCCGGCGCCCATCAGCACCACCATCGCCATCACGGTGCGGGACGAACCGAACCGGGTGACCACCGGCCCGGACATGGGCAGTGCCAGCAGGGAGCCGGCGGCGATCGCCAGCAGCACGAGGCCCAGGGCAGCCGGGTCGAGACCCAGACGGTCGCGGATCTGCGGGATCCGCGCGGCCCAGCTGGCCAGCGCGAAGCCAGAACCGATGAAGACGACGTACGTGGCAGTCGTGGCGGCGCGGACCGCGGTGGACGTCGGCGTGACGGCGGGCGAAATCATGGACATCCCTCGTAATTCACCTGTGCGCGGCGCCAACGGGCCGCGATGGCAAGTTTGGCTGATCCCTCACGCTCGGCCATCGCGTCCCGGCTTCGTCGACGCCGATGGCCGGCCCGTCGCCGAGTGGGTCATGACGGCCAGCCCGGCGGTGGCGAGGAGCGCGAGCGTGGCCGGGATAAGGAACACCAGGGGCAGCCCCATGACGGCGGAACCGACTCCTCCGGCCGCGCCGCCCAGGGCGGCGCTGATCGCCGTGGAGCTCAGGAAGATCGCCGATGCGGTGGCCACGGCCGTCGGGAGAAGCCTCTGCGCGACGATGATGCCCAATGCGGCGAAGATGCCCCACACACCGCCCATGAGGATCTGTCCGGCGAACAGCCCCGCGGCCGTGCCGGTGGTGGCGAAGCAGATGTTGGCGGCGACCCCGAAGGCGGCGCCTAGCACCATCAGGCGCATCACCCCGATTCTGCGGGCCACGAACAGGGCGAGGGGCATCAGCGCCAACTCGACCATCGGCTGGATGCCGATGATCGCGCCGCTGAGCCCGGCGGCGAAGTGAAGCTGGTCGTTCATGTAGATCGGCAGGTACGCGTACTTGATCGACTCGCCGGCATAGACGAGCACGTAGAGAGCAGTGAACGACAGCAACGGCAGCATCACCCGCACCCCAGGACGTCCAGCGGGGTACGGTGCCCGGCCTGATTCAGGTGCGTGGGGCGGCGTCCTGAGCGTTCCGAGCGGGACGATCTGGAGAAGAGTCGCGATCGCCGTCGCCAGGAGCATCGTACGCAGCGAGGTGCGCGCGGCCAGGATCGATCCGGCGACCGGGCCGATGACCCAGCCTGCGGTCAGGGCCATCCGGACGATGGAGACCACGCCGTCGTTGTTCGGATTCGGACGCGCGCTCGTCTCGTCGTGGACAGCGGCGAACAACTGGGATGTCGCGGCGCCGCCGAAGGCGCCGATGACGGCGCTGAGCACGTACGGCATCCACAGATGGGTCGACAACGCGATAGCCGCCCAGGTGGCGAACCCGGCGACCGCACAGGCCCGGAACAGGCCCAGACGTCCCCCGGTACGATCCGACCGCGCACCGACCAGATAGCCGGCCACCGGCGCCGTCAGATTCGTCAAGTAGAACAAACCCGCGGCCGTCAGCGAGCCGCCGAGGTCCTTCACCAGGAAGGACGCGATCTGTGGCGCGGCCGCCGAGAACCCGAGACCGGACAGGAACATCGCGCCGGTCGCCCCGCGGTAGAGCGGCGAGGCCAGCGTCAGCCGGAGCGCCGAGCGGTGCACCGCCGATTCGGTGGACGGCACGTCTGTAGCAGGAACCGACTCCGGCAATGCCATGAGCTGCTCCTCCGCTTGTTCGCCAAGCCCTGAGGGCGCCGGCAAATTACGTACGGGTTCAAACGGTAGGGGCGAGAGCGCTCTCACCACCAGGCGGTGTGTCGTCAGAGCCGCCAGCGCCGCCCTTACCTCCGGGCGCTGTCGCGGGTGACCAGGTCGACGGGAAACCGCTGTCGGTGGCCCACTGCCGGGCTGCCTTGCAGCAGCAGGCGAACGGCGGAGGCTGCCATGTCCTCGACGGGCAGGCGCATCGTGGTCAGGGGCGGGTTGGTGCATACGGCGGCGATGCTGTCGTCGAAGCCGATGATGCTGACGTCGTCGGGAACGCGCCGGCCGGTGGCGGTGATGGCCTGGACGGCCCCGGCGGCCATCAGGTCGCAGGCGATGAACATCGCGTCGATGTCGGGATGCTGTTCGAGCAGATGTCGGGCGGCGCGGTAGCCGCCTTCGCGATGGAAGTCGCCGTCGGCGCTGACCTCGATCAATTCAAGGTTTCGGACGGCTCGCAGGTATCCGGCGCGGCGGTCTATGGCGCACGGGTTGAGGGCAGGTCCGTGGATGGCGGCGATGCGGCGGCGGCCGAGCCGGTGAAGTTCATGGACGGCGGTGTACGCGCCGCCGATATTGTCGGCTTGCATCGCCGGAACGGATGCGGCTGTGGGCACCAACGAGACGGTGCGGCGGCACCGGAGGTAGAACCGCGTCGCCAGTACCGGGGTGATGTCGGCCATTACCGCGCCGAGAGTCGTGTTCGCGGCGATCTCGTCGATCGCCTCGGCGGCTGCCTCATGGCCGACGGCGTGCAGCCTGAGTTGTGCGTTGACGCCTTCGAGGACGGACATCATGCCGGCCAGCACGCGGCTGAAGTACGGGTGTGTCCCGAGCCAGCCGACGCCGGGGCCGTAGGTGACCGCGATGACGTCGACGGCTGGTTGGCGGCCGGAGGCAAGGGCCCTGGCGGCTTCGTTGGGTTGGTAACCCAACTCGGCCACGGCCGCGTGGACGCGGGCGCGCAGCGGCTCCGACGCGCCGGGCGCGTTGTTGATGACGCGCGACGCCGTAGCCCGGGACACACCGGCCACGCGCGCGACATCCACGATGGTGGGCTTGAACCTCTTCATCGGCCTGCACTCTCCGTCACGGCGCCAGCACCGTCGTCGCGCTTCGAACCATAAACCCGAGAGCGCTCTCAAGCGAAGCAGCCAGCGCATCGCCGAGTCACCCTGCGGCGGACACGCCGTCCGACATACATCTAAAACGCGCTCTCAGACCTCCGGGCCTGAGTCAACAGACCGACTTCGCACTATTAGTGACTGTCGGATTGCCGACCATATTAATGAGTGAGCCGCCCACCCTATAGTGGCATCCGGGGTCTTGTTCCGGATGTTCGGAGGTCGCTCGTGCACGTCGTGTCCGTGATGAATTACAAGGGTGGAGTGGGTAAAACCACGCTCACCGCCAATCTGGCCGCTGAAATCGCGAACGGTGGCTACCGGGTCTTGATGATCGATCTTGATCCGCAGGCAAATCTGACGTTTTCGTTCTACACCGTCGACGACTGGACCAACGACCTGCGCGAAACCCGGACGATCAAGCGGTGGTACGACGGCGATCTACCGGGCCGCGACATCACGCTGGACCAGCTCATCCTGACACCGGGACGGGTCAACGACCGGGTCAAGCAGAGCTCGGGTCAACTCGACCTGATCGCCTCCCACCTCGGCCTGATCGACATCGACCTGCAGCTTGCGTCGAGGCTCGGCGGTACCACGCTGGCCGAATCCAAGCGCAAGTTCCTGCAGGTGCACGGCTGCCTGGCCGGAGCACTGCGGGCACCTGCCTTCCGTGACTACGACGTGATCCTCATCGACTGTGCCCCCAACTTCGGTCTCGTGACCAAGACTGCGATCGTCGCAAGCGACTTTGTCCTGGTGCCTGCCAAGCCCGACTACCTCTCGACCCTGGGCATCGGCTATCTGGCCGGCAGCGTGCACAAGCTGGCGGATGAATTCAACGCCTACGTGGCTCACGGCTCACCCGGTGGGATGGGTGCGATTACCCCGAAATTTGCCGGTGTGGTGTTCACGATGACGCAGATTCAGGCTGGAAAGCCGATCCTTCTGCAGCGCGCGCAAATGTCGGAAGTGCAGGAGGTCGGTGTCATGCCGATCTTCAAGTCATCGGTTCGGAACAGCCCACGGTATTTTGCCGAGGCCGGCCCGTCCGGCGTGCCCGCGGTTCTGCATGGGCCGTTGAACGACCCGGTCAGTGCCGAGCTGCGGGCATTGACCGAGGAATTCGTGACCGCGATCGCCGGCGGAAAGAGCGATTCGTGAACGTCGACCTGCTGGGCACGATTCGTCTGTTGCACCGGGTCCTGGGCTTCCTCGCGCAGCAGCCCGCCGAACGTCTGCTCGACATCGCCGACGGGCGCCGGCAACTCCTGCTGAGCGATCCGGCGTTCCACTCCGAGCCTGCCGATCGGTCCACGGCGCCGGTGGCCGAGCCGGTCCGACCCTCCGCTAGCGAGCCGCGCGGATCGTCGCGTGTCCGAACCCGGCCCGTTGGGAAAGCTGCTGGGGCGCATGCGGATGACGCGGAGGTCGTGGCAAAACTACGAAGCTTCAGTGACGTCGAGGAGGGCATCGCCTATCTCGCTGCGCTACGACCAGGTAAGAAGCCGTTGAAGGCAGACCTGCTCGGATGGTGTGCGGCCGCGGATCTCGAGATCAGCCCCAAAACGAGCAACGCCGACCTCGAGCGCAAACTGCTTGAGCACACCATCGCCGCGAAGAAGAAGTACGCCGGGTTGTCGCGATGGTGATGAGCGAACCGCCGGAATCGTCGGGCCGGACCATGCACCTGATGGATGGCCGGCGCGTGACATTGGAGGACCTGATCGAGGCAGGCCTGCTCAAGGTCGGTGAGCGCGTCCGGTTCAGCAGGCCTCGGATGGGCCTCACCTACAACGCCGAGGTGACCGAGCCGGGACGGTTACGCCTCGACGACGGCCTCGAGTACCGCTCGCCGTCGAGAGCGGCCATGGTGGCGGCCAACATGCGCGCCGTGGACGGCTGGCACGTCTGGATCCTCGAATCCACTGGTGTCGCGCTCGACAGTCTCCGGCAGGAACTGCTGGATCGAGCCGTCGCCACGTCCGCCGAGAGCAGCGACGACCGTGACGGTGAAGGCGAGTCCGCCGCCCGCCTCCACGAGTGGCTGCGGTCGGTGCGCAGCCGGGCCGAGAGCAGGACGCCGGAGCGAGTGTCGGTCCGCGAACTCCTGGCCCAGTGGGGAGTGCGGGACCGGGGCGACCAGATCACCCGGATCGAAGCCGACCTGGCGAATCACGGCCTGGCGACCCGCCCCGACTTCCGGGGTGTCACGCTGGAAACCGAGATCTCGATCATCACCGCCGCGCAGGAGGCGGAACAGCAGACCGAGGAGTCAGAAGAAGTCGCCGTCGTATCGCCGGACGATGTCGACGAGGACAACGACGAGCGCTACATCGGCCTGATGGTGGGGAACCTGCCGTCCGCTCTGAGCGGAGTCGTCTCAGTGCCCCCGACGGCATCGCTCCGCGAGGCGATAACGAAGATGTTGCTGAACGACTATTCACAGCTCGCCGTCCTGGCCGGCGCGCATAGCTTGCGCGGGGCGGTGACCTGGCAGTCGATCGCTCAGGCACGTCATCTCAAACCGGAGGCCACGCTGGCCGACGCCACCGTGGGAGCCCGGGATGTCGGATACCGCACCGACCTGCTTGAGGTGCTCGTTGACCTGCGGAAGCGAGGCTTCCTCTTCGTGCGCGATGAGAACAACGGGGTCGCGGGAATCGTGACAGCGGCCGACGTCGCAGGCCGCTACGGCGAAATGGCGAATCCCTTCATCCTCATTGGTGATCTTGATCGCCTGCTCCGCCGAGCGATCGCCCGCGCGATACCGATCGACGAGGTGATCTCGCACTGCGACCCGCAGGGGAGGCGGATCTCCGGGCACCAGGACATGTCGATGGGCGACTACCAGCGGGTGCTGGAAAATCCCACCCTGTGGAACCGCATGGGATGGGACCTGGATCAGAAGTCATTCGTCACCAGGCTGGGTGAGATCCGCCGGATCCGGAACGATGTCATGCACTTCAATCCGGATCCGGTACCGCCGAACACTGTCGATCAACTGCGGTCGATCAACGAGGTGCTACGTCGCTACGCGGCCTGATCCTTGCGATTCTCCTGGGATTGATGCTGATACGAACGGCACCTCGCCTACCCTCAGCCGACAACCGGCCATGGAGTTCGCAGCTGGCAACTAGGCGTCGTCGTGGCACTCCCGGACCAGGTGTGCGATTATCGCACCATGGCGCACCAGGACTGGAGTGGGATGGGCGAGCGGGTTCAGGCGGCCCGGCTCGCCCTCGGCATGTCGCAGAGCGAGCTGGGGCAGGCCGTCGGACTCGACCGGACGATGATCGCCAAAGTCGAGTCGGGCACACGACGCATCGACGCGCTAGAGCTTGCCAGGCTCTCGGCGGCGCTACGCGTGCCCATGGACCAGTTTCTGGAAAGCCAACCTCTCGTGCTTTCGCGACGGACTGTCACACTCACCAAGGACATCGAGACCGAGGCCGGGCGCGAGTCGAACAAGCTCGACCTCGCCCTCGAAGGGTGGATTCGGGAACTGCGGCAACTCGTCGAGTTCGGAACCCTCGAACCGCGACCAGTGCTGACCTACCCATCGACGATCGAGAACGCGCAGGACGCCCGCGCCGCCGCCCGCTGGCTGCGCGAACGGCTGCAGCTCGGCATCGGCCCGATCGACAGCATGCTCGGCCTCTGCGAGCGGGCCGGGCAGTTCGTGCTCGTGACCAGCCTGCAGGGCGACGGGGCGTCAGCCGTCGACGGGGACATCGGCGCCGCAGTGGTCAGCCTCAAGGGAGACCCTGGCCGGCGTCGCGCGACGGCCGCACACGAATTAGGACATGTCGTCATCGGGGATGAATACTCCAGCGACCTCGGCGTGCACGCGTCCAGGGCCGAGCGGGAGGCGGTAATCGATGTGTTCGCCGCCGAGCTTCTGCTGCCGATCACTGCCTTTCAGGCGGGACAGGTCGCAGAGCAGCCGCAGGACGATGTCGCTGCCGGGTCACTGACGCGAGACCGACTCCTCGAGGTCGCCGCGCGCTACCGGACCTCATGGTCCTTGACCATCAAGCAAGCCGAGGCGGCGGGTATCGGCCCGGTGCCGACGTCCTGGGCACGGTCGAGTCCGACGAAGGCTGAGTTCCTGGAGGCCCTCGGCTGGGCGCCCCAGCCGGATCTGGAGGCGGTCCGAGTTCCGCCAGCCGTGGCGAACGCCGTCATGCGGGCCTGGCGAGACCGTCAGATCACTCGAAACCGGGCCGTCGAGCTGATGCACGGGCAGATCCAGAACAACGATCTGCCCGTCGACACCGATGCGGACCTGGAGCCATGATGTCCGCCAGTCCCGGAACCTCGGGCGCCGCACCGCCGTTCTGCTTCGACACGATGTGTCTTTCGCAGTTCGCTCGCGCGGAACGCCTGGACGTCCTTCGTGATCTGCTCGTCGAGCGGGAGTGCTGGACCACCTCGGTGGTCCACGCAGAGCTCGCCAGGGGCGCAGAGCTACACCCCCTGGTCGCAGAAGCGCTCAAGGTGGAGTGGATGCACGTCGCCAGCCTCGATGCCCTGGACGACCTCGGCTGCTTCGTGAAATGGGCGAACCGGCTCGGGTCGCAAGAGAGAGACCTTGGCGAGGCGAGCGTTCTCGCCACCGCTGAGCGTCGGGGTGGCATCGCGATCACGGACGACCGAGATGCCACCGCGGTGGCTCGCCGGCACGGCGCGGAGGTGCATGGGACCATCTGGCTCCTCGCGTTGGCCTGCCGGGGTGGGAAGTTGACGCGGGTGGGGGCCGGAAGCATCGTCGATGCTCTACGCGGCGTCGGTGCCCGTTTGCCGTGCACCGGTAGAGAGTTTCCGGCCTTCGCCGCCGAGCGTGGCCTGCTCGACGGTTCCTGAGTTCAGGCCGGCGCCGGGCGAGGAAACTCGCGCGATGACGCAGAGGAGACCTGGATCGAGGCACGCCCGTCTCGCGTCCGAGCGGCTCGGCTCGGCCCGGCCGGTCACATCGGCCGAAAGTCGTAGCCGGTGTGCGCGATTCCGGCTGGGAGCCGATGTGCCGCGGCCCTCGATCCGCGAGTCTCGATTCCCGGAAGCAGCCGACGAAAGGGTCACGATGACGATCGACGACGAGAACCAGCCGGCGCGGCAACGGGTCACGCTGACCGGCATCAGCTCCCGGGCGTGGGAGCACCCCGCCGACCGGGGCGCGCTCACCGCGCTGCGCGAGCTGCGCGGTTTCGACGAAGTGGTACGCGGCCTGTTCGGCATCTGGAACGAGCGCGGGTTCCGGCTGTCCTACCTGGCCGGCGCCATCCGGGTCGACCACCGGCAGTACCCGCGGGTGCACGGGCTCTTCGCGGAGGCCGCCGCAACGCTGGACGTGGCCGAGCTGCCCGAGCTGTATGTCCACCAGTCTCCGCTGATCAGTGGTCGCGCGGTCGGCATGGACCGACCGTTCGTGGTGATCAGCACGGCGGCGGTCGAGAAGCTGGACGGCGACGAGCTGCGGACGCTGCTCGGCCGCGAGATCGGCCATGTGCGCAGCGGCCACGCCGTCTACCAGACGATCATGACGATCCTGACCCGGTGGGTGACGAACGTCAGCTGGCTGCCGGTCGGCACGATCGCGCTGCGGGCGATCATCGCGGGGATGTACGAGTGGTGGCGCAAGGCCGAGTTGTCGGCGGACCGCGCCGGACTGCTCGCGGCGCAGGATCCGGCGGCGTCGATCCGGCTGTTCATGAAGATGGCCGGCGGCGGAGACCTGTCGCAGATCGACACGGCGGCCTTCCTGGAGCAGGCGGCCGAGTACGAGGGCGGAGGCGACCTGCGCGACAGCATTCACAAGATCGGCATGACGGCGTTCAGCGGCGAGCCGGTACCCGTGGCACGCGCCGCCGAGCTGCGCAAATGGGTCGACTCCGGGGAGTACGCGCGGGTGCTCGGCGGCGACTACCCGCGCCGCGAGGACGACCGGAACGCCTCGGTGACCGACGATGTCAAGGCTGCGGCCGCGAGCTACCGGGACACGTTGCGCGACTCGTCGGACCCGCTCGTCACGCTCGCCCGCCGTGCCGCCGGCGGCACCGCGGACCTGGTCGGCTCGGCTGTGCGCGGGGCACGCGACTGGGCCGGCCGGCGTGACCCCGGCCCGGACGGCCCGACGGCCCCCTGATTGCGCCCATCAGCCGGCGAGGGCTGCGGCCAGGATGGTCGAGCCGCGCAGCAGCGTGTCGTGACCGGCCGTCGTCGACGCCAGGACGCGCCGGCAGCCGTCGAGCTCCACGTAGATCTCGCCGGCCGCCGTGCGCACCAGCGTGAACCGGGTCGCCGGGGTGGTGCAGGCGGCTGCCGGCGAGGCCGCCAGCACCTCGCGCCGTACCGTGGCCCACTGCGCGCCGGTCAACGGGCGGCCGGACAGGAAATCGCCGGCCGGCTTGCCCGTACCCTGCTCGGCGGTCGGCACCCGGTAGACGCAGATCCGGACCGGCGCCGTGCCCTCGTACAGCGCCGGAGACGCGGCCGGCCTGCTCGGCACGCCGTCCG
>Ga0307508_10002826_pt1 | contig 18034 bp, 32 predicted proteins | sample 9_EM_MG_FD_203089 | JGI IMG/M metagenome (GOLD analysis project Ga0307508, IMG submission 203089) | Populus trichocarpa ectomycorrhiza microbial communities from riparian zone in the Pacific Northwest, United States - 9_EM | ecosystem: Host-associated > Plants > Roots > Unclassified | place... | reverse complement strand
GTAGCCGGTCACGGCTTCGACCAGGGGGTTTGGGTCTCGTGAAGTCCGAGGCGTTCTACAACTGGGGGGCATGGAAAGCGTTCTGCCCATCCCCGCGCTGCACGGACGCGGTGGCCCTCTACCCGCAATCGCCGTATCCGCCGTTCGAGATTTCGGCCGATCCGGTCTTTCACCAGCGCTGCGCACGTGGCCACGAGTTCGACATCGAGGCCCCCGACGAGGACACCCGTGCCCGCATCGAGGTGGCGATCGGCGAGGATTCGGTCCACGACGGACGGACGTGGTATCCGAAGGGGCATCCGGCGGCGGCGCTGTATCACCATCCGTCCGGACAGTCGGTCTCCGAACTCGAAGAGGAGACGGCCGAGCTGCGCCGGATTCACGAGACCGAGGAATCCGACCGGAATCGGTTGCGCAAGCTCCTCGCCGATCTCGGCGTCACGGTCGACACTGACGGCACGTTCAACGGGAGAATCTGATGGCCTGGTCCACTCCGCTCACCGCGGTCTCAAACGCGACCTTCACCGCGGCGCAGTACAACGCCAGCGACCGTGACAACATGCTCCTGACCCCGGCGGCGCTCGCTACCGCCGCCGGCCAGATGTGGGTGTCTACCGGGGTCAACGCCGGGGCGGTGCGCACTCCCTCCGGCGCGGTTGTCAACACCTCGCAGACCAGCAGCTCGACGTCCTACGCCGATCTGGCCACGGTGGGCCCGCAAGTCTCCGTCACCACGGGCACCCAAGCCGTGGTCCTGTTCGCATCGGAAGGCACCAACAACACCAACTCGCATCACGCGTCAACCGCAGTAGACATTTCCGGGGCGACCACTCGCGCCGCAAACGATGTGGACGCCACACGGTTCACGGACGGCACCACGGCCAGCGTTCCCGACCGCAGGGCCGGCTTCATCTGGGCGACCGGACTGACTGCCGGCACGAACACCTTCACCCTGAAATATCGCGTGCAGGTGGGCACCGATACCGGCACCTTCTCCAACCGGTCGATACTTGTCATACCGTTCTGATCCCGCCGTTTCGAGGGAGACACATGAAGCGCAACACCAGATTCGCGGCCATGCTGGCGGCCGGCACGTCGGTCGCGTTGGCGGTCGGAGGATGCGCGGCCACCGGCCGGCCGAGCGCGCCCGGCGCGTCGACGACCACGGTGGAGGAGCGCGGCGGGATTGTCCGGGTAGATCCGACTACCGGGACGTGGTTCATCTTGGACACGTCCGCGCATCACAATGAAGGCCTGACTGGCATCTCTTGCACGGGCGGCACGCTCATCGTGTCCTTCACCCCGCTGACGGAGATCATCACGGCGTTTGTCGACGAGGACGAGTCGTACACGGCCGTGTACGAGGGCGGGGCGTCGATCGGGCTGAGCAGCTTCGTCATCACCGTCCGCCGGGGTAGCACCGGGGCGGTAGTGCCCTGCGACGCGACCGAACTCCGGATTCACAACTCGAACTTCTTCGTCTGGGTGCGCGGACGCGTCACCGAATAGGCGGGCGCGACCTGTGGCACTTCTCGTGAGAGAATCGACCCATGCCTATCGAACCTGCACCGCAGGTGACCAATCCGCAACCCGGCGATCTCGGCTTCGCACACATCAGCGGCGACGTCGGCTGGTGGGTCGATCTCGCGCAGGCCCTACTCGGCGACGCCGCGCCGTTCGATCACGTGTATGCGGTGGTCGCCGCGGTCGGGGACGTCGACTACCCCGAGGGGTTGATCGTGGAGGCCATGCCGCACGGCGCCCGCTCCGCCAAGCTGTCCGATCGGCTCGGTCCGGGGTTCGCCTACGCCCGGGTACCGCTCACCAGCGCGCAGAAGGCGATGTGTCCGGCGGTGGGCCGGTCGTTCACCGAGGTCCGCGGCGGTCGGGGCGTGCCCTACTCGTTCGGGTCGTACCTCGCTCTCGCCCTGATTCACTGGGGCTTCACCCCGAAGTGGCTGTTGGCGATGATCGCCGCGCGCAAGTCGCTCATCTGCTCCCAGCTCGTAGACGAGTTCCTGCGCCGCCTCGGCTACCAGCTTTTCAACGACGGGGGCTGGATCGGCGACATCAGCCCCGGCGACGTCTTCGCCCGCACGGATCCACGCATCGTCCCCCTGACGGACTCCGTAGGGGTTACCCGCAGAACCGCCCCGAAAGAAGGCAGTGTCATGAGGAAGCCCGCAGAGTGGTCGCTGGCCGTCGGAGCGCTCACGGCAATCTTGGATTGGCTGGTCGGCTTCGGCTGGTCTTCGTTGACCGCGGACCAGGCTGCACTGATCGTCGCGGCCATCACCGCCGTTGCCGGCGTCGTGGTCGCGATCAAGACCCGGCCGATCGCGCCGGGCGCGTTCACCTATCTGATCTCGGCCGGCGCCGCCCTGCTCGGCGGGTACGGGCTGCATTTCAGCCAGCAGGGCGTGGCGACGTTCTCGGCCGCGTTCGTGGCGGTGCTGGCATTCATCATGCGCGGCCACGTCGCCCCGGTAGCCGACGTCAGGGCGGGTGTCGTGGCGAGGGATGGCGTAACCGTCCTGAAGTCGTAGGCTGCCCGCGTCCACGGAAACGACGAAGCCCCCGGATCAAGGTCCGGGGGCTTCGTCGTGGGGGACGGGTCAGGCGTGCTCGTCCTTCAATGCCCTGAGGATGCGCCACTGTGCCGCGCGGACGTCCACGTCGAGGTCGGCATACTCGCCCTCTTCGTCGATCCAGTCGTCCAGCGCGCTTTCCGCACCGGCCAGCAGCTCACGCCACGCCGCCGCTTCGATCTCCTGCTCGGTCATTGCGGACTCTCTTCCTGCTGGTCGCGGCGACCGGCCTTGTACTCGGCGTACTCCTGCGGATCCCACACGGGGCGGACGTGTGCCCCGTCGATCACCTTGCCCACCGGCGCGAGGACCTGCCCGCGCGAGGCGTACGCCAGCCATGTACTGGTGGAGATGCCCAGGTCGGCGGCGATGTCCGCCGCGAACAGGCGGCCCTGATCGTCGGGCACGGTCACCACCTCGTCCGCAGGCTTGACTCGGCACCCTCGGCGCGGAAGTAGGACACCGAGAAGTCTTCCGCCAAAACCTCGTCGAAGCGCCGGCACGAGAAGATGTTCAGGTGCGCCGAGTGCCGGGCCTCGCTGAAATGCCCGCTGATCAGGCTGGTCTCGATGCGCTGCACCAGCGTGTACCCGCTCGTCTTCGGGTCAGCGTGCCCGAAGTGATCGAGCAGCGGCGGACCGTACGCCTTCATGCCGATCAGGTCTACCAACTGCGCGGCGTACTCGGCGATCACGTCCGCGTCTTTGATGAGTTCGATCGCGCACCCGTACAGGTCGAGCTGCAGTTCCCAACCGAACGGCTCCTGCAAGGTGACGTCGCTCATTCGAAGCCCCCGACCCAGAACGTCTGGGTGTCCACCTGGCGCGTCCACGTGCCCGGATCGAGCGCGCCCACCACCGCCTGCATGGCGCGGGGTAGGCCCTTCTTGACGTTGGCCTCGCAGAAGTCCTGCACGAAGATGCCACGCGAGGCGGCCACCTGCGGGTACATCGCGGCGATCAGCGCGCGGAAGGTGCCCGATGGCGCCGCCGAACGGGCCCCGACCAGACCGATGTACCAAATCGCCTTGCGCGCGTACTGGTCCGGGTAGGCCCGCTCGAAGTACTCGGGCGCGACCAGCGACCAGGCGGCGAGGTCGTTGGTGATGGTCGACAGTCCGACCATGCCCGCATTGTCGCAGGCGATGAACTTGCGGATCCGCTTGTCGCGGGCTACGGCGTAAAACTCGTCGACGGTCATCAGGTGGCGCTGTGCGGCCATCTCGTTGATCCCGATGAAGGTCGCCTCGTACAGGTCCCACGCCTCCGCTCCGATATCGTCGTCAAGCTCGTCGTACTCAGTGACGGCCAGGGTCATGCTCACTCTCCTTTGACGTATTCGATGGCGCGGCCGATCGGCTTGTGCTCGCCGTCGATGAAGGCCAGCAACTGATTGCCGTCGAGCTTGACGACCATGACGCGGGCAAAGTCGGGACTGATCACCGTGGCCTCGCTGTCGTGCGGCTCTTCGGTGTACCAGTCGTGTTCGTACAGTGCGGCGATCAGCTTGCGGGACGGACCGTGCTTGAGATGAGATTCGGGCGGTCCGACCGGTGCGAGAAAAGCGGTCATGCCGTCACCGTACAACGCGCGTTGTACGTAGGGCAAGAGGGAGCCCTCCGGACCTGGCGTGCCGGAGGGCTCCCTTTTTGCAGCCTACACGGCGGGGCGTGCTCGCCGTCCGTACGACGCGGCGGTCACGTTGTGGTGCTGCGCGGCATGCAGCATCTCGATCATCGCGTAGTGGTAGGCGGCGACCAGCGCGTCCGTGTGGACCGGTTCCCAGCGCTCGCCCGCCATGTCCTGCATCAGGCGGCCGAAGACGTTGCGCACGAGGATGTACTCGTCTGGGGTGACGCCGCGCACCGTGCCGTCGGGGCGGACGAAATCCGAGTGGTCGTGGCCGAAGATGACGAGGTGCGTATTCAGGACCTGCATCGACTCAGAGCCCGGGTGGTCCGGGTCGAAGGTCTTGAGCAGCGTCTCAATGCCGTTCCAGAGCATGTCGCGCTGCCGGTTGCCCTTCGAGTTCAGGGCGTCGCCGGTGACCAGATCGGGCGGGAACAGCGGGGCGAGTTGATCGCCGAGCGGGCGCTGGCTGTCACCGGCCAGCAGCCGGCGGTACAGCTCCGCGATCACGGCATCCTGCTGGGTCGGCTCGGTGGGTAGCATCGCCACGATCTCGTCCAGGTAGTCCCGCACGGTCAGCAATTTGCCCGTCCCCCGGCAGTGCGGGCACGGCGCGTGACCACCGCTCGAGGCCTCGTGGACACCGGAGTCCGTGAGCGGGTCGGGCGGGGCGGGCTTCTGCATGGTGCCGGGGTCGGGCATGGTCGGTCCTCTCGGTTCGTCGAGCGGCACGGGGTCGCTCTGTTTCGGGTCGCCGGGCCTCCAGCGGAACAGCCTCACGGAGTCACCTCGCGGGTTCACAGGTAGTCGCCCGTCTGCACGGTCACGACGCGGCGGGCGGGGCGGTACCGACGACGCCGGGGTCCGGTGGGCTCCAGGCAGGGACGGGTCAGATACCACCGCTGCCAGTCGCGGTCATTCCATTCCTCGTCGCCGTCGGCCAGTTCGGGCAGGGCCTCGTCAAGGTCGCTCACCGGACACACCCCAGGGTGGCGTCCAGCCACGCCTTGCCTTCGGCGATCTCCGGCCATCCCCGTTTCCACTCCCGCATGATCCAGCGGATGTCGTCCACGGACCACGTCCAGTAGTTCGGGTCAACGCCGAAGGTGCGGCCCATCCGGGCGCGGGCCTCGGACAGCGTGACCGTGGGCTTGTCTCTCGTCGCCAGGCGCTCGCGCAGTACGCAGCATGTAAGGCAGTCGGCCGAGGGACCGGGATGCCGCACGGTCGACCGGCGGTCAGCGGACATCGCGATGTGGGCCTCGGGAAGGCCGGCCGGGGGCTTAGCGGATCGCACGGGGGTGCCTCACCTTCAGCGGATTGTGGTGGTCGTTGACGATCGGTTCGCCAGCGAGCGCGCTCACGCGGATCGCGCGGCGCTCGGCGGCGCGGGCGGCGGTACGGTTCGGATACCACCGGTGGTAGTACATGACCCCTGTCGATTGGCGCATCCAGTCCTGATCGTCAGGGTCGGTCTCGTGCTCGCCGTGCCGTCGCTCCGGATCGTTGCTGATCCCCCAGTAAATCCGGCCCGGCAGGGTGGCGTGGCGGTAGTAATAGAGCAGGTGCGGAACCTCGGTGCGGATCTGGCGGCGGACCGGTGCGGGCGGGATCCTCGGCGCCTCGTCGCGGAGCGCCTGCATACCGACCGACCAGAGCAGGGCGATGGCGAGGGTCATCAGGATGACGGCGAGAATCATCACGAGGTCGCCTCATGGGCGGCTAGTAGGAGGATTGCGCCCGCCGACACTTTGGCGAAGTGGGCAGTGGCAAGGGCGGCCAACACGGTAGCTCGCGGACCGTTATCCAAGAACCTCCAGTTCAGATCGTAGTATTCCTGCGCCTTGTCGAGCGCCTCACACGCATCGACGTAGTCCCTGGAGGCCTCGACAAGCGCTTTGCCGGGGATCATCGCGGGATCACCACGAACGCGAGGACGAGCAGCACGGCGCCGGCCAGCCCGATGCCGTGCCACCATGCCGGGCGACCCTGGCCGGTCGCCTTGACCATCCCCCGCGCCGAGGGGCTGGACGCGGCGATGGTCGATGCCGCGTAGAGCACGAGCAGGGTTCCGCCCACGGCGGCCGCCACGAAGCCGATCGCGCGGTGGGAGACGTTGAACCACAGCCATACGGCGCCGGCAACGAGCAGAAGCAGGCCAACGCCGCGGGCCATGGCCGGGCCGAACAGGATCAGGTAGGCGTGGTCGTGCCCGACACGCCGGTTGGCCGCGAGCCGCTGAATCTCGCGGTCGCGTGCCCGGCGATCGGCGGCACCGGCGTATCGGCGTGCCATGACCTCTCCCTAGATGTCGTAACTTGACTTGCTGCGAGCCCGGGCGGCACGGGCGGCAGCGACGGGGGTGTCCACGTTCTTCTCGCACGCGGCCTTCGCGCCCTTGATGAGCTTGATGGCGGCCTCAATGTTCCGCGACGCCCGCTTGAGCTTGCTGCTCACGGTGCCCGCGGCCTTGTTGGCGGAGCTGCCACCGAGACGGCCGGGGGCGTCCATCCCCTCTTGGCGCAGCAACTCCACGATCGCGGCATGCAGGAAGATCGCCGTGTCGTCGATGTTCGCGCACGACGCCCAGAGGGCTTTCTGGTAGCCGTTCACCCACTCCTGAAATTTTTCGTTCGCCTTCTTGCCCTGGATGTCGATGGGCGGGGGGACGATGGGCATGTCGTGCTCCTTCTACGCAGGGTGACTTCCACGTTGGAAGTCGGCGAGTTCCAATGGAATTCAGATCGGGACGAATCAGTCGATGTTGCGAGTTCCAGTTGGAATTCCAACCGGGGCAAAACAGGATCTTCCAATTTCCAGTTCCAGCGAGTTCCAGCCCCGCCGCCTAAGCAAACCCGCCCGTCCGTCCCCTCTTCCACTTCCAGCGACTTCCAACGCCGGCCGGACGGTCACGCACGGTGCGTGCGCGTGGGCCCGTCCGTGCCCACGAACATGAAGCGCCCACGCCCGAGACGCTCGATGACGAGCCCTCCAGGCGGATTCACGTCGAGAACTTCCTCGTCGCACAGCGCGGTGAAACGCTCGCTGCATCGGCTCGGGAGCATCGCGCACCGCATCTCGTTCATGACGTCCTCGTTGCCGAACTCCTTGACCCCCCGCCTCCACATCCGGATCAGCGCGGCATCGAACTCCCGCAGCGTCTCGGGACCGCTGAGAACGGGCTTGGGCTGCGGATACTCCATGTCGCCCGCGTCGCTGCGGGACGCCCACGGGATGCTCGGGTCGATTCGGTCGGCTCCGAACTCCTCGGTCAGGTCAGAGACGTCGGTCGGGGTCTCCCACGCCTCATCCAGTTCGGGATCCCCCGAGTCGATGCGGTCCTCGTCGGCCAGTTCGTCCAGGTCAGGCATGTCGTCTCCCTCATCGTCGGGCGCCGGGCGGCGGTCCGAATCGGTCATATTCTCGTCCTTCGGGCGCTCGCCCAGCAGGATCGCCTGCGGGCGGCACGACTCGTACCCGGCCCGCCCGAACGCCTCGATCTCGCCCGCGGTCAAATGCGGCACCGGGAACGTCGCTCGAGCGGCTTCGACCGCGCGGCGCAGGTCGGAGAAGGTCCGCTCGGTCTTGAAACTGCGCGCGTCGATCGGGTACATCCGGTGGTCCACTCCCTGCAACCGGTCGGCGTAGTGCGCGCCGGGAAACTCGATGCCGAAGACGTGCGGGTCCGCGCCGGCCGCCATGGTGTCGTCGGTCAGCACGAAACCGGCGTCGTAGTCCTGGCCGCAACCGAACGCCTTCCACTGCACGATCGCCGAGCGCAGCGTGCTGGCCATGCCGTCGGTCGCGGCGCGGGAGATCGCCACCGACAGGAAGATGCCGAGCGACAGACCCTTGGTCGACAGCCACGTCACGTCAGCGCCGGACAGCACGAGATCGCCCTCGTCGACCTCCAGCAGGATCGCCGCGAAGCCGAGTTCGTCGTACGTCTCACTGCTCCACGTCCGGTGCCGGCCCTCGTAGCGCGGGTTGCCCATCACGCGCTGCCGGTATTCGCCGAGCCTGCGAAGCCCTGCGAACAAATTGCGGGCGCGCGGCGGCGTGTCCGCGGCGAGTTCGGCGAGGTCTAGCGCCCATCCCGAGTCCTGGAGGAACTTCGCGAGGTTGACAAGCATGACGACAGCGTCTCTTCGCGTCATTGCTTCGCAGATCTCTTGCGCAATGTCGCCGGACTTCCCGCTTCGCGTCGCGCCCTGACGGCCGAACCCGGCATCGTTCGGAGCGACGAACCACGGCACGACGTCCGAGCGAAAGTCGTCGGGAGTCTTCGCGAAGCCGTACCACTGAGGTTCGCCCGTCGAGTAGTACCCGGTGCGAAACGGCGCGGCGAACGGACCTCCGGGATGCGAAGGGCCGGGCCAAGTTCGCCACGTCTTCATCGGGTCGCTGTGCACGAAGCGCATCGTGCTGCTGCCGCCCTTGGGTTCGCCGACGACCGACGAACGACCGCGAACAAATCCGTGCTCTTCCAGTGCGGGGACGGTGCCCTGGATTCGCGAGATCGGCACGCCCGGGTGGTCCACGATCGCGGTCACCGCGAACTCATCGGACTTGATCGAGCCGGTACGGATGGTCGCGCCCTTGGGCCAGCCGACAAGTTCGGCGAGCTTCCCGCTGTCCGCCCCGTCGGCGCCGGTGGCGGCGCGGAAAGCATCGATGCGATAGAGCATCCAGCTCAGCGCGATGAGCAGGGCGCAGAGCAGGTAGACCACCACGGCGGGGGCCGGCACGAGGAGCACGTCGGGGATGCGGTCCCACCAGTGCGGCCCGGTCCGGTGCCAGCCCAGGCCGACGCCGATCGACACGGCTACCGCGAACATCTCCACCGTGCCCGCGACGTGCCAGACCACAAACGGAATCCGCTTGGTGACCTTGTAGCCCACTCCCATCGCGGTCAGCGGGCCGAGCACGCCGAACAGGAAGAGGACGAGCCAGACGATCAACCCGATCAGGCCGGGGCTGAAGAAGATGAAGAACCTCAGCACGATGACCAGCGCGGGAGCGCCGAACACGGCCATGAGCAGCACCGACAGGAACGGCTGAGACCGGTCCTCGGGGTCGCGCTTGCGCGGGTTGCGCTCCGAGGTGACGTTGACGTCGGCCCGGGCCATCAGTTCACCGCCACTTCGGCCGGGCCGTCCGCGTGGAACTCGTGCCCGTTGACCTGCGGCGCGGGAAGCCGCTTGCGGTAGTCCTGCACCCACAACTCGATGGCGCGCTTCGACACGCCCGCCTGCGGCGCAAGGTCGGCGGGACGTTCTCCCTGCTCAACCACCCGCCGGGCGAATGCGTCACGCTTGTCGCTGGTCTTGGGCTTAGCCCCGGGCCGCGGCTTGGCGCTGACCGGCGCCGGCCCCTGAGTCCGGTCGGCGATGGGCGGAGCGATCGGCGCGGGCTGGTTCGTTCCCTTGCTCGCGTGGTTGCGCCAGATGATCAGGCCGTGCAGCGAAGCGGCAAGGAACAGCGCGGGCAGACCGGCGAAGACGCGGACCGGAAGCTTCCACTGTTCGTGCGCACCGTAGAGTTCGGCCGCGAAGAGCTGCGCGCTCACGCCGACCGCGAAGACGAGCCACACGTAGGCCCGGGCCTTCGCGGACGCGGTGCGAAGCAGGTACGTGAAGACCATGAACGTGACTGCGAAGAGATCGAGCGCCACGATGATGGACACGCACAGCGGGCGGGGGATGGCCCAAACGTCCTTCGCGAAGCGGTAGGACATCCACGCCTGGATGGCGAACTGGGTCGCCGCGTTCGCCGCCACCATGACGAACACGGTGCGAACCGTGGCCGCGCCCGGAGCGCGAACCTTCGCACCTTCGCTTCGCACCTTCGCTTCGCTGTCTTCGCTTCGCATGGTCCGGATGGTAGCGCACCTATGGCACTTGTGAAACGATGGTTCGCATGAGCGACACGAGCGAACGCGAGCCCGCGAACGAAACCCGCTGGCAGCCGACCGGGGGGGGCGCGGAAATTCTTGCGAAGGCCGAACGCGAACATCGCGACCTGACGACCGGCGAGACGGCGGAGATTCTCGGCACGTCGATCGCGACGGTGCGCCGGATGGTGGACCGGGGTCTCCTCGTCGGCACCCGTGTCGCCTCGTTCTCGTCGCTCGGCGTGGATGTGCGCGGGCACGAGTTGCATGGGCACCGCCGGGTGAGTACGGCGTCGGTCGTTCTGGCCATAGCCGAGATGGCAGAGCGGGAGCGGCTGACGAAGGGGGCCGCCGAACGCCATCGTCAAGCTCGGGCCTCCCGCCTTGATGAACAACTCGCTCACATGGACGAGCGCCTCGCCCAACTGGGCGCCAAGCGCCGGGCGTATCGATCGAGGGCCAATGCGGGACAGGGGCCGGCCCAGTCCCGGATCGCCGGCATCGACGAGCGGCTCGTCGACCTGAAGGCCCGGCGTGAGGCGATCCGGAAGACGAAGGCCGACCTGAACCGGTTGCTCGCAGCCGAGGCCTCGCAGAAAAATTCCACCCCTGACACCCTTGACACTTAACCGTTTTTGGTTAAGCTAGGTCTATCACCACGACGACCTAGGAGATCAAGATGCGGATCAAGATTCGCACGACCGACACGCAATGGACCGCCGATCATGCCGAGTCCGTCACTGACGGGATTGCCATCGTGAGCGTTCCAGCGAAGTCGGTTGAGCGGCTGACCTTCGCGAACCGCGAGATGATCCGGTTCGACCTGCGCGTGATCGGCAAGCGCATCCCCCGCGACTGGGGCAACGCAGCCGCGATGCTCCCTGCCAGCTACGTCGTGTCGGGGCGGTGAATGGAAATGTCAGACTCCACCGGCCCCCTGATCCACCTGCACAAGCGGTACACCGGATCGTGGACCGTGTGCGGCGCCGACACCCCCCCCCCCCGCCCATCGGGGAGATCACCGAAAGGCTGTTCGAGGTGACCTGCCCCCGCTGCGCCTACGACGGCGACCCGGTGCGTCGGACCCGCGCGCTGCGCATCGAGCGGGCGCATGTCGAGGCTCTGCAGATCGACCGGGGCTACCCGAGCGGCCAAAGCCGCACGTGGCGCGAGGCCTGCTACCGCAAAGGGGCGGTAGAGATCGACGCCGCCGCGCCGAACATGAGCGTCGCGGCCGAGTCGCTGATCGTCGAGGCGCACGCCGAAGGCACTTGGTCGAAGATGCCGAAACCGTAGCGAGACCGAGACCTTGGCCGACCCCTCCGGCGATCAGCTGGTCGCCTGGTTCCGTCGTCACGCCCTGCTGGGAACGGACTTCAGTCGCGACGCCTATCCCACGATCGCGTACCGCCGAGCCGACCACGCCGAGGCGTTGGTTGAAGGACGAGAAGCGTCGCGTCGCAAGTCTCCCCACTCATGGCGAAGAGCCGTACCCGTACACCCCCGTCTATCACTACGGCCACGCCCCCGGTCGGCCCACCTACACTCTCTGCGGCAAAGACGGAAACCTCGTCGTGATCACGTTCTTTCCGGAGAAGGTGACCTTGCCCGACCTGCATCGAGGAGTTGGGTCGCACGTACAACCCGCCCGCAGGAGAGGTTGCCGTCCGCACGCTGGACGGCTCCGATCGTCACCTCGGCCGTGCCCGTCCCCGCCGACGCAGCGCTCCTGCGGCGCACTCGCCGCTAGACCCCATCCCGCATTCGCTCGCCAAACCCAAGAATCTTGGAGACCTTTCATGCCCTGGTATTGGTATCTAGTCATCGCACTTCTCGCGCTCAACCCGTGCGACATCATCGTTAAGATCGGCAAGCCCCGGACGCCGGACACGATCGGCCCGGCGCTGATCGTCTTCGCGGTCAACACGGCGTTCGCGGCGTGGGCGTTGGCGTCGCCATGGCGCTGGTACACGTGGGTTGTGCTCGCCTACCTGGCATTCGGAACGGTCATGCAGTTCGTGATGGTCGGACGGCCGCGCAAGCCGTACACAGTTGCGGACGCGATCCTGTCCGGGATCGTCAACCTCGCGATCATCGCGGGCATCGTCTGGGTGCAGCACTCATGACCGCCCCGGCCGTTCTCGCCGCGCCCGACAACATCGACGACGACGCAGCATGGGCCGAGTACTGCGCCGCGCTGCCCGACCCGACCGATGCGGAACTCGCCGCCGTGGTAGCCGAGTACGCCAACCCGTACGCCGACCGAATCGCCCACGCCGACGAGGGCTTCCGCGTGTCCGCCCGGCTGATCTGGCAGTGGCGCCGGCACGGCTGGCTCACCCCGTCGTCCTACCGCTACCTGCGCACAGCGATGACCGCCTACGCCGCGACCAAGCGCGCCTACGTGGCGTCGACCGAGCACGCCACGCTGAGGCTGGTCCGCGACATGCGCAGAGAAGGAGTCTGGTCATGAGCGACACATTCCACGAGGGCGACGCCGTGCTGGTCGTCCAGAGCTACTACGGCGACCCGTCGCGCACTTCCTGACCGGCGGCATCTTCTGACCCGATAGACAGATCATCTGTCAACGAGCGCGGCCCCTGACTTCGGTCAGGGGCCGCGTTTTGCTGCGTGCTCGGGCAATCATCGCTCGCCGAGGGCCTTCAGCAGTCCCATGCGGTCGACGCCCGCCTCGCGAGCCGCCACGGCCTTCGGTGTGCCGTCGCGGTGCCGCATCACGGCGACCTGCAGCGCGGCCACGTAGGCGCGCCGCTCCTGGCTCCGCGCGGCGACCAGCTCGCGGTTGGCGGCCTCGGCGGTCGTCTCGCCCAGCAGGTACTGCACGACCGCGGATAGCGCCGCCTCGCGCTCCTCGTGCTCGTCGGGCTTGGAATAGCGCTCGTCGATCGCGCGGGACTCCGCCTCGACGCGCTCGATCTGCTCCGGGGTCAGGTCGTTGGCGGCCGGGCCGAGCCAGGCCATCAGGTCGTCGGTCATGGTCATTCCTCTCCGCCACAGGCGGTGCAGTAGTCGATGGCGCAGCGATCGAGCGTCGGTCCGCCGACGGAGCGGGCGAACCGGTCGCCCTCGTAGGTGCGGTGGCCCTCGGGGGCGTGGTAGATGGCGATCTCGGTGGCGGCCTGGCGATAGAGGGCGGAGGCGTAGCCGTTGCCCTGGTGACCGTCGACGGTCTCGACCTGGCCGATTTCGCTGGTCTCGATGTCGACCCACAGCTCGGAGACGACCTCGCCGTCGACGATGAGCGACCAGCGGTGCGAGAGGTCGTCGGTCTCGCTGTAGCGGGCGATGTCCCGGCTGATCTCGTACGCTGCGTCCGTCATGTAGATAAGACTACACGAGATTTGTAGTCACGTCTACACTCTGGGGCGGCGGCGGTCGCGCCGCGGATATCGGTAGTCTGCAATGCTTGACACTTAACCGTTTTCGGTTATGATTAGAGAGTAAGGCAAGAGCACGCAACGCAAGGAAGCCGCGGGCACTACTGGAACGACATCAGAAAGACCGCGAGGACTGAGCGCGAAGGGTGGGGGCGGTCAGTGCTGCCGCGATCGGCCGGAAGATATCCACCGGTGGTCTGCGGGATGCAGCGCCCCTCACTCAGCACCAAACCCGGCGCCGGGGGCTTCACGGGAAACGGCAGGGTAGCGAGCGTGGATGGCAGCCGGAAAGACGGCCGGTGGCACCCCTTCGGGGGCGCATGATGCGGGAGATCGAATCCCCTCGCCATCGCGGAGAGCGGAGCGGGTCAAACCACTTCAGTGATCGCATGGACTTACATGCGGCTCCGCTCCCGCCCCGCAGGACGTAGCACCGAATAGGAGGGGGCAACGACGTGACCGTACTGACTGACGAGATGGTGGCCGCCTACCGCAACGCTCGCGCCGACCTAAACCAAGAGCAGATCCACGGTCGGCCGCCCGCGACGCCGGACACGCTGGTGCGGGCCGGACTCGCTGCGGTACTCGCCATTGTCGACCGAGACTCGGCCGACGTGGGCGCGGCCGTTCGGCGAGCGTACGAGAACGGCCAGCGCGACGAACGCGCCCTCACTGAACTCGGGTTCTAGAAGGGAGGTGACCGCCCGTGTCACATGCAAACCCCGAAGCCGCTCGCCTCGCCGACAAGTTGCGGACCGCCATGAAGGATCGAGCCCTACGTGGTCCTGCCATTGCCGACGAGGTCGAGCGGCTGACTGGTGAACGACCCAAGTTCGCCGCCCAGTGGATCTCGCGTCGACTGTCCGGCGCGAAGCCGCTGATCCGCGTGTCGCCAGACCTGTACGTGCTGGCCGAGATCGCCGGACTCGACCCAGTGGCTCTGATACTCGGCGTGATGGTCGAGATGATGGAAGGCCCGTCGCCCGAGCCGGCCGAGCGCGTCGCGTGAGCGACCTGACGATGGTCAGCCTGTTTGACGGAGTGGCTGGCTTTCCGGAATCAGGTCGGCGCGCTGGCATCCGCACCGTCGCCACAGTGGAGATCGACCCGGCCGCGGCAGGCGTGGCGGCTGACCACTTCCCGGACGCCAAGCAGTTCGACGACGTGACGAAGGTGAGCGCTGATGACCTACGAGCAGCCGGGTTTGATCCCGTTCGAGGACTACTCACCGGAGGCTGGCCCTGTCAAGACCTCAGCCTGGCAGGACGTCGTCTCGGCATGGGTGGAGCACGCTCGGGACTCTTCTGGGAGATCGTTCGCCTCGCTGCCGATCTTCGGCCTCGGTGGCTCCTCCTGGAGAACGTTCCTGGCCTCCTGTCGGCGGTCTGCTCCTGCCCGGGACTCGGCGTCTGCGGTACCGGCTGCACTGACCCCCACCCTGTTCGGGGAGGACTCTGCGGAAGCCGCAGGGGGCGAGGTGGACGCTGCATGGACATCCACGGGGGGGCAATGGGTGCCGTCGTCGGGGCGCTGGGGGAACTCGGTTATGGGTTCGCCGCACGAGTGCTGGACGCTCAATACGCCGGAGTTCCACAGCGACGCCGTCGCGTCGTCATTGTCGGATGTCTTGGAGACTGGGCCGCACCTGCTGCGGTACTGCTTGAGCCCGAAGGCAGCACGGGGGATCCTGCGGCGCGCGGAGCGGCGAGAACGAGTACTGCCGGCGTCACTGATGGCGGCGCTCCGTTCCGTCGCCGGGCCGTCAACGCTCTGACGTCGAACATGGCCGGAGGGGGCGGGGGCGCGGACGACAACACCGCGCAGGGTGGACACCTGGTCGCCTACGCACTGCGGGCCGATCCGGGTGGAACGGATCAGGGTCACAACACGAACTACGTCGCGCAGCCGATCACCGCTCGCGAGGGCAAGGGGCCAGACTCCGACGCGACCAGCGGCAACATCGTCACGCACGCGCTCACCTCCGAGGGTGCCGACGCGTCGGAGGACTGGACCGGGCGGGGAACGCCGCTGGTGGGGTTCGACCTGGCGCAGATCACCTCTAGCGAGAATCGGAGCAACCCGCAGGCCGGCGACCCACAACCGCCACTCGCCTCTACCGGCCAGCCGCATGTCGCGTTCGGGGAGACCAGCGGTGACATCGCTACAGGCGTGGGTGTAGCGCCGTCGGTACGAACCGGTACGGGTGGTGGACAGACAGGGGTCGTCGCTGCCGTCGTACGTCGACTGACCCCGGTCGAGTGCGAGCGGCTGCAGGGCTATGAAGACGGGTGGACCGCGACCAGCAACGGCAAGCCGCAGTCGGACTCGGCGCGCTACCGGCAGCTCGGCAACTCGATCGCCGCACCGGTCTTCGAGTGGGTGATGCGCCGCATCGTCTCGTACGAGAACGACCATCCTGAGACTCTTGACACTTAACTGAAAACGGTTAGGATTAGAGCATGACCCCGATTAAGCTTCCCGCATCGGCCATCCGCACCGGCCATGTCATCGTGAGCATGTGGGGGCACCGGGCCGACTCGCTCGAGGTCGAGATCGTGCATCGCGAGTGGTTCGAAGGACGGCCCGTCGTCCGCTTCACCGGATGGGCCACGGGCAGTGTCGAGCGCGTCGTCCGCGGATGGGGCCAGTCGATCGACGGGCTCGTCTACGTCGTGGACGACCTCCGCGGCAACGGCTCCTACCGAAACCTTGGATAACCCTGACCCGAAAGGCTCGACGTCATGACCACCATGCGCGCCCTGAACCTCGACACCCTCCATCTCGAGAAGGGTGGCCACGACACCCCGGACCAGGGGCTGTGCCTGCTGGAGGCGGCCGCCTATCTGGCCGGCGAGGAACACTCCGACCACCCCGTGTGCGTGTCCCGGGTCCTGGGCGAGTTCGGCAGGAACGTCAACGACCGGTTTCCCGACGACAAGCGGCAAGCGCTCAAGCCGCTCATCCCGATGATGCTCGGTACCGCCGGAGATGGCCTCGACGAGCAGCGCGGCTATCTGGCTCTGGACTGGCTGATCCGCACATACACCCCGGCGTGGCTGGATCTGGCCGGGTTGACGTCGGAGGCGGCCGAGCTACGCGCACTGCGCCGTATCACGGATCTCGCGGCAGCGCAGGCGGCGGCGCCGGTCGTGCGTGAAAGCCGTGACAAGGCCCGCGAGAAGCGAGCCGCCGCTCGGGACGCCGCTGGGGCCGCCGCTGGGGACGCCGCTTGGGACGCCGCTCGGGACGCCGCTCGGGACGCCGCTGGGGGCGCCGCTGGGGACGCCGCTCGGGACGCCGCTGGGGCCGCCGCTGGGGCCGCCGCTCGGGACGCCGCTTGGGCCGCCGCTTGGGCCGCCGCTGGGGACGCCGCTCGGGACGCCGCTGGGGACGCCGCTTGGGACGCCGCTGGGGACGCGCTGAAGCCGACCGTCGCTGCGTTGCAGGACTCGGCCATCGAGCTTTTCGCCCGCATGATTCGCCCGGGCGGCGACCGGTGAACCCGGACATGCGCCGCCGTCTCGCGGGCGCGCCCGGCTCCCGGCCGGTCACCCTCGCCGACCTCGACGGTATCGGTGACAGCGCCGACCGGGATGCGCTGCTGAACACGCTGGGCATCGTCCGTGACTCCCGGCCCCGCTACGTCTCGCCCGATCCGCAGTGGCGCGGCCCGTGGCAGTGGTGGTGGCACATCGCGGACGAGGCCACCGGCCGGGTGGTGTACGGGCCGAGGCGGGCGTGGTCGCGCACGGCGGCCGGGCGGCGTAAGTCGAACGCGCTGGCCCTGGCCACCGGCGGGAAGCTGCCGCTCAACGAGGACGGTGTGCGGTGAGCGAGCTGGACATCGCCAAGCAGACCCGTGTCCTGCAACTGCTGCACGCGCTGGGCAAGACGAGCGGCGAGGTTGCGCGCAGCCTTGCCCGCGAGGGCATCATCGGCGTCCCGGACGAGCCGTGCCTCTGCCCGATCGCCAGGTACCTGGAACTGAACGACGTCGAGATGCCCTTCGTCAGCTCGATGGAGATCCGTGCCGGCGGCGAATTGCTGCTGGTCTCCGACGAGGTGCCCGATCCGGTCGCCGAGTTCATCAAGGCGTTCGACCGCTTCCCGTGGGACTACCGCGACCTCCTCGATGAGGAATGGCTTCAATACCACGAGTTGGGAGCAAGAGTCATGACCGGGCACGCGCTCAGCGCGGTCGAGGCGTCGGCGATCTGCCTCGACCTGCACCGGCGCGGCATCGACGTCGCCGTCCGCATCATCGACCGGATCGCTTACGTCAATCCCGTCGGGCCTTACACCACGACCGACGAGGTGCGGGCGCTCTACGCCTTCGTCCTGGCCAGCCCGACGCCGGTGCAATGGCACGAGAGGTGGCCCGCATGAGGCGCGTATTCCGTTTCGTGGTACTCGCTGACGGCCAGTGGGAGACCTTCGCGTTCAGCGGCCCGATCCTCCACGTCGGCAGCCGCAACGAGGAAAAGGCGTCGAAGATCTGGGCGATCGACGACCCGAACCAGCCGCTGA
>Ga0307508_10002825_pt1 | contig 18041 bp, 17 predicted proteins | sample 9_EM_MG_FD_203089 | JGI IMG/M metagenome (GOLD analysis project Ga0307508, IMG submission 203089) | Populus trichocarpa ectomycorrhiza microbial communities from riparian zone in the Pacific Northwest, United States - 9_EM | ecosystem: Host-associated > Plants > Roots > Unclassified | place... | reverse complement strand
CCCTTCCCCTCAGACAGCTGGAAGAGCTGTACCGCAAGTACAGTAAAGCCACCTGGTTCTGGGTACAGGAAGAGCCGCTCAATATGGGCGCCGCCAGCTACCTGCAAATGAACCTGAAGAGCATCAACTACGGCGTTATCAGCCGCCAGCCCAGCGCGGCTACTGCCACCGGTTATGCTAAGGTACACGCACAGGAGCAGGCGGAAATAATTGATACGGCGTTTTCAATATAGTAACGCAACAGGCAGGTGTAAACAATAAATATAGAAACAACGGTAATATGATTGATATTAAAGTCCCCTCTGTAGGTGAATCCATTAGCGAGGTAACATTATTGAAATGGACAAAAAAGGACGGCGATTACGTAGAGCGTGACGAGGTAATTGCAGAGCTGGAAAGCGAAAAAGCCACTTTTGAAGTAAATGCAGAAAAAGCCGGCATCCTCAAAACCGGTCCCAAAGAAGGCGATACACTGAAGATCGGCGACGTGCTGGCCACGATAGACGAAACAGCGGCAAAACCCGAAGGTGCGGCCCCCAAAGCGGAAGCGCCTAAAGCCGAAGCCCCGAAGGCGGAAGCCCCCAAAGCACAACCCGCAGCAGGCGTACCGGCAGCAGATGTAAAAGCCACGCCCGTGGCCGCCGCCATCATTGCCGATAAAAAAGTAGATCCCAAAACAGTCACTCCCTCCGGCTACCAGGGCAAAATCGTAAAAGACGATGTGCTGGCGGCATTGAGCAATCCCGGCCGCAAGCCGGGCGCAGTGCAGTTTACCCGCGGCGACAAACGCGAGAAAATGAGCAACCTGCGCCGCACCATCAGCCGCCGGCTGGTGGAAGCGAAAAACACCACCGCCATGCTCACCACCTTTAACGAGGTAGATATGAAGCCGGTGATGGAAGCCCGCAATAAATACAAAGACAAATTCAAGGAAGCCCATGGCGTAGGCCTTGGCTTCATGAGCTTTTTCGCCAAAGCCTGTAGCTTCGCCCTGCAGGAATGGCCCGCCGTAAATGCCTATGTAGACGGCGATGAGCTGGTGTACCATGATTATTGTGATATATCGATTGCGGTGTCTACTCCGCGCGGACTTACCGTACCGGTTATCCGTAACGCCGAAAGCCTGAGCATGGCCGGCATCGAGAAAAAAGTAGTGGAGCTGGCGGCCAAAGCACGCGATAACAAACTCAGCATGGAAGAGCTCCAGGGTGGCACTTTTACCATTACCAATGGCGGTGTTTTCGGCTCCCTGCTCAGCACACCCATTATCAATATACCACAGAGCGCCATTCTGGGCATGCACAAAATCGAAGAGCGGCCCGTGGTAGTGGGCGGCCAAATCGTGATACGTCCCATGATGTACCTGGCGCTAAGCTACGACCACCGCGTTATCGACGGCCGTGAGTCGGTCAGCTTCCTGGTAAGGGTAAAAGAATTACTCGAAAACCCCGACCAGCTGCTATTTGGGAAAGATCCGGTAAAAGCGCTGCTGGAATTATAACGGCGGCGTTCTAAATCGTTATCTTTGTTTTGAAAGTCATTGCATGGAATGTAATGGCTTTTTATTTATATATATGCCGCCTGTAAAATTGCCTGTTTTAATGTATCACAGCGTCACCGTCAACGGGCCGGTGGACTATCTTACCATACGGGCGGCCGACCTGGAGCAGCAGCTGCAATACCTGCACGAACAGGGATATACCACCATCAGCACACAACAGCTGATCGATCACCAATACGCCCAGCAGCCGCTGCCCCCCAAATCCGTTTTGCTCACCTTCGATGATGGTTACCACGACAATTACACCCTGCTGTATCCCCTGTTGGTAAAATATCGTATGAAAGCCCTGGTATTCCTGGTGGCGTCGCTGGTGCGGCAAACAGGACAGGTGTCCAGCGAAGACAAGTTCATGTCCGAAGAGCAGCTGCGGGAAATGGATGCCGGTGTTGTCGAGTTTGGCCTGCATACCTTCAACCACAGCAGCTACCGCGAAATGACCGCCACGCAAATAGCCGAAGACATCGACCAATGCCGGGCCCTCCTGCAAAAAATGCGCGTGCCGGTAATGCCTGTGCTGGCCTATACATATGGCGCTTACCCAAAAAACGGTCAGCCCTGGCGGGCAATGACACAGGTATTAAAGGGAAAAAATATCCGCCTCGCCTTTCGCATCGGCAACCGCCTCAACCAATTCCCGGTAAAAGAACCCTACGTGGTGCAACGGATAGACATCCGGGGCAATGAGTCCTTCCGGCAGTTTCAAAAGAAACTGAAACGCGGCGGACGAATACTTTTTTAAACCTCGGGCTATGAGCCGCAAGACGCGCAAAATAGCTCGCAGCTTCTGCCTTATCTTGCATCCCGATGAAACATTTTTCACACCTCAATTCCGCCGCCGCCATCCTCCGCCAGTACGGCGGCCGGCAGCCGTTTCATCATTTTATCAAAGACTATTTCCGCCAGCATAAAAAATATGGTTCCAAAGACAGGAAAAGCATCAGCCATCTTTGTTATGCTTATTTCCGGCTCGGGCCATCGTTGGCCACAATGGCCATCGAAGAGAAAATATTGCTGGGTCTCTTTCTTTGCTCCACCCGGCCGGGCGATCTGTTGCAAAGCCTGCGGCCCGAATGGAATGCCGCCGTACAGCAAACGGTCAGCGAAAATGCGCCCTCGCAGGCATCGCCTGGGAACAATTGACTATTTTCCCCTTTACCGGCGCATTGAGCGAAGCGATCGATACCGGCGCATTCGTGCTTTCTCATTTGCAGCAGCCCGATTTGTTTATCCGCCTGCGACCCGGCTACGAAAAGAGCGTATTGGAAAAACTACATAAGGCAGCCGAACCGTATCGCCGGGTCAATGATACCTGTATCGCTTTTTCCAACGCCGCTAAAATAGATGCCCTGCTGGAGCTGGATAAGGAAGCCGTGGTACAGGATTACAGCTCCCAGCGGGTAGGGGAGTTCCTGCTATTGGCCGGCGCTTCCGCCGCCACGCCGGTACGCGCTGTATGGGATTGCTGTGCTGCCAGCGGAGGCAAATCCATCCTGGCCAAAGATATGCTGGGAGACATACGGCTCACCGTATCGGATGTACGTAAACAAATACTGGTCAACCTGCAACAACGGTTTGCCGCAGCAGGTATAAAAGAATATGAAAGTTTTATAATGGATTTGGCCGCAGACGGGCGTGCCACGGTTACCACGCCGACTCAAACGAACCGTGGCACGCCTAAGTCTTCGATCTACGATCTCATCATCGCCGATGCGCCCTGCAGCGGCTCCGGCACCTGGGGCAGAACGCCTGAATCACTGTCTTTTTTCAAGGAAACAGAGATAGACCGCTACCAGGCATTGCAAAAACAAGTGGTATCCAATGCCTTCCCTGCCCTTAAAAAAGGCGGCTGCTTTTTATATATTACCTGCTCGGTATTTAAAAAGGAAAACGAGGAGATGGTGTCATTTATAGAAGAACAGTTTCAGCCCCGGCTGGTACGGGCGGAATTATTGAAAGGATATGGGCAAAAAGCCGATACCATGTTCGCCGCTTTGTTTATTAAAGAATGACATGATGGGCCGCGCCCTTCGCGCACATTCGCTCTCATTCGCGCCCATTAGCGCAAGAGCTTCTTACTATACAATATTTTCTTACCGTCTCTTACCACCAGTACATATACCCCTCGCGCCAGGCCCGCGCCCGGAATGGAAAGATTGAATTTGCCGGAAGGGGCAGTTCCCTGGTATTGGTAAATGGTGGCGCCTTTCATATCCACCAGCTCAATGCCCATATGCTGTATGGCATAGCTGGTATTGATATTCACGTAAAGAAAGTTCCTGAAAGGATTGGGGCTTACCGTAAATTCATTGACAAGGCTGAAGCACGGAGCCATAATGGTATTGACGGCGCTCATCAGTAAAAGCGTGGTATCTGTAGAAAACACTTCCTTAAGGCGGTATACCACCTGTCCCAGTGAAAGGCTTTTTACCGTATCGGTATACGAATAGCTATTAAATTGGAATGCGGCGGTCTGACCGCTAATGGTCGCAATTTTTATAAAGCCCGTATCGGTATCTGTCCGTCGTTCGAGCTCGTAAGAAAGGGTATTGTTGTCTTTGCTGGTCCAGCTGAGCGTCGTTGCGCAGCCATCGGTTGTATAGCTTCCCTGGAATTTAGACGTGACCAGGGCGCTGAAGGCTTTTTTAAAATTGGGCAGGCCGTATCCAAAACGCCCATCGGGGCTGTTGTACTTATGAGCGCTTTTTTGAACCGCATCCATTATCTCGCGGTTGGGCGATTCCGGGAATGCCTGCCACAGGCAGGTAACCAGCCCGGCCATATTGGGCGCAGCAAATGATGTGCCGCTGCCTGTAGCGGGAGTACCCACCGTATTGGATATCACTGTACTCCAACCCACCGATACCACGTTGGGTTTAATGGCGCCGGAGTAATTGGGGCCCCAGCTGGAAAAAGAACCCATATTGCCGTTGGCATCCGTAGCGCCTGTCGTAAATACATTGTCGCCGTCCGCCGGACAGCCAACATATTTATAGTCGTTGCCGGCGTTTCCGTCGTTGCCGGCGCTGGCAACAACTATCATTCCCTTGGCAAAACTCATATTCGCCGCACGCGTGACCAGCGAAGTATGGCCGTCGCGGTCCGCATAGGTAAGGTCGAAATCAGTGCCGTCAAAACCGTTATAGCCGAGTGATGTCGAGATAAGATCGGTGCCCGCACTGTCGGCAAATTCAGCCGCCACTGCCCAGTTTTGTTCTTCTACCGGGTATTCACTTCCCATATCTTCCGTTTTAAGCAGCCAGAAGTTTGCCTTTACACAGGTGCCTGTCATAAGGCCCGGACGGTTGGCGGCAATGGTGGAAAGACACATCATGCCATGCGAATTCTCCTCGTCCACACTCACTTTCTGGTTTACATAGTCATAAGTGCCCAGCACCTGGTTATTCAGCCGCATACTGTCAAACATCGGGTTGGAGAGGTAATGATAAAACCCCGCATCGATAACGGCAATAGTCATATGCTCACCATGAAAGCCAAGGTTATGCAGGTACTCACCCTGGTGAATATGTATCTGCGGCAGGTTGTTGCCGTAATTATAATAATTGCCGAGCACGCCGGCCGGGCTTTCAGCCCTGGCGTTTACAGGTTCAATATCCTCCATTTTTCTGCCCAAAGGTCCGGGCACGGCATCTATCGCCTTACGCGCGGCAACGGCGCTCGTCGCTATCACAAAAGGAAAAGAATTGATTTTCGCCAATGCCGCCGCATCGGTGGTTTTTATACATACCTGGTTCATCCATTTCGACCCGTTGATAAAGCTCACATTGGGCACCGCCCGTATACTGTCTATATAGGCAGGTGTAATGGGCAAATCGGTGGAATCGATGCTGATATGATAACGGTTGCGCCGGCCGATGGCCTGCGCCGACAGGTAGGCGGATGGATTGCTTAACGTATAAGGCGTTCCCTTTTTGTCCTTAAACTGTATGATATAACGGCTGTACTGGGAGAATGCAGAAAAACCTCCTGCCAGGAATAAGCATGTAAGCAACAGGTAAATTTTTTTCATAATGCCCGGTTATATATGACTGCCATTAGTTATGGTCCACCATACGCAAGGTAATGCCAAACCCGTCGGTATAACCATTGGGATAGGAGGTATTGCGTGGCTGGAAAACCCAGTGCAAAAAATTTCTGTAAACAAGGCCGATGCCTTTGGCATATACTTCCTGCGCGTAATTGTGCTCGCTGTAGGCATCAGGATTATTGGGAGTGCCCAGGGTTTCATCGCGCTGGTTCACGGTCACCGTGCTGTCGATAGATGTATGGTAGGGTGTAAAGGGCTCGTTGACGTAGTCGTAGGTATAATCCCAGTCGTCCAGGTAACGCACATTGGAATTGATGGAATAGGTATCGATATAAGAATTGCCTTTCCAGTTGAAGCCGTTGGTGATAGGAATTTTTAGCTTCTGGTAGCGGAAATTGTTTTCAATGACTTCGATGGTTTCGCGGGTGGGCGTGATAAAATAAGTAAGTGTTTCTACCCAGGGCCCATTGGCCGCCGTATCGTTGAGGTAACGTAAAATGCGCCAGGTGGGGCGGCCGAGATTATCGGTCGTTGTTCCGTCTACCACGTCTTTGGCCAGGTAACTAATGATGGACTGGCTCTGGCCGAAATTGGTATATACCAGCGAATCCAGCCGGTAAGTAATATATTTACCCGTGCTCAGGCCTACATAGTCGGTCAGCTGGCCGCCGGGAAAATCTTCTTTTTTCGAGCAACCGCTGAACAGCAGGCCGGTTACAGCAGCAAAGGCAAGCAGGTAAATTGTATTCTTCTTCATAACCAGTCAATTGTAAGGGCAAAACGAAAAGCCGGACCTACAGAAAGTTGATAATGAGCGTTTCCCGTTTGCCTCACACAAAAAAACGCATTTTAATCCCATATATTGTTTATTGATAGGCAATTATGCTCATTCTCAGCTCAAACCCTGCGTAGTAAGGAATGGTTACCGAGGGGCTGACCGGGTGGTACTCCTGCAGAATCACGTCTTTATATACCAGGCCTACCCCTTTGGCGTATCGCTCCACCCACACTGTTTTGTTGCCCGCAAGCGCCAGGTCCACGGGCGGAAAATTGCTGCTGTCGGGCCTGCTGCAGGCCACCGTAATCGTGTTGTCAAATACAAGCTGGTTGATAGTATCTTTTTTATACAGGTCCTGGTACTGGTAACGCCAGCTCTCCAGCTGAACATGGTCCGAATAGCCAAAGTCAAACGCATAGCTGTATGGCTGGAAGGGCAGGTAGCCATTGCCTGCCCAGCTATAAACATCCTGCACCGGCATGCAGAGCTTTACATAGCGCAGGTTGTTCTCCACCATTTCAATGGTGGAACGCAGCGGCGTAATCATACAGGTGCCGCCCGGCTGCCAGGCCGTGGTGTCAGCGTTATCGCGGAAATACCGTACCATGCGCCACGAAGGGCGGTCGCTGGCATCGGTCACCGTGCCTTCAATGCTGTCTTTGACAATGTAGAAATGCCGTTCCAGTACGGAGCCGAAATGGGTATACAGGATGGAATCCATCTGGTAGGTAATGCTATGACCCACGTAAAGCGGCATATAATCCTGTATAGAGCTGCCACTGTAGGAGTAATCGGTTTTGTGGCAGCCGGCGAGGCCAATCATACCGGCAAGGATAACCGCGCGGTGGAAATGGTTTTTCATAAGGTAAAGGTTTACGAATTCATGGGCTGTATGTATCCTGCCCGGGTATTCCCGGCAATACACATACGCCCGTTAAAGTTAGTAAACCTTCTGTTTAAATCAAAGCGGGGCGCTGAATAATCCCGCCGCCCATAACATCATCACCTTCATAGAATACCGCGCTCTGGCCTGGTGCCACGCCTTTGGCATGTTCATAAAAACGCACCAGCACATTCCCCTCCTGCCGGTAGAGGTTCGACAGGGTGCCGCTGTCTTTATAACGTATTTTGGTAGTGGCTTCCATACCATCTGTAATGGTATCGTATTTCAGCCAGTTTAATTTCGCCACGATCATTTCCGGCCGGTTCAGTTCGTCTTCCTCGCCCAGCACCACCGTATTGGTTTCAGGATAAATGCCGGTAACATATACCGGTTTGCCGAAAGTAATATCCAGCCCCTTCCGTTGGCCGATGGTATAAAAAGGATAGCCCTTATGTTTTCCTAATATGTTGCCTTCTTTGTCAACAAAATTGCCGCCGGCCACCTGCGCTTCGAGACCGCTCACCTTGTTTTTTAGAAAACCGCGATAATCATTATCGGGTACAAAGCAGATTTCATAGCTCTCGCTTTTTTTGGCCAGCTCAGGATAACCGTAATCGAGCGCCATCTGGCGGATCTCCGTTTTGCGGTACGGCCCCAGGGGCAGTAAGGTGCGGGCAAGCAAATCCTGCTGTAGTCCCCAAAGCACATAGCTCTGGTCTTTAAGATCATCTACCGCCTTGCTCACAAAATAGCGGCCATTGGTGTGCTGATTGATTTTGGCATAATGCCCGGTGGCGATAAAATCGCAACCCATGGCATCTGCTCTTTTAAGCAGTGCCCGCCATTTGATATGCGTATTGCACATCACGCAGGGATTGGGCGTGCGGCCGGCCAGGTATTCTTCCACGAAATTGTCGATCACAAAGTCGCCGAACTCCTCGCGGATATCAAGTATAAAATGCGGAAACCCATGCTGTACGGCAGCCATGCGCGCATCGTTAAAACTGTCGAGATTGCAGCAGCCTGTTTCTTTTTTGCTGCTGCCGCTGGTAGCATAATCCCATGTTTTCATGGTGATGCCAACGACTTCATAACCCTGGTCGTGCAGCATGAGGGCTGTTACGGTACTGTCTATACCACCGCTCATCGCTACCAACACTTTTCCTTTACTGCTCATAATGAGAGATTTATGCCCCCCGACCCTTTGAAAGAGGGGTAGGGGAGGCGCAAAGATACGAAGAAGCGCGAATAGGGACGAGGGCGGCTCACCCTTCCCCCGGGTGTTGATAAAATCTTGTTATCATTAGCACATCCATCACGTAAATTGCCTGTTCGAAATAAATTTTATTACGCAGCTAAACTTAGTATTATGATCAAGCTACAAGTAATTGGCAATCTTGGAAAAGATTGTGTGACCAATGCCGTTAACGGAAAAAATGTCATCAATTTCAATGTGGCGCACACGGAGAAATTCCGCGATGCACAAGGCAACCAGAAAGATAAAACCATATGGGTGGAATGCGCCTACTGGACCGACCGTACCGGTATCGCACCCTACCTGCGCAAGGGAACACAGGTGTATGTAGAAGGTTCTCCCGAAGTAAGAACGTACCAAAAAAGTGATGGCACCACCGCCGCATCGCTTACCCTGCGTGTATTCAGCGTACAGCTGCTGGGCGCCCGCGGAGAAGGTGCAGCGCCCGCCGGCAACAGCGGCGGATACAATGCTGCTGCAGGCTCGTCTTACAGCCCGGCGCCTTCCGGCAGCGATATCGCCGAACCGGTGGATGATTTACCGTTTTAAGAATAGTTCGCGGCTCGCAGCCAAAAAAATGCCTCGCCCTGCGGGGCATTTTTATTCCTCCGGCAGCCATTTTTTGCGCAGTAAGCGGTTGCACGTAAGCCGTCATACTAACTTATATAGAAATGCTCTTCATTAACCCGTTTGTTGTTAATTTGCCGGATGCCCGAACAATTATTTTCTTACCAGCAGCTTTCGCAATTTGTAACCGCCGTTTTCAAAAAGATAGGCTGTAGCGATAAACACGCTGCAACGGCCGCCGAAGCATTGATATCGGCCGATCTGCGCGGGATAGATTCGCATGGTGTGGCGCGCTTAAGCGGTTATGTGCGGTTGTGGGAAGCAAAACGGGTCAATGCCACCCCCGAAGTAAAAGTAGTGCACGAAACGCCTTCTACCGGCGTCGTAGATGGCGATAGCGGCCTCGGGCTGGTCGTAGCCCCCTTCGCCATGCAGCTGGCCATTGATAAAGCAAAAAATGTAGGCACCGGCTGGGTAAGCGTTCGCCATTCCAATCATTTCGGCATTGCAGGCTACCATGCCATGATGGCCCTGCCGCACGATATGATAGGCATTGCCATGACCAATGCCAGTGCGTTGGTAGCGCCTACTTTCTCCATAGAACGCCTGCTGGGCACCAATCCCATCTGCGTGGCCATACCCGCGGGCAACGAGCCTCCTTTTGTGGCCGACCTCGCTACCACTACCGCGGCCAACGGCAAGCTGGAAATACTGCAACGCAAAAACCAGGAAGCGCCCGAAGGATGGATACAGGATAAGGAAGGACATAGCTCTACCAATCCCCATGAGCTCAAAGGCGGTGGCGCCCTTCTTCCATTGGGGGGCGATCGGGAGCATGGCAGCCATAAAGGATATGCGCTCGGCGCCGTGGTCGATATATTTTCCGCCATATTAAGCGGCGCCAACTACGGTCCCTGGGTACCGCCCTTCCCGGCCTATGTGCCCATGCCCGAAAACATGCCGGGCAAAGGCATCGGCCACTTTTTCGGGGCCATGCGCATCGATGCCTTCCGCCCTGCGGAAGAATTTAAAGGGCATATGGACCAGTGGATCCAACGCTTCAGGAACGCAAAAACGGTACAGGGACAGGAGCGTGTATTGATACCCGGTGACCCGGAAAGGGAAGCCGAAAAAGAACGCCGCGAAAAAGGTATCCCCCTGCTATCAGCCGTGGTAAAAGATCTGAAGGAGCTGGGAGAAAGATTTGGAATACCATCTATGTAATATATGTTAAAAACGCTTATCCTTTGTTTACTGCTGGCGTCCTCGCTCAGCGGCTTTTCGCAGCAACCCGCAAACCCCAATATCCTTTCCGGGCAACAGGTCCAGTCGCTCACCCTGCTCGGCCAGCTATGGGGTTTCTTAAAATACTACCATCCCGCCGTTGCCAAAGGAAGCCAGGACTGGGATAGCGTACTCATTCAAAAAATACCGCTCTACCTGCACGCAGCACAAAAGGAAGACATCAGCCGCATTACAAAAGCGTGGCTCGACGAAACAGGTATCCCTCCCGTATGCAAAACCTGCGATAACAATGTCCCCGACAGCCTGAAGCTCAACCTCAACCTGTCATGGATAAATGATCATAATTTCTCAAAAGAAATAACGGACCGCCTGCACTATATACGCGATAACCGCAACCAGGGCGACAACCGTTATGTGTCCCTGCTGCAATACCATATGCTCCAGGTCACCGAAAAACCATACTATGACCCCGCCTTCGGATACCCGGCTCCAGGATACCGCTTGCTGCTATTGTTTCGCTATTGGAACATCGTCAATTATTTTTCCCCCTATAAATACATCTGCGGCAGGGATTGGAATCAACTATTGCAGGAAAAAATACCCGCTTTCTATGCCGCCGCCGATGACCTTGCTTACCAGTTGGAATACGTAAAGCTGGTGGTCTCTCTCAACGATGGCCACGCCTACTACAGGACCACGGCTGTGCTCGAAAGATGTTGGGGTAAAAACCATTTCCCCCCGTTTTACTGCCGGTATATCGACGGACAGATGGTCGTATCCCATGTGTTCAACGATTCGCTAATGGCGCTTACGCCGCTAAAGCCCGGCGACGTAATAGTGGAGGTAAACCATGAAAAAGTAAGTGATAAATGGGCCCGGCTCGCCGGGTATGTTTGCGCATCCAATGAAGTCGCCCGCCAGGTATCTTTTTCAACGCAGTTCTTATTTACCGCCGGTGACAACCGCTTTATTGTTAAGAAAATAAGAGCCGGCGTTACCGTATCCGATACATTTGTCATGCCCCGTTACACAGGCGAAGGCGTCGATACCAGCCGCCCCTGGCGCATACTAAATGGTAATATTGGCTATGTGAATATGGAAAAGCTGGTAAGAAAACAAGTGGATAGTATGATGCAGGCATTACAGGGCGCCCGCGGTATTATTTTCGATGTACGCAATTACCCGAATAATACCTGGGATTCGATTGCCGGCTATCTCTGTACAAAGCCTTTTGTCATGTGCCGCATGAGTATCCCCGATATGGACTATCCCGGCGTATTCCGGTTCCGCCAACCCTGGCAGTTTGGACGGGTCAACAATCACCCCTATGCAGGAAAGCTGGTCATACTAACCAGCGAAATATCGGTCAGTCATGCCGAATTCAGCGTAATGGGACTACAGGCCGCCGCAAAAACCACTACCATCGGCAGCACAACAGGGGCAAAAGATGGAGATGCTTCAAAACCGATACCACTGCCGGGCGGCATGGTTACCCGCTTTTCAAGCCTGGGCATTTATTACCCGGATGGCGCCACCGCGCAGCGAAAAGGTGTGAAAATCGATAAAATAGTAAACCCGACTATTAAAGGATTACAGGCGGGCCGCGACGAAATACTGGAAGCGGGAATTGACTATATCAAATCAGAATAGTTTTTTCCAGGTGCGAATTTTTATTTGCCGCAAACGACTCGCAGCTCGCGGCTCATAGCTCGCAGCTAATTATTCTCCGTACAGGCCCTGAACGTATTTTTCATCAGCGCCGCTATTGTCATCGGTCCAACGCCGCCGGGTACCGGTGTGATATAGCTGCATTTGGGTGATACGGAAGCAAAATGCACATCTCCCTTGAGCGCAAAGCCACTTTTTTTCGAAGCATCCGCCACACGGGTAATACCCACGTCTATCACAATGGCGCCTTCTTTTACCATATCTCCCTGTATAAACTCCGGGCGGCCCAGGGCGGCCACGATAATATCGGCCGACCGGCACCAGCCCGCAAGATCTTTTGTTTGCGAGTGGCAAAGGGTTACGGTGCAATTGCCGGGGTTGCTGTTACCGCTCAGCAGTATGCTCATCGGGCGACCTACGATATTGCTGCGGCCAACCACCACGGCATGCATGCCTTTCGTGTTTACCTGGTAATGCTCCAGCAGGAGCATAATGCCGTAAGGCGTGGCGGGTACAAAAGCCGGCAGACCCTGCACAAGCCGGCCCACGCTGATGGGATGAAAACCGTCCACATCCTTCGATGGATGGATGGCGTTGATCACTTTTTCATCCGCAATATGTTTGGGCAGCGGCAGCTGCACCAGGATGCCGTCCACATCGGGATCGTTATTAAGGGCTTCTACCTCGCTCAGTAATTTAAACTCGCTGATATCGTCTTCCAGGCGGATAAGGGTAGACTTGAACCCTATCTCGTTACAGGCTTTCACCTTGGCGCCCACATAGGTTTCGCTCGCGCCGTTATTGCCTACGAGAATGGCGGCCAGGTGGGGTATCTTTTTTCCTTCGGTGGCCAGTTGCGCTACTTCGAGCTTTAATTCTTCTTTGATGGCCTTCGAGGCCCGTAGCCCGTCTAATAATTCCATGGCGCAAATGTAGGCCCAAAAATTATTTTTTGCCGCCGGAATGCGTTAAATTGTTCTTCCCATAAACCTAAACCTGACTTATGAAAAGACTAATACCCCTGCTGGTGGTATGCGCCAGCTATTCATTGCACGCTCAAATAACCCGCTCCCCGCTCTCTGCCCTGTATACCGGCATCGGAGCTTACAGTAAAAAATGCAACGATGCCTTTTCAGGTGCTGCCAACCAGGCGGCGCTGGCTTTTACCACCATTCCCTCCGCAGGCGTTTATGGTGAACGAAGGTTCCTGCTTGCAGCGCTCAGCAATTATACCGCCGCCGTCGCCTTGCCGCTTAAATCGGGCGGACTGGGCTTTTCAATGCATTATTTTGGCGCCGGCGGTTTTACCACCGCGCAACTGGGCCTGGGTTACGGCCTCCGGCTGAGCGATAAGGCCGGTATCGGCGCGCAAATCAATTACAATACCCTGCGGATACCCGGTTATGGCAGCGCCGCCACACCCGGCTTTGAGTTCGGCGCCCTCTGGCATATCAGGGAAAAATGGTCCCTGGGTATGCATGTATACAATCCCGTGGGCGGCAAATTTGGTAAAGAAGGCGCCGAAAAACTGGCTTCCGTATATACCGTGGGAATGGGCTACGAAGCATCGGGTAATTTTTTTATCAGCGCCGTGCTCGCAAAAGAAGAAGACCAGCCCGCCGGCCTGCAGCTGGGCATGCAATACCTGTTTGCAAAACAGCTGCTGGCAAGAGGCGGTATAGCCACTGCCGGCAGCAATTGCTTTCTCGGCTTTGGCGTAAAATGGAAAACAGCACGCGTAGACGCCGTCACCCAATGGCACCCCCGGCTGGGATTTACCCCTGCATTGCTCCTTTTATTTGAGCTGAAAGAAAGGAAAGGGGAGGAGCCCGGCCTATGAAACCCAGCCGCTCCCTGCTGGCGCTGTTGCTCTCGGCCTGCTGCTGGCTGGCGCATGCCCAGGAAAAACAGCGCGTGTCTTCCTGGCGGGAACAGCAGCTGGAGAATACCACCGAAACAGCCAATGCAGACATAAAAGACGATGGATGGCTCCAGCAGCTGGACGATTACCTCCGGCATCCGCTCGACATCAATACAGCCGGGACCGACGATCTGAATGCCCTGCACCTGCTCAGCGCCCTGCAGGTAGAGCAACTGATCCGCTACCGCGGCCTGTTGGGAAAGCTCGTCAGCCTGTATGAGCTGCAGGCCGTTCCCGGGTGGGACATCGCCACCATCCGGCAGCTGCTACCGTTTGTAACCGTCAGCGATGAAAAGACAATACCGGGAAGCCGTCCGGAGCACTGGAAAGACGGCGATCATACTTTTATCTATAGAATCGGCCGCGTGCTCGAAAAAGCAAAAGCCTATGATGCGCCGCCGGGAAGCGATACGCCCTGGTACCGCGGCAGCCGCGATAAAATGTTCTTCCGCTACAGGTACAAGTATAAAAACATCCTGCAGTGGGGGCTGCTGGGCGATAAGGATGCCGGGGAGCCACTGTTCGATTTTTATTCCTTCCATTTGTTTATCCGCCTGCCGGGATGGATAAAAACCATTGCCCTGGGCGACTTTACCGTCAATATGGGCCAGGGCCTTATACAATGGCAAAGCCTCGCGTTTAAAAAAAGCGCCGACGTGCTGTCTATAAAAAGGCAATCGCCGGTATTGCGGCCATATAGCTCGCCCGGCGAATACAACTTTCATCGCGGGGCAGCCATCAGCTTCAGGAAAAATAAATGGGATGCCACCTTGCTTGCCTCCCTCAAAAAAACAGACGCCACGCCTGTAACCGATTCAACGGGCAGCGACGATGCTTTTTCTTCTTTTCGTACCAATGGCTATCATAGAAGCGCAACCGAAAAAGCGGCAAAAGGCATCATCCGCCAGGCTGCTTATGGCGCAGCCATCGGTTACCGGGCCGGTCGCTGGCGCGCAGGCATTCATATGATGCACTACCGTTTTTCATTACCACCCGCCAGGGCTGCGCAGCCCTACCACCTGTTTGACTTTAATAGCCGGTCGCTTGCCAATGCCGGCGCCGACTACAGCTATACCGTGGGCAACCTGCACCTGTTTGGAGAAGCCGCCACCGACGATCGCCGCCATATGGCTTTTGTGCAGGGCGCCCTGCTAAGCCCCGACGAAAAGCTCGACCTGTCCCTGCTCTACCGCCATATCGACCCGCGCTACCAGTCGCTGTACAGCAACGCTTTTACCGAAAACACCGCCCCGGTTAATGAAACCGGCCTGTATACCGGCATCGCCTTCAGGCCAGCGCCGGGCATACAGGTCAACGCCTATGCGGATGTATGTAAGTTTCCCTGGCTACAATACCGGGTAGATGCGCCCGCCGGGGGCAGCGATTACCTGCTCCAGCTCACCTGGACACCCGATAAGGAAACGGAATTATACATCAGGTACAGGCAGGAAACAAAACCACTGAACCGGGGCGACACCAGCCCCGTTACCGCTATTGTGGCGCCTATGCAGAAACAGGACCTGCGCCTGCAATACAGTATGGCGCTGAACCGGCAATGGACCCTGCGGCAGCGGGTACAGCTGGCCTGGTACGATAAAAACGGGCCCGCGGCCGAACAGGGATTTATGGCCTATACCGATGGTATTTATCAGCCGCCCGGAAGCCGCTGGCGCGGCGCCTGCCGGCTGCAGTATTTTGAAACCACCGGGTACAATGCACGCATCTATGCCACAGAAAGCGATCTGCCTTACCATATCAGCGTGCCCGGTGTATACGATAAAGGCCTGCGCTATTATATCAATGCGGGATGGCGGTTGCAGAAACGCGCAAACACCCCGCTAAGGCGTGGATGGCGCACACAGCTGGGATTGCGTTGGGCCCAGACTATCTACCGGGGTAAAACCACTACCGGTACCGGCCAGGAAGCCATTGCAGGCAACCGGAAGACCGAAGTCACAATGCAGCTAACAGTAGAATGGTAAAGGAAAGTTCATCGAGAGCTATAGGGTTTTTGGGGATTTTCGTTGCGGTACAATTTGCCAGGGACCAGCTAAATCCCAAAATCGCAGCATTTTTAGCAATGGTTTGCCTATTTTTGAAGACTGAAAATTTATTTATGGAGCAGCAAAACCAGGTTCCCAATCAACTCAATATAGAGATCTCGGAAGAAGTCGCCGAAGGCACTTATTCAAATCTTGTCATTATCACGCATTCACATGCTGAGTTCATCGTCGATTTTGCCAATGTCATGCCCGGCACGCCAAAAAGCAAAGTAAAAAGCCGCATCATACTCACGCCGCAGCATGCCAAGCGTTTTCTTAAGGCGCTGGAAGACAATATCAACCGCTTTGAAGATACCCATGGCGAAATAAAAGACCAGGACCCGGTAGATTTCCCCATGAACTTCGGCGGCCCTACCGCGCAAGCCTGAGGCATGCTTTAAAGCATACCTTCATCGGCAAAGCTGTAATACCCTTCGCAGCTCACAATGACGTGATCCAGCACCTTGATGTCGAAATACCGCGCCGCCCCCTGTATTTTAGCGGTAATTTCCTCGTCTGCCCGGCTCGGCCGCAAGCTTCCCGAAGGATGGTTATGGCAAAGCACGATATTAACGGCATTGTATTCAAGGGCGCTGCCCAACACCAGCCGCGGATCGGCGATGGTAGCAGAAATACCCCCTTCGCTGAGAATTTTAAACCCCTTGACTTTATTAGACCGGGTAAGAAAAAGCGCGGCGAACACTTCCCGGCTAAGATCTTTTAAAAGTCCCTGGAAGCACACCGCTATCTCCTTGCTGCTCTGTATCCGTTTCCGGTTGAGAAGCGTATGGCCTTCCCGCCGCCGTCCCAGCTCAAGGGCGGCAACGATGGTAATGGCTTTGGCCTGGCCGATACCCTTTATTTCCATCATATTTTTTACAGAAAGCTGCCCCAGCCGGTCCAGGCTGTCATCGCCCAGGCGCAATATGTCCCGGGCCAGTTCCAGCGCGTTCTTTCCCCGCGTACCATTATTAATAATGATGGCCAGCAGCTCGGAATTGCTAAGGGAATAGGGGTTTTTACTAAGTAGTTTTTCCCTGGGCCGGTCATCTTCTGCCCAGTCTTTAATCGGGTAATTTTTCGCTTGCATATTGGAAAATTTGTTACTACTTTTAAACTGTTAATAACAATTTAACACTTTAGCAATAGTCGAAGGTTAAATTACGTTATTATTTTTCCGACACCCTTTTGAAAAACGAAATTCAATATCCATGAAAAGGACATTTAACAACTTAGGTGGTCTTCAATCCCTGTTTTTTTGTGTAGGTATCTATACCGTAGCACTCCTGTTCTCGATTTTTGTATGCTCCTCCGTTTTTTACGCGTTAAATCCCCGTAAAGCTGCTGCACAAACTGTTAGCCAGTCGAAAGTCGTTACCCAGAAACCGGTATACGCTTCAGTAGAGCGCTAACCTATAAATATTATTTATTTACCCCTGCTGCCTTAGGCGGCAGGGGATTAAATATTTGAACAATTTCCCCGCATAATGCCCGCACGCCGCTCACATTCGCGTCCATTCGCTTCAATTCGCCCTTATTCGCGTAGGGTTTTTTGACTCGAAGTTCTATCTTCGCCGCACCAATCGCACTATTATGCAGACGTCGGTAAAGATTTTTTCAGGTACCAGTTCCCAATACCTGGCAGATAAAATAGCCCAGCAGTACGGCTCCCCCCTGGGAAGAAGTATCACCCAGAAGTTCAGCGACGGCGAGTTTCAGCCCGTTTTCCAGGAAAGCATCCGGGGAGATATGGTTTTTCTCATACAAAGTACTTTTTCACCCGCCGATAATATCTTCGAGCTGCTGCTCATGATAGATGCCGCCCGCAGGGCCTCCGCCTATAAGGTAGTAGCCGTAATACCCTATTATGGTTATGCCCGGCAGGATCGGAAAGATAAGCCCCGGGTAGCCATCGGCTCCAAGCTGATAGCCAATATGATCACCGCCGCCGGAGCCGACAGGGTGATAACCATGGACTTACACGCTCCGCAGATACAAGGGTACTTCGATATACCCGTTGACCACCTCGACAGTTCCGCGATTTTTATTCCTTATATTGAGAATCTGAAGCTGGAA
>Ga0307508_10002824_pt1 | contig 18043 bp, 23 predicted proteins | sample 9_EM_MG_FD_203089 | JGI IMG/M metagenome (GOLD analysis project Ga0307508, IMG submission 203089) | Populus trichocarpa ectomycorrhiza microbial communities from riparian zone in the Pacific Northwest, United States - 9_EM | ecosystem: Host-associated > Plants > Roots > Unclassified | place... | reverse complement strand
TTTCTTTCTGTGTCGGCGGCGGGGGCTCCCCCCCCGCTCCCCCGGCCCCCGCGCCCCCCGCCCCCCCCCCCCCCCGCCCCCCCCCCCCCCCCCCCCCCCCCCCCCCCCCCCATATGTAGATAGCAGTTGTGCCGGCGAGTGAGCAAGGTGGACGACGCGAAAAAGGGGAAGCGGAAAGTCTGGGGTGGGTCAGGGTTCAGTGGTTGCTACCAAACACTGGCTTGGGAGATGCGTCAACTGATTGGCCAATATGTTTGGGTCAGTGACCAAAACTCCAACCTCCATAACGACACATCAAATTAAACATCAAATCCATTCATTCAATTTCCCACCACTACACCAACAATCTCCTCGCAATCGAGCGTTTCTCTCCTCTCCGCAAAACGACAGAATCATGGCGGCCATAGCGATTTCAGCTACGCGGACCAGCACCTTCTATGCACTGAAGTCGTTCCTGCCGCGCCTGTCGCTGCCCGCGTTCGCCGTTCCGGTGGCCATACACCTCAACATTCCGACATTGCTCCCCGGAGTCTTCGAATCGATACTCCGCGCCGTTCCGAAGAAGAAGCAGTCCCACTCCAGGAAACGAATGCGGCAGTTGGCCGGAAAAGCACTCAAGGATGTCAACGCGCTGAGCATGTGCTCGTCGTGCGGGAAGGTCAAGCGATTGCATATCCTTTGTGAGCACTGTGTGAGGGGTATCAAGGATATGTGGCGGGAAAAGGGTAGCAAGTCGGAGGGAGAGAAACATGAACACGCTTAAGGTGGGGTGGATGAGGGGCACGCGGTTCATACTGGAAATCGGGACGACTAGATGGATAAGGTACGACGAAAATGTATTTTAAGTCTAGAGCGGCAGGCGTTGTCGGCCGGCATATCGTAAAACATTCCGCCAGAGCCTTTTTATTTAATCATTAGATACTCGAATGCGACCTACAGTAGACTATGGTGAGGTAAATAAAGTCCGTTTCCCGTTCGCAGTCCGCACGAAGGCGGCACGTTACACGTTCTGCCAGAGCAAGTTCATTTTCTCAAAGTGTAAACACGTGAGTTGTTGCTGGGCTACTTGGTGTAACCTCAAGCAACAGCTCCAGTGCACGACCCCAACACATCGTCTTGACAAGTTCACCACACCCAACTCCTCCCGACAGCAGCTGTCCTTGTTTCGCCTGCATATAGCAATGGTACTTACTCTTCTTTCCGGTCGATTCATTCCGATTCCCGCTAATCCGGCAGTAACAGTCGAAACAATTCCTTACAGCCCACGTCACTGAGGGCGGTTCGTGTTCCCAACCTATCTATGTAGCATACATCCACATCCAGCGAGTGTACTGACTTCCTACTCGAAAACAAAGCCCATGAGTTCGACATCTTTGGTGTCGCCCTAACCACCTCCTACGTTGTCACGGTCGGAGGCGATTCCAGTGTCAAGCTTTGGCATACTGGTTCGCAGGAGCATCCTCTGGTATATCAGTTCATCGGTGCTCATCCACTGGGAGCCCATCACGTTACAGTCAACAAACACGATGGTACTCGAGCAGCAACTGCTGGATTTGGTGGCGAGATCACTCTGTGGGACCTCGAGAAATTGACGGAGTTGTATCAGATCAAGGGCCAGAAGGGTAAGATCTTGCTGGTGGGTCTTCCATTCTGGAATACGGCTGACCACTGTTGTGCACAGGAACCGAAGGAACATGGGCTGTGGCGCTGTCATCTACAGGTGACCGGCTGGCGGCGACGACCTGTGACGGAAAGATCCATGTCTGGGATACCGCTAAACCACAAGAAGCCTTGATCACGTATGTGACGAAAGGAAGTTTCGGAATGGCTGTCGATATCGTAAATACCTCCCGCATTCGACATTCTTCCCAGACTAGCTAAACCTTGGGTAGTCACCAGATGGGAATCTCATCGCATCGGGACACGAGAATGGTGGTGTTTACATCTTCAACAACCTTATCTCCAAGATTCACCACTCTCTCCATGGTATGTGTCGTATGCTCACGGAAAGAGTAATTCTGATCAAGTCATTGTCAGGTTTGGTGAAGCCGGTTAGATGCGTCAAGTTCTCTCCTGTCGGAAAGCTCCTTGCGGCATGCGGAGATTCCACCGTGGTTGCGCTATTTGATGTTATATCCGGAGAGCAGGTTGCGAATCTCGCAGGTCATTCAAGCTGGGTGTTTGCCGTTGCGTGGAACTCCACTGGCGATCATCTAATTAGTGGGTACGAAACAATAGAAGCCCGTCCAACCCTTAGATCACAGACTGACAGTTAGATAGCTCCTTCGATGGAAAAGTGAAGGTCTGGTCGGTGGACACTGGTTCATGTGTGGCTACCCAGAACGAAGCTACGGCTGCTATACATACCGTCCAAAGCATCCCAAGGGGAGCAGGAATCGGAGAAGGATTCGTGGCCGCCGGTGCAAACAAGAGCATATACTACTACCGCGAGTCGGCTGGAGAATAGATTCAGATGGGTTGTGTTGTGAAATGCTTAATAACTGGTCTGTGTAGTGTTAATCAGCATTGGTCCTATTTTTACATGTGAGAACTTAGAACTTAGAACATAAGACTGGTCACCGAAGTTACTCATGGAAGGTACATGGTAGTTTTTCTTCAAAATTTCCGATTCAAGCAAAGATTCGCACGCCCCAGAAATTCATCGCGCTAACAAGGGTCGAATACTTTATGCCTACCCGAGTATCTAGTGTACATATAGAGAGGGGCATCAATTTTATCCCGCGTCTAGAGTAGATATATATATGTAGATACATAAGCCTGTTTAGACTACGGCGAACGCTAGCTATGCGGCTCTCCCTCTTGCCCTAGTGGCCTCCACCTCCGCCAAGTCTTCTTCTATCTCCCCCATTTCATCCTCCTCCTCCTCTGTTGAACCACCGCTTCCTTCCTCCCATTCCTCTTCTCTGATTTTCCGGCCCCATCAGTTGTCTCCAGGAACTTGAGTATTGCCTCACAACAGCGTTCGTCAGCAAATAACTAGGTCTGTAATACGGAACCGATCCCTTCCTTGTTATGTCTATGACCTCGCTTCCGCAACGCCTTTTGTTGCTTCCGCTATGCTTTGCATGCCTTAAATAGATGTTCTCGTGTTTGCGTTACCCCGGGCTTGTGGCACCACCAACAACTATCATCTTCTCAATCCAATCCGTTTCTAATACTGATCGGTGAGGGCGTGTCTAGTCCTCAGTTGATACCGGGAAACGGTACTTTTCTTTGCATTTGCTGGTGTTGGGTGTAGCCGGTTTTTCCTCCACTGACGGCACTTAGCATTGTAGATCGGGTTGGCTATCCGCGAGTAAACCCAATTCTTCGCTTCCTCCCGTTTCTTTTCTGAGATCTCCCTGGACAGACGCGCCAAAGAGACCGGGGGCATCCTTTTTGACCGGTTGCTAATGGTTGGCCATTCTACACCATGCTCATGTGGCTTATCTGCTTTCTCGTTGCCTGTAATCCCCTCATGGGCAGGGCACTACCGAAATGCAACAGGACAGTCAATTTCTGCCAGAATGCGCCGGGCCTGCAAAGCAGAGATCCGCCCAGGGCCCATCTCAGAAGTCTGCATCCGTTTTATTGCGGCTTGTGCACTCGCAAAAATCGTTGTCTTCGGAACCCGGCGCTGTTGTCGGCGATCTCGGGCCACACGCTGTGCTCTGACGATTGCCGCACACTCGGCATCGTATCTTCTGATTGTGCCCCAGATGAGATTTATGTCCTTTCCATTCACCGACACTGTTTCTCCAAACGACTGTATCCCTTCGATCGCAGCGGCTTGGAGTTCCAAAGGACCTCAAAAACGGATACCCCGCCACCTCCCGCTGTCAACCACTAACCACTTAGATTAGGATTTGGAGTTGATAGAATTCTCTCCCGGGTGCTAATGGCGGCTGGCCGAACTTACCTTATGGTTGTGAGCAATATTGAATTCATACTTCGCCGAAATGTCTAAATTCTCCTCAATATCCCCCATTTCTCCACCCTTACATAGCTCCCACCACACCAAATCTCGTCAGCACCACTTACAACTCATGAAATCCCATGGAGTAGTTACACTGATCGTTTAGGAAGAGTGGCACGGCGCAAGACTTACATTCCTAACTGGTTTTCGCAAAAGTCGAGATTTGCCTTGACCACTGGTTTTCCACCTACGCAACCAACAAACCAGCCGCTGTCCACCCCCTGGGTGGATAGGCATATGGCCAGCCTCAAGATGTCTTCCAGGAGGTAGGGAAGTGTGCTTGCCGACCTTTGGAGGTGAGCTGTTGCCTGGCCGCCGACTTCGGGGGGACCTCGAAGGCTAGAATCAGCCCCCCACGCACACTGTGGTCTCAGTTCCTTGTGTGTCATCGCTGGTACGTCTTTGAAATCAATAGACACAGATTAGGTAAGTGTTAGTGATCATCGCGTCCAACCCCAGAACATCATCGGTCACCGTGCGAAAGGAGGCAAGCTGTGTCGTGGCAACCGCGGAATTGATCAGCGATGTCAACACCACGCCCATGTGCTGATTTTAGTCGCTAAAGCAGGTGGGGGTAGGCACCTCCTTCTCGAAGTCTTCTCCGAAAACCGTGTCTGCCCCATGAAGTCGTTGGCAGTGTGACTGGCATTGATACCGTCATGTTTCAGTAGTTCTTCGCCGCAGGCGTGCAGCAGACTCCCACGTAGATGACGATATCACGCCAGCGCCCTATATCACCTACAGTAACGTATTTTGAAGGCCTGCCTGCGATTTGGTCCAACTCATGCCGCTTTACGACCGCATAGGAGTTGGTATTCTGCGCTATCGTTGAATAGATGCAGAATTTGTATCGGCTCAACGACGTCAAGTCCATGGATGGATGCGGGGAAGGTGTTGTAGGCTCGGTGGGGGGATGCCTTAGGGTGTGGTGGGTGAACTCAGGCCCTGGGTCTGCAATATGGGGCGTCGGGGGAGTAATCTCTGGTGTTTCGGAGCCGCACGAGTGACAGTCCGCGACCCCGTCTTTTTTCGTCGCCGCTTTCCCCCCCTTGGAGCTAGAGGGTGCAGGTATATTGTCGTCTATCAAATCCTCGCCCTCCGAAGAGGGCGAAGCATAGGTGATCTTTTTAGTTGAGTTGCGGCATGGTTGGTGGTGATCATCCAGGCGCACACTCCACCATCCGACAGGTTATATACCGCCATACCATGTTTGACTCACTCAAGATCTGGGCTAGATCTACTTGAGATATTGAACTTCAATTCTATCTTTTACTTTGGGGACTTCGATAGGGTGAACGTTTGCCTAGAGCGTTGGGACTGATTTTGCGACGCCCAAATGTGAGCTAAAATTACGATCGAAGGGATCGCCACATGGACCTTCTTCGTTATGTGATCCATCGGCCCATAGAACCAGCTCCTCTCTTGAAGCCATTGCCTCCTCCTTCGCCACCTTCCGCTCGTTCACTGTGACCTCTGGTCGCAATGCTTCTTTCTCGCATACCACAGTCCGTTCTCTGTCACCAGCTCCCAGCCAGGTAGATGGTTAGTCCTTTCCACACCCCTTCCTCCAGTAATCTCTCTGGCCCCATCGCCTTGAGGCAAAGACGCAAGCCGCAGAGCAAACCGTCGAGCCCTGTTTTCCATCAGCCTGCACACAGGATACCTAGGTACATCTAACACTGTCTGGTACCAGTCCCATTCTTCCTGCCAGCCTCCGAAGTCTCGACAGTGCATTTCTTGCATTGCTCATGGCGTTGTGATACTGACAGAAGGAGAGTGCAGAGTCAATCCACATCCCAAGCCACTTCGTTGCTGATTTGCTGAAGTTCACTGTGGAACTTGGAAGGTTTTCTATTTTAACTTTATATACGCGTTACGCGCGCGGTGAAAGCAAGGGGTAAAAACTCGCGCTATGTACTAGATAACTGAGGCAAGCCGGAATCTCCTGAACTCTTCTAATCCAAACATCACACCCTTCGTCCACCGTTCATTGTTCAGAGCCACCTCCAGTCACTCCTTCGATTTCGGGTAGCATTCGTCACTCTTTTGCTCTCTTTTTCTGTCGGTCCTCCTTCAACCCCACATCCACAAGCAGAACCCCGACCTTCAACACTACATAACTCGATCATCACCAACCATGTTTAGGCTTAAGTTCCTCGCTACACTTCTTGTTTTGGTTCTGGCGACCCGCGTGTCAGCCGCAACCCCTCCCGTACGTACAAACTTAAGCTATTTCCACAGCTGCCAGTCCAAGCTGACAATTCCCTAGGCTTGCGTTCTTGCGTGCGTCAATGAGCAGCAGTCGGTCAGCGACTTCGAGACCGTCTGTGGCGCCGAATCCGCCCAGGAGTGCCTTGCCGACCGCTGCGACAGCGGCGAGTACAGCGTCGCTTACGACTACTTCGTGGACATCTGCAAGACTGGAGGTTATGAAGTCGGTATGTTTATAGAGACAACCCTTGAGCTCCAATTGGACGCGTCGACTAATAACCTCCCTCGTCTCTTTTAGCTAAAGCTATTTCTGCCACCCCAAGCGGCACGGCTAAGGCTACTGCCAGCAGTGGAGCGTCGTAAGTTCCCCGAAACATGTATATGTATCGCAGCAACCACTGTTTTTGTCGATGTCCCTAACGCGTCTTCCAGCTCCGTCGAGGGTGTCGGTAATCATGTTGTCGGCAATGCTCCTCTATACGTTGGCTTGACGGCGATGGCCATCTTCGTCCTCGGCTAAGCTACCATATCCCTTTCTTGCGGACAGAAATACCACCATCGCGTGTACAACATTTTCATTGGTGGGCAGCATGGATAAAGGTTAGAATAATGCAGAGGTTCGGGTAGGCGTTGTCTTCTACGTCTTTGAGAACAGGGGGTTTTTAAGGTGGGCTGTGGGCTTTGCCCCGTGCTCTCTATCGTGATTTGTACTGTACAAGTGTGATGTTCATCTCCCACCATTTTCAACAATCCTCCCACCGGAAACGGGCCTAACCGGCCCTCCGCTCTGGATCTGCGCCACCATTTTCTCCAGCTCCGGTTCCCCTCCCTTCCGAAATTGTGTCACCTTCTTTATGTTCTTCAGCGTGAGCTCAGACAGGTCCTTCCCCTCGGTCCTGCACCTTGCCACCGTCTTTGCCGTCAACGCGAATCGCATATCCTTGGGGCCATCGACAAGTTCCAGGATAGCACTCGGTGCCTGATCCGTTTTCAGAGGTTCGATCCTCAGTACCCGTGTGTACCCTCCAGGTCGCCCCTTATAACGTTCCGCAAGAGGGCCAAACAACTTCGGGATCATATCTAACGGTGTCTAATCATTTCTCAATTAGCCACCCTTCCGTCGTTATCCCTCGCGCACAGCAACGGGGGGCGGGCAGGTATACGTAGAGAATCCGCTCAGCGCGCAATCGCGAGGCACTAGTGCCCTTCTTTGCGAGGGTGATGCATTTCTCGGCGAGACGTTGCGCTTCCTTCGCTTTCGGGTACGTAGTCGAGATCGATTCGTGCTGGATCAGTGAGGTCACGAGGTTGCGGAGGAGGGCCTGTCGGTGCGCGCTGTCGCGGCCGAGCATGCGATGATCTACGTAGCCCATCGTGGTGGAGTTGGAGGCGGTGACGATCGTGGGAGGCGGGAATTGGAGATGAGTGGCGAGAAAGGCTAACTATCTAGTGGGAAAACAATGAGTTTTGAGCCTCCCCCGCTGATGTGCTTTATAGAGTGACAAGACCCGACCACATAGTTTGTACCCCACTCGACGAGAATACAACAGAAAGCACGCAGTGATTATGGGCCCTCCACGACTGCTAACTATTGTCTACATACACCCGTAAAATTGTCACGCACCCGTAAAATTCTCACGCACCATCCGAGTCAGCGAGTCTTCGGTTGCCGGCTCCATCCTTCGCCACAAACTAAACTCTTCCTCATCCACGGCTTCGTCTCTTGCTCCTCTCCCGCTATTACTCTCAATGAGCTGAATCAGCTGGTCAAATATCTCGAGCTGCTCTTGCCGGTCCGCATCCACAATACGACCATCGTTCCTGTTATGCGCCCGCCGCTCTTCCGCGCCTCCGCTCGCCCTTATATACTCGGCGGGAAGGGGAACAATTCTTTCCTTGACTGCAATTCGAAAGTTCAGCTGCCGCTGCATGGGGAGTGCGAAGGTATGGAATCGGCGGTGTACATACCACTTGGCGGCTCCCGCGCGGTACCATCTTTTACACGCTCTCTCGTCTGCTTGGCTACGTCCCATACAGTATGACCGGAGGAAGACAATCGGTTGACGTCAGCACCCGCGCGGATCAGACATCCGCAGTGATTCTGTCGGCGAATATTGCCAGCCGCAAGCTGCAGCGCCGTCCAGCCGCCAGCGTTCACTGCATCTACGTAAACCCCCTCGCTCAACTTCGGTCCTGCTCGCTGCACAAACTCCAGGAGAAACTCCAAGAGCTCGGTCTCCGGCTCCGAAATTGCGAAGTGAAGGAGTGTGTCCCCAGAAACCGGGCGAGCGATTAAATTTTTATCGTATTCCAAGAGCAAGTTAAGGAATGCTTCCTGACGTCCACTTGCAGCAAAAGCTGCGGGTGTTAGCTCGCCCCACATTACTTCCGTAGGAATCTGCCACCAGTTATTGGTGGCGTGGAAGTTCGCGCCCCAAGCTAATAGCAATTGACCCGTTTTGAGGGCTCCTCTCAGTGCCGCTGAGAACAATGGCGTGAGTGCACTTATATCTGTAGCTTCGATGTCTGCGCCGAGCTTTAAGAGTTGCGCTGCGGCACAGGTATTGTTGTTCTGTACCGCGATATGCAGCGGAGTTTTTCCGTATGCGTTCCGTAAATCCACGTCTGCACCTGCGGCGATGAGGTCAACTCCTATTGTGTTGTTGCAGGAAAGGCTTCGCCTTGCCCACCGATTCAGCGGCGTTCTGCCATCTCCCATGCTAATTACGTTCACACTACACCCGTGCCTGAGGAGGGCCCTGACGACGGTTTCGTTGTGTGTTCCTGCTGCTGCTGTAATTGGTGTATATTCGCCCTCTGGATCACCCCTAAGCAAGTCCGGCATCTTCTGTGCAATGAAATCGATAGTCGCCAAAGTCGATTGGCCAGCCTGTGCCCCAAGGAACCCATTTATGGCATCCATCTGGTACTGCGGCACCATCGCCAACCCCCACACGGCAGCACCTAGCCAGTCCGAATGCTCAAAAGCACCAAACCCTTCCAATTCATGCAGAATCTCGAGTGATTGCTGCTCAACTGCATACTCAACTGGCAGTGAACCCGATGATCCCTGGAACGAAAACACGTCTCCCACTGCGTCCGCATGTTGAAGAAGGCTCTTCACCGCGGTGAGGTTGTACGCCCGCAGCGCATACATTAGCGGCCCTCCGAGTGGGAACCTTCCGTGGAGTTCAATGCACGGGTGGTTCCAGTCCATGTCGTCATCGAGTCGGCCGCCGGCAAGAAGTAAAAGGTCAGTGGCACGAGAGATATGTGCCCTATCGAAGGATATGATCCAATGGATGGCGGGGCCGCGGATTTTTACGCCGTTGGTATCCAGGGTTCGCGCTGAGGCGCCGGATGCGATGAGAGTCTAATGGTATTAAAGGGTGAGATAGCAGATGGTAGTGAGGGAATGACATGCCTCCATAACATCAAGATGTCCACCTTTGCAACACAGAAGCAGCAAACTCTCTCCAAATTCGTTGGAAGCGTTTGGATTCCCACCAGCTGTTAGACAGGCTTCCATAAGCCTTTTGTCTCCATATATCGCGGCGTTTAGCATGAGGTCGTCGACATCATCTCTATCCCCAATGGACTCGCTGGAACCTATACACGCCGGCGGCTGGTTCGGGTAGAAATACTGGTTGAAACCACCCCTTGTATGGAAGTCCTGTCTCGCTTGAATATACAAGTCTGTGCCCATCCCCTGCAGTGTCTTTTCCGCCGTCCAGGAACCACGCGCAACAGCTTCGTACAACCAATCAAGCTGCAAATCTTCATCAGCGTCGAGTGGGCGGTTATGAGCAGTATGCCATGCGTGGACTGCCGCTTGCGCGGGGAGATAATCTGCTTTTGCGGATTGTACAGCGGCAAATAACATGCCACAGATATCCTTGGGGCCTCCTAACCCGAGGGAGTGTGCTATCGCCAGCTGGAAGAATGCGTAGCCGCGGGAAGGGCCGTGGGTGGATTTCGTCAGGTCCTTGATGATCTGCTGTTGAACGTCTAGTGGAATTTCGTCCTCATCTGGCCAGCCAAAGGTTACATAGTGTGCATCATTGAAGTAGGTTCGGAGGCCACAGTCGATCTCTTTTCGCGTGCGGCCGACTTTTGGAGGGGGTGGTGGGCTTTTGGCGGGAGTGTTACTATGAATTCTCAGGACTGGAGGGCAATATATATCATACCTCATGTCAGAGTCCGCTTCGAGGATAGATTCGACCACGGAAAGGTCTGAGCACCGCTCCTCCGGTTTATATGGCAAAAGCTGTCTACAAGCCAACTCGAGGACGGCCTTGCGCTCCTCCGGTATATCCTCATTCGCCTGAATGAAATCAATCCCGCTCTGCAGCACACTCTCGTCCTTCGCACTCCAGCACGCTCTCAGTTCCTCGGCCAAAACATGCAGCAAAAGTAACCCCAGTGAGTAGATATCACATCTACCCAACATTTCGGGCTTTATGGGGTTTCTGGATTGATCCTGCGTCTCGGGGGCATTGGTTATGTCTGTGCCGTAGTATCTCGTTGGCCTATTTGTCGACAGAGAGTCAAGGAATATACTCGAACCGAAATCGGAAATCTTCGCAAAATATGGTTCAGAGGCATCCACACCCACCTCGCCATACCTTATCAGAATGTTGTCTGCCTTAACATCACCGTGGATTATCCCCTCGCTATGCATTGCCGCCAGTCCATTGGTTACGTCTAGTATGATTGAGTACTTTTCTTCGATGTCGAGTTCTAAGCGAGAGAAATCGGATAGCATGAACTGTGCGCCCAACAAGATGATAGCTGGGGTGTGATGATCTGGAGATCCGCGACCCTCTATTAGATCGTAGGCCAGGAGTTTTATTACATGCGGATTATCCCGTAAAGCGCATAGCGTTTTGAGCTCTTTGTATAGTTCACTTGCTTTCCTCTGGACACCATATTAGTTCGTGGGCTTTAACTGAATGGAGGAGCATACCTGATTCTCGGCGCCCGTGAGAGTGATAGTCTTCACAGCGGTTGGCTCTTCTTCAGCTTCGGCCCCATCCTCGTCGTAAACTGTGAACTGGCTGCCAGCACCGAGGACAGTGGAGCAGTAGGTCGTCTGCGTGGTTCTCACTACGCGTGGAACCTCGTGGTGCGTTATCAGCGTGAGGAAGTCGCTCACTGTGCGGATCTCAAGAGGATGGGTAGGAGCGGGTAGCTTGGTGGGAGGACGGTTGGAAGGGAGCATATTTTTCGGAGTGATGAGGTTGGTGGATAAGGGCAAGTTGTTCCCCGCTGCAGCCTTGTGGATATATGCATGCTGCACGAATCGTTTCTCTTTTTGCAGATTCCATCAGGGTGAGAAAGATTACTCGTTGACTGCTAATTATATCATTTCACTACAGCGTAAGTACCCCGCTTCACTGCCTACATCTCATGGCCGAACTCGCCATCGGTATAGCGTCCATCGGACTGACCCTGATCGATGATGCCATCCGAGTACTTCAATACTTCCGCCGAGTCCTGGCCGATTCCAGAGCCTTCGGCTCCGACGCACGGGGGATCAGCACGCAAATCATCGTTGAAACCGCACGGCTCCAAGCGTTCCGCGATTTCCTCCATGACCCCGCCGGAACGACAACCCGATTTGAGCTCCTGCCACAGTTGCATCAAACCGCTGTTGTCGGCATGATTCAGGAGCTAGAAATCCTCTTTGCGGCGTACTCAGCCGTCGTGGTGAAGTATGAACTAGACTTGGGGGTGAATGACGTGGGTACGGTGGACGGAGCCGAGGAGATGGTCCGCCGTGCCACACTGGCCAGTGACCAGATGCGTCTCGGGGCAAGCTGGAGAGACAAAGCTACATGGGGCCTATTCAAGAAGAGGAACATTTTGACGGTTGTGGAAAGGCTTGAGGAGTGGAATAACAAGTTGCAGAACTTCCTTCTGTGTGGTCTGTGTTTTTTGGAGGATAAGAAATTGATGGAGCTGAGGGACGTGGGTACTATGTGAGTTCCCTCAACAGGGCTAGAGGGCAGGACGCACTGACGGGGTTTCGTGGCAGGGAAAATTTACGACTTGCGCCTGGCCTGCGATTGCGTACAATTATCACTGGTGCCAATGCCTCCACCGTCGAGATCCTCGAAGACGGAATGGTCCTCAGTCCTCTTGTGGCGGAAAGCAGTCTCCGAACCGGCACCTTCACTGGAGGAGCTTCAGAGACGTTCTACGTAGAATACAAACCTTACAAGCTCCGACGCGGGGCCAACCAGCCCTCCGATGCAATGATCCGTCGAGTTCGTGCGCTTGGAAACCTCCTCTGTCAACCGTCGGCCTCAGACGCAGGATTCCATACACTGGCATGCAGATGCATCCTTAAGGAAAAGGACCGCAATGGGAGAGCGTTGAATAGATACGCATTCCTCTTTTGTCTCCCGGACGGGGCCACTGGAGAGCCCGTATCCCTATCCACGGCGATCACAAACCACCCTCTCAACCGTCCCACTCTTGGCCAGCGTTTTCAGATTGCTAAGACACTCGCCACGACAGTCTTCCAACTCCACTCTATAGGTTGGCTGCACAAATCTATCCGCAGCGAGAACATTCTTTTCTTCGGCGCGCCGGACCAGATGTACTCGCAGCAGTACCTCGTGGGCTTCGAGTTCTCGCGTGACGAGAATGATACCTCCACGACGGAGCAAGATGATGCGCTGGAACGGAATATCTACCGGCACCCCGACCGTCAAGGCCCACCTGACACCCGCTTTTCCGTCCTGCACGACATCTATTCCCTCGGCGTCGTTCTGCTCGAGGTGGGACTGTGGCGCCCAGTACTAGGCTTCGAGGCGTTTGCGGACATGGGTCCGGATGCGATCAAGGAGAGGCTGCGGGAACATGCCAACACAAGGCTGCCACATTATATGGGCAAGAAGTATACACGGGCTGTGTTGGAATGCTTGGATCAGACGCTGGCAGACGGGGATGTGGCGACTCTGGGAGGGCTGGAAAGGTTTAGGGAGAGTGTACAGATTGCGTTTTGTGAGAGGGTTCTCGGGAGGATCGAGGGTGGGGTTGCATTGGAGTAGCTCTGTTCAGGCCGAAGTGAATATGAGTACTCACTATCGGATGTTTGTGTTGACTGTCTACTCACGTGAGGGTGTAGTATATCTCGTCGAAGCTAATTATCATGTCCCATCACTCACTTGGCAAATGATATCATGAATGGCTCCGGTCAGCAATAAGATTCGCCGGCCCTGCCAGTCCCGCAACCAGATCCTGCACCGCACCTTCGCCCACAGGATCTTCTGCCGCGCCCAAAACCGCGGGCATCGCTTGAAGAGATGCCCGCGGGTCTGCACCTTGTAGCCATACCACCCGCACTCTGCGCTGGGCTGATTGGTTGTTCATTCCTCCTCTGCTATCTCCCGCTTGAGGTGGGCTAGGGATCTGGGGGAGGCATTAGGCACCTCCCATATCGGTTCGCAGACCGCAGTCACTCTACCCCTGGTGTCCAGCTCTGCCGCTGCCACCTTTGCCCACTCGTTTGCTTTCTCATTCCCTAGTATCCCCATGTGAGCGAGGCATCAGCGGGTCTCAATGGCGATGTGTCGTCTGCCCTGGAGTGCGTACACCTGCTGCTTCTACTCGGTTTCCAATGGCGGTCAAACCTGCAATCGGATGAGTACAGAGTGAGGATCTGTGAATCCACTGTCGTCAAATCGATAACGCTTGAGCCAGAGTTTCTTGACAATCCACGGAAAGTGCACTCCATGATACGAGAAGGTTCTTAATAGGTTCTTAATTCTCCCTGTCCTCGGTCCCAAACTGTGAATGAGTGCTCTACATAAATAAGGTCTTGGCAACTCGTAAACCATAGGAGCCTACCCATGGCCACAACACCGTCACAGACCTGGTCACTCTCAACACCTCCACGACGACGACGACGACGACGACGAATGCCAGAAAAACGAGAACGGCCCATGACCGACATCGAAACAACGCTGAGACGCGTGTTTGGAAAGAACTCTTTCCGATCTGTCCAGCGGGAGGTGATAGAGGCGAGTTTGCCGTACCCCTCTAAACTCTAACTAAGGACAAGTGGCGCTGATGATGTATGATCAGGCGGCATTGGAAGGTCACGATGTTTATCTGCAAGCATCAACTGGTGCGGAATACTCTTTTTTGTTCTTTGGTGACGAAGCAGTTTAGGATGGCTGATTGGTACGAATGAAGGCTTCGGCAAGAGCCTTACCTTTCAACTCCCAGCTGTGGCTGTGGATTATGGTACGACGATAGTCATTTCGCCGTTACTGTCCATCATGGTAAATACGCCGTGTCTCCTCTCCCGATCCCGACGAAGCTGAGGATTCAGGCAAACCAAGTAGAAGCCCTCCTAGCAGCGGGTATCAAGGCAGCAAAGTTGGATAGTTCGATGAGTGCGCAGGAACGCAATGCTATCTTTAGAGACCTGGAAAGTGGAAGTCCAACACTACGACTACTTTATGGCACTTAAAATCACACTCTCACATGTATGTAATTCAAAAGCTGACTTGACACAGTGACACCGGAGCTATGCACCACCCCAGGTTTCCGGGCAAAATTGGAAGTGTTGCACAATGACGGAGAGCTGAATAGGATCGTTGTTGATGAGGCGCATTGCATCTCTGGTTTGGACCATGACAGACTGGAGACAGACGGAGATGTGCGAGATGCTGATGGAAGGCAGAATGGGGACATGATTTCCGAGCAGCGTTCAAACAATTGTATTGGTTCAAGTGTGAATTTCCTTCCGTTCCGGTGATGGTGAGTTTTCCTTGAACAGTTTGCTCTTATTTGGAAGAGAGGTGATTGATGACCGATGAAAGCGAAAGGCTATAACGGCGACTGCTACCGCTAGGGTTCGAGAAGATATCATCAGGATCCTGAGACTGCCATCACCACCGCAGTTGAAGACATATCTCACTCCAACGTCAAGTAATTTCTATCACCGTGGGCCCGATGTCTGATAGTATGCTAACTGTTGACGACACTGCTCAGGGACAAACCTTCATTACGAGATCCGCTATGTAAACGACAACATCAATCCACTGGATGAATTGTTGAAATGGCTGAAGGGCGTATACAGACGGCGGAAGTCCCGGGTCAGCGGGGCTGGCGAGAGAAATTCAGCGGTTTCGGGGTTGATATATTGCTCGAAGGTAAGTGTTTCTTGTGGACCGCACGAGTCTGCAATGTTTGTTATTGACAATCAATTCTCGCAGAGACAAACGTGTGAAGAGGTCGCCAAAGAGTTGCGTGGACAAGGGATTGGTGCTAGGTCTGTATATGTGCTACCCATGTTTGGTGATATTTGTGGCGCTGATGGGTTTTCGGCAGGCCGTACCATGCCGGACTAAGCAGTAAGTTACCTCAAGAATGCTTCTCCGCAGGTGGAGTGACTTGAGTCCTCATAGACGACGAGAAAACCGATACAACGCAGAACTGGCTCCATGACAAACCGGGCTACGACATCATCGTCGCTACGACGGCCTTCGGTATGGGAATCGACAAGCCCAACGTATGCCATGCTCCTCCATCTAGTCCCACAATTGCTTAAAAAACCCAATAGGTTCGATTCGTTGTCCACTGGGGAGTCCCAAGGTCGTTCGAGGGGTACTATCAAGAAGCTGGACGCGGCGGCAGGGACGGCAACGCCGCACGCTGCATCCTTTTCTACTCGCGCGAGTCCCGAGATCGAACGGGATATCTGCTCAAACTGGAGGCGGGCAAACAGCAGGACATTTGCAATGGGGATACGCACATCCAAACGCGGAGCAAGCTGAAGAGCTATCAAGAGGTTATTCCTTCTCCCCTGCACCGCCCACACAGCGACCAACTGCTAACCGCCTCGTAGCTGGTAAAATACTGCGAAAACACATCCACATGTAGACACGTAGCAATATCGCGGTACTTTGGAGATCCCGAGCCGCCGGAATGCGACTTTGCCTGCGACATCTGTAAAAACCAAAACGCGGTGGTCTCGGCGAAACGAAACGGCCTTGCCGCGGAGGAGTGGGTTAGTACGCAGAGGGAGACGAATAGGGGGTACTACAGTGGGCTTGAGAATTACGAGTAGAAACACATGGAACAGTTAGAGTTGAGTGCAAAGCGGTCGGAAATGTCAAATACAGGTTCCGTCGACTGGGCGCACGGGAAACTGGCAAGATGCAAAATCACTAGGTGTGTTGAACATATGGTTCGGGGACATCGTACGAGTTCGAGAGCACCCAGTCCTGGTCCCTCAGGTCCTCACGGTCCTTTCTTCCCCGGGAGGTCGGGCCGATCGTCGTCGCCGTAAAGTCATTGGTAGGCACCTAGATGCGCAAGAGAATACCCCGCGCCGGCCAAAATCGTTCGACATCGTCCGACTGCCCTTCCATGATGCTGGGTCTGTCCGATCACGGGGCGCCTAGGAGGTGAGACCCAACCAGGCGCACCGTGGCGCAAGCTGTCAGCAACCACGCCACTGGCACGCCCCAAAATCGTCCCATCCTCCGAGTTGAAAGCCACCGGAGGTGGCCGATACAGAGGATATGTAGTAGGTGAACTATGGGGTGAGTGTAAGCATCGTCGAACCACCAGACAGCGAGGAATCATACCACAACAGGGCAGTGGGTTCCGCTGCGGCCGTCGTTCACCGTGAGGGGATAATTCTGTATGTAGGAGACAGAAACACAAAAGTCTATATACCACGGCACCTGTCCAAAGCCGTTTTCATCCCATCATCAGATCACACAAACCATCACTCGTCTCGCATACCGAGAAATCTTCCTCTCCCTCCGAACAAAATGAACGCTACTCCTCGCCTCCTCGGAAAGGTCCTCAAGGCCATCGGCCCGAAGGAGCCACATCCCTATTTCATCTACCCCACGGCCGCTGCGGCATATCCCATCAACCCTGCGTTCTTGGGCCAACGATTGGGCCGGACTGCTGGAATGTAAGTTGTTCTTCCTGGATGATTTATCTGTACTAGGAGCGGTAGTTGATAGGATGATGCAGGTATCTTCCACTCATGGGAACGTTCTTCCTCTGGCCGTTTGCAGCGAAGTACATGATCACCAAGACTGGTGGTCCATGAGATATGCTACCAATCAGTCCCGGTGGAGCTTGTTTTCGGGTTCCTGTTTTATATTCTCTTTCTGTAGATGGAGTGTTTTGGATTCTGGGGGTTCCGCCTCCGGTTTGATTTGATGCTCGCTTCACGAAGTTGGGAGCACTGGCGAGGATAGTGGAGGATTACGGGAGATGAGCACACATATTATTTATTAGGCGAAGTTTGTATAGAGTTGAAGCAAATCTAGAGCTTTTGGGTTTGCTATTGGACCGTATCTGTGGGCAGTGGATCAGCGGATGTTTGGTGGTAAGTGAAACTGGGGAAGGAGTGGAGTATTGGAGGAACAAAAGATCTATGTAATGCGGACCTCTGCAACACACCCGTGCACGTTCTCCTCAATGTCCCGTTCACAAAGCCAAACCGGCAGCGCTCACCCTACTTCTGCAAGTTCCTGACGATATTTCCGGCCATCTCCTCCACATCCTCTCTGATTTTGACATGATCTAACCTCGTCGCCCACCTCCAGACGCCTTCGAGCTCTTCATTCCACCGATCCTTGATCGTCTCCACGATACTGGGCCGCGCAACATACGGCCGCGGGTTCTCAGGAACAGTGGCAGGCTTTCGGAGCGCCTCAAGACGCGACCGGCATTCCCGGAGCGTGTGAGAATTGCGCGCCGTGCGCTCGCGAAGAGAGGAGGTCGCCAGGTACACGCTGAAGGAAGTGAGGACTGCGCCACCGACCTGTTTTCGGAGGGTTAGTAGAGCGAGTGCAAGGGTGGGCCCCCGGG